>ENA-UPWP01001432-UPWP01001432.1-human-gut-metagenome-genome-assembly--contig:-NODE-1432-length-12547-cov-5.649238_pt1 | contig 12547 bp, 14 predicted proteins | sample MGYA00250052_ERZ773380 | MGnify/ENA primary metagenome ERZ773380 (study PRJEB29103, sample SAMN06112063) | human gut metagenome | biome: human gut; feature: ankylosing spondylitis patient; material... | reverse complement strand
GCGTCTATAGCTCAGTAGGATAGAGCAGCAGTTTCCTAAACTGCGTGTCACTGGTTCGATTCCGGTTAGGCGCACCATAGATAAATACTGGATTTAATAACTATTTGGATTTTAAAATTAGGGGGAAATAAGCCAAATAATAAGCCAGTTTACAATAAAGTGTTAGTATTATTAGGAGATTGAAATATGACAAAAAGAATAATTTCAGGGATTTTAATATTAATATCAATTATTTTTATTACTTTAGCAGTAGGATGTGGGAATGATAATGATGGAATGGGTGCTTCTGAGAAGAAATATTATGATAAAGTAGTACAAGATTTACATTCAGAAGATTATAAAGCTGCTAAATACGATGCTATATCTTTAGTTAATGCGAAAACTCAAAAAGGAAAGGATATGTATTATATAGCAACAGCTATTATTGCTTATAATGAAAAACATTATGTTGGTGCAAAAAATTGTGTAAATCATTTATCTGAAGATGCTCTTAATGGGGAATTCGCAGATAAAATTAGAGAAATAAATAATGTTGATCCAGTGTTAGTTCAGCAAGATCAAGAACGTATAGATAAACTCAAAGCAGCACAAGAGGCTAAAGATGCTGAAGTAAATCGTAAATTAAAAGCATTGGCTGATGAGGTAGAGGCTGAAAATAAAGAAAAGGAAGCTCATAGCATAAATATTGGTGACAGTAAAGATACAGTTATACAAAAATGGGGTGAACCTATGAGAGTGAATCGTACACAAACAGCTAATGGAGTAAGTGAACAGTTGGTTTATGGTAACCAATATGTTTATATAGACGATGGTGTTGTAACAGCAATACAGAATTAAAAGTGTATATATTATAAATTTAATTTATCTAATGCATTGATTGCTACAGCCTGATCGGCTAAGGCTACATGGGAATAAATATCTAGAGTAACATTGATACTAGAATGGCCTAGTCGTTCTTGAACGATTTTAGGATTTACACCTGATAGAAGTAAAAGTGTTGCATGAGTATGTCTTAAATCATGAAATCTAATGCGTCTATTTATTCCTGCTCGTTGTAGTAGCTGCTTGAATAATCTAGAGCTATAATGACGGGCATGAAAGCCTTTCCCAAGTAAACCACCTATAATTCTATAATCATTTTCATAGAGATCTTCTAGTTCTTTCTTATAAGCGTTTTGAATCCTTTTGTGTTCTTTTAAAGCTGATATAAGGCGTTGGCTTATCTGTACTTTCCTTCCGATTCCAGTTTTAGGTGAGGTTATATTTTGCTCTTTAATTTCTGATTTTGACCGCTGAACAGTGATATAAGAATCAATTACTATTATCGCTCCAACGAAGGGCCATAATTTCTCCTAAACGCATTCCTGTTTCAAGGGCAATATAGATACCTATATAAATCTGCGGAGACCATTATCTTATGTGAGTTTTTAATTGTTTTGGCTTCCTCTAGCTCTTGTTGTGCTTGCTTGATTAATGTTTGTGCTTCGTATTGAGAGAGTGGTTGTATCTCTGTTTTGGTTTGTTTTGGAGATTTAGTTAATCTCACAGGATTTTTGTTAGTTAATTCTAGTTTTAAGGCAGTATCAATACAGTTAGCGAAATATCTGCGTTGATTTCTAACGGTAAAAGGAGATAATCCAGTACAATTTCGTCCACCATGCGCTAATTGTTTATTGAAATAGTTTTGGAGTTATGTTGGTTCTAATTGATCTAGTCGATACTTTGAAAAGGCTTGTTTGATAGGAGCTAGACATACTTTATAGATTTTGTAGGTAGCAGGTCTGACAGCATTTTTTACATAAGTTTCTAACCATTCATCAATCCATTCACCAACCAGTGGATTTTTAGTCAGCTTATTATCAGTAGATAGGCTAGCTTTCCTCCATTCTTTTGCTTTATATTTTGCTTCTGTAGCAGTAGCTGTATAAATATGTTTACGTTTTTTTATGCCTAGAGAATCTTCATAGGTTAGTCTGACAACATAGTGATTACGTTTTTTATCGTGAAAGATACTACCTTCACCATTACTACGACGTTTCATAGATTGTTTTTACCTTTGATTTCTATATTATGTAGATATCGTTGAAAATCATCCTGTTTTATTAGAATTCGACGACATATTCGAATTGTGGGAATCTCTTTACGATTAATTGCATTTACAATTGCTGTACGAGATACATTTAGATAATTTGCTATTTCATTTATGGTGAGCCAGTTTTTATTCATCTCAATTCTCTTTTTAAAGGTCTTAAAGGTATATAGCCATTTATTATTAAGGATTGCACAGGTCTATTTTCGCTGATTGTGTGCCTTTTGAGTTTCAACATATGTGGTTTGATTATCAGCATCAAACCAGTACTTTGTTTCTCCTTTATAAAGGGTGTGTATCATATTTATTTGCGTATATAACTCCTCTAAATGATTATTTAGTTTGTAATTATAATAGAATTGGAAGATGAGCATAGCGCTAAGAATAACTATTAATAACTTTTTCCCAAAACTCCAAAATTCAAGTGCTTCATGACCTTTATATAGCATTTTTTCATAGTTTTTGATTGTTTCATCTAATCGATCACATTGTCCTTTACTATAAGCTATACCTGCCTCTTCAATATTTTGGAAAATCTGCTTTAAGTCAGCTGCGGTACGTTCATGTGCTGAATTAGCTGCATTATCTATACGTTTATCTAAGTTTTTTATAGATCCGATAACATTACTGGTTATAGATTCAAATTTATTTGTTGATATATTGATTGTCTTCTCAAGAGACTCCATTAACTCACTTTCTTCTCTAATTTTCTTCTGGAGCAATTCTCCTAAAAAAATGACATCAGTACTTAATTGGAGATTTTCTCTTTTTATATTATATAAACGTTTTGCAATTTCCTCTTCTTCTGTAAGTGGAGGTTTTATTGAAATAGACTCTTTCTTTGGAGTAGAATAGCCACCTAATGAAAAACCATCTCTACTTCGACCATCATATTCTAACTCTTTACGATGCTTTTTATTTAGTATATTCATAATTACCTCCCTAATGACATAGAGCGTGTTCGTGCTAGTTTTCTTGTACGCTCTCTTTCTAATGGTTTAGATTGCTTTAGTTCTAACGTTTTGGTTGCTATTTGTTGGGTATAGATTTCTTTATTGATTCGAAAAATAGCTTGCATAGTATCTTTATAAGAAAGATTATTTAATGTAAATGTTTTAGCTAAATTAGTATTACGCACTTTTTTTTAAGGGTTCATTGATATAGGCGAATGTTATATGTTTGCGTGTATTGGACCAATTACAAATCAATCCACATTCATTGCAACGTAATATAAACTCTGTTTTACTCTTTGCGTGTTTTAAAGCCGTATAAACCTTTTCTGCGATATCTGCTTTCTAAGATTGGCTAGGCTCAACTAGTTTATGTTCTACAATGTTATGTATAACGACGTGTCCTTGTTCATGTTGTTTACGTCCAATACTTAAAGTGTTATCTAAGTCTAGTATATGAGCTTTTTCTTGGACTCTTTCCATGATGTCATACATTCCTTTTCGTTCGGCTATTTGTAGTTTATTACCAGTTTCAAGATTTATAGAGTTGATAATTATATGGACCTGTAAATGTTCTGTATCGTCATGCATCCCTAGCCAGACTTGATAGTTAGAAAATGTTTCTTTTGCTATCTCTATTGACTTCTGAAAAAATTCCTTAGGTGTAAATATGGCTTCCTCTGACGGTGAAAAGGCGAGCACTATGTGATGAGCTTCACGGCCATCGTATTTTTGAAAGGTATCCCTAATGAGTGCAAAGTCGTGAATTGCATCTTTATAGTAAGGACTACAATTAATACCATCAGAAAATATAATACGGGTGTTAGTCGTGCCTTTTTCGTACTGCACGTATTTTATAGATCCCGCTGTGCTACTACTTCCTTTGCCTGCGCTAATAACTGCCATAAATCCTTTAGCTCCTTTTCGTATTCTATGGTTAAAATAGGATTTTTATAGTTACGTGTTATCATCCAATGGCGGATGGTGTTGTAGTGCCGTTGTAGTCCTAATAAAGCCCGTAAAATTACTTGTGTATCTATTTCATAGATTGTGATTTTGCCTTTTAGTATAGTCGTAAGTATAAACGCTGAAAGCGTCATTCCAGTATGATTTGCGAGTTCGTTAATAATAAACCATTCATCATCTGTTAATCGTATGTTTAGGCGGCGTGTTTTTCTTTGATTGTTCATTGTTAAATCCTCTTATGGGGTGCAGGGGTCTCCCGCCCGTCGGAGACGAACCAAGCTACTTTACGTATAATGCATAAGCATTGTATGTACAAGTAGTATGGTTCGTACCGATGCAATCATATTAATACTCTGAATTTTGTGTACGCTATAACAGTGCTTCAAGTTCCTTAATCGGGGTTACATTGTATGTTTTCTCTAAGTAGATAGCGATATGATTGCGTCGGGCTTGTAGGCGAGCATTTTTTCTCTTGTAGTTTGTTTAAACGCTCATTTGCAAGTCTTATTTTTTTATCTAACTCTTCATCACTTATTCTTTTCATGTGTATAGTCCTTTTTTATGGTCATTGATGTTTTCTGGAAGTGCTTCTTTAAAAAGATTCCATAAATTTATAGGTGGTGATAACCCTACTTTTGAGGAAATTATTTCTGCTAGAGTAAACGCATTTGACCAAGCTTCATCTAGGTCAAGTGCTAAAATAATTGTGGCTGAATTGTTCTTAAAAAAATTTTCATAAAAGTGTTTAAGTTTTGTAACGCCTCCTAGAGCAATTACATTGGGGTAATCACAAGCTAGAAGGGATAAAGCATCAATCTCTCCTTCGGTAATGATAAATGGCAGTGAGTTGTAAAATGTATTAGCAAAAAAGTAATCTCTTAAATCATAAGAACGATTATATTTAGGCTTCCTGTCATTATTAAAGCTTTGGATAAAGCCCTTATCTCCAACTGGTATGATGTATGCATCTAGTGTTTCATCATAGCCAAGGCCATACTCTTTGACGATATGTGATGGAATAGAACGTAATGACCATTTATAATCTACTAATACTTTATTAGTGGTGCATAAATCTATGTATTCTAAAAGTTGTTGGTTATCAACTTTTTTGTGTTGATAGTATTTATAGTGAGTTGATGGAATAGGATTGTTTGAATCTAGATGAAAATAATTACAAATGTAAAAGTATTGATTTACAAAGCCCTGTATATGATCTACAAGTTCGACTAGATTAAATAAATCTAGTACTAGACCACATACCTGATATTTTAATCTTAGTTTTCCATCACTCCTCCCTTTATACAAACACATGGAAGGATTATTATCTGTATGATTTGGATTTAAACAGTGATATTTATAGCGGGTAGTGGTTGTTAAATTTTTTGATTTTAAGTAATCGGGTAAATATGTTTGTACAATTTTAATATGATTAGGTTCAATTGGATATTGGATTGTATTCATGTATATGGCCTTTCTATGGTTGTAGATAAGTAGTATCTATCCACTAGTGATAGATAAAAAGGCTCTGCACATACTAAAAAAGGGTGCACAAAATAACCCTGACAAATTATTAAAATCTGATAGGGAATTGCGCACCCAAAAATGCGCAAAGTTTAATATAAACCTTGCGCATTAGACAGCTGTTATATATACTAATAGTGCAAGGATTTTTCTTTGAACGGGAAATACTTAGCGAAGCTCATAATGGTTGCCGCCATTATGGGCTTTTTTTATACATATTTTTGCTTTAGGGTTTCTGTATTAATAAGTACTTTTTTGCCAATCTTTATTGCGGGTAATTCACCTGCAGTAATCAGACGATATAGTGAAGAAACAGAGATTTTTCCTTCAAAGAAAATTTGCGAAGTTTCTTTGACTGTTAGAAATCGTTTGTCCATATGATTACCTTTCTTTATGATAATAAATTTGTGTTATAATTAAACTAAAACTTTAATCTGACTAAAAGTTTTGCTGACTGCATAAAATTTTGATTATGATAAAAATAAAATTTTGGTTTAATCAAAATATTAAGTTAATAATACATAAAATAATAAGAAAGGTCAATACTTTTATATGAAATTAAATATATTAGAGAAAATTTCGGGAAAATCAAAGACCTTAGAATATAGCTACTTCCATTTTGGTGAGCGCCTCAAAAGTCTAAGAAGAAAATATAAGTTAAGTCAAGCTGATTTTGGTAAAAAGGTAGGTCTAACATTAGGTCAAGTATCTTCTTATGAACGAGAAGCCTCTCAACCTACATTAGAAACAATTCTTAAGATAGCCCACTTTTTTAATTGTGCGTTGGAAGAATTAACGGATATCCCAATTCGACATGATTTTTACTTTAATTGGATGCTAGATCAAAGTATACATAAACTTAGTTTTCAATATGATTATTCTAATAAAGTAGAATTTGATGCTAGAGCAGGATTGATTGGGATTACACAAAATGAATATTTAACATACGGTATTCAATCTGGCATTGGACCTGATGATTTAGCACTAGTTGGAGCTAATTTTCTTTTATTAGAATCACATACAAGTAATGTTATACAGAAACATTTTGAAGGAATAGCTGATACTTTGGAATCAATTCCTAGTGAAGATATTTTGTTAGGTCATTCTATTAAAGAAGCTTTTTCACATAAAGCTGCACCTGGTGATGGAAATTTACGTATAAATGGATATCCACTACTAATTAGCTTATATATAGCATTAGAAAAAAAATCATGGTTAGGTAATCCTGCTTCTTGGCCGACGAGAGGACCTAATATATTAGCTTTAAAACTATCCAGTGGCAAAATTATACGATTACATATTTCTAGTTTAGCTACAGGATGCCAATTATATGCGACGTATTCAATTGATTTGGAAAAACGTATTAGTAATTGGCTTGAATTAGATCGAAAGGAAGCGCAAGCTCTAGCTATTGAATATGCGCTTGAGTGGAATGATGCAAAAACCAAAAAAGAAATTGAATTTGAAGAAAAAACAATTAAAGGAAGAAAATCTAGGAAGGATTGATAGTATTATAGATGGGGAATTATATGAAAAGATTGCCGGAAATCATATAAATTTTTTGATTGGTTCTGGGATGAGTACTCCCTTATATAAGACGCTTGCTTTACCAGCAAATGTAGAATTTTCTTTTGAGGATGTCTTAACTCATAAAAGTTTAAGTGAGGACTCTAAAATTATTTTGTATATTTACTATTATTTATCTATCATTAATAAAACAACAAAACAAATAGAAATAAAAAACATTATCGATAAAGCTAAAGATGAGTTAAAAGATGAAGAGCTCGTTGTGTACAATTATTTTTTGTTTGTTAATTGGATGGCTGAATATTTAGCTAATACGGGAGTTGAGCAGCCTAAAAGAATTAATCTTTTTACCACAAATTATGATTTATTATTTGAAAGAATGTTTGATTATTCTTTACGAAATATGCCTCTATTGTGGTTTAATGATGGCTCGAGAGGATTTTTTCAAAGGGTCATAAACTCAGAAAACTATAATATAAATATTTTGCATAGTGGTTTTAATGATAATTATCGTAGAGAATTATCATTGGTAAATCTATACAAATTACATGGGTCTGTTTTGTGGAAGTATTCTGAGGATAAAGAATATATTTTATTAGATGAGCAGTTTTCTTTATTTGATAATATAAATCAAATAATTAATGATAATATTCAAAGAATTGTGTTTGATCGTCTTGAAACATTGCAGGCTAATAGCTTGGATGAATATGTAGAAGAATTAAATAAAAAAAATATAGATAATGATGGTGGTGAGCTTAATAACAATTTATTACAGGATTTTTATGAACTGTATAGACAGATACCTATAGTTAGCCCTAATAAAGGAAAGTTTGAAGAAACTGTATTTAATCAATATTATTATCAGCTTTTGAGAGCATTTAGTTATGAACTCGAGAAGAAGCAAACAACATTGATAGTTTTTGGATTTTCTTTTGCGGATGAACATATTCGATCTATAGTAAAAAGGTCTTTATTGAACCCCGAGTTGCAAGTGATTATAATTTCATTTTCCAAAAAAAGTTATAAAACAATGAAGAGTTACTTTGAAGGATATAATAATGTTCACTTTTTCCCAGATTTTGATACTGCAATGAAAAGTATCAGAGGTGACTTTGGATATTTATTAAAATTATTGGGGGCTGAGTGATGAAAATATCCTATGTTGTTGGAAATGTAATTGAGGTTAATGGTACTAAAGTTAAGATTCTAATGAATGATAGAACTGATTTAGAACAAATACATTATAATGGGACATATTATGCTGGTGTCTCAAATGGGTCATATATTGGTATTATTAGAGGGGCAAATAGAATTATTGGACGTGTTGAGCGTGAGTATTTAGAAGATTTACTTAAAGATCCCACAAATCATGCATTCACTAAAGGTCGCTATCAAAGAATAATTGAGGTATCTATTATAGGCAATTTAATAAAAGGTAAGATTGAATATGGCTTGAAATTATTCCCATTAATTTATGCAGAAGTTACATTGCTTACTTTTGAAGAAATTAGTACAATTCTAACATCTAATAAAGTGGTTGATGATAATATGATTCCGATTGGACGCACAATGTCCAGCTCTGTTCCCATTGGACTTCCTTGGCAAAGACTATTTAATACTCATGTAGGTGTTTTTGGTAATACAGGTAGTGGTAAATCTAATACGTTAGCTAAAATATATACGGAACTTTTCAACTTAGATGAACAAAATAATATTCAGTTACAAGATAAGTCAAAATTCTTTGTCATAGATTTTAATGGAGAGTATGTTGGGGAGTCAATCTTAAATAATCAAAAAAAAGTGATTAGATTAGCAACTAATAGGGAAAATGGAGAAAAACTAAAGTTACCTTCAAAATACTTTTGGAATATAGAAACACTTGCAATTCTTTTTTCTGCTACAGAAAAAGTTCAAAAACCTTTTTTAAATAATGCGATTAAATACTTTATTGATAATGAAACGAAGGATATTTCTATTGATAAATTAATAATAGGTATTGGAAGCGCATTTTATAATGTATTTAAGTGTAATAATAATCCTCAATCCCTACTGCTCTTAAATAAAGTTATTGATAATATTGAAGAAATAACTAATAAAAAGCGAGGGGAACTTTGGCCTACGAATATAATAGATATTATTTCTTTGCAATGGCATTCAAGTTGTCATACATATTATGATGCCCGTACAAAGGATAATTATGTAAATCGTAAAACTGAAGAAGAGCTTAAGTCATATAAAAAAGTATTTCAAGAGCATTTAAAGACTGCATTTGCAACTGATGAAGTAAGGGGAAATGTAGCTATCAATCACAAAATAATTATAAGTGTAATTTGTCAGCTTATTTACTGTTTGAGTTATAATACAGTACAATATGATTTCATAGCTCCTTTACTTAGTCGAATTGAGAGTCAATCAGCTATTATAAATAGAATATTTGAGATTAGTGATGCTGGGGATAATTCTAATGCGATATTAACAGTTGTTTCGTTAAGAGATTGCAATACGACCGCTAAAAAGCTTATTCCCTTACTTTTGACTAACTATTTATATGATTTACAAAAAGGCTCTATAGAGCGTGACTCTAATATCACTCATACAACGCATTTTATTATCGATGAAGCACATAATATATTATCTGAACAATCTAAAAGAGAGGATCAGGCTTGGAAAGATTATCGGTTAGAAGTTTTTGAGGAGATAATAAAAGAAGGACGAAAGTTTGGATTTTATGTAACTTTAGCAAGTCAAAGACCAGCAGATATTTCTCCAACTATCATGTCACAAATTCATAATTACTTTATTCATCGATTGGTTAATGACAATGATTTACTTATGATTTCTAATACTATAAGTTCTTTGGATACTGTTTCTAAAAAGCAGATTCCAACACTGGCTCCAGGACAATGTGTTATAACTGGTACTAGTTATGAGTTACCAATTTTAGTACAAGTAAAAAAATTATTACCAGAAGAGTCTCCTAATAGTGAAAATGCAGATTTATTTAATTTGTGGAAACCCTTTTAGTATTTAGAAGCCAATTTATAAGCCATTTTTTATAGATTATAAAAGTTTTTTTGAGAAAATAGCTTGTATTAGGTTATAATATTACACGGATAAATGCTTTAATCTCCTTATAATTACTAGCTTATTGATTTTTAGTGAAAAAATAGTTTATATAAAATTTTATAGGGATAAAATTCCTAAACTGCGTGTCACTGGTTCGATTCCGGTTAGGCGCACCAGTATAAGCGAATGGGTATAAGGGTTTGATAGACCTTATACCCATTTTTATTATTATAAAAATTGTTCCCTGGCGACATAATTAAAATTAGGTTTTAAAGCCTAAATTATAGCATAAAAACATAAAAATTAGGTTTTAAAACCTTAAAGTGGTATAATAGATATAGAATTAGGTTTTAAAACCCATTTGGCGAGGAGGTGTGTGCATGTCATTAGTATCGCGACCATATTATTTAGATTTTCTTCGAAGACATAAAGATAGACCTATCATTAAGGTTGTTTCTGGTATACGGCGTTGTGGTAAATCTACGTTGTTTAAGCTGTTTCAAGATGAGTTATTAGCCGATAATGTAACTGCCGAACAAATTATTGATATTAATTTTGAGTTGATGGAGTATGATAAACTAAGAGATTATCGGGCTTTATATGAATATATTAATGAACGGATTATTCCAAGTAAAAAAATGTATCTATTCCTCGATGAAATTCAGCATGTACCATTGTTTGAGCGTGTAGTAGATAACTTCTTTGTACAAGATAATGTTGATATATATATTACAGGTTCTAATGCTTATTTTATGTCCTCTGATATGGCTACACTTCTCACAGGTCGCTATGTACAAATTGAGATGCTTCCCTTGTCTTATAAGGAATATGTTGATGCCTATAGTGAAAGTGGGCTTTCACGGATGGTCTTATATGAAAAATATGTAAGTGAAGGCTCATTCCCAGGGCTTTTACATATGTCGGAAAATTGGCAAGGTCGGCAGGATTATTTACAAGGGTTATTTAATACCGTTGTTTTAAAAGATATTGTTGATCGATTAAAAATTGCAGATATTAAATTACTTGAAAGTATTGTGAGATATATTTTCTCCAATATTGGTAGCTTGATTAATCCCACAAAGATTGCGAATTCATTAACAAGTGCAGGTCGAAAGGTAGATAACAAAACTGTAGAACGTTATCTTAGGGGTTTAGAAGATAGTTTACTGTTGTATAATACAGAACGATTTGATGTGCGAGGCAAAGAATTATTAAGGTTACGATCTAAGTATTATGTAGTGGATATGGCTTTTAAGCAACTCTTACTACCTGATAGTAACCGTGATAGGGGTCATGTATTAGAAAATATTGTATACCTTGAGTTGCGGCGTCGAGGATATACAGTATATGTTGGACAATTAACAAAGGGAGAAATAGACTTTGTTGCTCAAAAGCCTGGTGGCATATTAGAGTACTACCAAGTATCAGAAAGTGTATTGGATCCAATTACTAGAGACAGAGAGTTAGCACCGTTAGAAGCGATTAAGGATCAGTATCCTAAATTTTTACTCACTATGGATGAGCTCTATAAATCTCATAATTATAATGGAATTCAGCAATGTAATGTATTAGATTGGTTATTAGGGATGTGATAATTCACATCCCTATTTTTGTGTCTATATGTTGTTATGTAAGATACTTATAAATTATACTGTTTAATTTATAAATAATGATATAATAAGATAAAATAGGATATTTGTATACAGTTGTTAAGTAAAGGTGCATCCTTATGAGTTTTTCCAATTGGATTCAAGAAAAATTATTCGACAATTACGAAGAATGGCGTTTGAAGAGCCCTGATTATAATCGGAACGGTTTTAACATAGTAGGAATAGATAATACCTTACAGGCTATGCATGATGGATTTTTTATGTATATAGAATTATACCCACCTTGTGCCATCGATGGCTGCACTGCGATGAAAGCACGTGTAGGAAAAACACCGGATGCAGTAGATATATTCTTAGATATTAATGATAAAACCTATCGTATGGCAGATGTAAGTTATCCTGATGCGGTACAGATGATGCGGGCTTTTGTGAAGAAACGTCGGTTGCCTGACCGTAGCCTGTTTGTAGAAACAGTAAAAATAGATGTTAAACAAATTAAGTCAACTTTTGCAGAGTTAGCAGCGTTATTACTTGGCGATACGAAACAAGCTAAATCTTTCATGTCCAAGGTAAAGCTAACATCTATGGATGATATAGAAGATGATTGGTGGAACCTCTATGAGAAACTACAGTCTAAAGGTCGCGCTGTAGAGATATCTTTAAAAATTGAATTAGAGGATTTTCTTTATCATGTGCAGAAGTTAATACGTAACAAGTCTTTAGATACTAGCGAAAATCTAACTATTGATACAGCCGCATTTGATGACAGTCAATGTATTGGGGACTGGTGCGCACATTTTAATTCCACGTGGAAAAAC
>ENA-UPWP01001427-UPWP01001427.1-human-gut-metagenome-genome-assembly--contig:-NODE-1427-length-12610-cov-30.467326_pt1 | contig 12610 bp, 32 predicted proteins | sample MGYA00250052_ERZ773380 | MGnify/ENA primary metagenome ERZ773380 (study PRJEB29103, sample SAMN06112063) | human gut metagenome | biome: human gut; feature: ankylosing spondylitis patient; material... | reverse complement strand
TTTTTTCAAGCAGAAGACGGCATACGAGATACGGAACTGTGACTGGAGTTCAGACGTGTGCTCTTCCGATCTTATGAGTTTTTGCGAATGTTGGCAAGTCATCACCTAAATAAGTACTATTTATATTTAAATAATAATATCTTGCCTTTTTGCCTGTTCGCTTGAATACTTTATTGTCTTTTAACTCAATACGAACGACTACTATAAAACGATACCCCTCAATATCATTAAAGCCGTTAGGGGTTATCTTTTTTACATTAGCAGATTTTACATAATTCCATTTTATTTCTTGACAAAATTTATCAAACGAATATGTTGCTTTATTCATCTTTTATTATCCTTTCAAATAACTATATCTATCTGTTCGCAAGTCCGCCACATCTTAACGGCGGTTATATCTGTATGAAATTATCAAAGACCCTAGGGATATTGTTCCCTATGGCTACATTATAACATATCTACGATATAACGCAAGTACTAAAATAGAAATTTACAAAAATATTTTTTCTATAGTTTTTTCATATGTTTAATAGATATATATAAATATCACATTTTAGCGAATTTGTCAACCCCTATAGCGTATTTAATAATTGTTCTCAAATAAAAGTTGCGTTATTTGCGTTATGTGGTGCGTGTAAATGTTTTCGCTTATGTTTATATGCAAAAGACCAAAAACGCCGTAGAACGCAAATAAATTAATTCTATGGCTATTCGCTAAATGAGAATACGGCTAATGTCTTTTGTATATGTACATATGCAGTTTTTTGTGTTTTTGTGGTGTACACCGATGTATATCGAATGTTTTTAATGTGTTATTGACAAATGTTATCACTATTGATTGACATCTATAAAAATCAATATAGTATTATACGATTAATACATATGTATAAACAATTGTATGCAATTTAAAATATGGTCTATGCTGGCGGTGGTCGTACTATTGTATTTTGTACAATTAAATTTCATATGTTTATTTGTGGTGTTCAACATATGAATATATACTCATGTATTCATGCATGACAAAATGTAATACTCCGCTGGGGCGGTCGTGCAGCGTTTGGCAACTAACTGAGAACTCATTGAGAACGACTTGGATGGTCAACAGTAATATCATGTGAAAAAACAAATATATATATCGAAAAATATAAATACACATATATACATATAAAAAATGGTGGACATATGTAAATATATATGTATATACAAATATAAAATCCATGGTGATTATTATTGTTTATTATATATGTGTGGCAACATATACGTATATAGAGAGATATAAAATTCCGTGGGGATATACGAAAATTGATTTATTTGCGTTATATGGCGTTTAAAATAGGTGGGGTATATAAACATACGTGGCTCGGTGTAAACGCACCGTAGAACGCAATAGAATGAATTTTATGGGTATTATATCCACGGAATATCATGTGGTATACGTATGTGGTACGCCATGTGGCATCCACGGAATATCAATTGTCGTTACACATAGCATTATCCGTGGTGTTTGTCGTATATGTAACGTGTGATGCGGTCAACGTAATCATCAGATGAACCATATTATATACCGACAAGGATGTTCGGTATGTGCGTATGTATTTCTTAATGGTACGCACCATAGATACATCACGCACAATCCATGAATAAACACATGAACAATCATTCATATGTATAGACATAAAAAAATACCACGGTATCGTGGACAACTGTTGCACCAGACGGTGGTACAACGATGTTTTACCGTGGTATATTTATAAAATGGTTATCGGTGGTTTTGATTGACTACACAACGAGTTGATGAAGGTGATTTTTTGTTTTGTATAAATTAGCCGTGTTTCCATAGGACGATTAACCACCGATACACACATTATAGCACACAAGATTGTAAACGTCAACACGAATTTTGAAAATTCTGCGTTTTATTTTTTGAAATCTTGTTTTTTATTTTTTGGTTTTTAATTTTTTGGAATTGGTTTTTGTGTAATTGGATTTACAAAATATGACATACACGATATGACTCAACAGTACCATCCATTGATTGATAAATCACTTGTTTACCATCAGTACCAAACACAACGGAATAGCGATGGGTTAAATCAATGTATCCATCTTTAGATAATCTCGTGATTGTACCAAAGCGAATACGTTTGTTGCTGCTATCGTAGCCGACAACATCACCAACTTTGACATAACCAACTGGTGTTTGTAACATTTCGATTGTGACATCGGTTTGTGTTTTTGGTTTTGGTTCTACGGATTGCAACCGTTCGACCATATCCAATAATTTATTCCGTTGTTCCATCAAACGTGCGTTTTGGTTTGCCAATAGTTCCATCTCCAGATGATACCGCAATGGCATTTCTGGTTTCTTATTTTTGGGTTCTACAACGGCTGCACATTGGTTTGTAATATCCATTATAAATCCTCCATTCTTTTTCTATCAATAACTAGGGTTTTTCTACTGCTAAGTGCCTTACACTTTGGCGGATTTGCTGCTTGGTTTCTTCATCCAGTAAAGCCACTAGATGCAAAATCAACAAGTCGTAGTTCCCTTTTAGAATCTTTTTGCGTTGTCTGTGTCTATCGTTCATAAGTTTTCCTTTGGGAGATAAACAATAGTTGTAATTTCTTTTGGAAATACTTCATAGAAATATGCACTTTCATAGTCGCCCATAGAGCTATGTTGTGTAACTGTTAAACAAAAGTATCGACCATCGTCACACTCATAGATATAATCTTTGGTATGATAGTACTCGTCTACATCTCTTAGCTTTTCATCAATCTGATTTAAAAACTCTGGTGTGTCCCAGATTAATTCTGGTAATAATTCGGTATTCCCATCTTCCCTTAGTAATCCATCTAGGGTTTGTTGTTGTGTTTCCGTAAGTGTCATTATTTACTTTCCTCCGTGATTTTAAACCATTCTCTTAAAAAACCATCGTCAACACCCTCAATTAATGTTTGTTCTCCAAAAGCAGAGGTTGTAATACTTTTGACAATGCATGGTTTTGTTTCTTTTGGAGGTACGGTTCTAATACCATCGTATAACACTTGTTTTTCAACCTGTAGTTTTGTTCCGTTTGGTAATAACTTAGATAATTCTTCTACAGTAAAGTCAGTAGTATGATACCACTTGTCTTTCTCTAGGGTGTCCACTAACTGTAGGTTTCCCTCGCCAGCAACCCATGCGTTCTCACAGTCTACACCATCAACGGCAACCGTAGTCGTCCATCCCAAGTCTTTATCGTCTAAATCGACAACATAGCTGGTGCGACAATCTACACCATCCATTGGCAATCTAATGATTGTTCCTGTGCGTTCGTCCTCGGTGCCTTTAGAAACAATCACATGGTCACCAAGTTTGAATTTGAACGGTTTAATCACTTGTGGTTCGTCTGCATCAACCGTTGGTTCAGTAGATGCTTCTCCAGTAGATTTAACAACTGGTCTAAAAACATCTATTTTAACAGGTGGTTCATCCGCTGGTGCTTCTTTTACGACTTCTACCAGCTTATTGGCATATAGTTTAAATTCTGAAAGGACTAAAGGTTGTTCACTTAATAAAGCCTTTAAGATACTACCTCGTAAATATGCGACAAATTCTTCTGTTGTAAAGTTTTCTTCGATAATTTTTAAGTATTCCATGTGTTTTCCTCTTAGGGTTAAAATCGTGTTAAATAAACCTCAAACCAACTTTCTCCACTCATAGGTTCTACAATATCAATAATATCTTGCAACGTTTCTGCTGATATTCGATAAATTAAACCTTGTGTTTCATTACAATCTTTTAGGTAAGATTCTTTGCGTTGGTGTACATCGGCTAACCATTTGTATAAAAACGAAATATCTACTTGGTGTTCCCCCTTAGTCCAGTCCAAGTTCTCATTGGCATATTGTTCTATTTCTGTTACTAAAAAACTGTAGTGCAGATACGGACATCGTTTGTTCTTTTGAAAAATGTAAATTTCCATGTTTCCTCCGTTGGTTAAAAATCAGATAAATCAATCCCAAAGTCTTCTGGTCTATATTCCGTTGATTCAAACACAGTCCATATACGTTTATCAAGATTGTGTTCTTTCAAGAATTGATATAATGTTTGTTGTAACCGCTCTTCCAAGTCCATGTCTTGGTCAAGGGTCAACTCATCGTTTAACGCAATGTCATAATCTTCTTCGATTTTGTCGTTCATATCCCACATGATTTGTTCTGCGTTAAACATATCTGGGATATAATACGATGGATGTCCGATGCATACCGCTGGACAATCAAGATTTTGACAATCGTCCTCATAGAAATCTTGAATGGCATCTTTGATTGTCTTTTGCGGTTGTCCACAAGAATCATCGGTTGTCCAACAGTAAGATGTTTTGTCGGTGATATACATGGTTATTCCTCCAGTTGGGTAATCTCAATAACATTGGCTTTTCCAAGGTTTAACACCACAGGATATTTATTGCTTATGTCTTGAACAAGACAAGGGTTGCCATGACGTATATCTGATAAAAACCATTGCATTAATTCCTGTGCGGTTTTAGTGCTGCAGTAAATAATGCTTTGGGGAAAGTTGTCGTATTTTACGGTAATCCGATATTTGTACTCTGGTTTGTGATGGAATACGGCTATGATGGATTGTTCCCCAGATGGTTTATGGATGTCACTCATGTTTGTTACGCTCCAATCTTAGTTTTAATAACTCAATGATGTGTTGTAAAAAGAATATCTTATCGACATCTCTGTAGCAATCATAAACTACACCATCATACGTTGTTTTGTCAATAAACAAAACCAGCTTTTCTTCTCTGTAGATTCTAACGTACATATCAGAACATTTGTCGCCATAACAATCGTATTCACCAAAATCGTTTACGATGGAAATATCATCAAAACGTAAAAACGATGGTTCTCCCAAGTCTTCAATTAGTTTCAATATTGTATTGCATAGTTCAATTGCTGCGGACATTGGTCTATTCTCCCTTTCATAATCTTCAACAAACTGCATCCATTGTTCATTCGTTGTATTCTCCAATTCGTCAAACATTTGTTTCCAAAAGTCGTCCATTGGTTTATTATGTTGACTCATTTGAACGCACCATTTATGCACAACATAAATAATCCAAAGGCAATGGTCGCAAGTGTTATTGTAACACATAGATATAATGGTATGTATCTGGTGCCGTATTCAAAACCACCAATGATTTTGACTGACTTTTGCATTATGGCTTCTGTCAAATATTCTCCTTGCATCTTTTTCCATGACCTGTCGAAATGCAACTTGTTTAATTCACACTTTGCATCCTGTAAATCTTTACGCAATTTATCAATTGTGGCATCCTTAGCGATAATCACTTGGTTTTGGTCTTCGATGGTTTTCATTAATTGTTGTGTATCCATGTTTGTATCATGGGTGGTTATTTCAACCACCCCTCCTGTGTCGCTTCGCTCAATAACTTATCTTCGATTTGACAAATGAAATCATATTCTTCGTCCGTAAATTGGTCGTCACGTTTGACCCAATGCATCGTTGGTTCATCATCGAAAATTCCATGACTATGGGAATAATGTGTCAACATACCATTGTTTCGATAAAAGAATAATTCAGTAGTTTGTTTGACAATATCATAATGTTTGGTTTTACGATTGAAAGCCAGCATATGACCATCGTTCGTATTGACAACATACGTTTCATAGTTGCCCTTGAAGAAATCTGGTGGTAACAAACGATATACGTTTTCCACACGATACATTACTTGTTTTAAATCTCTGGTAGACAATGTTCTATTCCTCCGTTTTCTTAATTGCACCATCAGTATGATTTTCAACGACTTTTTCGTGTTTATTCGCCAGTATGGCACATTTGTTGATTACTTTATTCATGCCATCAACAATAGCAGTCACGACTTCATCAAGTTCTTTGATGGCACGTTTGACGTTCTTTAAATCGTCTTTGGTGAGTGTCGATGTATCTACATCATTAATCAATTTAGAAATATCTTCGATTTTTCTAATACTCTTCCACTCTGCGATTTGTTCTTGTAATTTTTCAACGCTTAGTGCATCTTGTTGCAACACATTGAGGATGCCTTTGTAGATAGATAAACGCAACGTGTTCAGTTCCACATTGGTATTATCCTTGTTCATATCAATGTTACTAGCGAGATTCTCAACATAATGTGCAAGTGGATAACCACAAGTGGCATCCAATAATAAGTTTCTTGGTGTATAGCTTCGATTAGACAATGTTTTATCTCCTTTGTATTTTAACTATAGGGCTTGGTTTTCTGCAATGGCTTCCTGTAGTTCCTTTGTTGCGGAATCGTAATCCCATTTAAATGCGTTGTACGCCAGATTCCGTGCAGATTGCAACTCCAGTTCATCCAATATAATTCCTTGTGCGGTTTGTTCACGTACCCATTTGGCACGAGAACGACAATCATATGCGATTTGTGCGACAATATTCAATGTTCTACCTCCGTAATATACTCATCATCCCACCATGTATTGGGTTCGACATTTTTGGCTAGGATGTGTTGACCATCAATGTTTACATATGCGTTTTCTTCAAAAGCGTAAGTTCTATGTTGCCCCAATAGTGTTTTTACTGTGATGTAAACCATTTATATTCCCTCCTTTAAATATAAATCTTGTTCCCTTAGTTTTGCATACTGTTTGCGACTGTGGTAACGACCACTGCATTTGTGTGAACAAAACCGAGAACGTATCTGTGATGGTTTAAACATTTTACCACACTCCTCACAGGGTCTTGGTGGTAAATCCAATGCTCCATAACTCTTGCCATACATTCGTTTTGGCTTTGGTTTTGACTTGCGTTTTTTCTGTTGTAGTTCATTCGGATGTTTCTCGTAGTACCGTTTGACGGCTTCTTTGGGGTCACTTTGGATTTTCCAACCATCGAAACATTTTAAGTGTTGCAAAAACTCTGGTAGACTTGCCAATTGTGTCACCTCCGATTAAAATGTAACGCTTTTTTTACAACCAGTTGTGCGGTCATAACCAATGGATTCATAACCAGCAGCAAGTGACTTTTCATAGTTCTCAACGAACAATCGCAAGTTAACATATACGTATGGAATACGGTTGTCTAATGCATCGTTTAATAACTTGTGTGTCATTGTGTTAAACATCTTGTTTAACAAGTCTGCATCAATACGGCTAACAGGCACATGAATTTTCATGTTTGATAACTCATTGTCGAGAATGATAATATCTGCCGTTTTGGCATTGAATACGAAAGTTCTTACAAAAGTTGTTGTTGTGTTGTTTGAGAATTTGAATAACATAATTTCCTCCTAAGGGGGTGAACCCCATTAATAATACTAATAGTTTCTGTAATCATTATATCATATCTATGGATTGTGTCAAGTATTAATTTGAGAATTTTCAAAGATTAATTTTGATACACAAAAACCGTACAATATAATGTTTCAACTGTTGTTGATGATTACATTATACCATACGGTTGTTTTATGTCAATAGTTTTTATTGTATTTATTTTGAAATTTACAAAAGTTGTTTACCTGTAGAATCTATCCAGTAAATCTTCCACAAGTATCCACTCATAGCCGTTCTCACCATGTATCTGACAACATAGATACTGGTTGTCTTGCTTTGTTTTACCAGTGACGGTGTATGTGTGACCATTATGGGTAAAGTCTTCTGCTTGGATGCAGTCAATTAAATGCAACTTGTTCTCCAGTAGGTCTTGTTCATGAACTAATTGGATATTCTTTAATCTATCAATAATATTACGTTCAAAAGTATCATCATGACCGATTTTTACAACATCTTCATAATCGACTTCACTTGTGGTTGAAATACCATCAGTTAAAATCAATAGATTTATATCATCGTCATAATCAATGACAAAATATGCATGACCCATAAACATGACAACATCACCAACTGTAAACATAATTAATCCTCCAATGCTAAACCATTGTATCCACTATAATCAAAATTACGTACAAACGATGGCATCTGTGCGTTTCTAAAGTATAACTCTTGTTGTCGCATGACTTCTTCCGTTGGCTCGTACTGTGAACGCTCTTTAGACCGTTTTAAACACGTTTCAACATCGGTATCAAACCGCTTGTACCATAATGTGTAATCATGTATATCACACAAGTTTTTCAAGAATTGCATTTCTGCGTTGAGAACGTCTTGCGGTAATGTATTTGTGTTATCATACACGATAAAATCACCAGTCCGCATACGGCATGAGATTGCATATAACGACATCTGGTGTGCAGCACGTTCTACATCTGGGTCTATCACCAGCTGGCTATATCGGAACGCATAATGTTTACCACCGATGATGTCACGAATCTGGTCATACGACACACAATAGTCTTCCAACTTGTGTTCTCTCACATAGGTTGACTTACCACTTGCTGGTAAACCCCAGAGAACCAATAGATTGTGTCTATCGAAGTCCATCTGTGCTTACTCCATATTCTTCACATAGGTCAACAATCGGTATCCATCTGTCTGGTCTTCCGATGCCATCAGAACATTTGACCAACACAATGTTTTTGTCTTTGTCAACACGCATATCGGTTAAAACCAATAACAAAGCATTATTTGCACCTAACAGTTGTCCCATTAGATTGACTGTGATATTGACTTGTGTTTGTAAATCCAGTGATTGTCGTTTGGCATCGTCAATTGCATCCTTGATGGTTTCTAATGGAAACTCACCGATTTTCTTGAAATTGTCCTGTCTTTCGTATGGCAATGTATACGTTGAGTCTACGCTAAACCCATAATAGCACCCAGTACTATTGCTTGTTTGGATGACAATCCATGTATTGCCAGATTTACACGAGATAATGTCACCACGTTTAAACTTTGGTTTGATTTGTTCCATGTTGCACCCCAATCTTATGTAAAAAATCCATAATAGAATCAATTGACTTTTCTAAGTCTGACCCTGTGATGTAATCAATGGCAACACCACCGTATCGGTCATGGATTCTGTCACGGTTGATTCTATATGCTTTTAAATCACCACGTTTTAACATCAGTATGCGTATCTGTAGTGGTGACACATAATATACCACGGCTGGCAAACCATTGGCATACACAAGGTCACCACGTTTAAAATCATGTGTATTCATGTTATCTCCTTAGGTGTGAAACACCAGTTAAGAACCCAATCAGCTTTTCCATATCTGGTGTTAAATTAATGGTACTGTGGTAGTCAATGTGTATGTTATTCCAAAATGTGCCAATACGTTCTCTGTCGATGTATTCAGTCTTGGCTTTACCATCGAACAACATTAGAACGTGAATCCATGTTGGGCGTGCGTTTATAACTAGGGCTGGATGATTTTCAATGTAAATTAAGTCACCATCGGTAAAATTAAAATTACATGGTACTCCACGAAGCATTATAAATCCTCCTCGTCTTCTTCCCAGTCTGGTTCTTCTTCCTCGATGTCAGAAATTGTCACTTCTTCGACCTGACCATCCACATTGTATTGACAAATGGTTGTATTAATGTCGAAACAGTCGGTTAAATCCGATGCAATATCATACGCTTCTTCTTCACTATGGGCGGTAATCCGTGCTTCGCCATAGAATGTGCCACTATAAGTGACATTATAAACCTTTTCCATTACGTTCCTCCGTATCAACAAGTACTTTGCCTAGGGCAAGAACAATAAGAATAATCCCCAGTACGATTGACAACTTAATCGCAATCCAGAATATCATCGCAACCGTTGCAAAATCAGTCACATAAAATTGCAATAGATATAACACAAAGGCAATACCTGTGGCAAGCCATGCGAATTTTGTTGCAAGTGCTATGACGACAACGCCAATACTACCAAGAATACCAATGATAACCAATAGAATGTTTTTCAAAATGTTCATTATTTGTCTTCTTTCCGTAATTCAATAACAACAGGTGTTTTCGGTTGTTTTTTATGCGTTGTAAAATCGCATGAGGTTTCTGTACAACCGTTACACATACCAAGCATTTCCAAGTTCACAAGTGATGGATAAATCATGTTTAATTTCTCATAGATTGCTCGTGCCACTTGTTGGTGTTCCGTAGATGCACGTTTACACAATCGCTTTGGTAAATATTCCATCCATGTTCTAAGCGAACCACTTACGGTCATTGTTACGTTTGTCGCCAATGGTAACACATAGGCTGCAACTTGATACGGTACACCAGAATTGACCAACCGTCTGTATTCCAGAATTTGATTTTCAATCAATTTATTCATGAGTTGACCCATGTCGTTTGAAATCTCTGGATGTTCGGTTGAATCAAACCATGTGGAATCCGCAAAGTCTGTACCACGTGTAGACTTGACCGTGAAAGACAAATGTCTGTGTCGTGTAATCTGTGCAAGGCATTTTTGCGACATTTCAATATCGAATGTCACCAACGTATGCTCCAATAGTGACAAATGACCACTATGCACGGCTCGTACCAATGCATCAACACCCAATGTTTTACCATAGCATTGACCCATTGCGTGTGCAGCCGTATCAAGTGGTGTATAATTCTGTAATGTTACTTGCATTTAGTCCTCCGCTTTTTCTAAGGCTTGTTCAATCATTTGTGTGATTTCATATAGTACTGATTCGGTCAAATCTGCCACGGCTTCTGCACCATCGCCAAAAATTTGAATTTGACCATATTCGTAATCATACCTAGAGCATATATCTCTAAACTTAACATCGTCAATCTTGATTGTTTTCATGTGTTCCTCCTAGGAGAACAACAAATATAAAATCGCAATCGTATCCAGAATGACAATCCAAAAGAATACATTTATAACAATCAATAAGTTGTTATACTTTCGTTTAGATACTACATCTTCGACCTGTCGTAAACGATTATCAATGGATTTTGTTCTATCGTAATACTTTGGTAGACATTCAATGCGACTGCTAAAACGTGCTTCAAAATCACGCAATAATAGACCGATTACGGTATGCTCTTCGTTGGTCATGGTGTCACCACATAAAACGCAATCAAACCACCGATATTTACGACTATAATCGCAATCAAATACCAAAAGATTTGTTTATGGATTCTACAGATGCGTTTAAACAAGAAATCCGACTGTTCTTCCAAGGCAGAAATACGAATGTGTTGCAATTTGTTTAATTCGGTTGACTTGTCGATAAGGGATGCTTGCTCCCTCAATAGGGTTGCTTGTGTTGACAACGACCGTGCCACATCTAACACGTCTTCTTTTGTTGCATACATTATTCTTCCTCCTTTGGTTTAAACTCAATTTCATAAAAGCAAGTGTATAACCCATAATCAATCGTGAAAGATTGACCATGTTCAATCACACGATAATACCGTGGTCGGTAATCGTTTTCTCTCCACCAATCTCTTATGGATTGCATCGCTTGTTCAAACGTGTCATATGAACCGTGGTATTCCTTGATTTGTTTCTGCGGTTTTACCCAATACACATTAAACATTAATAGACCCACTCTCCATATTCATCCATCCAATATACATCTAGGTATTCAAAATAGAAAATTTTACCATCTGGGTCTTCGTGTTCACCAACGGCATATCCTGTTTTGTAACACCCAAGTTCCATGCACAATTTCTGTAATTGACGGCAAGCATCATCGTATGAATCTCGTGCCATAACCTTATGCATTACATTATTGTTATCTATTGTATAGCCACCGTACTTCTTCATTAGTCCTCCGATTGTAAATCATCTAATATGTCACGAATGTCAGCCACGGCATATTGTATACATAATCTATCGTATGAAACGTCACGCAACATTAAAACCGTCACTAGGTCACGTTCAATGGCTTCTAGGGTGTCAACGATTGGTCGTATCTCGTGTTTATCCAATGATTTCTTCATCCGTTTACTCCTGTATAGATTTACACAAGGCATCCAAAAGGATACTGTTTGGTTTTAAATCTTTCACCGTACCGAATTGGACTCTTTTGTGACCATCTGGAGAACGCCTAACACCCTCGAATTGAATACGACTCATCCAATCTGTAGTTGTAATACAATCAATAATACACACGTCTTTTACCGCAAAAACACTATCGTCTGTCAACAATAGTTCTGCTCCCTGTAATTGCTTGAAGTGTTTTAATACATTTTCTGCAACCGACAATGACTCTTGTGACATCTTGTCAATGTATGTTTTGTAAGATTCAATCATAAGTGCTTGGGTATGCACCACGTTGACCATTGGACAATTGTCTTTAATTGGTTCATATAACGTGTTTGCCGAAACGACATACTTTTCCATCGCTATAGAATATACTAGACAATTAAATCCATATGTCAATTCTGGAATATCTTGAATATAGATATAATGTTTACCGTTACAAATATTTCTTAAAATCATACCTTGTTGAAATGCTGACATAGTTAAACCTCCAATACATACATTATATCACACATACGTTATTCTGTAAACAAGATTTCTTCTGTATAATCAAAACCACGGTCTTCCAAAAATTGCATAATCGCACGTTTCTCCAATGGTTTCCATTTTGTGACACCAGAGAATCTACGGTTGACATCTTGTGGTGTCATATATAGAATATCGCTTAATTCCTTTTGCATTACACCAGCGTT
>ENA-UPWP01001422-UPWP01001422.1-human-gut-metagenome-genome-assembly--contig:-NODE-1422-length-12701-cov-3.446134_pt1 | contig 12701 bp, 16 predicted proteins | sample MGYA00250052_ERZ773380 | MGnify/ENA primary metagenome ERZ773380 (study PRJEB29103, sample SAMN06112063) | human gut metagenome | biome: human gut; feature: ankylosing spondylitis patient; material... | reverse complement strand
TTTTTTTTTTTTTTAATGATACGGCGACCACCGAGATCTACACTCTTTCCCTACACGACGCTCTTCCGATCTGCATACAGAGAAATCGAAACTTCGTTTAGCACATAGTGAAGAGCTAGGATTAAATGCGGTGCAAATCGCAGGTTCTGATCCTTTAGAAATGGCCCAAGCTGCAGCAATTAATGTAGCCTATGGTGCTGAAATTATCGACATCAATATGGGCTGTCCCGCAAAGAAAGTAAATCGAAAATTAGCGGGCTCTGCACTGCTTCAATTTCCTGATTTAGTAGAAAAAATTTTAAAAGAAGTGGTGAATGCCGTTGATGTGCCTGTGACGTTAAAAATTCGCACAGGTTGGGATAAAGTAAACCGAAACTGTGTGCAAATCGGCAAAATTGCAGAACAATCTGGTATTCAGGCTTTAACCATTCACGGGCGGACGAAAGAATGCTTATTTGAAGGGGAAGCGGAATACGACAATATTCGAGCAGTGAAACAATCAATTTCAATTCCAGTCATTGCGAATGGTGATATTGATTCTGCCTCGAAAGCGAAAAAGGTACTTGAGTATACAGGTGCTGATGCAATAATGATCGGTCGTGCCGCACTAGGCAATCCATGGCTTTTTCAAGCCGTCGAGGCTTTAGTGGAACATGATTTGATAATTCAAACACCAAGTTTACGTGAAAAGTGCGGTCATATTTTGCGTCATATTCAAGAACTTCATCAGTTCTATGGTGAGCAAAAAGGCTATCGAATAGCTCGCAAACACGTGGCTTGGTATTTACAGGGAATTCAACCCGATTCCGTTTTTAGACAGACTTTTAACGCAATTAATGAACCGAAAGAGCAGTTAATTGTGCTGGAAGATTTTTTAAATTCAATTTTGGATAAAGAAAAATGTTAGAACAACAACGTAGTCCGTCTGAAGCGTTAACCGTTTCAGTTTTAAACTCTCAATCACAAGTAACAAACAAACCATTACGTGATTCAGTAAAACAAGCTTTACGCAATTACTTATCACAATTAGATGGTCAAGATGTGAATGATCTTTACGAATTAGTATTAGCGGAAGTTGAACACCCGATGTTAGATATGATTATGCAATACACCCGCGGTAACCAAACCCGTGCGGCAAATATGCTCGGTATTAACCGTGGTACATTGCGTAAGAAATTGAAAAAATACGGTATGGGCTAATTAAGCTTAGCAAAAAGAAAGGCGAACATTATTGTTCGCCTTTTTATTTACCTATTGAATGGTGAAGCTAATTGGTACACTGACTGAAGAGGCAAATCCTGCGGGTTTTGGACCAACTGGTCTTGCACTTCTCACAGCCTCAAGTGCTGCATTATCTAGGCTTTCATCTCCAGAGGAGTTAGTCACACGTTCTCCTGATAACGAACCATCTGAACTAACGCTAAAACTTACGCTCACAACACCTTGTTTACGCATCATCTTCGCTCGAGCCGGGTAGCGTTTATGCCGTTCAATTTCACGTCGAATCGCGGCACGATACGCATTCAGTTCATCAGTATTAGTGCCAGAACCACCTTGAACGCCATTTGTACCAGGTTGACCTGTAGTTGTTGCTTTAGAATTTGCTGTAGCCGTTGAATTGATATTTTTATCACCAATCGGTAAATTTTTCGGCATTTCTACTGGTTTCTCTGTTTTTACCTCATTTTTAGGCTTTTCTTTTGGCTTCTCTTTAGGTTTTGGTTTCGGCTTTTCTATTGGTTTTTCTGGTTTTTTCTCAGGTTCTTTTTTCTTTTCAGGCTCTGGTTTTTTCGTTGGATCCTCAACGATGTCGTGTTTTTCAGGCTCTGGTTCCACCTGTTGAGGTTCAGGTTCCGGTTCTGGAGTGGGTTCTTCCACTCGCACTCCTTGAATCATTTCCATTGAAATCGTTGTGGATATTTCACCTGGCGCATCGCTCGCAGCTTCATGTGGCGTATGCCAGTTCCAAAATAACGCACCAAGGATGCTACCATGAATCAATAAAGAAATAAGCAAACCTAATAATGATCGTTTGGTTTGTTGGCTGTTCATTGACTACGTCCTACTCCAACGCCTCCGCTTGCAACTCCACCTACTTCAGGCGTATTTTTTGATTCATTTCCTTGAGTTGTTTTGCTTGGAGCGCCTTTATCTTTCATGGAAACAATAACAACATTTTTGATTTCATTTTTCGATAACATATCGGTAATGGTTACGAAATCTTGGAAGGAAGCTTCAGCATCAATTTTTAACGTTACTTTTTGATCTTTATTCCAACCCATAATTTCTTTTTCAAGCGCTTCTTGTGAAATAGGCTTATCGTTAAAATAAAGTTGCTTGTCAGCTGTAACCGTTAATAATTTTGTTAATTCATCTGACTTGAATGCGACCGTTGAACTCGCTTTGGGCACATTTACCTTAATTTTTCCTTGGGAAATAAAGGATGCGGTGACCAACACTATCGCTAATAACACCAACATAATGTCGATGAAAGGAATAATGTTGATTTCATCAAATTTTTTCACGATTATTCCTTATCTTTCTGAGCGTTTAATACTTTCCATTTCAATCGGTTAACTTCTACTTTACGACCTAAGCCGTTATAGAACATCATAGACGGAATAGCGACTAAAATACCAAGTGCGGTTGCTTTTAATGCAAGAGAAAGGTGCATCATAATAGCACCTGCGTCGACTTCGCCATCACCATGGCCAATTTGGAAGAAAGTTAATAAAATTCCAATTACCGTACCTAATAGACCAACATAAGGTGCGTTAGCACCGACAGTGGAGATCACCGTCATATTGCGATTTAAATCAATTTCAAGTGCGTGAATATTGGAATATTTTGCTACGTCCACACGCTTTAAAAAGATAAAACGCTCAATCACTGCCGCAAGCATGATTACACTCATAACAAGTAGAAGTCCAATAATAATGTAATCACTGTATTGTTGTAAAAACTCAAAAAGTTGTAGCATTTGATAGTCCTTGAATGTTTAATAAAAACTCAAAATTAATTGAGAATGAATTTCAATTAGATTGGGGATTTTACCAAATGGAAAATAGAGCGTAAATATAAATTAGAAAAATGAACGATTTTTTGACCGCACTTTGAGATAAATCACAGAAGTGCGGTTGTTTGAGCGGTATTTTAAAGAGAGTGTAAGTAATCTAGGACAACTTGATGATGTTCACCTGTTTTGAATTTATCAAAAACGTGCAGAATTTTACCTTGTTCATCAATGAGGAAACTAATACGATGAATACCATCATAAGTGCGCCCCATAAATTTCTTCTCGCCCCATACACCAAATTGCTCGGCAACCTGGTGATCTTCATCAGAAAGTAAAGTGAAATTGAGTGACTTTTTCTCAACAAATTGAGCGAGTTTTTTAGGGGAATCTGTACTGATGCCTAAAATAACTACACCTAATTTTTCTAGTTCACTTTTGGCATCACGCAAACCACAGGCTTGGGTTGTACAGCCTGGTGTTAAGGCTTTTGGATAAAAATACACGAGGATTTTTTTACCTTTGAAATCGCTGAGTGAAATAGGTTGATTGTCTTGATTTAAGAGTGTGAATTGCGGCGCTAAATCACCCACTTGTAATTTTTTCATAAAAAATCCTTAAAAATGTGAAAAATGATTTGTAAATTCAGACTATTTTAGCGATTATAACTGAGTATTTTCAAATATTATTATTAAATGCAGAATAGATGTGAATGGAGTACTTATGACTACGCAAAAACCTTTATTTTCAGGCAGTATTGTTGCTTTAGTAACCCCGATGGATAACCACGGGAATATTGATTTTGAAACATTAAAAAAACTCATTGAATTTCATATCGATGCTGGTACTAATTCTATTGTATCGGTAGGCACAACAGGAGAATCTGCAACATTAAGCATTGAAGAAAATGTGAAAGTGATAGAAAAGACAGTTGAGTTAGCAAAAGGTCGTATCCCAATTATCGCAGGCACCGGCGCCAATGCAACAAGCGAAGCTATCGTGATGACAAAATTATTACGTGATAGTGGCGTGGCCGGTTGTTTATCTGTAGTGCCTTACTACAATAAACCGACTCAGGAAGGCATGTTCCAACATTTTAAAGCCATTGCCGAATGTACAGATTTACCACAACTTCTTTATAATGTGCCGGGTCGTACCGGTAGTGATATGAAACCGGAAACCGTGGCTCGTTTATCACAAATTGAGAATATTGTTGGGATTAAAGAAGCAACTGGCGATTTAACTCGTATCACGGCGATTAAAGAATTAGCCGGTAAAGATTTCATTGTGTTAAGTGGAGATGATGCCACAGGGTTAGAAGCGATGAAATTAGGCGCAGAGGGGGTTATTTCTGTGACAAATAACCTTGCAGCAAAAGATATGGCTGAAATGTGTCGTTATGCCTTAGCGGGTGATTTTGCGAAAGCGGAAGAAATTAATTCCCGTTTAATGCCTTTACATAAAGATTTATTTATTGAGTCAAACCCAATCCCAGTTAAATGGGCGGCGTATCGTTTAGGTTTAATCAAGACTCCACACTTACGTTTACCACTTACCGTGTTAAGCGAAAGTGCGCAAGTCAAAGTCGAAGAAGCATTAAAAATTGCTGGCTTAATTTAATGAATTAAAGGGTTGTTTTTACAGCCCTTTAAACTTTCGACTTTTTTATTTGTCAAAGAGCGGTCATTATTTTAATTATTTTTATTGAAGGATTTAAGGAATGAAAAAAATCGTACTGAGTTTAGTCGCAGCTGCATTGTTATCGGCGTGTTCAAACAGCGTAGAAAAAATGCAGACGGCTAATGACACTTATCAAAATTCTGATCGTGAAATACCGAGCTTTTCTCCTTTAGCAAGCGGTGGTGTAACATTACCGCAAGCCGATCCGACTTATGAACTTCCTCAGCTTAATGCGAAAAAAGAACGCGTGGATATTCGTCCGCCTTCAACCCCATTAGCGATTATCAAAAATTCTTTGACACAATTTGATGGTGAACGTGCATTGATTGTTTATACGGATGCACAAGCAGAGCTTTATAATCTCAAACAAATTGAGCGTTTATTGAAAGAAGAAGGCACGAATTCGACTTTAAATGGCGCGGTATTAATTAGTGATTGGGCGCCAACGGGGCGTGCAGATGATAAAGCCAATACAGAGATCCGTTATAAAATTGAACAAGTTACGGCGCAAGATGCAAGTGCATTAGCGGTTTCTGTAGAGCAAATGCGTCGTGATGGTGTGATTTACACACCAAATCAAGCAGATAAACAGCGCTATGCATCTGATCGTTTAAATCGCTTTGTTTCTGCTCTAACCAGCGCTTATAACAAGCAACAACAAGAGCTAAATAACGCCTCAGCGGGGCCTTTTCAATCAGGTTTAATTACTGATGCGAATGGTAGAATGGCATTAGGTATGGATGCAAGTTTTGGCCAAGCATGGCAACGTTTAGGTTCAACTTTACCGAAATTAGGCTTTAACGCAACATCTGAATCAGCTGGTCGTGGTTATCGCGAATTGAAATATAAACCATTAGATAAACAAGAATGGTTACGTTTAGGTGTGAATCCGCCTAATCTAGAAAAAGGTGTTTACCGAATGCAAATTTCCGCAGTGGGTAAACAAAGTGCGGTTGTGATCACTGATGAAGACGGCAAGACACTACCAAATGAAGCGGCTCAATCCTTGTATTCAGCATTAAGTGTATTGCTTGCACAATAATATGAGTTGAGAAATAAAAAGTGCGGTTCAATTTGACTGCACTTTTTTATTGGAAAAAATTTATTCGGCTTTCACGCCTAAGTTACCCATTTTTACGCCTAGGTTACCAAGAGAAACAGGATCCAAATAATCACCTAAGAATTTGAATAACTCACCTAATTCCGTAAATGAGCGTTTGATTTTTACTTGATCTTCTACTTTACGCACAAATTCATAACGTACATTTTCACCTTCAAAATAAGCCGTGAGTGTGAGATAAATGGTTTCAAAAAAATGGCTTTTAGCGCCTTCTTCACCTGGATCACTGATACGGACATTCCAAGTATTATTAAATAAAACTTCTGTTTTGATTGACATATAGACTTCCTCTGTTTGTTATTTTTTATACTGAAATTGAAACGAAAAACCCGATGATAAAATTTCTGAAATTAAAAACTTTATCATCGGGCTTTTCAAACCAATTGCTCGCATATTTTGCTTTGCGTTGGTAACTGCCTTTACCTTTACGTTTTTTCTCAACGCGTTGGCGGAATAATTTGTCGTGCAATAGTGCCATCACGGCATTATCTTTCACGACACCTTTGGTGTGTTGATAAATGGGCTGATTTTCAACCGCACTTTTTGTTTTTTTTGTCATATTTACCTCTAAAAAATTGCCGTGAAGTGGTTCACGGCAAGTCATTATAGCGAAAATGAACAGAATTACAAAATGGCGAGTACGCTTTCAGGTGGTCGTCCAATTTTAGCTTTTTCACCTTTTACCACAATCGGGCGTTCTAATAGGGCGGAGTTTTCACTGATGGCTTTTAATAAATCATCATTAGTTAATGCTGGATTATCTAACCCTAATGATTGATAAAGCTCATCTTTGGTACGCATCATTTTTCTGACATCATCTAATCCTAATTTATTCGCCAGTTGCTGTAATGCTTCAACAGAGTAGTGTTGTTGTAAATAAAGTTCGATAGTTGGTTGAATACCTTTTTCTTCTAATAAAGCTAAGGTTTCACGGCTTTTTGAACAGTGCGGATTATGGTAAATCTTAACAGACATAACGTTTCCTTCTATTTTATGTTGAATGAGTGGATATAGGATTGATTTAAATTTTAACTTATAATGACAAAAAATACTTGTTTAGGAAGACTTTATGTTTGAAATGCTAAAAAATTGGTATAGCCGCCGCTTAAGCGATCCGCAGGCGATGGGGCTACTTGCCATTTTGTTATTTGGCTTTATTGCGATTTATTTCTTTAGTGATTTAATTGCCCCGTTGCTGATTGCCATTGTATTAGCATATTTATTGGAAATGCCGATTAATTTCCTGACGAAAAAATTAAAATTTCCCCGAATGCTCGCCACGTTAATTATTTTTGGTGGCTTTCTAACCTTGGCGTTATTAATTTTCTTCGGACTAGTGCCAACATTATGGAATCAAACGATTTCCTTATTAAGCGATTTGCCGGCCATGTTCAATAAGTTACATGAATGGTTATTAGCCCTTCCTGAGCATTATCCTGAACTCATCGATTACACCATGATTGACACCTTTTTTAGTGCGGCGCGTGCGAAGATTTTGGGCTTCGGTGAATCAGCGGTGAAATTGTCGATTACCTCATTAATGAACCTTGTATCACTGGGTATCTATGCATTTTTAGTGCCATTAATGATGTTCTTTATGCTGAAAGATAAAAGCGAACTTCTTGCGGGGGTAAGCCGATTTTTGCCTAAAAACCGTCTTTTAGCGTCTAAAGTATGGAATGAGATGCAGCAACAAATTGCGAATTATATTCATGGCAAATTGTTGGAGATTTTGATTGTTGGCGTGGTGACTTATATCATCTTTTTAAGCTTTGGTTTGAATTATCCGCTCTTACTTTCTGTTGCCGTTGGGTTGTCTGTATTAGTGCCTTATATCGGCGCGGTATTGGTGACGATTCCTGTTGCGTTAGTGGCCATGTTCCAGTTTGGCATTTCCCCAACGTTTTGGTATTTAATTGTGGCCTTTGCGGTGAGTCAACTTCTAGATGGAAACTTGTTGGTACCGTATTTATTCTCTGAAGTCGTTAATTTACACCCTTTAGTAATCATTATTTCAGTGCTGATTTTTGGCGGATTATGGGGATTCTGGGGCGTATTCTTCGCGATTCCATTGGCAACGCTCGTCAAAGCTGTGATAAATGCATTGCCGGATTAGACAGGATTAAAACGATAAAAAGAAAGCTGACAAAAGTCAGCTTTTTTGTTCTTTTAATTTTTGGATATCCAGAATTTCGACACAATCTGTTGTCCCTGCTTTAATACGCCATTTAATGTTAAATTCGTACAGACTAATACCATAAATACGATCGGTTTCTTTACCTTGTTGATAAGCGGGACGGGGATCTTGTGCGATCACTTCCGTAATAAATCTTGCTAAGTGCGGTCGGTTTTTGTGATATTTTTCAACTGAGCTTTGGGCGATTTCTGTAAATTCTACGCTTAATTTTGCAGGTGGTTTTTCTTGCGCAAAACTTGATTTTGCCTCAGGTTCGCTATCTGCATAGATAATATAAGGTTTAATATCAAAAATAGGTGTGCCATCGACCAGATCCACAGAGCCCAAATGTAGAAAAACACGCCCATGAATGCATTCCACTTGGCGTAATTCAACTTTGGATAAGCCTAGCGGATTTGGGCGATGTGTCGCGCGTGAAGCAAATACGCCGACACGTTGATTGCCGCCTAAACGAGGAGGGCGAACGGTGGATTGCCATTTCCCACGAGGTACTTTGTCGAATTGGAAAATAAGCCAAAGATGGCTAAATTGCTCTAAGCCTCGCACCGCTTCTGGTGAATTATACGGAGGGAGCAGTTCCACAATACCAATGCCATCCTGTACTAAATCTGGCTGTCGTGGCACCGAGAATTTTTCTTTGTAAGGGGTGTGAATCACCGCAATTGGGTGAAGAGTCAGTGTTAAATCATTCATAAAAAGGCAATTTCCGTGTAGAATACGCCCTTTATTGTAATCAAAAGTGCGGTCAAAAAAAATGACAAATCATAAATTGAAAATGTGGTGGGAAACCGCTCGCCCAAAAACCTTGCCTTTGGCATTAGCTTCTATTTTTACCGGCTCTGCATTGGCATATTGGGCGGATAAAGAAAGTTTTAATCTTACCGTGATGTTACTTTGCTTGCTCACTACCATTTTATTGCAAGTCCTTTCCAACTTTGCTAACGATTACGGCGATCATCAAAAAGGGTCAGATACCGAAGAACGTATTGGGCCTTTACGTGGTATTCAGCAAGGTGCAATTTCCGCGAATGAGCTCAAATGGGGCTTAATTTTAATGGTCGTAGGTTCATTCTTTTCAGGTGCATTCTTAATTGGTATCGCATATCAAAGTCTTACTGATTTATTGGCCTTTGCTGGTTTGGGTATTCTAGCCATTATTGCTGCCATTACTTATACCGTAGGGGCTAAACCTTATGGTTATTTAGGTTTAGGCGATCTGTCAGTGTTGCTCTTTTTTGGACTATTAGGTGTAGGTGGAACTTATTATCTACAAACTCACAGCATTGATAGCTTAATTACTTTACCTGCGTTAGGCTCAGGTTTATTAGCAACAGCCGTTTTAAATATCAATAATTTACGTGATATTGAGCAAGATGCGAAAGTAGGGAAAAATACTCTGGTTGTGCGTATTGGCCCGAAGAAAGGACGTATTTATCATTGTATTTTATTAAGCGTTGCCGCTTTATGTTATGTGCTATTTGCGGCCTCAACAGCGTTTAGTCCTTGGCATTTCTTATTTTTACTGGCATTTCCACTGTTATTAAAACACGCATTATTTGTTTATCGCAGCAAAGAGCCCGCAGTGTTGCGTCCGATGTTGGCTCAGATGTCTATGATTTCTTTATTTATCAATATCTTGTTTAGTTTAGGCTTGCTTATCGGCTAAATCGGCTTATACTAGAGAAAAAATTTTACCGACAAGGGGAACATTATGTATATCGATACTTCAGAACTTTGTGATATTTATGCTGATCAAGTGGATGTGGTTGAGCCAATTTTTTCTAGCTTTGGTGGCGTCAGCAATTTCTACGGCAAAGTGACGACAGTAAAATGTTTTGAAAATAATGGATTAATTGCCGAAATTCTCGAAGAGAACGGTAACGGCAGAGTGCTTGTCGTAGATGGCGGTGGCGCAGTACGTCGTGCTTTAATTGATGCTGAGCTTGCACAACTTGCCGCAGATAATGACTGGGCGGGCATCATTGTTTATGGTGCAGTGCGTCAAATTCAACAACTTGAAAATATTGATATCGGTATTCATGCGCTTGCTCCAATTCCAGTTGGCGCAGATGAAAATAATCATGGTGAAAGTGATCTTCCAGTCAATTTTGGTGGCGTGACGTTCTTCCCTGAAGATTACATTTATGCCGATTTAACAGGTATTATTCTGTCACAAGAAGCATTAGATTTAGAAGATTTCGAAGAATAAATTTGAAATTATAGACCTTTTTAAAGTGCGGTTAGAAATAACCGCACTTTTTTTGTCAAAATTTTTTTGAACAAGATCACATTTTAAACATTTGTTGGTTGAAAGTTTGTAACATTCATTTAACATCGCAAATAGTTCATCTGTAATCAGTTTGGAGGGACTCATGAACGAAACAAACACAACAAAAAATTATAAAAGTGGGATTATCTTTCTTCTGGCGATAGCCTGTTTTTTTATTTTGTTAAAAGCCTTACCTTTTGCGCCTAAGGAAAATGCTGGTTTAGCATTATTAGCCTTTGTAGCGATCCTTTGGTTAACTGAAGCATTACATGTAACGGTTACTGCACTATTAGTGCCTTTACTTGCGATTGCACTTGATTTGGTGACAACCAAACAAGCTTTGGTCGCCTTTGCCGATCCAACCATTTTCTTATTCTTTGGTGGATTTGCTTTAGCGACTGCTTTGCATATGCAAAAGCTTGATAAGATGATTGCTAATAAAATCATGGCAATGGCTCGTGGAAATTTATTTGTAGCTATTATGTATCTTTTCTCCATTACTGCTTTCCTTTCTATGTGGATGAGTAACACAGCAACAGCAGCCATGATGTTGCCTCTAGCGATGGGGATCTTAAGTAAGCTTGATAAAGAAAAAGAACATAATACTTATGTCTTCGTATTATTAGGGATTGCATATAGTGCGAGTATTGGTGGTATGGGTACATTAGTGGGTAGCCCACCAAATGCTATCGTTGCAAGTAACTTACATTTAACCTTCTCTGATTGGTTATGGTATGGCTTACCAATTATGCTCATTTTGATGCCGTTGATGATTGGTACACTTTTTATTGTCTTTAAACCAAAACTTCATTTACATTTTGAGCAAAATTTTGAACGTATTGAAATGAATGGCCAACGCGTTTTAACGCTTGTCATTTTTGGTGTTATTGCACTTTGTTGGGTATTTAGTAGTTATATTAATCCAATCATTTCAGGTGTATTTGGTCTTGCTAAAAATATCGGTAGTTTTGATAGCGTCGTCGCATTGCTTGCTGCTGTCATTATTTGTTCAACGGGTGTGGCAAATTGGAAACAAATTCAAGAAAGTACTGACTGGGGCGTGTTAATGCTTTTTGGTGGTGGTTTAACCTTGAGTGCAGTGTTAAAAGATTCTGGTGCAAGTAAAGTATTAGCTGACGGTATTGTATTCTTAGTTCAAGGACAACATTACTATCTCATTGGTTTATTGGTCGCAACCTTCATTATTTTCTTAACTGAATTTACGTCCAATACTGCGAGTGCAGCATTATTAGTGCCAATCTTTATTTCTATCGCGCAATCTCTCGGTATGCCGGAAATTGGTCTTGCGTTAATTATCGGTTTAGGTGCATCTTGTGCCTTCATGTTACCAGTGGCGACACCGCCAAATGCAATCGTATTTGGTACAGGGCAGGTTCGCCAAAGTGATATGGTGAAAGCTGGATTTATCTTAAATATCGTGTGTATACTCGTTATCGCGACAATAGGATATTATTTCTGGTTGAATTAATCATATAAATAAAAGGGCGTGTTGGATATTCACCACGCCCTTTTATTATTTCAGTAAAGATTATTCATCTTTATTTGATTTATCCTCTTCTTCTACTTCAATCTCAACTTCATCTGCTTTGTCTGCTGCACCATTGATTGTTAAGCAAATTTCGCTAGAAATCAAATGCTCTAAGATTGTTGCTAGTTCATGTAATTTTTCTTTATCATCATTGAAATAACCTTCTTCTTTTAAGTTAGCAATGAAGGCTGAGAATACCGCTTTATCAAAGAATTCTGGCGCATTAATACCATGTAATACTGAAAGACGCTGTGCCACCAATTGGCTTTCTTTTTCTAGTAAACCACGGGAAATTTCAGGATCTCTACGCAAAATACTCACTGTAATGTAGTAGCGTTGTAAGATTTCACGCATACCAGCAGACCAAAGTTGTAAAATACGAACTTTAGAGCGGTGGATAGATAAGAAATTATCATTGGCTTGGATAACATCCTGACGCGCAAATTCATCAATAATGGCTTTAATTTGTGTATTTAATTCTTCTTCATTGAAATGAAGGAAGAGTTCGCCTTTTAAGAATGGATAAATTTTACGTACCGCATCCAATAATAAATCTTTTTGGATAGCTTCATAATGTAAAACGATACTCGCAACAAGTGAAGGCAACACAAATAAGTGTTGAATATTATTGCGGTAATACGTCATAAGAACAGCAGAATTACGTTCTAAACGAATAATTTCCCCAAAGTTATCTTTTTCAACTAACACGCCAACACGATCTAAGCTTAATACGTGGTCAAGCATCGCTTTTGGTGTATCAGTTGGAAGCACCACATCAGTAGAATACGGGACATTCTTTAAGATCTCTTGATAACTAGAGAGTTGTTCTAATAGCTGCTCATGAGAAAGCGCACGTTGACGAGAAGATAGGAG
>ENA-UPWP01001405-UPWP01001405.1-human-gut-metagenome-genome-assembly--contig:-NODE-1405-length-12869-cov-7.573014_pt1 | contig 12869 bp, 8 predicted proteins | sample MGYA00250052_ERZ773380 | MGnify/ENA primary metagenome ERZ773380 (study PRJEB29103, sample SAMN06112063) | human gut metagenome | biome: human gut; feature: ankylosing spondylitis patient; material... | reverse complement strand
TGACACTAAAAGAGTATATTGACCCGTTTACGGGTGAGCCAGTAAAACAAAGCAAATAAGATGAGCCCTTTAGGGCTTTGCAGAGAAATGATGTTGCGGCTGGCGAGTTTTCAACGGGTCTTTAGACCCAGTGCCGGTAACAGCACCTTATAGGGGCAGAACAAACCACCGGCTCAGCCGGTGGTTATGATTTATCTGCCTCTGTTAATTTAGATATTAAATATTAAATAGAAACATTTCGATAAATCGAAAGATATAGGCCGATAAATCGAAATAATGCGAGTGAACAATATATGTTATGATATTAATATAAAACTTCGGAAACTTAAAACAACAAAACGTCTCGGGACTGTAAAGACGATTATGTACAAGCGTGATAAGGAGGAAACAATGATTCAACAGGCGACTTTTATGAATGATGTACAAATTGACAAGGCGCGTAAGGAAGGCGAATTAGTAATATGCCCTTACAATCGGGAAAATTTAACACCGGTTGGATATAATCTGAGTTTCTCAGGATTTATTGTATCTTTGGGGAAAAAGGCTTTTGTAAAGATGAAGCATAAAGATAACGAATGGTTCTTTTATTTAAAGCCGCATGAGACAGTGCTGGTTTGGACCAGAGAGACTATTTGGGTTTCCAGATTTATAGGAGGTACTTTTCATTCTAAGGTCAGCCTGGTGACAAATGGTCTGGGACAGGTATCGACTACTTTGGATCCCGGATGGCATGGTCAGCTGTTGGTTCCCCTTAATAATCCTACAAAGAGGAAGATTAAAGTTGTAATTGCTCATGATGGTGAAAATGGAAAGGAATTTGAAACCTTCATTACAATGGTGCTGTATCGGGCACAAGAGGCATCCATGTATGAAAAAAGTGATAATAAAGCGGCAAGAACAGAGCTTTTAGAGAATATTTTAAAGGACAAGAAAAAGGATCATGATGCACAGCAGTTATTGAGACTTGTATATCGGGTAAAAGAAAGTGACAATAAGATGGATGAATTGTGTGATTTAAATGATCCTATTGACAGAAGAGAAAAGATAAAAATGTTTGAGAAAGAACATAGAAATGTGATTAAGGAGATAGACAAGGAGTTTGATCGTCTTAATCAGTTTAGCACTAAAATGTATAATGCACGAAATTTGATTTATTGGGGGAGCGTAGTGATAGTCTTTCTTGGGATCATTGTAGTAACTGTACTTATACAGGTGAAAGGTGACGATACGACGAAAAATATATTTGCCGGTTGTATAGGTGTGGTTACAACATTGTTAGTTTGGGGATTTGAACAAATAAGAGCAAAATATCTTTGATCAGTATATTACAGAGAATGGAGACTGGCATTATGGTAGAAGAAAAGAAAGAGATAACAAGAGAATATGTTGAACAAGTCTATAATGAATTGGGACATTATATCATAATTGGGCTAACGGGCCGCTGCGGTTCTGGGTGCTCAACGACCAGAGATATACTATGTGTAGAGGGAAAACTTAATCCCGAGGATTATATGGGAAATATTTCGAATGGGTCGGAACACAACATCGATAGAGATAGGAAGGTAATTCTTGATTTTGCGGAAAAAAATCCGCTTCATTTTGATTCGATTAAAGTGCGTGATATTTTAACTTCTTATATATTGGAGAATATAGAAGCTTTTTTCGAACTTTTAAATTACATGTTCCCAGATATTTGTGGGGATGGCAAAAAGCTGAGGGATGATTTTTGCAACTTTTTTAACAGTAGAATGGGCGGAGTTAATGATGGGGATACTCCGCTTGATGTTGCGATTAAAACCAATTCACAGATCTGGAAAAAGATAAACGAAAATATATATCATTTTATTGAAAAAATTGATGAGGAACAATATGATTTTTTGTTCAAACGATTGGAAAGAATCAGCACGATCATTAAAGAGTTTTTGGGTGAAATCGGTGATGAGAATCAGTATACAGCAGTTTACCAATATGTTGGAAATATTGTGAGAACGTATGGGGAACTAAAAGAATTATCAAAGTGTACTTGCTATGATGATGCCAGCAAAACAGGGATGTATGCTGTTGCAAAGAGAATAAATGTTATACTCAAAATAATGAGAAAAAAAGAATGGATATTAGCTAATTATACAAAAGAAATAGATAAGCGGGAGATGCCGATTAATGAAAGTAATGTCCATGTTGTCATTGACTGTATTAAAAACGTATTTGAAGCAGAATACTTTAAAGTAAGATATCATTCTTTTTATTTGGTAGCCTTAACGCTCGATGATGATGTAAGAAAGGAGCGGTTAAAGATCAATAAGAGGCTGAATAATTTTCAGATAGAGGTTATTGATTCGCGGGAACAGCCATCGAAAGCAAAAAAATTACTGAAAGACTTTGCGGCCACGGAACAACCCGGAGGGAAAAATGAAACCGAAGGAGATAATAGTAACAAGAAACAAAAAACCAGATTAGAAGTATATAATAGGTTGTTTGGAGAGAATAATAAATGCTCAAAAATATATAAGATGGCATATGAAAGCAATACATATTCATTCAGACTGCAGGATGTGGATGGATGTATACAAAATGCAGATATTCTGATAAACAATGGAGGAACAAAGGAAGAACTGGGATTGATAATAATGAGATATGTCTGTCTGATGCAACATCCGGGATTGGTTTTGCCAACGGTTGATGAACGCTGTATGCAGGTTGCGCAGGCGGCTAAATTAAATTCAGGGTGTATTTCCCGACAAGTGGGAGCTGTTGTGAGTGATGCAAAAGGAAATATCTTATCCATCGGATGGAATGATGCAGCGGCGACAGACGGCAATGAGTGTATCAGCTGTATACGCAGAAGCTTTCAGAATCTTATATATAAGAAGGATTCAATGGCATACAGTTACTATGAATTATATGATCCGGAGTTCAGAAAAAAACTGCTGGATATTATGAAAAAGACATGTGAGATAGGCGATAGAGACAGTTCGGAAGAACCGACAGAAGAATTGATTACCGCGTTTATTGATAAGGTAAAAAAGCAGGCGCATGGAGTACCGTTGGTCTTTTGCTTTAAGGATATTTATTCGGCTATGACGCATGATCACAATCAGGTGCATACCAGAGCACAACATGGAGAAGAAAACGCGTTGGAGGCATGCGACAGAAGTAAATGTTCAGGAGGAACCCTGTATACAACGTCTTCATCCTGCGAATTGTGCGCAAAAAAAGCACTTAGCTATAACATAAGGCGAATCGTGTATATTGAGCCTTATTCCGGAATTACCAACGAGCATGTTCTTGGACACGAAGTAGAAAATGGTGTAGAAATACGCAGAGACAATATGACAAGAATAGAGTCCATGAAAGTTGAATTGTTTACAGGTGCTACACAAAACGCCTATACAAGGCTGTATACGCCAATTTTCCCGCTGAAAGATGAATTGAAATTAAGGGGAATAAATTTGAAGTAGTTTTAGCTGTATTTTGGAAGAAAGAAAAGGGAAGAGATAACAGGGTGGTTCCTTGCGGGGGATCACTCTGTTATTATGCAAAGAAGAGCTATAATAAATGTTTTATTTACTTTTTTGTTTATTCGTGGCTATAATAGGGATAGATATAAAGTGGAGGCGTCATCAGGATGAATACCAATTCCAAAAATAAAGGAAATATTTACATATATATATTGAAAGCAATTGCTATTTTTAGTGTTGTGTGTGCACATTCCACGCCGCTTATGGACAGTAGCAGTAAAATAAATGTTTTCAGTTCACAAATGTTGGATTATTTGGGAACATTTGGAGTACCTGTGTTTTTCTGTATTTCAGGTTATTTGTTTGCCGGAAATACAAGAACCTGGGGAGAATTTTGGAAACGTAAGGTGTTCACACTTTTTATACCTTGGATATGTTGTGAAACATTATTATGGCTTTATGTCGTGCTCAGAAAAGGTGGTATCAGTATAACTGCATGGCTATTGTTCCTTCTGGGATACCATCATACAACGTATTACCTTACGATCTTGGTAGTGTTCTATGTGATCTATTGGAAAATTCGTAAACCCAGTGTAATTTGGATATTGAATATTGTGTCCATACTAAGTATGGTGCAAACCGGTTGGAGTACCGGAATATTTTACCGGTTCAATACAGCTGTGGATAGTTATTACCTCAATCCGTTTAATTGGATGCTTTTCTTTGGAATCGGATTATGGATACATCGTCAGAAGGAACGGGAAAACATATGGGAGTTACGAGACTGGCAGGGAATATTGTGCATAGGTGGCAGCATTGCATATTTTGCGGTTCATTTTTACTTTGGATGGGAAATGTATTATTTTTCGAAGTATGCATTGATCGGGAACCTGTTGAACCTTGGAACGGCCGTATACCTTGGTCGGAAGCTGATGAATTGGAATAAAAAAGCGTTACTTATAAAAATAGGAGAATGGTCTTTTTCTATTTATTTGTTACATCAGTTCGTGGCAGGAATAGTGGTGGCAATAACCAACCATTGGGACTGTTTTCTGCTTACCTTGTGCCGACCGTGGATCATATTGGGTATTGCAGCAGGTGCTGTGATGGTGGTAGACAAACTTTTCCGGAACAGATGTATCTGGATGAGAACGATTATAGGAATCAGATAAAAATGCAGACAGCCTGCGGGAGCGTTTTGAAGCTCCCGCAGTTTTTTTATTAGAAATGTTTTGTACAATATACAGAAGGAATTTCTAAGGACGGTCTTTCGATAAACAAAAGGGATAGTTCGATAAATCGAAATAATATGAGTGAAGGTTTTATGATATTATATGTGTAGATATTCTTTTGGGGAAAAGAATGATTGCAGTCAGGTTACAAGGAGGATGAGAGGAAAATGCAGGCATTAAATTTATATAATATAACCAGGAAAATTGATGACAAAGTATTTCCCTTATATGAAAGAGCATTATCAGATCGCGATAACGAGATCAAATTACGTAAAGATGAAATAGGAATGATCACAACGATTGTAGATAACTTACGATCTTGTAATGCCAGGCAATACTGCTACGAAAACTGGTTCTATTCTTTTACCATTCCACAGATTTCGAAAGAATTTGACTTACTGAAGATTGGTCTGGATAACAAAATTATTAATGTGGAAATAAAGGGTCAGGAAGTGGCCATAGAGAGAATAGAGAAACAACTGGTTCAGAATAGGTATTATCTTTCGCATATTGCGACGGAGATTTATAGCTTTACCTGTATGAGATGTGATGAAAGTACAGTTAAAGTTTTTAAATACGATGGTGACAGCCTTCAGGAATCGACGATGGATGAATTGATTCATTGCATTACCCAGATTGAAGAGTCACTGACCAGCGATATTGATAACTTATTTACACCCAAGGATTATCTGATATCGCCGTTGAACACACCGGAAAAATTCTTGAAAGAACAATATTATCTAAATAGCCAGCAGGAAGAAATAAAGAAAAAAATCTGTGGAAATATTCTGCAAAATGCCGGTTTGTGGGGAATTAGAGGAAGCGCCGGAACAGGCAAGACGCTATTACTTTATGATATAGCAAAAGAGCTGGCAAAAGACGTCAAAGTAGGTGTCGTTCATTGCGGACAGCTTAATGAAGGACATACATATTTAAATACACACATGGAGAATGTCTCTATTATCGACGCAAAATCATTGACAGAGGAATGGTTGTCAGAGTGCATAATAGTATGCGTTGACGAAACACAACGCTTGTATAAGAGCGGTGTCGATATGATTTTGCAGGCTTTTTCAGATGAAAGAATTCAAGGATGTATTTTTTCATATGATCCCGCACAGGCACTATCGATTGCGGAAGTAAACAGGGATAATGCAGGCAGACTTAATGCTATTCCGGAATTTACGGAAGAAAAGCTGACAGACCGGATCAGAACGAATGAAGAAATATGTTATTTCATACAAAATATGCTGAGACTTCATGGAAAGCAGTCTAAAAGAGTGCAATATAAAAATGTAGAGGTTTTATATGCAAACAATGAAGCGGAATCCGATGAAATTGTCCGCTGTCACATCCGAAATGGATATTTTTTCATCACATTAACCCCGTCCCGGTATGTGCCCAATAGTATTGATCATTACTCGAATTACGTGAATTCACATCAGGTAATTGGTCAGGAGTTTGATAAGGTAATTGCTGTAATAGATAATAATTTTAGATATAGCGAACAGGGAGAACTCGAGGGAAAACCGCATCCTAACCCGGACTATCTATTCTCCAGACTTTTTTATCAGAATATATCCCGGGCAAGAGAAAAATTGTGTCTGGTTATACTTAATAATCCGGATGTATTTGAAAAACTGCTAAGGGTCAAAGAACACTGTTTAAATTATTCGAGTGAAGAAATAGTGTGATAGATAATTCTTAGTTATCTGTCGGATGAATTTTATTTAGATTGAAAAAGAAAGGAGCCATTTTGCAACCATACGATTTTTTTATTTCTTACTCCAAAAACATATATGATGATTTTGTAAGAGACTTAGTTGCCAGTTTTAAAAGGCTGACTTGAAATTTTAAATTCCAGTGCACAGGTAAATTCCACCGTGTCTTTAAAAATTGCTTGAAATCGAATAATTTTAGAGAAAAAATATTGGATTTCTGTTATAATCATAGTAATTCATGGCGAAATTCTCTGTTTTTCTGTATAGCAAACAAGCCACTGGAAGGTAGTGTGTCAGGCTAAATTCCACCGGCCACATTCAAAAAATGTGAAAAGTTTACTTCCAGTCTGACAGCAGGTTTTTTCAATGAATTATCGGGTAAAGCGTATCAGCTTGGGCGTCAGATTGACCTCGTCAGGGGCAATGCGCCTGAGCTGAAATGCTTTTAAGGTTTCTTCTCCCAGAGTTTCCAGTGCTACATCGTAAGGGGTTCTGCCCTGAAGGCTTTCTCTCGGGGTGGAATTGATATGGCTTACGATCAGGTTGACATCCTACTGGGTCAGAAACTCAAAGTTTGTCTTTTTGGGCAGGATCATCCGGAGCATGGTATGTGCCTGCTCTAGACCGCCTTTCTGCCCACTGCGCATAGGGTCGCAGTAATAGATACTGGTACGCTGGATCCCTGTAAAACCGGTTTCCAGGGATTCCGGATTTCCAAACTCGGATCCCCTGTCAGTGAGAATGTATTCAAACAGTGTCTGAAAATCATAAGTACCAAAGCGCTTTTCCAATCGGTCAAAGATGAGTCTTACAGCACCCTCTGTGTTACGGTTCATCAGGAATGCAAGAAACAGCTTTTCTCTTGTAAAAAAGAAAGTAAGCAGCGTTTTGGAGGAACCGGAGGCAGAATGCACGGTATCCATTTCCACAAAGGAAGACAGTTCCAACTGTTGGAAATCGGCGTAGGTCCGGTTCTGGAAAACACGGCGGTCAGAGATCTGTGTTTTGTGAACCTTTCGTGGTTTGAATTTCACTTTACGCTTCAAATCAATGTTTCTTGCGGTCAGGATCCCCATGTCGAGATAGGTGTAAACGCTACGCACAGACAGCTTCAGTTCCGGATGGTTCGTAATGATCTGGTAAGGAGACTGTCCCTGCTCGATCAGAGGACTGATGATCCTGTCTTTCTGGTGAAGTTCCTGTCTGGTCATGCTGATACCGGAGCGGGACTCCTTAAGGCATTCCCGATATTTGCGGTCAGCAAACCTGGCATTGTAAGTGTATTTGTGAGCAATGGTGCAATGGGAAATCTGTTTATCACAGCCATTGCAGACATAAGGAGCTTTATCGAGCCTGCTGCAACGTTCCTTTTCAAAGTCAGGGCAGGTCTGGTTGCAGGTAGGGCAGGAAGTACACTTGATACCGCAAAGAAGGATTTTCCCACAGGCATTGGTCTTTTTACAATGGTAGCGGTGGACACAAAAGGCTGACTTGAAATTTTAAATTCCAGTGCATAGGTAAATTCCACCGTCCGCATGCCCAAGCGAGCGGTGGAGTTTAAATAAAAAATTTAGTGTAAAGATACAATTATAATATCCGGTTGAGGAAACCCCGACTCCATGATATAATAATACCGTTAATCAAAATAATTTTAAATATAAAATTATAAACGAAAGAAAGGTTAAAAGAATCATGGAAGAACGGGAAATCGATTTACTGGATATGATAGCCGATATTCTATCTCACTGGAGAGGTTTACTGGTCGCACTTATAATAGGTGCAGTTCTGATGGGAGGATTCAGTTATGTGAAATCTTATCGGAATATTCAGAGTACACCGACAGTAGAGGAAGAACCGGAACTGGATGAATTGGCAGTAGAAGAGCAGTTGGCACAGTTAGAGGATAGTTTGAGTGACAGCGAAAAGGCTGCGGTTTTAATTACGGTTGATGATGAGAGGGAATATTTATATAAGGATAAGTATTTTCAGGAATCTGTTTACATGCAGTTGGATCCATTGGATATTGTGCAGACAGAGCTGGTATACAGAATTCAGGCAGAGGATGAGGGCCTGGCACAACGCCTGGGAACGCTCTACAAAAATATAGTTGGTGGGGTAGGTTTATATGACTGGGTGGAACAGCAGACAGGGATTGACGCTGCATATGCTGCAGAGTTGATCTCTGTTAGTACAAATCCGGAAATATTCGTGAGAAATGGCGTAAATATTAGCACTGGAAGTGACAATCTGAAGGTAACGGTCATCCAGAAGGATGAAGAGACTTGCGGACAGCTGGCAGCTGCAGTTAGCAGCTACATGGAACAGCAGCAGAAGAATCTTGTAAAGGAATTGGGTAATCATGAGCTGATATTATTGTCGGAGACTTCCGGTAAAATTATAAGTACCGATGTGATGAGTCGGCAGATCGATTATGGCAATCAGGTTAGTAATCTCAGATCTGGGATTGCTTCTTCAAAAGCAGGATTTACTGCAGACCAGGCGAAGTATTATGATCTGTTGACTTGGGAAGAGGGGATGGATGAGGCAGAAATAGTGCAGAAGGATACCGTAGAGGAACAGGCTGTGGCAGTTTCACCTTCCGTCAGTAAGAAATATATCCTGTTAGGAGCTGTTTTATTTGCATTTGTTTATGCCGGAATTCTGTTCTTGGTATATATTTTCAACAGTAAGCTTCGTGTGTCCGATGAATTACAGAACTTATATCACATACCTCAGATCGGTGTGGTGGTAAAGGATTCTAAGAAGAAGTTCATTCTGGATAAGTGGGTAGATGATCTTCGACACTACGGTAAGCGGAAATTTGATGCCGAACAGTCTATGGAACTGGCATTTGCAGCAGTGAAGATTGCGGCGGTGAAAAATAAGTTGAATACTATCTGCCTGATGGGATGTAATCTGGAGGCCGGTGCCGGCAGTGTATGTGAAAACCTTAAGACAGCATTAGAGAAGGAAGGCATCAACGTTACAGTTCTGGATAATGTCCTCTATAATGCAGAGTCCATGGAGAAAGTAGAGGCTATGACGGGAGTGGTATTGGTAGAAAAAGCCGGTTCTACTTTGTACAATGAAGTCGCAAATGAATTGGCATTACTGAAGAGACAGGATATTGCGGTTTTGGGTGGAATTATTGTAGAATAAGATATGTTAAGCATTGTTAAAGACTGCAGAATTCTTGTATGACGAGACGATAGTAGCCAAAGTCCTTTTATGAAAAGGACTTTGGCTATTTTTTCTGGAATTATACTGTCTCAGAGAATATGCGTAACAATTGCGTTTTTCCATATAATATGTTATGATGATTAGGAATTTTAAGTGTTGAAAGCGAGGACATTATGTTATTAGATAATAAATCCATTTTGATTACAGGTGGTACCGGCAGTTTTGGTAAGGCATTTACCAAGTATGTGTTGGACAACTACAATCCCAGGAAGATCATCATTTATTCCCGTGATGAATTCAAGCAGTTTATCATGCAGAATGAATTCAAACAGTATGCTGATAAACTTCGTTTCTTCATTGGTGATGTCAGAGACAAGGAACGTCTGACCAGAGCATTTGAGGGTGTGGATTATGTTATCCATGCTGCAGCTCTGAAGCAGGTGCCTGCCTGCGAATACAATCCAGCTGAGGCGATCAAGACCAATATCCACGGTGCACAGAATGTTATTGATGCCGCATTGGATACCGGTGTGAAAAAGGTGGTTGCTCTGTCCACAGACAAGGCTGTCAATCCGGTAAATCTGTACGGTGGAACCAAACTGGTATCTGACAAGTTATTCATTGCTGCTAACGCTTATGCCGGAAGCAAGGATATCTGCTTTTCCATCGTTCGTTACGGTAATGTGGCCGGAAGCCGTGGATCTGTTATTCCGTTCTTCCACAACATTATCAAGAACGGCGGTACCGAGCTCCCCATCACCGACTATCGCATGACCCGTTTCTGGATCAGTCTGCAGCAGGGTGTGGAACTGGTGATCAAGGCTTTGGAAGAGTCCAAGGGTGGTGAGACTTTCATCTCCAAGATTCCTTCTTTCAAGATCACAGATCTGGCTCAGGCAATGTTGCCGGGATGTGAGATGCCGGAAGTCGGAATTCGCGAAGGCGAAAAGCTTCATGAGATCATGGTAACCGTGGAAGATTCCATGAACACATACGAATATGACAAGCACTTTATTGTATATCCCCAGATGGTATGGAGTGAATCCAGACGTGCTGTTCCTACTGGCAAGAGAGTCGCTGAGGGATTCTCTTATAGTTCCGGTAATAATACCGAGTGGCTGAGTGTAGAGCAGATTCGTGAATTGTTAAAGACAATTGATTTAGAAAAATAATTTTAAAAAGATCTGCCGGTATGAGAGCAGATCTTTTGCTTTTATTCCAGGGGCTTATTTCTTAAATATCCAATAGTAGTAGGAAAATGAGCAGACTTTTAGAAAGAGGACTATTATATGTGTGGAATTGTAGGATTTACAGGAAACAGACAGGCAGCACCGATCCTGTTGGACGGACTGTCAAAACTGGAATATAGAGGGTATGACTCTGCAGGACTTGCAGTCCGCGATGGCGATGCCATGGCACAGGTAGTAAAGGCGAAAGGCCGTCTTTCGAATCTGGTCGAGAAAACGGACAATGGAAATGCGTTGAAAGGAACCTGTGGTATTGGACATACCCGTTGGGCAACCCATGGCGAACCCAGTCAGATCAATGCCCATCCCCATGTCTCCGGCAACTGCAGCAGATCCGGTTCCGGCGCGGTAGAATCGGAAGTGGTAGGCGTACATAATGGTATCATTGAAAATTACACGGAACTGAAAGAAAAACTGCTGAAGCATGGTTATACATTTTACAGCCAGACCGATACAGAGGTAGCGATCAAGCTGGTGGATTATTACTACAAGAAGTATAAACTCGGTCCCATTGATGCCATTGCGAAAACCATGGTGCGCATTCGCGGATCCTATGCGTTGGAGCTGATGTTCCGTGACTATCCCGGTGAGATCTGGGTAGCCCGTAAGGACAGCCCGATGATCATCGGTATTGCGGATGGGGAGACCTATGTGGCATCCGATGTTCCGGCTATCTTGAAATATACCAGAAATGTGTATTATATAGGTAACCTTGAGTTTGCAAAGCTGACTCCGGGAGAAGCTCATTTCTATAACCTGGACGGGGATGAAATCGAGAAGCAGACTACGGAAATCAAATGGGATGCAGAAGCGGCAGAAAAGGCCGGTTTTGAACATTTCATGATGAAAGAGATCCATGAGCAGCCGAAAGCAGTTCAGGATACACTGAATTCTGTGATCAAGGATGGCAGGCTTGATTTCGAAGCAGTGGGAATTACCGAAGATGAGATCAAGGGCTTTGAACAGATTTATATTGTAGCCTGTGGTTCTGCATGGCATGTAGGCATGGCGGCACAGTATGTTCTGGAAGACATGGCAGATATTTCGGTGCGTGTGGAACTTGCATCAGAATTCAGATACCGGAAAATGTCCCTGAACCCGAAGGCACTGATGATCGTGGTCAGCCAGTCCGGTGAGACAGCGGATACTTTGGCTGCATTAAGACTTGCAAAAGAAAAGGGCATTACCACTATGGCCATTGTCAATGTGGTAGGCAGCAGTATTGCCAGAGAAGCAGACAAAGTATTTTACACACTGGCAGGCCCGGAGATTTCGGTGGCAACCACGAAGGCCTATAGTGCGCAGCTTGCAGCAATGTACTGCCTGGCAGTGCAGTTTGCCAAAGTTCGTGGTAAGATCACAGAAGAGCAGTATGGTTATTATATTGCCGAACTGCTGACGATTCCGGAGAAGATACAGAAAATTCTGGAAGACAAGGAGCGCCTGCAATGGTTTGCCGCAAAGTATGCCAATGCGTCTGATGTATTCTTCGTAGGACGTGGTATAGACTATGCCGTTTGTCTGGAAGGAAGCCTCAAACTGAAGGAAATCAGCTACATTCATTCCGAAGCATATGCGGCTGGGGAACTGAAGCACGGAACCATCAGTCTGATCGAACAGGGAACGTTGGTGATCGGTGTTCTGACTCAGAACGAGTTATACGAGAAGACCATAAGCAATATGCTGGAGTGCAAGAGCCGTGGTGCATACCTTATGGGCATGACTACCTATGGCAATTACGAAATCGAAGATCAGGTGAACTTCGCTGTCTATGTGCCGAAGGTGGACGAGCATTTCATGGCCAGTCTTGCGGTGATACCGCTGCAGCTGCTGGGATATTATGTCAGTGTCGCAAAGGGACTGGATGTAGATAAGCCCAGGAATCTGGCGAAGAGTGTTACGGTGGAATAAAAAATTGGGAACGGAAACGCCAGAGCTTCTAAAAGCTCTGGCGTCAGACTGTAGACAAAGCTCCTTCCTGTGAGGGAGCTTTTCTTGTGTCATGACTGCAAAAATTATGTACTTACAAGC
>ENA-UPWP01001397-UPWP01001397.1-human-gut-metagenome-genome-assembly--contig:-NODE-1397-length-12938-cov-3.101547_pt1 | contig 12938 bp, 10 predicted proteins | sample MGYA00250052_ERZ773380 | MGnify/ENA primary metagenome ERZ773380 (study PRJEB29103, sample SAMN06112063) | human gut metagenome | biome: human gut; feature: ankylosing spondylitis patient; material... | reverse complement strand
TCATCGCAAGGCGTGCCCATTTCTTCGCAAGCTTGTTTACATAGCCAATCTCTCGCACCAATGATAAGGCTCTCAGCAAGTTGAGAAAGACGAATAAAAATTTCTTCTACGGTGGCAAGATTCAAGCTTTGACAGAAACTAAGTTTTGCCATTTCTTGATTACGAAAATTTCGTAGCGTTTTGTAAAGCTGTTCTTCGTTTTGGATAGTGGAGAGTTGGTCAGCTAAACGGCTAGCATAATGTTGACAATCTGAAAGTTGAGGAGGCGTTTGCCACCATTGAGCTAAAAAGTGCGGGTGTTTTTTTAAGACTTTTTCCAAGAAATCAGACAGACTAATGGCATAGTTGATTTGTCCAATTGGTGTCTTGAGATCTATTGCGTCTCGCTCGATTTGTTGGGTTATTTCATCAAGATTCATTTCAGGGAAATGTTGGCAAAGCACTTCGCCAAGTTGAATGAGTTTTTCAGTCGAAAGCGGAAGTGAAAGCGCCATAATTTACCCCTTAAAATGTTCGTCAATCTTGCGTAGTACGATTTCTTTAGCCTGTTGCGGTTGCAGACTATCTAGCCAATTTAATGGTGTTTTCCAGCCGCGCAGCCAAGTGATTTGTCGTTTGGCTAATTGTCGAGTTGCACAAATCCCCCGGAAGACCATTTCTTCATGATCATAGTCACCACGTAAATATTCCCACATTTGGCGATAGCCCACACAGCGGATAGAAGGCAAATCAGGATGGAGATCTTCTCGTTGATAGAGTTTTTCCACTTCTTCTTGGAAGCCTAATTCGATCATTTTATGGAAACGTTGTTCAATACGTTGATGTAATACCGCACGATCTTCTGGTGCAATAGCGAATTGTAAAAATTGATAAGGCAATTCTTCGCCTTTTTGTTCGGTTAATTCCGTTAATGATTTGCCCGTTAAATAGAATACTTCTAATGCACGATTAATTCGCTGCGAATCATTTGGATTGATACGCTCTGCAGAAATAGGATCAATTTTTTGTAATTCTTGATGAAGAGCAGGCCAGCCAAGTTTTTGCGCTTTTTCTTCAATCTCTAAGCGTAACTTTTCATCAGCAGATGGAAGGGGAGAAAGTCCCTCAATCAATGCTTTGTAATACAACATAGTGCCGCCAACCAAAAGCGGAATTTTACCTTGCGCGGTAATATCAGCCATTTCTCTGAGTGCATCATCACGAAAATTCATCGCGGAATAACTTTCAGCGGGATCTAAAATATCGATTAAGCGGTGGGGGGCAAGGGCTAGTTCTTCTTTAGAAGGCTTTGCCGTACCAATATCCATGCCTTTATAAATTAATGCAGAATCGACGCTGATTACTTCCACGGGCAGGCTTTGACGTAATTGAATAGCAAGATCTGTTTTTCCGGAGGCCGTTGGCCCCATCAGAAAAAGTGCGGTTGGTTTGGAGTCAGTTTTTTGTGTCATATTACAAATCGCTTAAAAAAGGCTGCCAGTTAATCGGTTTCAGTAATGTATTAAATTTTTCTTGATGAGTTTTATTCAGTAAGCGTTCCGTTTCACTTAATAAGCTGACCGCATCCGCTAATACTTGAATTGGTTTCATCTCTAGCGTATGACAAAGTGCGGTCAGGAAATCAGGCATATTTTCTAGATGTTCAGCAAGCAGACCCACCACACATTTTTGTAAATTTTGTGTACGTAAAATAGCGGGTACTTTGTTTAATGTAAGGCGTAGCTGGGCTTCATTTTCAATAAATTCAAAACCACTTTGTTGGAAAAAAGCTTTTTGTTTTTGCCATTGTTCAAATTGTTTTTCATCTAAGCGGAAAATAATCGGAATGAGCAATGGCTGTTGTGAAATTTCACCTTGTTGTAAGGTTAATTCATAATTTAAGGTTTGCAATTTAGTTAATGACATCAAATAAAACTGCTGATTTTGTTGTAAAAGCAATGCTTTATTTTCAATTAATGCCAATGCACGTAAATAGCCTGTTTCACTTGTCTGTGGGAGTTGTTCAACGACAGGTGTTGTTGAAACTTGAGAACTTTCCGCAGGGCGTACTAATTCCCCATATAAGCGTTGTTCGGTCTTTGTCGGTTGTTCACGATAACCATATGACGGAACGTAGTCACTACGGTTTGAAAAGTGCGGTCGATTCTCTGATTGTTTTTCACGAGGCTGATGATAATGCGAGGCAAAAATATTTTGCCCAGCCGCCGCACGATTGGGTTTAGGTTCATAGTGGGTTTGATATGAAGCCGAAGGCTCTCTTGCCTCATTCATCGTTGACGCTAAATCCAATTCAGCTTGAGGAATGGCATTGAGCGCATTTGTTACGCCTTGGCAGATAAAATCATGAATTAAACGCGCTTGATGGAAACGTACCTCGTGTTTTGTTGGGTGCACGTTGACATCGACATCATGTGGATTGAGATCGATAAATAGTACAAATGCAGGGTATTGCTCAGTATGCAAATGCTCCGCATAAGCTTGACGAATGGCGTGGGTGATCACTTTATCACGCACCATTCGTCCATTGATATAGCAATAGCTTAAATCATTCTGAGAACGGGTAAATTCAGGTGTCGCCACCCAGCCAGAAAGATGCAGATCATCATGTTTCCAATCAATACGTAAGGCATGTTGAACAAAATCATCGCCACAAATGGTAGCAACGCGTTTTAGTTGTTGTTCTTCATTTGCCGCAGGGCGGTATTGTCGAACAATTTTGCCGTTATGAGTGAGCGTAAAAGCGATATTAAATTTTGCTAAAGCAATTCGGCGAATGACTTCATCAATATGAGCAAATTCTGTTTTATCGGTGCGTAAGAATTTACGACGAGCTGGCGTGTTAAAAAAGAGATTCGCCACTTCAACCGTCGTGCCGACTGGATGAGACGCAGGTTTGATTGTGGTTTCCATTTCTCGCCCTTGCGCATAGACTTGCCACGCTTCATTTTGCTCTGTCGTGCGAGAGGTAAGCGTGAGACGAGAAACCGAGCTGATACTGGCAAGGGCTTCACCGCGGAAACCTAAACTTAAAATGGCTTCGAGATCATCGAGATCGGCAATTTTACTGGTTGCGTGTCTAGCGAGTGCGAGGCTTAATTCCTCTTTAGGAATGCCACTGCCATTATCTCGAATACGAATTAGGTTGGCGCCGCCGTTTTCGATATCGATATGAATTTTATTGGCACCGGCATCAAGGCTGTTTTCCACCAATTCTTTCACCACAGAGGCAGGGCGTTCGACCACTTCACCGGCGGCAATCTGGTTAGCCAGCTGTGGAGAAAGAATTTTGATTGCCATAGGATTCCTTATTTTTCTTTAAGTTTGATTTTTTGCCCAGTCACGACTTTGCCATTTTTCAATGTCGGGTTCAGTTTTAAAAGACGATTAACCGGTACATTGTATTCACGAGAGATAGCATAGAGAGTTTGATCAGCTTTTACTGTATGGTAAAGCGGAGTTTCTTTCTTACTATTATCTTTCTTGTCATTCTCTTTTGAAGATGCGTCTTTTTTATCGTTACCTTTTTTCTCAGGTTCTTTTTTACTCTCGGTTTTTTCTTGTTTTTTATCTTTTTTAGAAACGGCTTTTTCAGCTTCAACAATCTTGCTATTTTTTCCTTTGTTGTCGGCTTTGGCTTTATCATCTGCTTTAGGTTTTTCTTCTACCTTTTTGCCTTTGCCGTTATCAGGAATTTTAATGGTTTCATTCAGCCAAAGCTCTTGACGTTTCAGTTTATTTAACTCAATAATTTCACTGACTTTCACATCATATTTGTTCGCCAAGCTACCAATGCTTTGACCTGGTTTCACTTTATGACGTACACCGCTGTCTTTGACATCGGAAGTTTGGTCAGCTTTTTCGGTGTTTTTCTCTTCTTTTTTGATCGGTTCTTCCGCTTTTTTGCCTTTGCCATTATCAGGAATCTTAATGGTTTCATTTAACCAAAGTTCTTTGCGTTTCAGTTTATTCAACTCAATAATTTCGCTGACTTTGACATCATATTTATTTGCTAGGCTACCAATGCTTTCGCCTGATTTCACTTTATGGCGAATACCGCTGTCTTTCACATCGGAAGTGCGGTCAGATTTTTCATTATTTTTGTCGTTTGATTTTGTAGATTTGCTGTCTTGCTCATCACTAGGTGGAACGGCAATTGCTTTTAAATTACCATTACGATAAGCAACCAAACCTTCGTAAATCATATAAGCAATACGACGACGATAAGCAATGGTATTCAGTTTTTGTTCTTCTTCCATATTGGAAAGGAAACCTGTTTCCACCAGAACGGAAGGAATATCAGGTGAGCGTAATACGCCAAGGCTTGCATGTTGTGGGGTACTACGGCTTAAGGATGTGACTCGAGCAAAGCGACGTAAAATGCTGTTACCAAGTTCATAGCCTGTACGTTGGCTATGACCAAATTGTAGATCGAGTACGGTTTGATCTAAATATTTGTCATTGTTATTGGAAAGTACTTTACCTGCACCGCCTAAAAGCTCAGAGCGTTTTTCATCGTCTTCTAACCATTGTCCCATTTCATCATTGGCTCGACGATTGGATAGTACCCAAACTGATGCGCCACGTTGGTCTGAATTAAGAGAGGAGTCCGCATGGATAGATACGAGAAAATTTGCTTTATATTTACGTGCAATTTCAGAACGTTCTGGCACAGAAATGTAGTAATCGCTACTGCGTGTTAAAACGCCTTTAAAATTAGGATCTTTATCTAATAAGGCTTTTAATTCTCGCGCGATAGAAAGGGTGACATTCTTTTCATAAATGCCTAAATTTTTTCCGATAGCACCGGGATCTTTACCGCCATGGCCGGGATCAATGGCAATTGTCCATTGTGGCGCGGCAAATACAGTAGTAGAAATTAGAGAAAATATTCCAAAAAGAAACGAAAATTTTGCTTTCATGTAAATCAATTTTATAGTTGTGTCAAAATATGCTCGCCCACTGAGTTTTGAGCAATTAGCGTTATGTTGCGAGCATCGTCGTAATAATCAATATTCACCAATAAATCAGCCTCAGGCAAGATGCCTTCACCCTTTTCTGCCCATTCGATTAAGCAAATACAATTTTGGCTGAAATAATCACGAATGCCCATGAATTCCAATTCTTCAGGATCGGCAAGACGATATAAATCAAAGTGATAAATCATTTTTCCTGCAATGCTATATTCTTCCACTAACGTATAAGTAGGACTTTTGACATTGCCTTGGTAGCCTAAACCTTGCACCATTCCGCGAGTCAGGGTGGTTTTCCCGGCACCAAGATCGCCATTAAAATAAAGCACAATGGCATTATCTTTCGGTTGTTTTACAAGCACTTCTGCGAGTTTTTTACCAAAACGGAGCATCGTGCCTTCATCAGGAATGTATTGGGTTAATTCGGTCATTCTTAGAGTGATTTTTTTAGGTTAAAGTTTCTGGGGAATTTTATCGTATTTTGAAGGGAATATGTAGGGAAAATACAATAAAAAATCCGCTGCTTTTCAGCAACGGATTGAGAATTTGGAGCGGGAAACGAGGCTCGAACTCGCGACCCCGACCTTGGCAAGGTCGTGCTCTACCAACTGAGCTATTCCCGCATTTCACATTGGTGAATGAGGCAACATTATACGAAAAAATTTATTCAACGCAAGCGCAGATTTCGCAAATCATTGAGTTTGCCTAAGTTTTCATCAACCTAGATTAATAAAGTGCTCACGGTAGTAAGCTAACTCTTTAATTGATTCACGAATATCATCAAGCGCTAAATGAGTATTGCCTTTTTTAAACCCGTCTAAAATTTCGGGTTTCCAGCGAGCAGCTAATTCTTTTAACGTGCTGACATCTAGATGACGATAATGGAAATAATCGGCTAAATCAGGCATATATTTATAAAGAAAGCGTTTATCTTGTGCGATGCTGTTGCCACAAATCGGTGAAGCACCTTTCGGTACCCAACGTTTTAAAAAATCTAATGTTTGTAATTCTGCTGCACGTTCGGTGAGTTTGCTCGCTTTGACACGGTCAACTAAGCCATTTGCTGTATGGGTTTTTACGCACCATTCCGACATTTTGTTTAATAATTCATCACTTTGATGCACCGCAATCACAGGTCCTTCCGCTAAAATATTGAGATCTTTATCTGTCACGATGGTTGCGATTTCAATAATGCGTTCTTTTTCAGGATCCAATCCTGTCATTTCTAAATCGATCCAAATCAGATTTTGTTTATCTAATTGCATAATATAAGGTATCCTATAAACATTTTTAATCCCGTTTATTTTAACGAAAAACATCGGAAAAAACGACCGCACTTTATGAGCAAACGTAAACTAACGCAAAATCAAACTCGTCGAATTCAATCAAATAACGCGAAAGCTTTGCATCGCCACAAGAAAAAAGAAGTGGAATGGCAAGATGATATGCTAGGTGAAAGCCAAGATGGGGTAGTCGTTACGCGTTATTCGGTTCATGCTGATGTGGAAAATACACAAGGCGAAATTTTCCGTTGTAATTTACGTCGTACACTTTCTAGTCTCGTGGTTGGTGACAAAGTGATTTGGCGACAAGGCAATGAGCAACTCCAAGGTGTGAGTGGCGTGATTGAAGCTATTCACCCAAGACAAAATGAAATTGCTCGTCCAGATTATTATGATGGGTTGAAACCCATCGCGGCGAATATCGATCGTATTATTATTGTTTCTGCGGTGGTGCCGGTACTGTCACTCAATATTATCGATCGTTATTTAGTGGTGTGTGAAAATGCGGGGATCGAACCTGTCATTGTGGTAAATAAAGGCGATTTACTGGATGCCGAGCAAGAGCAGGAAGTGGAAAGCCAGTTACAGATCTACCGTGATATTGGTTATCAGACCATCATCATTTCTGCTGAAACCGGAAAAAATATGGAAAAATTGACCGCACTTTTAAGTGATGGAACATCCATTTTTGTGGGGCAGTCAGGGGTAGGCAAATCCAGTTTAATTAACCATATTTTACCAACGGTCAATGCGCAAGTCGGTGGCATCAGTGAAACCTCTGGCTTGGGACAACATACAACCACCTCTTCTCGTTTATATCATTTGCCACAAGGCGGTAATTTGATTGATTCACCAGGTATTCGTGAGTTTGGTTTATGGCATTTGGAGCCTGATCAAATCACCAAAGGCTATCGCGAATTTCAATATGTCTTAGGCACGTGTAAATTCCGAGATTGTAAACATTTGAATGATCCTGGATGTGCATTACGCGAAGCGGTAGAGGCAGGTCGGATTTCACCAATACGCTATGAGAATTATCATCGCCTCATTGAAAGCTTGAGTGAGACGAAATCACAACGCCATTTTTCTGTGTAGTGGACAAATTACTGTAAATTAGGTATAAAGTACCCCTAATTTCGTGATGTAGCTCAAGTTTTTTTGTGTTTAGCCTTGATTATTGGGCATTTAATAGAGATACTACAGCGGATTTATAGACTAAATTTTACAATTACTATAATAGAGGTAACATTATGTTCTCAAAAGATGTAGAAATTACAGCTCCTAATGGTTTACACACCCGTCCAGCGGCGCAATTTGTTAAAGAAGCGAAAGCGTTTGCTTCTGATGTAACAGTCACTTCTGGTGGAAAAAGTGCAAGTGCGAAAAGCTTATTTAAGCTACAAACCTTAGGTTTGACGCAAGGAACTGTAATCACCATCTCGGCGGAAGGTGAAGACGAACAACAAGCCGTTGAACATTTAGTAGCATTAATTCCTACTTTAGAATAATTTACGATTAGCCATAGGATTTCTATTCTATGGCTATTGTTTATCTAACCTTTAATAAATTATCTCGGAAGGTAAAAGTATGATTACAGGTATTCCAGCGTCACCAGGTATCGTTTTTGGTAAAGCCTTAGTATTAAAAGAAGAAAAAATTGTTCTTGATACGCAAAAAATTTCAGAAGATCAAGTTGAGGCAGAAGTTGCCCGTTTTTATGCTGGGCGTGAAGCGGCTGTTGAGCAACTTAATTCTATTCATCAACGTGCATTAAAATCCTTAGGTGAAGAAAAAGCGGCCATCTTTGAAGGCCATTTAATGATCCTTGAAGATGAAGAATTAGAAGAAGAAATTATTGATTATCTTCGTTCGCACAAAGTGAATGCGAGTGTGGCAGCAAGTAAAATCATCGATCAACAAGTTGAAATGTTGTCTGAAATTGATGATGAATACTTAAAAGAACGTGCGGGTGATATTCGCGATATCGGTAATCGTTTAATCAAAAATATTTTAGGCATGTATATTGTGGATCTTGGTGATATTACCGAAGAATCCATCCTTGTGGCTTACGATTTAACTCCATCAGAAACTGCTCAATTAAATTTAGAAAAAGTATTAGGTTTTATCACAGATATTGGTGGTAGAACATCTCACACCTCAATTATGGCTCGTTCACTTGAATTGCCGGCCATTGTAGGGACAAATGATGTCACAGCACGAGTGAATACAGGTGATTATCTTATTTTAGATGCGGTAAACAACCGTGTTTATGTGAATCCGACTCAAGCTGAAATTGACGAATTAAAAACATTAGAAGTAAAACTTGCTGAGGAAAAAGCAGAATTAGCGAAATTAAAAGATTTGCCTGCAGTGACCCTTGATGGTCATAAAGTCGATGTAGTAGCGAATATTGGTACGATTCGTGATTGCGAAGGTGCACATCGTAATGGTGCAGAAGGGGTAGGTTTATACCGTACAGAATTCCTCTTTATGGATCGTGATCAATTACCAAGTGAAGAAGAGCAATTCATTGCTTATAAAGAAGTGGTTGAAGCAATGGAAGGTCGTTTAGTGGTATTACGTACCATGGATATCGGCGGTGATAAAGAGCTTCCATATTTAAATTTACCAAAAGAAATGAACCCATTTTTAGGATGGCGTGCGGTACGTATTGCCCTTGATCGTCGTGAGATTTTACACGCACAATTAAGAGCAGTATTACGTGCGTCAGCATTTGGTAAACTTGCCGTGATGTTCCCGATGATTATTTCGGTAGAAGAAATTCGTGAATTAAAATCTGTGCTTGAAACCTTAAAAGCAGAATTGCGTGCAGAAGGTAAAGCTTTTGATGAAAATATCCAAGTGGGTGTCATGGTTGAAACACCATCTGCAGCGGTGAATGCGAAATTCTTAGCGAAAGAAGTGGATTTCTTTAGTATTGGTACAAACGATTTAACGCAATATACGCTAGCTGTTGACCGTGGTAATGAATTAATTTCTCACTTATACAATCCAATGTCACCTTCAGTGCTCGGCTTGATCAAACAAGTGATTGATGCCTCTCATGCAGAAGGCAAGTGGACTGGTATGTGTGGTGAGTTAGCCGGTGATGAACGAGCAACCTTATTGTTGCTCGGTATGGGCTTAGATGAATTTAGTATGAGTGCAATTTCTGTGCCACGTATTAAAAAATTAATTCGTCATGTGAATTATCAAGAGGTGAAAGCCTTAGCTGATGAAGCATTACAAAAACCAACCGCTGCTGAAATTGAGCAATTAATTCAAGCTTTTTTAGCAGAAAAATCGTTAAACTAGATACAAAAACAGAGTTTTACGTTAAAATACTAGCCATCTTTAATAGATAGGAGATTAAAATGGGCTTATTTGACAAATTATTTGGTTCAAAAGAAAACAAATCAGTGGAAGTAGAAATTTATGCGCCACTTTCTGGTGAGATTGTAAATATCGAAGATGTACCAGATGTTGTTTTCTCTGAAAAAATCGTGGGTGATGGTATCGCGATTCGCCCAACAGGTAACAAAATTGTTGCGCCTGTTGATGGTGTAATTGGTAAAATTTTTGAAACCAACCATGCATTTTCAATGGAATCAAAAGAGGGTGTTGAATTATTCGTTCACTTCGGTATTGATACCGTTGAATTAAAAGGTGAAGGATTCACTCGCATTGCACACGAAGGTCAAAGCGTAAAACGCGGCGACACAGTAATCGAATTTGATTTAGCAACATTAGAATCAAAAGCAAAATCAGTTTTAACACCAGTGGTTATCTCTAACATGGATGAAATCTCATCTATCGAGAAAAAATCTGGTGAAGTGATTGCTGGAGAATCGGTTGTTTTAAGTTTAACAAAATAAGATTTATAGACTAAAAGATCCGCTTTAAATAAGCGGATTTTTTTATCCTTATTCTTTTTTAAAGAAGGTAAAGATGATTTATCGATTAACAGGCCAAGTACAGCATTATGCATGGGGCGGAAAAAACTATATTGCATCATTGATTGGATTACATTCAGCGAAAGATCAACCTTGTGCAGAGTGGTGGTTAGGTGCTCATCCATCAGCACCTTCTGAAATTGAGGATGTAACAGGTAAGCAATCCCTTATTGAATTTTTATTGCAAAATCCGACCGCACTTGGACAGGCGAGCCGTCAGCAATTTGGTGATGAACTGCCTTATTTATTAAAGATTTTAGATGTTGAAAAGCCATTGTCGATTCAATTGCACCCGACTAAGTCTCAAGCTGAAAAGGGCTTTGAGGCTGAAAATGCAAAAGGCGCGGCATTAACAGACAGCACTCGGACTTATAAAGATAGAAATCATAAACCAGAAATGATGATTGCCTTATCTGATTTCTGGCTTTTACATGGTTTTAAAAAAAAAGCTCAAATCCTTGCCACATTAAATGCACGCCCCTCTTTGCAACCTTTGGCTGAAAAACTTGGCATACAAAGCCTTGCTGAATTTTATGCGAATGTGATGTTGGCGGCTCAATCAACGCTTGCAAATTGGCTATTACCCATTATTGAAGCCAACCAACAGCCTTATAAAAATGGCGAGTTGGCACTTGATAATCCTGATTATTGGGTGCTTTATACCATGGAAGCCATGGCAATTTCGCCTGAAAAATTAGATTCTGGCTTGGTGTGTTTTTATCTCTTTAATATCGTACATTTGAAAGAAGGGGAAGGTATTTTCCAGGATGCAGGCATTCCTCATGCTTATCTTCGCGGACAAAATGTGGAGCTAATGGCATGTTCTGATAATGTGATTCGTGGTGGCTTAACACCAAAATATGTCGATATTGTCGAATTATTAAAAATTGTGGATTGTCGCGAAGTAACACCCAAAATTATCTCAGCCGCGCCTCAAAATCAGTCAGAATTTACTTATAAAACGCCAGTAAACGATTTTGCTTTAGCTCAAATTCGTGTCGAACCCGAAATGCATACTAAAGTGAATCTTCAAAGTGCGGGTATTTTGTTGGTGATGCAAGGTGAGCTAAAAATACAAGAAAAATCAACCGCACTTACCTTGAAACAAGGTGAGTCAGCCTTCATTACAGCGGATTCTAATGTTGAGATAATGAGTGAAAAGGGTGGTTATGCCTTCTTGGCAAAATTGCCATAAAAATTAATGTGATAAGTATCACGATTTGTGAACTTATCGCTAGATTAATCGACGATTTTAGGTATAGTGGGCGTCATTCAGGCGCCCTTTTTTATGTGTCTAAATTGCATTGGGAGTTTTTATGTCGTTGCCTCGCTATTTTGAAAATCCGCAAACCTTGCATGTGAATACCACACCTCATCATGCTTATTTTATTCCTTTTTCTTCAGCAGAAAGTGCGGTCAAAAAGAGACGAGAATTTTCCCCTTATTTTACCTTACTAAATGGCGAATGGGATTTTGCTTATTTTGAAAGCTATACTCACTTACCTCAAGATTTTCTTCGTTTTTCCTTTACGGATAAAATCCCCGTTCCATCCAACTGGCAAAACTATGGTTATGACAATCATCAATATACCAACGTAAATTATCCTTTCCCTTTTGATCCCCCTTATGTGCCCATTGAAAATTCTTGTGGGTTGTATCATCGCGTCTTTAATGTCGAAATCAATGCCCAAAAACGGTATCTCTTAAATTTTGAAGGGGTAGATAGCTGCTTATTTGTCTATGTGAATCAACAGTTTGCGGGCTATAGCCAAATTAGTCATTGCACTAGCGAATTTGATATTACTGGCTTTTTACAACCAGGGGAAAACCACTTACATGTTCTCGTGTTGAAATGGTGCGATGGCAGTTATTTGGAAGACCAAGACAAATTCCGAATGTCCGGCATTTTTCGAGATGTTTATCTGTTAGCGCGAGAAAGAAATTACTTACAAGATTTATTCATTCAAACACAATTTAATCAAGAGCTTACCAAGGTTCAATTGTATGTAGCCTGTCAGTTTGCAGAATGCGAACAACCCATTTCTTGGCAATTATTTGATCCTCAAGGCGAATTGATAATTGAACAAAAAGGGCATGCATTTCATGCTGAAATTGAAAATGCACAATTATGGCATGCGGAGAACCCTCATTTATACACGTTGATTTTGCAATATGGATCAGAAGTGATTTGTCAAAAGGTTGGATTGCGTCATATCGAAGTAAAGAATGGTGTCATGTTATTTAATGGGCAAGCGATAAAGTTTAAAGGCGTTAATCGTCATGATAGCGATCCGAAAACCGGTTATGTCATTAGTCGAGAACAAGCGTTGCAAGATTTACGCTTAATGAAACAGCATAATTTTAATGCCATTCGCACAGCGCATTATCCGAATGCACCTTGGTTTACTGAATTATGTGATGAATATGGTTTTTATGTGATTGCGGAAAGTGATATTGAATCACACGGCACGAATGCAGTCTATGTAGAGTCGCCAGAAACAAGCATTTTATTAGGGGTAAAAACAGAGATTGATCATGACGCAATTCGTCAAAAAACAATCGACAATTATTGTTATATGGCTCGAAGCTCCGAATTTAATCAAGCCATTTTAGACCGCACTTATGCCAATGTTGAGCGAGATAAAAATCGGCCTTCTGTTGTGATTTGGTCATTGGGAAATGAAAGTGGTTACGGTGAGAATTTTGAGCAAGCAGCCGCTTGGGTGAAACAG
>ENA-UPWP01001385-UPWP01001385.1-human-gut-metagenome-genome-assembly--contig:-NODE-1385-length-13044-cov-4.525642_pt1 | contig 13044 bp, 10 predicted proteins | sample MGYA00250052_ERZ773380 | MGnify/ENA primary metagenome ERZ773380 (study PRJEB29103, sample SAMN06112063) | human gut metagenome | biome: human gut; feature: ankylosing spondylitis patient; material... | reverse complement strand
TACGCTGTGATAATAAAAAACGCCACTGAATGTTATACAAAAGGAATAAGCGTCTTTAATCTAAAAAATGTTGACATGGAATGCAAAGAGACATTTGCCTTATTGCTTTCGAGAATGTTTTATGAAAAGAAGAAATATGATTCAACCTGTGTTTCCTTTCATTTGATAATTGATGAAGCTCATAATATCCTTAATTCTTTTAAATCGACTCACTCTGATGTGTGGGAAGATTATCGCTTAACTACATTTGAATCAATGATCAAGGAAGGACGAAAATATGGCTTTTTCCTTACAATTGCATCTCAGCGACCAGCGGATATTTCTCCAACAATTATGTCTCAGATCCATAACTATATTATTCACAAATTGGTGAACGACAAAGATTTGCAGATGTTGGAAAATACGATGCCGACTTTGGATGTTTTCTCTAAGTCACGAATTCCTACTTTAGGAAAAGGTGAGGCCGTATTGACTGGACGTGCATTTGGAATGCCCTCGTTGATTAAAGTCGATTATGAGGAATATTCGCGTCCTGATTCCGATGATGTTGATTTGGTTGAAGCGTGGAGTAAGAAACCTGAAGTGTCTAAGTGATATTCAGTAGGTGGCGCAGTTGCTATGATGCTTGCTTGATTTGCTTCATGGCGGAGCAAACTCTCTATGAGGTAAGTCGCGTATAGTGAGTCGGATTCTTTTCAGTGTGATCACTGGACATACGATGGTTCAAAGGTGAAGAGAGAGGAATCGTCATGGACGCTGGCAAGAAAATCCTGCTGGACTTATTGACCGGTTCGCTTCGGTTCGTGGTTCCGGTGTATCAGCGTAGATACTCATGGGGCGAGGCGCAGTGCCGGCAGCTGTGGTCCGACATCGTAACGGCCGGCCGGCATCCTGAGAGAACGCATTTCACCGGGTCGATCGTATGGATGCAAGAAGGCGGCATCGGCCCGGATGGTGTCAGCCGGTGTCTGCTCATCGACGGCCAGCAGCGCCTCACCTCGGTGACCCTGCTGCTTATCGCACTGGCTGAATATGCCCGCGAACACCCTGAGCACCTGCGATTCTCCACAGACATGCTCATCGACCGTGGCTATCTTGTCGACAAGTACGCAACCGGCGAAGGCCGCTACAAGCTGACGCTTTCCGGCGACGATAGAGAAGTGCTGCACAGCATGTGCGACCATGTGATCGCCCCAGATCGGCCGAACCATGCCAATACGGGTTCCCGGCTGGAAACGAACCTCGATCTGTTCCGTTCACTGGTCGCCGCAATCGATGATGCGAACGTGGTGTGGAACGGTCTGCAACGTCTCGAAGTCGTGTCCGTCACCTTGGACCAGGGGCGTGACGAACCGCAACTGGTATTCGAATCAATGAATTCCACCGGGCTTGATCTTGAGACTTCCGACCTGGTCCGCAACTACATGCTCATGGGGTGCCCCATGGCCGAGCAGAACACCCTATACGCCGATTACTGGCTGCCCATAGAACGTGTTCTCGGCAACCTCTCATTCGATGCGTTCCTGCACGACTGGATGGTCGTTACATTGAAAAAGCCCGTGCTCAAAGGCCGCGTCATGTACGCGGAATTCAAACGTTTCGCGACCGACAGTTCCTTGCTGCGCATGGAACGCACGCGTAATCTTCTGGCGAACATGCTGGAATACGCCAAATACTATGCCGCTATCAAAGGCGTTGCCGCCGCTGGCAGCGGCGATATGAACGTGGACCGCCGTCTCGAATCAATTCAAAAACTGGGCAGCACGGTTACGGACCCGTTGGTTATGTACATGTTCGCGGCATGGAAGCGTGATCGCGTAAGTTGTGATGGACTGCTGCGCATGCTTGCGGATCTTGAATCGTATCTGTTCCGCAGAATGATCTGCTCGGTATCCAGCAACGGATTGAACAAGCTCGTTCCGTCGCTGATCGTCAGACTTGATTCGGCTGAAGATGATTTGGCCGAAACCTTCGCCGCACTACTCATCACCGAGACCGCCAAAGCCACACGCATGCCCACAGACGAACAATTTAGGCAGGCGCTGCTCGGCGAGGATCTGTACCGCCCGGCTCCGCGGTGCAAATATCTGCTTGCCGGATTGGAAAACCACAACCACCCCAAGGATCCGCGATCCTTCAGCGAATACACCATCGAACACATCATGCCGCAGAACGCCATGGCGCACGCCGAATGGCGCAATATGCTCGCCGACCCCGACCGATTCCCGCTATTGGTGAACAGTCTGGGTAATCTGACACTGACCGCATACAATTCGGAGCTTTCCGACGGAACGTTCGAACAGAAGAAGAACCGTGCGGTCGGCGGATACGATAGCGAATACCTATCCATTTCCGCGGAACTGCACGATGCTTCGCAATGGAACGAACAGGCGATCGCGCAGCGAGGCACCCGACTTGCCGATCTCGCATTGCAGGTGTGGGCACGGCCCACAGCGGGGAATGAGGTTATGCAGACTCTGCGCAATCGGAACGTGAACCAGGGGGAACGTGAACAGAATGCCGTTGATTTCGCTGATTTGTGCAAACGCGGAGTTCTCGCGGCCGGAGATGTGCTGGAAAGCTGTTACGCTGGCGTAACCGCCACGGCTACCGTAACCGAAGACCATCGCATCCGCTTGGCCAACGGCGAGATATTCGACAGTCCATCCGGCGCGTTTCGCCGTGCCAGAATGCTCGAAACCGGCGAGGATAAGCAGGTCAACGGGTGGACAGTGTGGAAAGTCGCGGACGGCAGAACTTTGAACGAATTGCGGTAAGTCGGCAGTAATATCTCGCTGCGGCGCAGCTTCTGGAACGGCCTGTACGAATATGCCGCAACACGGCCCGACTTCGTCGACGTGTATGGCGATCCATCCGGCCGCAAGACAAACAGCGACACATGGACAAGTTTCGGCGTGGGTTCGGAAATCTGCCACCCAGATGGGACGCTGAATATTCGAGGCGGCTATATTACGGTCGACCTGTACTTCACCGACACGTTCCAGTATACGAAGCTCTACACCATGAGGGATTCCGTTAAACGGGTACTGGCAAATCTAGGCGAGGTGATGTGGGACGAGCCGGAAGCCGACAAAAAACTGGCATCTTTGGGTGCGTCGTGATGTGGATTTCTCCGGTGACATGACGGAAGCCTACCGGTGGATGACGGACGGGCTGCTCGCCATGCGCAATGTGTATGAGCTGCTCGGCTGATGTTTTGGCCGTTTCGACTGCTGTGCGTTCAATGCTTCATACAATGAACGTAGTCATCCGAAAAGAGGCTGTCATGAAATATGGGATGAGGAAACCTAACTGGAACATCTACGACGCCGAAACGAACGACATGGCCACGAAAATCCACAACAACCAATGCATGGTGAACTGACGGAAACGATTGTAGCCGGCGCCGCCTAGCATGCAATACGGGAAACGACGCCGGCCGCAACGACCGGCCAAGACGGACGGAACACACGAAAAGGCGAATCAAACACAGCATGGGCAAGAACGGCACGCAACCAACAACGAAAAACGTCACACCAGCGGTCACCCCATGGGGTAAGAACCGTGTGAAGAACACCGAAACCGGCAAGCACGTGCTCATCATGCCGGGCATTGGATACACCGTAGACCGACCGCTGCTGTACTGGGCAGCGCAGGCACTTGCGGCCAACGGATGGTTCGTGGACCGGCTCGACCTGAAACTGACGGAAAGCGTCGAGTTTCCGGAAATGATCGCCTGCATGGAACGCGTGGTCGACGAATGGCGCAAGGCGGCGCTCGAACATGCTGCCGAATCGGGTGAGGAGCCGCAGTTGCTGGTCGTCACCAAATCGCTCTCCACGCTCTCATATCCGCATTCCGCAAAACTGGGATTGCGCGTGGTGTTGCTCACCCCGGTACTCAATCCGCCGCCATTCGACAAGCACAAGTCGGTCATTCCCGCGCCGCTGCCGGGAACTGCCGGCAGCCCGATGCCGCTAATCTGCGCAGGTGACGCCGACCCATACTACGATGACGCCAAAGCGCATCTGCTCACCGACCATGTGCGCACGTACGCTGGTGCCAACCATTCCATCGAAGTGCCGGACGATTGGCAGACGTCGCTCGACTACCTGAAACAGGTCACGCAAGCCATCGTCGACTACGCCGGATGAAAAGAACGGGACGGAATATGCGCATCGTATTGTGCAGAAGGTCAGCGAAGGATTCGTCGACGTGATCGACGAGACAGGCGGAGAAGTCGACACCACATTCGAACCACAGCATATAGGCATCGGCTATGTGCTGCTTGTCGGAGTGGAAGACACGGATGGAGCGAAACAAATCGACTGGCTTGCCCGCAAAATCGCCAACCTGCGCGTCTTCGAAAACGAGAACGGCAAAATGAACCGTTCCATCCACGACGTGAACGGCAGTGTGCTGTCCATCTCCCAATTCACGTTATACGCGAACGTGCGCAAAGGCAACCGCCCAAGCTTCGTGAAAGCCGGAGCGCCCGCGCACGCCGAACAGACATGGCACGGATTCAACGACGCCCTGCGCGTGCAAGGACTCGAAGTAAAAGAAGGACGATTCGGCTCCCACATGCGCGTGCGGCTCGCCAACGACGGTCCGGCCACCATCATCCTTGATACCGACGAACTCGGCGTCTGACCCAGAACCCAACGTGAAACCCTATATCCGACGATTGTCATAGGGTAAAACGCATGGGAATATGGAACGACCGCAAATTGATCGTCAACTGCCTGCCGTTGACCGAATCCGAACGTGCGCAATTCATACGTGCCGCGAAAGACATACCACAGGAATTCGTCGGCGATTCGGCCCAACGGGGAAGCATGAGCTGGACCGCCGCAGTACCGGAGGAGCTCAAAGCCAAAGCCACCGCGGTCATCGGCAACATCGCGCCCGAGGAATGCGCGCAATGTCCCAAACTCGAATGGCTTCAAACTTGGAGCGCCGGCGTCGACAAATACCAGCGACCCGGCATCCTGCAGCCCGGATCCATGCTCACCAATGCCACCGGAGCCTACGGGCAAAGCGTCTCCGAACACATGTTCGCCATGATGTGGGCCATCATGAAGAACCTGCACATCTACGCGGCAAGCAACCCGAACGCCATGTGGCAAGACGCGGGCCGCGCCATCAGCCCCAACGGAAAAACGGCGCTCGTCATCGGAACCGGCGACATCGGATCACACTTCGCACGACTCTGCAAAAACGTCGGAATGACAACCATCGGCATTCGCCGTAATCCCGCCGTCGAAGCACCGGGCGTCGACCATATCGTAGGATTCGAGTCCCTCGGCGACGTCCTGCAATACGCCGATGTGATCGCCATGTGCGTACCATCCACTTCGACAACGTACCACCTGCTCAATGCGGAACGCATCGCATCTCTCAAACCTGACGCCATCATCATCAACGCGGGCCGCGGCAACGCCATTGAAAGTCAGGCGCTTGCCGACGCGCTCGCGGAAGGACGAATCCATGGCGCCGCGCTCGATGTGACCGAACCGGAACCGCTGCCGGCCGACTCGCCGCTGTGGTGCGAGCCGAAATGCCTCATCACCCCACATGTGGCGGGAGGCAACCATCTTGAGATCACCGAACGCAGTATCATCTCCATTGCATTAGGCAACGTCCGCTGCTACGCCAACGGTCAGTCGCTCGACAATCGCATGCCCATCAAAAGCTGACGGTCGCGCGTGCGGGGAGACCCGTATGATGGCAGTCGGGAAGAAAGGAAAGGGTATGACATTGAACAAATGGCGTCGTGCGACGGAATGGTTCATGACGGCATTGGCGTTGGTGTTCCTGTTCGCGTATTCGTGGGAAGTTCTGGCGAGGACGCATATCCTGTTGTGTGAAATGGTGATCAACATCATCTGGATGGTGTTCATCGCCGACTGCGTCGTTTCGATCCTGCTGGCAGAAGATAAGAAAACTTGGTTCAAAGACAATCTGCTGATGCTGGTGTCCATCGCATTGCCCGTCTTCAGGCCGTTGAGACTGCTGCGTCTGGTGGCAGTGCTCAACGTGCTCAATCGTACCGGTGGCATGGCGGTGCGTGGGCGCATCACACTGTACACATGCTGCAGCGTGACACTACTGATGTATATCGGCGCCCTTGCCGAATTGGATGTGGAACGTGGGGTTCCAGGCGCTTCCATCACCGATTTCGGTGAAGCGATATGGTGGTCGTTCGTGACCGTCACCACAGTCGGCTATGGCGATTTGTCTCCGGTGACATGGCAGGGAAGATGCATCGCCATCGGACTGATGATAACCGGCGTTGCCCTGATCGGCATCGTCACCGCGACGCTGGCTTCATGGATTGTCGACCGTGTTCGTGACGAGACCGACAAGCGTGCGGATGAGGCGGAATCGGAAACGGAACAGTTGCGCCACAATGTGCGGGAACTGACGGACACCGTCAACCAGCTGCGCGATGATATCGCGCAGCTGCACAGGTTATAGCGGTTCTCATGCCTGCACCGGTATTATCGGTCGGTTCCACGGTCAACGCGACGGTATCTGTGGGCGTGCTCGAAGCCGCCACCGATTACAAGGGTCAGCGCTCGCTGCCGCGCGACTTCTCCAAGAACTGAAGCAGGGCTCCATCACCAACCAGCGTAGATTGGGCCGCTGCTGGAATCCGAACCGGTGGAACTCGATCCATGGCAGCCGCTCACCAAGCGTTGCCGCTGATATAACCTGTATGGAGCGAAGCCGCGGCTGGGATTGCAGACACGGCTTTCCTGTTCCGCTGTGCTGATACTCTTTCATAAGAACAAATGTGCGAACGATTGGGGTTCAGTTGGCGGATACTTTGTCATGGCTTTCTGACGAACTACGCAGCGAATGCAGTCAGCCTGTATTGCAGCGTGCCCGTGGAATCGCCAACCAGTGGCGTGCGAAAATATCGGATCTGCATTGCCTGAACGACTCCGATTCCGATCGCATCACCCTGCATGCCAATATACGGGGCACCACCTCACCGTCCAGCCGATACGAAGTGCAAGCCACGCTTGATTTGCATGATGAGCTTTTCTTGGCCAGGTATTGCTCGTGCCCCGCGTTCAACGGTTCGCAGCACGGTTATGGCACGTATTCGTCGGCATATTCGCCCAGCTACCGCAACAATCCAAAATATCGCAGTTTCGATGATGATGACGATGAATACGATTATGTCGATGATTATGATGATTTCGGTTCAGGATCGACGTTTGGTCATGTGCAGGACGATGACGAGTTCGATTCGGATCCGGCTGGGGGGCGCCGCTATACCGGCATGTGCAAGCATGTCGCCGCAATGCTGCTGCTGTTTCTTGACCAGCCCGAACGGTTCCGCGGATTCAAGCGAAGTGGCGTGACCTCGCATATCCTATCCGACTACATGCGTGCGCTGGATGCGAAGAATGACAATACCGGTCAAAGCGCGCAGCTTGACGTGCTCAAGCGCATCGTCGACGCGAAAAGCCGTCTCGCCGACGAGCAACGAGGCGTCATTACGCAAGGGGCCACGAAAACAAAACGCAAGAGCGGTTCCATCATAGTGAAACCGGGAAGCGTGCGTCTGGAGCCCACGCTGATCATGAACCGTGAGCTGTGGAGCCTGACGTTGAAAATCGGCTGCGGCGACGCAAGTTATATCATCAAAAGCATTTCCAAATTCGTAGCCGACATGCACAACGGGGCATACGTGTCATACGGGCAGAAACTCTCGTTCACCCACACTCCGGACATGCTCGAACCGTTCTCGCTGCAGCTGTTCCGATTCCTGCAAGGTGTTGTTGGATCACGTGCCGCAGCGCAACTGCAGAACAACTACTATTACGCGCCAGACGTGCGTATCGAACGTGAAATCATGCTTACCGATGGGGAATTGTGCGATCTGCTGAACCTGTTCGAAGCGGAACCGCAACAGGACTACATCGAAGACGTGCTGATAGCACGCGGGCCGCTGGAAGCTCCCAAGCATGAGGGGCGTGAGAGGGCGCGGCAGCTCACTCCGGATGATTTCGCCCATACGGATGACGCCGCTCCGGGCTATGTCGAAGTGGCCACGCCAGGGGAGTCCAGATCGCATACTATCGCCATATTCGATGGCAATCCGCAATTTCGGTTCATCGCCGAATATGTGAAGGAAGGCGCTTCGTCGGGCGTGCGTATCACGTCGAACCGTACCATCACGGATCGGATTGTTGGGCAGCGGGGCGTGTACCTCATGAGTGCCGAGCATAACGGCACTCCGATGGATTCCCATATGATGCCAGTGAGCGGACTCTTCCGTTGTACCGACAGCATCCTTCCCGCAGTGGACGCGTTGATGACATTGTGCGCGTCGAACGTTAGCGATGGTGTGTTCATTGCGGAAAACGACTGGCCCATGTTCGCACGAACAATACTGCCAAAACTTACCGAAGCGGGCATTGGTTTCGACATTCCACAGGAAGTCGCCGAACAGATGGGAGCCGACTGCCAGATCGAATTCTACTTGGACCGTGATCTGCAGGGCATCACCTGCGAGGCTGTGGCACGATACGGCGATTTTGTGTTCCAGTTGGTGCCGACCGCCAAAGCGCTACGAGGCGTGATTAATCCGGACTCGCGGTCGAAAGCGGCGCTCATCAAACGAGATACGGCCCGCGAATCATTCGCGGTGCAGGTGGTTCGCCAGCTTTTCCCGACATGGAGTTCCATTGACGTGGCGCGGATTCGTGAGGAAGACGAACAGACTATTCTGCTCTTGCTCACCGAAGGCGTGGATATCTTGCGCTCGGTCGGGCAGGTGTTCTCCACGGCCGCGTTCGACGGCATGATGATGCCAGGCAGCCCTACAGTGAAGGTCGGACTGTCCATCGACTCGAATCTGGTTGAGATTTCGCCGATAGCCGACGAAGTGCCGATGAACGAGGTCGGCGCGTTGCTGAATTCCTACCGCAGGAACCGCCGCTACCATCGATTCAAGGACGGTACGTTCGTTGATCTGAAGAATGCCGATCTGCATGAACTTGATCAGATTGTCACAGATCTTGACCTTGATGAGCAACAGATTGATTCCGGAAGAATCACCATTCCCGGATATCGGGCGTTCCTCTTGGATGCTCAAGTTGATGACGACGGCAAAAGCGAATCGTTCGTCGACTATGTCAACGATGTGAAAATCATCGACCCAAAACGATACGAAGTGCCCCGCAACCTCAAAAACGTACTGCGCCCATACCAGGTGGAAGGCTTCCAATGGCTTTCCACCTTGTGGGACAAAGGTTTCGGTGGCATTCTCGCCGACGAAATGGGTTTGGGCAAATCCGTGCAATTGCTGTCACTGGTGGAAGCTCGCAAGGGCAGTGGTCCCGCGTTGATCGTCTGCCCGGCGTCCTTGGTATACAACTGGGCCGCCGAATGCGAAAAATTCACGCAAGATCTGACCATCGAAGTCGTGGCCGGCACGAAAGCGCAACGGCGCAAGCTCATCGCAGCCGTGGCACAGCAATGGAACAATTCGACTGAAACCAACGAAACGCAGCAAACCGATGTGGTGATCACCTCTTACGATTTGCTGCGTCGAGATGTGGATGATTATGCCGACTGCCGATTCGCATTGATGGCACTCGACGAGGCGCAATACATCAAAAACCATGCCACGAAGTTGGCGAAAGCCGTCAAACAGATCACCGCCGAACACCGGTTCGCATTGACGGGAACCCCCATCGAAAACCGGTTGAGCGAACTGTGGAGCATCTTCGACTTCCTCATGCCCGGATTGCTGGGAACCTACACGAAGTTCCGAGAAAAATACGAACAGCCGATCATGGCACCCGGTTCTGAACATTCCGTCATGGCTGACAAACTGCAGGCTTTGGTCGGACTGTTCATTAAGCGACGTCTGAAAAAAGACGTGCTGACCGATTTACCTGACAATTTCGAAAACGTGCTCACCGTCAAACTGGAAGGCGAACAGCGCAAACTCTATGCGGCGCACGAGCAACGGTTGCGCGCCACCCTTACCAAAACCAAGGACGCCGACTTCAATACGAAGAAGATTCGAATCCTTGCGGAATTCACACTGTTGCGCGAAATCTGTTGCGATCCGAGACTCGTCTATGCGGATGCGAAAAACGCTTCCGCCAAACTTGACGCCATCTGCGAACTCGTATCCACGTGCATGGACGAAAGCAAGAAAGTGCTTGTATTCTCGCAGTTCACTTCATTCCTTGACCTGATTGGTACACGTTTGGCTGAACAGGGCGTGGACTTCTACACCATCACCGGCGAGACACCGAAGAAACGCCGTGTGGAACTGGTGGACGAATTCAATGGCAACGATGTTCCCGTGTTCCTCATCTCGCTCAAAGCGGGCAATACGGGGCTGAACCTTGTGGGTGCGTCCGTAGTGGTGCACGCCGACCCGTGGTGGAACGCGGCCGCGCAGAACCAGGCCACCGATCGTGCGCACCGCATCGGACAGACGCAGGATGTGAACGTGTACCAGATCGTAGCCAAAGACACCATTGAGGAACGCATCCTCAAACTGCAGGAGAAGAAAAGTGAGCTTGCCCAACAGTTCACCGACGGCACCGCATCTGGAGGCGTCGGCACACTCAGCAAAGACGACTTGCTCGACCTGCTGGCATAACAATCAACGTACCTGCCGCTTGCTTGAACGCACACGATACGAAAGCAACAGGTAAAGCGCACACTGCGGCAACACACCATGAGGCGACGTTCATGCCATAGGCAAAAGGCATATGAGGCTAAGATCATGGTTTCCGGATTAAAGATTGATGCCTGCTGATAATAGACGCCAGTGAGACGCGGTTTGCATATTTCCGACGATAGGCGTATATATAATCGTGCAAGTTTCAGGGAAGGTGAAAATCCTTACTGGCGGTAACGGTACGACTGACGTTCATAACGGTCCCATGCCGAAGCCCGCGACCCGCGAAAGCGGCTGATCCGGTGAGAATCCGGAGCCAACGGTCAAAGTCCGGATGGAAGAAACGGGGCTCAACATGAGTGTATCCTCACCAAACAATACCCAAAACAACGACGCCGAAATCGCCAGCGAAAGCATGACGCGCCCCGACAACGCGCATTCCACAGGCGTGGCCGACTCTGGACGCTGGTCCACCAAACGCATCGCCATGTATGCGCTGTTCGTGGCGCTGTCGATGGCCGTCAGCTTTGTGGAATTTCCCATTGTGCCGGGCGTTGAATGGCTGAAATATGATCCATCCGGCATTGTCAGCCTGGTGGCAGGTTTCGCCTACGGGCCAGCGGCGGCGGTAATCGTCAGCGTGCTTGGTTTCCTGCCGCACCTGTTTACCAACCCATGGGGCACGCTTATGGCCGTGCTCGTGGCTTTGGCATTATCCGTGCCGGCAGCACTGATCTATCGCAGGAACAAGACCCGCAAAGGCGCGGTCATCGGCATCATCGTCGGTGCGATCGCGGCCTTGGCGGTGGCGATTGTGGGCAATATAATCGTCACACCGTTCTACGCGCATATGACCACCGCACAGGTCGTGGCATTGATCGTGCCGGCGCTTCTGCCGTTCAACGCGTTGAAATTCACCATCCATGGTGTGGTCACCTTCCTGATCTACAAGCCGATCTCCAACCTGTTGAACCGCTGAGCCTCGTTCACCATATTGATGAATAGAAAGGAACCTTCCGACCTATGGAAGGTTCCTTCCGTTATATGAAAGACTTTTTTTATGAATTTTGACAGCGCTACGAACACCATCGCGGTGGAACTGCACGATATTCGTTTCACCTACGACTCCGGCGCGACTTGGGCACTCGACGGTGTGAACCTGACCGTTCGCCAAGGAGAACGCGTGTGCCTGGCAGGACCAAACGGGTCGGGCAAATCCACACTCTCACGCATCATCGCAGGACTTGCGGCACCCGATGCCGGACATGTAACGCTGTTGGGAAACAACGTCTTCGATGAAACCGGCGCGCACGCTGACGCTTACCGTAGCGCCCGGCATGGTATCGGGGCGGTTTTCCAACATCCGGAAGATCAGATCGTCACCACCATTACCGAGGATGATGTTGCCTTCGGTCCGGAAAACCTCGCCATTGCGCATGATGATATCGATATGCGGATCGCCATGTCACTTGACGCAGTTGACATGAGCGAACAGCGAGAAGCCGATCCCACGCGAATGAGCGGAGGCCAACAACAGCGCGTCGCCATCGCCGGCATGCTTGCCATGAATCCCGAAATCCTCGTGCTCGACGAGCCTACCGCCATGCTCGATCCGCAAGGCCGCGCTGACATCATGCATATTCTTGACGAATTGCAGCAGCACGGCACAACCATCATTCTCGTCACCCACCATCGTGACGAATTCGCCAATGCCGACCGCATCATTCGCCTGGATAACGGGCGTATCGTGCAAAGCGCTCGCGGTAATACTGCAAGTATTCCGGAAATGGACGAATCAGGCACAGCGCAAGAAGACAACCCAATTGCCAAATCCAATATTGCAAATGGCGCATCGAAGCCAACATCAGCTGTACCAATCATTGACATCCGTAATCTGACATACCAATATCCAAACAGTAACAAGCCTGTGCTCGATAAGCTTTCCATAACCATCAATGAGGGTGAAACCGTGGCCATCACAGGGCATAACGGTGCAGGCAAAACCACCCTCGCGCGTCTTCTCTGCGCGCTGGAACAGCCGCAATCTGGCAGCATTACCGTCAACACCATTCCCGTCGCACGCCAACGCGCCAACGGCAATATGCAGTCGCTCAAGCGTGCGGACCGCGAGAAACTGCGCGCCACCATCGGCTACGTCATGCAACATCCCGAACGTCAGCTTTTCGCCGAAACCGTAGCCGAGGATATCGCCTACGGACCACGCAACCAACATCTTGACGAAACGCAGGTATCCGAACGCGTCAATCAAGCCATGACGCTGCTGCATATTGAACATCTTGCCGACCGTTCGCCATTCGACCTTTCCGGCGGAAAACAACGACTTGCCGCCAGAGCGGGCATGATCGCATGCCAACAGCAGA
>ENA-UPWP01001359-UPWP01001359.1-human-gut-metagenome-genome-assembly--contig:-NODE-1359-length-13330-cov-12.201539_pt1 | contig 13330 bp, 8 predicted proteins | sample MGYA00250052_ERZ773380 | MGnify/ENA primary metagenome ERZ773380 (study PRJEB29103, sample SAMN06112063) | human gut metagenome | biome: human gut; feature: ankylosing spondylitis patient; material... | reverse complement strand
GCTGATAAAGAAGAAATTGCCAACGAGACAGCAGACGTCCTCTATCACCTAGCAGTCATGCTCGTTGAAACAGGGGTCAGCCCTGAAGACGTTGAAGCCGTACTTAAGGAACGACAAGGCAAGCAAAGCAATGTCCATGACCGAAAAGAAGTAACAGATTATTGAGGATTATCTCAAACGATTGAGACTAAGAATAAAAACCTGAAGTTCAGATGCTTCAGGTTTTTTGATATGGGATGTTTTTTTAGGAAACAACACTCTTTTTAACATTATTCTAAGCAAAAAAATATTGTATTAGAGAGGGTTTTGTGGTATTTTTTGATTATATTTTGTAGTAGTTAGATTTATTAAAAAGAAAAAAGAGAACAAATTATGAAAAAAATTTATTTTGTATTATTCTTGTTTGTTTTGTTATTAGTTCCTATTTTGAATGTTGAGACTGAAGAAAAAACAATATTCGATGGTTCAAATGTTCAAAAAACAGATAACAATTATGATAATGCTGAACAAGTCAAAGTAGGAGATAGACAACAAGGATGGACACTCGGTGATTTTATTGTATCGGATTATTCATCACGCTTGTCGGATTCATCAGGAAATGATATTTTTTTGAAAAAAATTGGTGATAAAATAACACTCTCTTTTGATTTACAACAAAACATCAATAAATTGAATAATAATGATAATTTTCAAATTGCATCTATAAAAAATGCTAATCTTGTAAATCCGACGCTAAAAGGAAAAATTAACGGTTTAGGTACATTGGTAGTTCAAATGAAAGAGCCATCCGGTAAACATGAAAAACCGAAGGTTTATAAAAACTATTTGTCGGGTGTTAAACAAAATGCAAATACTGAGGTAATTACCTTAGAAGAGGGAGATTATCATGCAGTATTATGCTATGCAATTGATGATACCTCTTTTCTAGGAGATATATTAAATCGACATCAGTACTATCGGATAGATTATAATTTTAAAATTAGAAATGGGAATGCCAACGCTTTTATTAAGGATATTTCGACAAAAAGTGAATTGGAAGATGGAGCAACTACTGCAAATGGTTTCACAATTGATACTGCTAACTCAAAATACCTAAATATTCAAATTGTAAAAACTAATCAAGATGGTAAAGTAGTAAAGAATGTTCCTTATAAGTCTGGGGAATCAATTGTTGATGAAGGAAAATATGAAATTTCAATTACTACAGACTACTCGAATATTCCAACCAAGAAAACAATTTATGTGAAAAAAAAAATCTGTGACAAAAACAGTCAAAAAAGAAGTGGCAGTGAGTCCCCGTAAAAATGAAAGTTCAATAAAAAAGCATATTATGCTTGTCGTTCTTCTAATCATAGCTGTAAGCTGTATTACTGTAAGGTATAAGAGTAAAAGAAATGAAAAAGAATAATTTACTGAAAAAAACGATCTATATAATATCAATACTTATCTTATTATTACCAACGTTGTCTGCATGTAGTTCTAAAAAATTAAATGAGAATAATAGGAATCGTATTGATCTTGAGACGACTAATGTCAATATGTCCGAGGTTTCATATCTTGTACAGGAGTCACTCGATTCTTCAGAATATCCAGTTTTGGTTGAAGATGTTGCTATCCAATACATGTCAAAAGAGTATTACGAGGAGTTAGAGTTTAATTCTCAAGAAAATGTATATTTTGGATACACAGATAAAAAGTTATTAGAGATGTTTGATACATCTGAATATAGTTTCACAGTTAATCAGTTAGGAACAACAGTTGCAGAGTTAGATCCACGTCCTTTTGATACTAAAGTATTTGAAAAGTCAATAAAAAATGTTGCAGTAGGGAGTGGAGTTATTATTGTATGTGCTTCAATTTCGGTTGTATTATCTGGTGGAGCAACAACTCCAATGGCCGTTATGATGGTTGTTGGAGAGACAGCATCAGAAGCAGCTATTGCAGCTGCCATATCGGGTGTCGTTACTGCCGGAGTATCTAAAATAAATGGAAAAAATAATACTGAGATTCTTGAAGACAGCATGCTAGCTTCTTCAGAAGCATTTAAGTATTCTGCTTTTTTCTCAGGAGCCAGTAAGATATTAACAAGTAGCAAGAAGTTTATTTCTACAAGGAGCTATACTAAGGGAGATGTGGAAATAACTCCAGAAAATGCCACAAAGTTTGGAGGAACTTACGGAGACCTATTTAAAAAATTAAAAAATAAGTTAAAAAGTAATGGTTTAGAGATTCATCATATTCCTGCCAATGCTGCTAGTGAAGAGACTATTATGGCAAGGAAAAATGGCCCAGCTATTGTGATGACAAAAGAAGATCACCAAAAGACAGCAAGTTATGGCGCATCAGCAGCTGCAAAACAATATCGTGCGAAACAAGCTGAGTATATAAAAAATAAGGATTGGAAAAAAGCGTTTGATATGGATGTAAAGGACATTCGTAAGAAGTTTGGCACTAAATATAATAAAGCCATTTCACTTGCAGAAAAAGCTGCAAAGGATAACGGATTATGGAACTAAAATACTGGAGAATAATTCTCCAGTATTTTGTTATAGAGAAATCCAAATCTTTTTTCTTCTCACTAGCATAAGAAAGCGCTTTAAAATGCTATAATAGGAGTGAAGAAGCTCGTTTTATTTGAAGGGTTTGGTGTGCTTATTCTTACAAATCATTGAGGAAGGGAAGGATGTCCTATGAAGAAAAATACTCCTAATATTTTAAAGTTTTCTCGCTTAGCTATTCTCCTCCTCTGTTCTATTCTTTTAGTTCGTTGCACAGTGCTACTTCCAATTGCTTACTCAAAAGCCCGGGAAAAAACGCAAAAAATCTTAGCCCATAATGGTTTTAGAGGAAAGGTCGAAATTAAGCATATCAAAAAGGTGACTTTAGATATTGCAGGCATTTATGTCGATTATATCTATTCAGAGGAAACCTACGATAATCAAACCATATCATTAGATGCACAGATTACATTTCAACCGGACTGGACAGTTGTTCGTGAGGAATATAAGACTCCAGGTCTTTATTCGGAAACCTATTTACAACAAAAATCTGTAAAAAAAGAAGAGCAAAAACTGTTTAAGGAGCTTAAACAGCAACCTTTAGGCCTTGATATCGTAGATTTCTCCTTCAGCGATAATACCCTGATAGATCAAGAGGCTTCTGATAATTTAGTGCGCATAGCCAAAGAAAACCGTAAAAATGGGAAATCTGATTTTTATGGCTATTATCAAATTCCTTATCAAACAATGATTGATGAACATATTGTTACTATGTCAATAAGAGTAAGTGATACAGAAAATACTAGTAAGAACGATTTAAAAAAGGCAGCGAAGAAACTGGATGCTAGCAAGCTACCAGACGGAGAGTACGAATTTTATTATTTCTCAACTCATGAAGATAGTAGTGATTATAACAAGGACAAGTACATCCACTACACTTTTAACGTACAAGATGGTAAGGTTATCCCAGATGAAGATGATTAGCAGATATTTTACTTTCTGCGGATAATCTAGCATGTCATAATAGGATATTAGAAGTGTGGGTTACAGCTAAGTAAAAACGCTAACCTCAAAATATAAAAACACATCTCCGAAAATAAGTCGGAGATGTGTTTTTATCTTACAGATTCTTTTTCTTTTTAGCTTTTTTGGTTAGGGAAACATCACAATTTTCAATGTTTGAGATCAGGTGATTCGTCAATTGGAAGTCGTCCACTTGGGGATTCAAGTCCACTTCGTAGACCAGTTGCATGGTCTCACCTCCACCTGTGGTGTTAAGGGAGATTAGGTCACATTCGCTAGTGAAATTGAGCAAGGCTTTAGTGATTTTTTGGTCAATCAAGTCCTGATGGGAGACATTAATGGTCAGGAGCCTACGACGTTGGTTATCCGTACGACTTTGGCGATTTTCCAAAAGGAGCCAAACAGCCAACAGAAAGGCGGTGAAGAGGACGGCCAGTAGCAAATAGCCTGTCCCAGATGCCAGACCGATAATCATGGCCATGAAGACGGCGATTAGCTCTCTGGAACCACTAGTCGCTGATCGAAAACGAATCAGACTAAAGGTCCCCGCAACGGCAATAGAGGTCCCCAAACTACCATTGACAAGGAAGATAACTAGGGTCATCAAGCATGGAAGTAGGGTCAAACTAATGACAAATTCTCTGGTGTAGAGGGTCCGGTATTTGTAAGTCCAGGTTAGGGCCAAGCCTAAAACAAGGCTGACCAGTAAGGCCAGCATGAGTTGAAGGGGACTTGCAGTTGCGGTTGCATCATTAAAGATAGAATTGAAGAGATTAGACATAGGCGACACCTCCTTTTTCTTGAACTGGACGTGGCCCGTAGTCTAGACCCTGAGACTTATGATAGGCACAGCTGTATTTTGAGAATTTCTGCTCTTCCAAACCATGTTTGTCTAAGATACTTTGAAGCCAGTCTGGCTTTTGGCCAGGTGCCTTGATTTCCATGATTATCGTATCTTCATCAAGAAGGGGAAAACCATGATTTCCCTTGAAGAGACTGATGTCTTCATCACGGTAAGTCAGATTTTGGTCTAGGGTAACACGAACTTTATTGTAGGCATAGCCTTCGATAGTCTCTTTTTCTTTCATAGAGAAGCGGTCGTAGTAGATATACATGCGAGGTTTGAGGCCTCCATCATAGCGCTGGCGTAACTGATGAATATCTTGCAAGAGCTGACGATCAGTGATTTGACCATCATGCTTACCGTCCGTCATCAAGTTCGTGATGGCAAGCGGAGTTGAAACGAGGCGAAACTTATGGCCGATTCCCTCCTCGTCTTTGGCTTTGACCTCTAGAAAAACCTTACTATCCATTTTGGGATTGGCTAGGTAGGTCCGCATGCGGATTTTCTCTTGACGGTGATTACCATCTAGGGCATCTTGGATGACGTCAAAATTATCCGTATCAAAGTAAATAGTTGAAATGGTAGATGTTGGATAATCATCCTCTACCAAATACTCCTTAAGATCAGTGAGCAGGTCTTCAAGATTGTCCTTTGAGACCGTATATTTCGTTTCAATACGTTTAAAACGCGTTTCCAATTGTTTAACCATGAAAAAACTCCTTTTATAGACAAGATACAAAGCCGTAAAGCAACTCACAGGAAAATAGGGGGCTTGTCGTAGCACATCTATCCCTGAATAGTCGCCTTATTGTTTTAATTCTTTTTTGTTTTATAGTAAAAAGTTGAGCAGACAAGAATTATTTCATAGCTCTTGTTTGCTCGCCTATTAGTTTATGGGATTTTTCTGAAAGAAGTCCTAAGTCAAACTTTCACCAAACTTAACTTAAGAAAAGTTTTAGTTAACCTTCAGAAATGTTTTAGCTAAGTCCCGTAAACTGTAATCATCAAAACGAACCCGAGAGGAAAACATATGAAATCAAAAAAACTAAAAAAATGGACGACTTTAGTAACCTGTGCGACAGCCCTAACAGTCATGACAGCTTGTAGCCAATCAAACAGTCAAGCAACTGGAACAACTACAAGTAGCAAGACAAGTGCTGTAACCGCAACAACTAGTAAGAAAACGACTAATAACAAGAGCAATTATTTCACTTCAAAAGATTCAGACACATCTTATGATGAAAGTTCATCCTCTAAGATTAAGTTATCAGGCTCATCTGCGGATGTTTCAGGAGACGGCGTAGCTGTATCAGGGTCAACGGTAACCATCTCTAAAGCGGGTACCTACGTCATTTCAGGAAAATCTGATGGTGTGCAAATCAAGGTGGACGCCGGTGATTCAGATGATGTTCATATTGTTCTAGATGGTGCTACCATGACAAATACAAATGCACCAATCAATGCCACAAGTGCCGGTCATGTCTATCTGACGCCTAAATATGGAACCACTAGCACCCTCTCTGATTCAAGTTCTAATAGTGATGAAGATGCGGATGCCGTGATTTTCTCTAAGGGAGATTTGACCATTAATGGGTCAGGTACTCTAAACATTGATGCCAAGAAAAACAATGGTATTAAAGCAAACGACAGTCTTCATATAACAGGCGGTACTTACAAGATTACTTCAGTCGGTGATGCCTTCAATGTCAATGATGAACTTAATATCACAGGAACAACCATGACCATTGAGGCCGAAGAAGATGGCGTTAAGGTCGACAATGATGACGACACATCGGTAGGGACCATGTATCTGTCTGATAATACCATGACTATCAAGGCTGGTGACGACGGTATTCATGCCTCAGGTGACCTGATTATTGATAGCGGTACTTACAAAGTTGAAAAATCAACCGAAGGTATTGAAGGTAAATCTGTGACTATTAATGGTGGAAATATCGATGTCTATGCGACAGATGACGGTATCAATGCTGCTAATAGTAATGCCAGTCAAAGTGAGATTTTCTTCAAGATGACTGGAGGAACCCTAAATGTCGAGGTCGGTGAGGGTGATACAGACCCAATCGATTCTAACGGGGATATTATTGTATCGGGTGGAACGATCAATTTGACTGGTCAGTCTGGCTTTGACTTCGATGGTTCAGCGACCTATACCGGTGGTGACATTACCATTAATGGTGAAAAACAAACCAAGATTGAAAACTCAATGCCTGGTGGCGGTGGTGGTCCCCAAGGTGGAGGCCACTAAAGCATCATAGGATGAAACAGAAAGGAAGTGCCTATGTATATTGTTATTCCAGCTTATGAACCAGACATTCGTCTGATTCAGGTGGTTCAAGATATTACTGTAAAACTCCCTAAAGCGCGCATTATTGTTGTCAATGATGGGAGTGGTCCACGCTATGACGACTTTTATGACGAAACGGCTCTTTTGGGAGCTACAGTCCTTAAACACCCGATTAACAAAGGAAAAGGAGCTGCTCTAAAGACTGCCTTTGCGCACATTCAAGAAGAAGTGGTGGGTCAGCACCTGTCAGCTCAACCCATAGTAACAGTTGACAGTGATGGTCAGCATCTGATTAAGGATATTGTTCGTGTGGCCAAGGCGACTGAGGAAAATCCAAGTCATCTTATCTTGGGTGCGCGTGCCTTTGTTGGTAAAGTGCCAGCACGAAGCCGCTTTGGCAATAAAGTGACTGCGGGGCTCTTTCGTCTAGTAACTGGTCAGAAGGTAACGGATACCCAGACGGGGCTTAGAGGCATGTCAACGGACCTGATTCCATGGTTGTTTAATCTAGATGGAAATCGTTTTGAGTACGAGTTTAACATGTTGCTTGAAGCCAAGAAGTCAGGCCACCAAATCTCTGAAGTCCCAATCGAGACGGTTTATTTAGAGAAAAATAAAAGCTCGCACTTTCGGCCCATTCGTGATTCCATCCGTATTTACAGCCCTTTTTTAAAGTTCTCTAGCATGGCCGTCTTGGCCTCAGTCATTGATGCAACAGCCTTATTTGTGCTCTTTGTCTTGACGAAAAACCTCCTCCTTTCGGTCGTGCTAGCGCGTGTCATTTCGGCTTCCAGTCAGTGTCTGCTAAATGCAAATCTTGTCTTCAATCCGACAAGTTCTCTCTTTAGATCAAGTGTTCGCTACTTTATGTTGGTCTTGGTTCTCTTAGCTTGTAACTATTTCTTGCTTAGTAGCTTAGTGGCTATTGGTTTAGGACTGGTTCTAGCTAAATTGCTTACAGAAACCTTGCTATTTTTAATCAGCTATAGGGTTCAACATAACCTTGTCTTTGCTTGATAGCTGAATTAAAAATTGCAATCTTGTTAAATAGACTGTGTTTTATTTCCCTCTCTCATAGTTTTAAAAAATGCCTAGAAAATAGAAAAAACTACCGTTTTCAAGATTCGGTAGTTTTTAATGTTTATCGAAATGTTACTCAATTTAAATTACGATTAAAAAAATAAAATGATATGAAAAATGCGATAATTGACTGAAAAAAATATGCTATAATGAAAATGTTTGAATTATGTAGATTTTCATTCAAACTAGGAAAAAGAAATGAGGACCTAAAATGGGAAAAAAGGTACATTACAAGCTTCACAAAGTTAAGAAGCAATGGGTGACGATTGCCGTCACTTCGGCAGCACTTGCCTCTATTGTAGGTGGTGCTACATTAGCTAATCAAAAGGTTTCAGCCGATGAAACAACAGAACCAGTTGCTACTACGACAGCTGAAAGCGATGTTGTGGTAGAAACGCATGAAGTAGCGACTCCAGCAGCAACTACTACGACAGATGTTACAACAGTAACAAATGACAAGGCAGCTGATAAAGATACTGTAGCAACTCCAGCACCAGCAACGGCTACAACTGCTAATACGGCAGCACCAGCAGCAACTGATCGTGCAGCCGTAGCTAATGGCGCTACAGAAACACCAGCAGTAACTGATCGTGCGGCCGTAGCTAATGGTGCTACAGAAACACCAGCAAATGCAGCTGCAGCGACAGATACAACGCTTACAGTAGCTGAAAAACCAAAATCTGGTGTTACTGAAAAAGAAGAAACAGCAGCACTCTCTTTGGACAACATCAAACAAGTTGATGGTAAATACTATTATGTCAAAGAAGATGGTTCATACAAAACAAACTTTGCTGTTTCAGTTAATGGCCAGTTGCTTTACTTTGGTAAAGATGGTGCTTTGACAAGCACATCAACACACTCGTTCACACCAGGTACAACTAATCTAGTTGATGCTTTCTCTTCACATAACCGTGCTTACGATTCTAAGAAAGAAAGCTTTGAGTTGGTAGATGGTTATTTGACACCTAATAGCTGGTACCGTCCAGTCACTATTTTGGAAAATGGTGAAAAATGGCGTGTATCAACTGAGAAAGACTTCCGTCCACTTTTGATGGCATGGTGGCCTGATGTAGATACACAAGTTGCCTACCTCAATACTTTCTCTAAACACTTTAACCTTAACGCAACTTATTCAACCAGCCAAAGTCAATCTGAATTGAATGCAGCTGCTAAGACAATTCAAATTAAGATTGAACAAGAAATTTCAGCTAAAAAATCAACTGAATGGCTTCGTCAAGCAATTGAGTCTTTTGTAAAAGAACAAGACCAGTGGAATACTACAACTGAAAACTATACCCTTGCTGACCACCTTCAAGGGGGAGCTCTTCTTTATGTCAATAATGACAAGACACCTTGGGCAAATTCTGATTACCGTTTGCTTAACCGTACACCAAGTAACCAAGATGGTTCTCTAAATGGTACAGGAAGATACTTGGGTGGTTATGAATTCCTACTTGCCAATGACGTTGATAACTCAAATCCAGTTGTGCAAGCTGAGCAGTTGAACCAAATTCACTATCTTGTGAACTGGGGATCAATTGTTATGGGTGATAAGGATGCTAACTTTGATGGTATCCGTGTTGATGCAGTTGATAATGTCGATGCAGACCTTCTCCAAGTTTATACAAACTACTTCCGAGCAGCCTTTGGTGTGGATAAATCTGAAGCTAATGCACTCGCTCACATTTCTATCCTTGAAGCTTGGGATTTAAATGATAATGCTTATAATCAAAAACATGATGGTGCAGCCCTTGCCATGGATAATAACCTTCGTTATGCAATTATGGGTGCACTTTATGGATCGGGCTCTTCATTGAAAGATTTGATTACTAGCAGTTTGACAGACCGTACAAATAATAGTAAGTATGGAGATACACAAGCTAACTATATCTTTGCGCGTGCTCATGATAACCTTGTTCAAGATATCATTCGTGATATTGTTCAAAAAGAGATCAATCCAAAATCAGATGGTTATACCATGACTGATGCTGAATTGAAACGTGCCTTTGAAATCTATAATGAAGATATGAAGAAGGCAGAAAAACGTTATACTATTAACAATATTCCAGCTGCCTATGCTTTGATTCTTCAAAATATGGAGCAGGTAACTCGTGTTTATTATGGAGATCTTTATACGGATAACGGCCAATATATGGCTACCAAGTCTCCTTACTACGATGCTATCACAACGCTCTTGAAGAACCGTATGAAATATGTTTCAGGTGGACAATCGATGAAAGTCGACACGTTCAATGGAAAAGAAATCTTGTCATCTGTTCGTTACGGTAAAGATATTATGACTGCTGACCAAACTACGGGTGTAGCAGAAACAAGTAAACATTCTGGTATGTTGACCCTTATTGCCAATAATCAGGATTTCTCACTGGGTGATGGTACTTTGAAAGTTAACATGGGTAAACTTCATGCTAACCAAGCCTACCGTCCATTACTTCTTGGTACTGATAAGGGAATTGTCACTTACGAAAATGATGCAGCAGCAGCTGGAAAAATTAAATACACTGATGCTGAAGGGAACTTGACTTTCAGTGGAGATGAAATCAAGGGGTATCGAACTGTTGATATGAGAGGTTATCTTGGTGTTTGGGTACCAGTAGGTGCGCCTGATAACCAAGATATCCGTGTTAAAGGTTCAGATAAGAAACTTGACAAGACATTTTCTGCTACTGAAGCATTGGACTCACAAGTTATCTATGAAGGTTTCTCAAACTTCCAAGATTTTGTTGAAAAAGATAGCCAATATACTAATAAATTGATTGCAGAAAATGCAGAACTCTTCAAGTCATGGGGAATCACATCATTCGAGATGGCTCCTCAATTTGTATCGGCTGATGACCGTACCTTCCTTGATTCTGTTATCCAAAATGGTTATGCCTTTACTGACCGATATGACCTTGCCATGAGCAAGAATAACAAATACGGTTCTAAAGAAGATCTTCGTGATGCACTTAAGGCGCTTCACAAGCAAGGTATTCAAGCAATTGCTGACTGGGTTCCAGATCAACTTTACCAATTGCCAGGACAAGAAGTTGTAACAGCAACACGTGCTAATAGTTATGGTACTCCAAAGGCCAATGCTTATATCAATAACACTTTATATGTTGCAAATTCTAAATCATCAGGTAAGGACTTCCAAGCTCAATATGGTGGTGAGTTCCTTGATGAGCTCCAAAAGAAATATCCACAGTTGTTTGAAGATGTGATGATATCAACTGGTAAGAAGATTGATCCATCTGTTAAAATCAAGCAATGGTCTGCTAAGTACATGAATGGTACTAATATCCTTGGTCGTGGTAGTCGTTATGTTCTCAGCAACGATGCTACTGGTCGCTACTATCAAGTTACTGATAATGGTATCTTCTTGCCAAAACCTTTGACAGATCAAGGTGGTAAGACAGGTTTCTACTATGATGGTAAGGGTATGGCCTACTTTGATAATAGTGGTTTCCAAGCTAAGAATGCTTTCATTAAATATGCTGGAAATTACTATTACTTCGATAAAGAAGGTTATATGTTAACTGGTCGTCAAGATATCGATGGTAAGACTTATTTCTTCTTGCCAAACGGTATCCAGCTTCGTGATTCTATTTATCAACAGGATGGTAAATATTATTACTTTGGTAGCTTTGGTGAGCAGTACAAAGATGGTTACTTTGTATTCGATGTACCGAAAGAAGGTACTTCAGAAACAGAAGCTAAATTCCGTTATTTCTCACCAACTGGAGAAATGGCTGTTGGCTTGACTCATGCTGGTGGAGGATTGCAATACTTTGATGAAAATGGCTTCCAAGCTAAAGGTACTAAGTATGTTACTCCAGACGGAAAACTCTACTTCTTCGATAAAAATTCAGGTAATGCCTACACAAATCGTTGGGCTGAAATCGATGGTATCTGGTATGAATTCAATGATCAAGGCTATGCACAAGCTAAGAAGGGTGAATTCTACACAACAGATGGCTCAACATGGTTCTACCGTGATGCAGCTGGTAAAAATGTGACAGGTGCCCTTACTTTGGATGGTCACGAATACTACTTCCGTGCAAATGGTGCCCAAGTTAAAGGTGAATTTGTTACTGAAAATGGCAAGATTAGCTACTACACTGTAGATAATGGTTACAAGGTTAAAGACAAGTTCTTCGAAGTAAACGGCAAGTGGTACCATGCTGATAAGGATGGTAACCTCGCCACAGGTCGTCAAACAATTGACCACCTTAACTATTACTTCAATGCTGATGGAAGCCAAGTCAAATCTGATTTCTTCACTCTTGATGGTGGTAAGACATGGTACTATGCCAAAGATAATGGTGAAATCGTGACAGGTGCCTATAGCATTGGCGGTAAAAACTATTACTTCAAAGAAGATGGTAGCCAAGTTAAAGGTGACTTTGTTAAGAATGCTGATGGTTCACTTTCTTACTATGATAAAGATTCAGGGGAGCGTCTCAATAACCGTTTCTTGACAACTGGTAACAATGTTTGGTACTACTTCAAAGATGGTAAGGCTGTAACAGGACGCCAAAATATCGATGGTAAAGAGTATTACTTTGATCATTTGGGACGTCAAGTTAAAGGTAGCCCAATCAGCACACCAAAAGGAGTGGAATACTACGAATCAGTTCTTGGAGAACGTGTGACAAACACATGGATCACTTTCCAAGACGGTAAGACTGTCTTCTTCGATGAAAATGGTTATGCTGATTTTGATAAATAATCAATCAATCTAATCTTAATCTGAGAGATTAAGTGAAAAACGATATGATTTGACATGAATTTATAGGTGAAATTTCTTGAAAACGAGAATCGTTTAAAGAAATTTTGCCTTTTTTTGCTCCTTAAAGAAAAAAATCTGACAAATATCAATTTTGAGTCAGAATCGTTGTAAAAGCCATTGTATCAAGGGTTTTAGTGGTTTTTATAGAAAATAGTTTTACTTATCAAATGATATGAAAATGAGAATTGAAAGCCTATGAAATAGGTGTGTTACAAAACTTTTCTAATGTTGCTGTTATGTTACATATAATTTATAAAAAAACAATTAATTCGAGAAATAGTTAGAAAATAATGATATAATGTAATTGTTTGAAATCGGATAGATTTCAGTCTGATTTTGACAAATAAAATCACGGGGAAAATTATAATGGAAAATAAGGTACACTATAAGCTTCATAAAGTTAAGAAGCAATGGGTCACAATTGCAGTTGCCTCTGCAGCACTTGCTACTGTCGTAGGAGGATTGTCTGCAACAACATCTTCAGTTTCAGCGGATGAAACTCAAGATAAGATAGTAACTCAACCAAATTTAGATACAACAGCCGATTTAGTTACTTCTACAGAAGCAACCAAAGAAGTCGATAAACGTACAAATACAAAAGAAGCAGATGTTTTAACGCCTGCTAAAGAAACAAATGCCGTCGAAACAGCAACTACAACGAACACACAAGCAACAGCTGAAGCAGCTACAACAGCAACAACTTCTGATGTAGCGGTGGCAGCTGTTCCAAATAAAGAAGCAGTTGTGACAACAGATGCACCAGCTGTTACAACTGAAAAAGCAGAAGAACA
>ENA-UPWP01001344-UPWP01001344.1-human-gut-metagenome-genome-assembly--contig:-NODE-1344-length-13456-cov-5.235817_pt1 | contig 13456 bp, 10 predicted proteins | sample MGYA00250052_ERZ773380 | MGnify/ENA primary metagenome ERZ773380 (study PRJEB29103, sample SAMN06112063) | human gut metagenome | biome: human gut; feature: ankylosing spondylitis patient; material... | reverse complement strand
CGATGAATCCAGCAGGAATCAACCCCAAGGGCATGAGCAGCATTCATCAGATTTCCCATAACCAGACTTCCATTTTCCACACATGTAGGCATATTACTGTCTGCAAAGACCACAACAACTGTCGGTGCCCCATAGAACGGATCACTCTCAGTCCCCATCACATCCGCATTCATTTTAGAAAGCTTCGCAACAAGTTCCGGATTCTGTGTTACTACCATAAGTGTACCCTGTTGTCCCATTCCGCTTGGTGCGTATTCCCCTGCTTCAAGAATTTCATTCAACACTTCTTCCGGCACCAGATCTTCTTTATAACCACGTACACTTCTTCGCTCCAAAAGATTTTTTATTGTTTCATTCATGTCTCATATCCTCCTGTATTTATTTTCATCACTGTCAAAGCAACATTACTGTCCACCACGTTCTCAGCAACACAGTCAGGCAACAATATCTTCCTATATTATAGCACTACATCTACCAAAACTCACCTGTATTTCCCATAATTTTCAGGCAATTTTCCTTGCCCCTGCATCACAACTGGTCTATAATAAAGAACAGACTAACATGAGGTATAAACTATATGAACAAAAAAGAAATTTCTGAAATCAAGAAACAGTTCACTCCCGAGAACTGTTCTCTCACCCGCATCTGCGGATGTTACGTTGACGGAGAAAAGAATAAAAAAACCGAACTGAAAGAAGCATTTCTCTCTTTATCAGAAGAAGAAATGTTCAAATACTTTGAAATTTTCCGCAAATCCCTTTCCGGAACAATAGGAAAAAATCTGATGAACATGGAATTTCCTCTCGAGCAGGAAACTGAGGGTGGAACTCAACATTTTCTTATGAAACTGAGAGAAAGCAAACTGACCGATGATGCACTGGTAGAAAGTTTCTACGATAAGATCATTGAAAACTATGATTATCCCGAAAACTACTACATCATCCTGATCCATGGAGTATATGATATCCCCGGAAAGTCTTCCGACGGAGCAGAAATGTTTGATGCATCTGATGAGATTTATGAGCACATCATGTGCTGTATCTGTCCTGTAAAACTCTCTAAGGCAGGTCTTTGCTACAATGCCGAAACCAACAGCATCCAGGACCGTATCCGCGACTGGATCGTGGAACTTCCGGATGTTGCTTTCCTTTTCCCGCAGTTTAACGACCGCAGCACTGACATCCATGGTGTCCTTTATTATAGTAAAAATGCAAACGAGCTTCGGGATATTTTTATCGATGAACTGCTTGGATGTACAGCACCTCTTTCTGCAGGAGGACAGCGTGATTCCTTTAACGCACTGGTTGAAGATACTCTGGGCGACGACTGCAGATATGACACTGTATTAAGCATTCACGAGAAATTAAACGACCTGATCGAATCACAGAAGGATGAGCCGGAACCTGTAGTTCTGACCAAATCTGAGGTAAAACGCCTCTTTGAAGAATGCGGCGTAGAAGATGAAAAACTACAGTCATTTGATGAACAATACGAGATCACAGCCGGGGAAAAATCCTCTCTGGTTGCTTCCAACATCACCAATACAAAAAGATTCGAGATCAAAACCCCGGATGTTGTAGTCCACGTAGATCCTGAACGTGCCGATCTTGTGGAAACACTCGTAATTGACGGACGCAAGTGCCTTGTGATCCCAATGGAAGGCGAAGTTGAACTGAACGGAATCCGCGTACATACAGGAAATGAAAATCCTTCTGATGACGAATTTTATGACAATACAGATACTGAAACAGAGGAGACATCTGATGGAGAATAATCGTAAACTCTTATTTTTTGACATTGACAAAACCCTGTTAACCCCTTACCCATGGACAGTTCCGGACAGTGCGAAACAGGCTTTAAAAGAAGCCCGCTATAATGGTCATCTCCTTTTCATCAATTCCGGACGTACCTATACAATGATTCCGGAAATCATTAAAGAAATGGGATTCGACGGCTATGTATGCGGATGCGGCAGCCAGATTTATATGAATGAAGAGCTTTTGTTTTCCAGTTCTATTCCAAATCCGCTTTGCCGTAAAACAACAGAATTACTGCGGGAATGCAGAATTCCTGCGTTTTTTGAACGCCCGGATAAGATTTTATATGACAGCAGTTCATGTGCTGTTCCTGAAACTGTTCAGAAGCTGAAAGCAGAAGTTATAGTAGAAGATCTGGCTCTCTACCCGCCCGAAACATACAACCATTTTACATTTGACAAGTTTCTGGCTTTTCCGTCTGCTGATTCTGATATGAAAACTTTCCGCAAATTTGCAGATGAACATTTTCTGTGTTTCATACATGAAGACAAGACCTGGGAACTGACTCAGAAAAATCTCAGCAAAGCAACCGGAATCCGGTTTCTGGCAGACCGCCTTGGGGTTCCGGTCAAAGACACCTATGCATTCGGCGACAGCACGAACGATCTTCTTATGCTGCAGTTCGCCGGAAACAGCATCGCAATGGGCAACTCGGATCCCCTGATCCTGCCTCACTGCACTTACCAGACAACCAATATCGAAGATAACGGAATTGCCAATGCTTTGAAGCATTTCCATCTCATTTAGCAGAACATACAAAATAACGTATTATCATATCTCTATTTATCTGTGTTATTTTTGCATATTTAGGAGAATGATTTCGGATTTATTTAAACTTAAAAACAGCTATGTGAAAACACTCAGGTTTTCATCATAGCTGTTTTAATTTACAATACTCAATTCCTATCAGCAGGCTACTGACAGTTCGGATTTTCTTATTTAGCTGCTTCTGTCGGTGTTGCTTCCGGTGTTTCAGTAGTTTCTGCTGCTTCTTCCTCTGCCGCCGGAGTCTCTGTTGTCTCTGTATCTTCTGCTGCAGGTGTTTCTGTAACTTCCTCTGTTTCCGGTGTTGGAGTTGCCTCTTCTGTCACTTCAGGTGTCGGTGTTTCCGGAACCGGGGTAGGAGTCGGTGCCATGAAGGTATGTTTGTCAGTAATCTTAAGTGTCTTAATGACTTTCTTAACCGCCTTTACATCTGCCTCATCCAGCCATTTAGCAGTTGTATCTGTAAAATAGGTACTTTCTTTGGAATTCTGAAGAGATTCTCGCTTGGAAGCTGTGGCATCTTCATCATTGATCTTGTCAAGTCTTACTACATAGTATCCTGTGTCAGTCTCAATAATATTGTCTGCAACTTCTCCGTCTTTCAGTCCTCTCAGAACCTTCAGAACCTCATCCGGATATGCCTCGCTGCCGGAATCTTTATCCTCATCTTTGCTCTCTTTGGTTGTAAAGTTACCCTGTACTGCAGAATAACTGTCATCTACACCCTTGGCAATCTCACTCATATCTGCTGTAGGATCCTCTTTCATCTTATCCAGAATCTCCTGAGCCTGTTCTTTCTTAGTCTTTTTCTCCTCATCAGTTATATCATCACCGCTTGTAGAGATACTTACATAAGTGAAGGTTGTCTGATTCGCTTCATCATCAGAAACTGTGATCTTTCCTTCTGCTACAACCGGATCATACATCTTTTTCTGAATTGTCTGAAGCTCCAGAAGTGTTTTTACCTGATCTTCCGTTACCGCAAGTTCCTTAATTGTCTCTTCACTGTTTGCAGCCATAAACTGTGATGCTGCATCTGCGATCGCTGCTTCATCATCATCTGTAAGCTCTACGTTATAATCCGCAGCCTTCTCTTTGAGAATATACATCTTCTCAACAGACTCCAGACTGCTTGTCACTGCCTGATCACCATAAGTCTCATCTGAATCATCACCTGCTGTCTGATCCCAGATATGATCTGCACTTCCCATATAATTTAAATACATGGTTGTTGTCTGCTGTTGTTGTTCGCGGGCATAAAGACTTACAACTCCAAGCGGAATATCTGTTCCGTCAACAGTAGCCACTGTCTTTGTTCCATCTAATGTTTTACTTCCACAGCCGGAAAGCATACCAACTGACATCACACCTGCCAGTGTCACAACGGCTGTTCTCTTTACCATTTTTTTCATTTCTTCCTCCATATTATCAATCTGGTCTTTCTTCCATACCACTTTCCCAGAATGTACTGTTATTAGAGTATAAACTTTTTTCCTGCGAAGGGCAAGGCAAATCGAAAAATATGTAGTATATTTCACATATTTTCCGCCATGCTCTTAAGCTCCTCTGCAAATTCCGTCAATGCCAGGATCAGATTCCCCTGTGGTTCCAGGATAAATTTCGGTTCCTGCTCATTCTTAAACTGCAGACCTCTTCTGTATTTCTGCATAAGAGCCGGAAAGCCTTCTGTATTCAGCCTTGCTTTCTCATAAAGGGTAAACCGGACTGTTTTTCCAGTCTGCTTTATTTCCGTTACGTACCCCTGATGAGCAATCGCCTTTAACTTCGCAATCGCCAGAAGATTCAGCACTACCTTTCCGGGTTCTCCGAAACGGTCCAGAAGTTCTTCCAGCATATCATCATAATCCTGTTGTGTCTCAATCCCCGCAATTCTTTTATAAATATCCAGCTTCTGAAATTCATTACTGATGTAGGAATCAGGAATATACGCATCAACATTCAGATCAACCGATGTCTCGAAATCCTCCATTGTACGAATACCCTTCGCCTCTTTCACTGCTTCATTGAGCATCTTACAATAAAGATCATATCCAACCGCATTCATATGTCCATGTTGCTGCGCACCCAGCAGATTTCCGGCACCTCGAAGTTCCAGATCTCTCATTGCAATCTTAAATCCGCTTCCCAGATCCGTATACTCGCGGATCGCAGCCAGACGCTTCTCAGCCGTCTCCTTCAGCATCACATTCTTTCTGTACATCAGAAACGCATAGGCAGTTCTGTTGGAACGCCCGATCCTTCCCCGAAGCTGATAAAGCTGAGAAAGCCCGTATCTGTCTGAATCATGGATAATCATAGTATTTACATTGGAAATATCCAGCCCTGTCTCAATGATCGTGGTGGAAACCAGCACATCAATATCCCCGTTTACAAAGGAATACATCACATTCTCCAGTTCCCTCTCACTCATCTGGCCATGAGCAAAATCCACCCTTGCGTCCGGCACCAGCTTCGCAATACGCAGAGCAACATCTGCAATATCCGTCACTCGATTATAAACATAATAAACCTGTCCGCCTCTGCGCAATTCCCTGTTGATAGCCTCTCGGACTGTCTCTTCATCATATTCCATAACATATGTCTGGATCGGCATTCTGTCCATAGGAGGCTCCTCCAGGACACTCATATCCCGGATTCCGATCAGGCTCATATGAAGAGTACGGGGAATGGGCGTTGCAGTCAGTGTAAGGACATCCACATCCTTCTTTAACTGCTTGATTTTTTCCTTATGCGTAACTCCAAACCGCTGTTCCTCATCAACGATCAACAGGCCAAGATTTTTGAACTGTACGTCTTTGGAAAGGATTCTGTGCGTTCCAATGATCACATCCACCTGACCTTTTTTCAGATCTTCGATTGCCTTCTTCTGTTGTGCCGGGGTCCGGAATCTGCACAACAGTTCCACACGTACCGGAAATTCCTTCATCCTCTGCACAAAGGTATTATAAATCTGCTGCGCAAGGATCGTTGTAGGTGCAAGATAAGCTACCTGTCTGCTCTCCTGTACTTCCTTAAATGCGGCACGCAGCGCCACTTCTGTTTTGCCGTATCCCACATCCCCGCAGATAAGCCGGTCCATAATCCTGGTACTCTCCATATCACGTTTGGCATCCTCAATAGCACTGAGCTGATCCTCTGTCTCTTCATATGGAAACATTTCTTCAAATTCTCTCTGCCATACAGTATCAGGACCACAGACATATCCTTCCTTTTCCTGACGCACTGCATAAAGCTCTACCAGTTCTTTTGCAATATTTTTAACTGCCCCACGAACCTTGCTCTTTGTTTTATTCCACTCCTGAGTACCAAGTTTGTTCAGCTTCGGAGCCTTTGAAGCATCTGCCCCTGAATATTTCTGCAGACAGTCAAGCTGAGTAGCAGGAATATAGAGATTGCTTCCGCCTCTGTATTCAATTTTAATATAATCTTTAACGATCCTGTCTACTTCAACTTTTTCAATTCCTCGGTAAATACCAAGACCATGCTTTTCATGGACAACAAAATCGCCGACAGAAAGCTCCGCAAAATCCTGAATACGGCTTCCACTGTAATTTTTTTTCTTCTTTTTCTTCTTCTGTTCCTGTCCAAAAATGTCAGATTCTGTCATTACCGCAAACTTGATCAACGGGTATTCAAAGCCCTTCTTTGCATGGCCATAACCCACCATGATCTCGCCCGGACAGATCTCCCTGTCATAATCTTGTCCATAAAAGGCTGCCAGTCCCTCTTCCTGAAGATCCTTTGCCAGCCTCTCGGCCCTTGTGCGGGAACCGGAAAGCAACGCGATCCTGTATCCCTGTTTCTTATACTGATGAAGATCTTTTACCAGAAGTTCAAAACTGTTGTTATAAGCGCTGATTGATTTTACCTCCAGGTAAAATTTCTCCCGCACTTTCCAGCCTGCCTGTTTCGGTTCCAGCGCACATACAGAAATACAGTTGCGTTTATTCAGTTCTTTTTGAAGCTGTTCAAAAGAACAAAGCCAGTTTTCCGGCAGATTCCGGCTGCCTTTTTCCTCTCTGTGCATACGGCTCTGTCTGTACTCTTCTTCTACAGCCCCGCCTTTCTCAGTCAGTCGGTTTGGTTCATCCAGAAAGATTATGGTTCTTTCCTCCAGAAAATAATCCAGGAAGGAAACCATATCCTTGTCCCCTATATGCTCCACCGCCGGATAGATCGTAAGTTCTTCCAGATTTTCCAGAGAACGCTGACTCTCCGGATCAAAACTCCGGATAGAATCAATCTCATCTCCCCAAAGCTCGATTCTCCATGGATTTTCCTCAGTGAGACAGTAAATATCCACAATACCGCCACGCACAGAGAACTGCCCCGGCATTTCCACCTGTCCTACCCGCTCGTAACCTAAAGCCACCAGCTGGTTCTTCAGCTGTTCTATGTCTACGGTGCTGTCACTTTCGTAATGAATCAGCTGTTCTTTTATCTTTTCCAGAGATTCCAGAAAATCCATACATCCGTCAATACTTGTAACAACTGTCAGTTCTTTCTCTTCCAGTAACGCCTTAATGACTTTCATCCTCTGACGTATCAGCAGATTTCCATGGATATCTGCCTGAAAGAACAGAAGATCTTTCGCAGGATAAGAATACACTTTTCTGTCATAAAATCTGTAATCTTCATAAATTTCTCTGGCGCGGCGTTCGTCCTCCGCCAGGATCAGACGATAAGGCGCAATCCCGGAAAGTCCGTACATCAGATGAGATTTCTGCGATTCCATACACCCCGAAACCTGCAGGATTCCCTTATTCGTTTTGCTTTTTTCTTTAATCTGTTCAAACTCTGCAAGCCCCTGCAGAGGTGTTAAAAATGCTTTCATCTTCACCCCTCATGATCCTTCGACGTAATAAAAGCGGCTTCTGTTTCCAGTTACCGCTTTCTATACCTTTTGCTGAATAATCATCTGTTTCCTGTCTGCTTATTTCTGTACAGGTACTTTTCTGTTATATTCGTTCATGGCTGCATCTGTACCCTGTGAGATTATGATATCCACAGCCTTTGCCGCCTTTGCTATTGCTTCATCCACAAGTTTCCTGTCTTCTGTGGAAAATCTGCCAAGTACATGATCTGCCAGATCCCATCCCTTCGGCTTTGCACCAACTCCTACTTTGATACGGAGAAATTTCTCTGTGCCAAGCTGGCGGATAATATCTTTGATCCCGTTATGTCCACCTGCACTTCCCTGCTTGCGAATGCGAAGCTGCCCGGGTTCCAGATCAATATCATCATAAATAACAATAAGCTCTGATTCCGGATCAATTTTAAAATAATTCGCCATCTCACGAACAGGACCGCCACTCAGGTTCATAAAAGAAAGCGGCTTCATAAGAATCACTTTCTCTCCGCCGATCATGGTTTTACCGTACATGGCATTAAATTTCACACCACCCTGAGGGACATTGTAATCCTCTACCAGACGGTCAACGGTATCAAATCCCATATTATGGCGTGTTGCTTCATACTGTTTCCCGGGATTTCCCAGGCCAACTACTAAATACATATATGTGTCTCCTGCTTAATTTAACACCATTTTCCGGAATTACCATACCTGTCCTGATGTCAAATTTATTTTTTACATACTCTAAAGTGTGTTCAAAAAACCAATCCTGCAAATTGTAACGCACATCTTGCGGAAAGCATTTTTCAAACACGCTCTAAGATAATTAATTAAAATATACCATCTCTTCCTTAAGCGGCTCGCATTCTTTCACATCACTTGCATAAAGAACAATGCCCTCACCCTGATATTCTGTACGGTTCTCAAATGCGGCCTTCGCTGTTACTTCTACCCAGCTGCCCTCTTTGATATGCGGTGCATAATCGCTTCTGCACACGTATCCAAGGAAAGTGGTATCATCTGCGCAGCAGGTCATTGCCACACGTCCCGGAACAAAGAATTTACTTCCCATTCCACGTGGTTTCATGACACGTCCTTTAAAGCGGACAATTTTGTCTACATATTTATCCGGATTATCCATGGCATCCACAAACCAGATACCATAATCTTCCGGTGGAATCTCAATGATCGGTGCATTGATATCAAACGGCATCTCATCCTGGAAAATGTCATCCATCTCGCCCTCTTCATTTTCAAAGATAACCTCTGCACTCTGATTTGCGACCTTGATCCCTCGTCTGTATGCAGGAAGCGGATCTCCCTCTTTACAGCGGTTAAATACAACCATATCTGTATTTCTGATCATATCCATGAACAGAGATTTCATGTTTGCCATATAAACCTGATAAGTAGTTGCATCCACACAGGTAATCTCCTGCTCAATTCCCCAGCCTTCCGGAAGCTCCATCTGCTCAAACTTACTTACAAGCCACATTCCGTTGTACTCGATCACAACACGCTCTGGCTGATGGATGATATCCATGGCAGCCAGACGCTGTGGTGTCAGATCTTCTTCATCCTCGATCACTTCCACAACTGTGTTTGTAAGTTTCAGTTTATCCATATCATATTCTTCTTCGCCTTCTTCGCAAAGGATCAACAGAGTTTTGCCGTCAATGGCAAAATACTCCTGCTGCAATGTAAAATCCAGGAAAGTAGTCTTTCCGCTTTCCAGGAATCCCGTAACCAAATAAATGGGAACTCTGATATCATCCATCATATAATTTATTCCTTTATCTTTATTCTGATTCTGTTATTATCTGCCGAAATCATTCAGTCTCGCATCTATGACACAGAATTTCATGCTCCGATGAGCTGAATCCAGATGCAGTATTTTAGAGGATTGCCATAAATCGCTGCTTCCTCATGATCATTATGCAAGCCCAAATAATTCTGCAAGTTTATCTTCTTTCAGTTTAGAGCCGATTACGCAGAGACGACCTGTGTATTCCGGTGCACCTTCACGGATCTCTGTTTCCTCCGGAACCATGTCAAAATAAATCCATGTTCCGTCTTCTGCAGGAAGCATTCCCTTTGCACGAAGAATAATACCGTAATCTTCAGAAGCGGAAAGAGCCTCAAGCATCTTCTCAAGACCTTCTCTTGTGTATTTCCTGATCGTCTCACGTCCCCAGCTTGTAAATACCTCATCTGCGTGATGATGGTGATGATCATGTCCGCAGCCGCATTCATGGTCGTGATCGTGGTGATGATGCTCATGTTCCTCATGATCATGTCCACAGCCGCATTCATGGTCGTGGTCATGGTGATGATGTTCATGTTCTTCGTGATCATGTCCACAGCCACATTCATGGTCGTGGTCATGGTGATGATGTTCATGTTCTTCGTGATCATGTCCACAGCCACATTCATGATCATGGTCGTGATCGTGATGCTCTCCATGTTCATGTACATGTCCGCACTCCGGGCATACCTCTTCCTCAGACATCAGTTCTTCCTCAAGAGATACCGGTTTCTCCATAACCTCAAGGATTTTCTTTCCGTCCAGTTTCTCAATCGGAGTGGTGATGATAGCAGCTTTCGCATTAATTCCACGAAGAAGTTCCATTGCCTGCTGTGCTTTCTTCTCATCAATGATATCTGTACGGCTCATGATGATCGCACCTGCATATTCAACCTGATTATCAAAGAACTCACCAAAGTTTCTCATATACATTTTGCACTTCTTTGCATCAACTACAGTTGTATAGCTGTTCAGAACGATATCCACATCTCCCTGAACACCCTGTACTGCCTTGATAACATCTGAAAGTTTACCAACACCTGATGGCTCGATCAGGATTCTGTCCGGATGATATTTGTCCACAACCTCTTTCAGAGAAGTGCCGAAATCTCCCACTAATGAACAGCAGATACATCCGGAATTCATTTCCCGGATCTGGATTCCCGCTTCCTTCAGGAAGCCACCGTCAATACCAATCTCACCAAATTCGTTCTCGATCAGTACAACCTGCTCATCTGCATAAGCCTCTTTCAGAAGTTTCTTAATCAATGTAGTTTTACCGGCTCCAAGGAAACCGGAAATAATATCAATCTTAGTTGCCATTGTCTTATTTCTCCTCTTCGTTAAAATTTATATTTCTGAATAACTGCCATATAGCCGTCATTTTTTATATTCTGCCATTTTTATGAACAAACAGCATAACTTTTGGAACTGCCATCATTATCTGTCTGTTTATATATTTGCCTGTAACGTACTCATTATACATAAGATATCCAATGTATTCAAGTCTGCCATCAACGCACTTTGACCAGGAAACGCCTGTGCCCCCTGGTTTACAAATATCCTGCAGCTGTTCAATACCTTCAGAACAACCTGCCTGTTCACATCAAAGAAAGGGGCATGATCCACCATCATGCCCCCGCCTGTATACACTAATGATCAACCGTTGATCATAAAGCTCATTAATTTATCAATATCGTCTTTCTCATAAGCAACAATCTCAAGTTCCGGAATCTCTCCGCCTGAGAAAATGTTTGCCAGAGATACATACTGGGATAATTTAGATTTAAGGTTCAGTCTGTCACCTTCGCCTGTTACTAATTCTACTCTGCCTTCGCAGCTGTCAACTACAGCAAAAAATTTATCGATGTCTTTAATGTTAGATACTTTCATGTTCATTCTCCTTTCAACATGGAAACCATTATTCTCTCTATTCCTTGCGTTCGCGATAATTATAACGCAGATAAATTTCAAAAGCAATTATTTATATTTCACGAATTTTTCATATATTATCATGCTTACTCTGCAATATTGTCAAATAAATAACATACCCCTGACAATAATTCTCTCAGATATTTACATATATCCTGAAATCATCCCGAAAAATTAATATGTAAAAATCGCAACCCCATAAGCCGGCAATGGATATGCGAAGGAAAACTCTCTGTTATCACATTCCTGTTTCACTGCCTTAAATGTCTTTGGCTGCTCCAGAAGTCCATTCTCGTCCATGATCAGCTTGTACTGTTTTTTCTTCGGAACACCAACTCTGTAATCCGGACGGTCAACAGGTGTAAAGTTAACTATGTAAAGAATATTGTTTCTCTTTGTAGGAGACTTTCTCACAAAGCTGAAAATACTTCTGTCCCCGTCATCCGCATTAATCCACTCAAATCCTTCCGGATTATTATCACCGGCATAAAGTGCCGGATATTTCTTATAAATAGTCAGGAGATCATGCACATAATTCTGAAGTTCCTTGTGTGGCTCTTCATTCAGAAGGAACCAGTCAAGTTCTCTCTCCTCACTCCATTCACGAAGCTGTCCGAATTCCTGTCCCATGAACAGAAGCTTCTTACCCGGATGGCAGTTCATAAATGAATAGGCAGCCTTTAAATTCCTGAATTTGTCCGGTAACTCTCCCGGCATCTTCTTAAGCATGGAGCATTTCAGATGAACCACCTCATCATGAGAAAGAACTAATACATATCTCTCACTGTATGCATATGACATGGAGAAAGTCATCTTATTATGATTAAATTTACGGAAATACGGATCCAGCTTCATATATTCCAGGAAGTCATTCATCCATCCCATATTCCACTTCAGACTAAAACCAAGTCCGTCCTTCTCTGCATCCCCTGTAACCATCGGCCATGCAGTAGATTCCTCAGCGATCATCACAGTTCCATGATTCCTTCCAAGAACTACTGTATTCAGATGCTTAAAGAATTCAATAGCCTCCAGATTCTGATTTCCGCCATATTTATTTGCGATCCATTCTCCATCCTTCTTACCATAATCAAGATAAAGCATGGAAGCAACAGCATCCACACGAAGTCCGTCTACGTGGCACTCCTCCACCCAGTAAAGGGCATTTGCGATCAGGAAGTTCTTAACCTCCGGGCGTCCGTAATTATAAATCTTGGTACCCCAGTCCGGATGTTCTCCCTGTCTCGGATCTGCGTGCTCATACACTGCGGTTCCGTCAAAGTTCGCAAGACCATGGGCATCTTTCGGGAAATGTGCAGGTACCCAGTCAAGGATAACTCCAATCTTATTCTGATGTAAATAATCCACCATATACTTGAAATCCTGCGGCGTTCCATATCTGGAAGTCGGTGCATAATATCCGGTCACCTGATATCCCCAGGAACCGTCAAAAGGATGCTCTGCGATTCCCATAAGCTCTACATGGGTATATCCCATTTCCTTCACATAAGCTGCCAGGGCATGTGCGAATTCTCTATAGTTATAAAATCCTTTTTCATTTTCCTCTGACTGCGGATGCTTCTTCCATGAACCCGGATGAACCTCATAGATTGCCATAGGCTCTACCTGCTCATCAAACTTCTCTCTGTTCTTGATCCATGTGGCATCCTTCCATTTATAGTCTGTGATATCTGTGATCCTGGAGGCTGTACCCGGACGGAGTTCAGCTTCATTTGCATAAGGATCTGCCTTATATAGCTTCTCTCCATGCGCACCCACGATAAAGAATTTATACAGCTGTCCGATCTTTGCCCCCGGAACAAACACTTCATAAACACCGATCGGCTCAACCTTCTCCATCGGGTTTGCTTCTTCCTCCCAGTCATTAAATTCACCGATTACAGAAACAGACTGTGCATTCGGTGCCCAGACCGCAAAATATACACCTTTTTTTCGTCTGTATGTAGTCGGATGGGCACCCAGTTTCTTATATACTTCATAATTGGTTCCCTGTCCAAATAAATATTGATCCAAATCTGTAAATTTCATACTCACACCCATCTGGAGTCCTCCCTTAACTTCGGTTTCTATCTTTTTTGCAGATACTGATTCCATAAAATAATACTGTAACAGGATATCTTACGTTACTGTTCACTCCATTCTCAGTAACGTAGCCAAAGTTCATTCCAGATTGAGATCGGAAGAGCGTCGTGTAGGGAAAGAGTGTAGATCTCGGTGGTCGCCGTATCATTAAAAAAAAAAAAA
>ENA-UPWP01001340-UPWP01001340.1-human-gut-metagenome-genome-assembly--contig:-NODE-1340-length-13490-cov-5.438530_pt1 | contig 13490 bp, 8 predicted proteins | sample MGYA00250052_ERZ773380 | MGnify/ENA primary metagenome ERZ773380 (study PRJEB29103, sample SAMN06112063) | human gut metagenome | biome: human gut; feature: ankylosing spondylitis patient; material... | reverse complement strand
AAAGGGGAGGCTAAAATCTCCATGCCAGGTGGTTGTGCGATTGGTGCCCGTCCTATCGATCTTCACCTAAAAGCATTCGAAGCACTAGGTGCTAAAATTGAAATTACTGAAGATTATGTATATGCTCATGCTCCAGAAGGCCTTAAAGGCACTCAAATTTACTTGGATTTCCCAAGTGTAGGGGCTACAGAAAATGTAATTATGGCAGCTTCCATGGCGGAAGGTAAAACTGTTATCGAAAATGCTGCGGAAGAACCTGAGATCGTTGATTTAGCAACATTCTTGAATGCAATGGGCGCTAATATTCGCGGTGCTGGTACAAATGTAATCCGCATTGAAGGTGTGCCTCAATTACATGGTGCGATTCATACGGTTATTCCTGACCGTATCGAAGCTGGTACATATTTGATTGCTGCTGCTATGGCTGGTGGTGACGTATTTGTAGAAAATGCATTGCCAGAACATTTGAAACCAGTAGTAGCTAAGTTAAAAGAAGCTGGCGTTACTGTAGAGGAAGAAATTGATGGTATTCGCGTTATCAGTACTGGCAAAGGCATTAAAGCTGTTGATATTAAAACATTACCATACCCAGGTTTCCCAACAGATATGCAAGCTCAATTTATGGCGCTTACTACAATCGCTGAAGGTACAAGTACTGTAACAGAAACTGTATTTGAAAATCGCTTCATGCACGTTGCGGAACTTCGCAAAATGGGTGCCCATATCGATATCGACAACCGTCAAGCGATTGTAGAAGGTATGCCACGCTTACATGGTGCTGTAGTTAATGCTACAGACTTGCGTGCAGGTGCGGCTCTTGTTTGTGCTGCGTTGACTGCAGAAGGTAGAACTGAAGTAGGTCGTCTACATCATATCGATCGTGGTTATGATGATTTCGTAGGTAAATTGCAAAGGTTAGGTGCTGATATTGTTCGGGTTGACGAATAAAAGTACAGAGCCAAAACAGAATAAAAAGAAACGAAGCCGGCGCTCAAAAGGGCCGGCTTTATACAACGAGCAACAAAACTTAGGTGCTGCAAAGGTTGAAAATGCTAAAACTAGTTCTAATCGTAAACCATTACGAAGGACGAAACGCAAGTCTACGAAGCTTTCAGAAGGCGTAGCTAAGCAAGCTAGCCATTTGGCTTCCAATATGCGCGAAGCAATGGTTAAAGTCACCAAAATGCGCCGTGTTGAGCGTCGTAATCGTGAAACTGTTGCCATAGCGAAAACTACACCTGCTATGACATTAAAGCGATTAGTTCGTCCTGAACAAGTAGGCGATTTAATGGGACGATTGAATCGTTCATTGAATTTTGACTTAGGTATAGATTTGGGAACTGCCAATATTCTTATCTTTGCTAAAGGGAAAGGGCTAGTCTTAGATGAGCCTGCCTATATTGCGCGTGATGATAAAACTGGAGATATTCTCGCGTTAGGTGAAGCTGCACGTTCTATGGTTGGGCGTACACCTAAAGGCATATCTGTTATTCGTCCTGTTCAAGCGGGAGTTATCGCAGATTACGATATGACCGAATTTATGTTAAAATACTTTATTCGTTCCGTTGTGCCTGCTTCTAGATTGATGAAAACGCGTATTATCGTATGTGTGCCATCTGGAATTACGCCTGTTGAAAAACGTGCTATTTTAGAGGCTTTACTTAGAACAGGCGCGAAAAAGACTGTTCTTATAGAGGAACCATTAGCAGCAGCTATGGGTACAGGCCTCAATGATGCTGACCAAGTTGGAGCTATGGTTGTCGATGTAGGTGGCGGTACTACTGATATTGCCGTTCTTTGTGATACTGGCGTTGTTGTGAGTGAATCCCTTCGCATTGGGGGAGATTCCTTCAATGAATCTATTATTCGCTATATACGTCGTAAGAAGCGACTTGTTATTGGACCTTTAACAGCAGAAAAGATAAAGATTTCTGTTGGTACCGTAGATCGACGAGCTAAGGAACGAACTATAGAGGTTAGAGGGCGTGATGCTAGCTCTGGACTGCCTAAGATGGTTGCTGTTAATTCCTTAGAAATTCAACGTGCCTTAGAGGCGCAAGTGATGAATATTCTAGAAGGCATTAAATCGATTTTAGAAAAAACGCCTCCAGAACTTGTAGCAGCCATTAATGATCATGGTATCATTCTGACAGGTGGCGGTGCTCTCATCGATGGTTTAGATCGTGTTATTACACGTTCTGTTGGTATTGCATCTTATTTGGTAGAGTCTCCGCGATATGCTGTTATAAAAGGGGTTGCAAAAGCTCTTGATGAAATGTCACAATTGCGTGATACATTGGATGAATTACAATAAAATATTTCATTGAAATAATGTAAAATTTGGAGAAGTTACTATTTATAGATAGGCCATTGAAAAATGGAATGACCGTAGATAGTAACTTCTTTTTTAGTGCATCCTTTTTGTAATTTTTATCTATATGATGTATACTATAGTAAAAGTATATTGCATAAAATTGATGTATGAAAATAAATCTATTAATATAGGTTATCGCTATAGAGGAATTGTAAATGAAACGATATTTATATATGACTTTTGCTGTGTTAGGCTTTCTAGGCAGTACAATACCTTATGCGGAAGCTGGAAATTTAACCGGCGTACGTGTATCTAATCACGAAGGTACAAGTCGAATCGTATTAGATGTGTCTGAAATGCCTGTATCTTGGACTAAATCTTATAATGAGTCCACACATGCTCTTACCCTTAACCTAGGTGGTACGACAAATGGATTAACTGGACCTGTAGCTCAAAATAATACGAAAACAGGTGTTTTAAAAGGTATTGGCTTGCAACCTGTTAATGGTGCTTTACAAGTAACATTGACGGCTAATAAGGATGTACAACACCATGAGTTTACATTGGAAAAGCCATCGCGTATTGTAGTGGATCTATTTTCTAGCTATGCTCAACAAACAACAAAAGATATAAATAAATCCGTTACGTATAGCAAGATTAATAACACTGTAGCAGAAGGTAAGATTCAAGCCTTTGCATTATCTGTTGATAATGATTCACCTATGGTAGTAGCCCATGTTCCAGAAGGAAAAACCTTATCATCTGTGATTCAATCTCATACTGCCATCATTGGAGCAAAGGTAAAGGGCGGAAGTTTTGATCGTCCTTATTCAGTAGCTAGTGATGGAACGATTGATTTAGAGCGTATTTCTAATCGTGGCACCTTGCGATATACACCAAATCGGGGATATTTTATTGAAGAAAAGAGACCATTATTACAAGCTAAAACACAAAAAGATACCTTCCTAATTACATCTGTTAATACAGGACGTAAAGAAAATGCCTTGACCCTATATACATCAGCTTATGGGCCTTCTACAAAAACTAATGACTTCGGCTATGAAGTGACTGTAGCCAATGGCAAGGTCGTTAGTGGTCAAAAAGGAAATTCTAAAATTGGAGAAAACCAATATGTATTATCTGGGCATGGAGAATCAAGAGATGCACTGCGTAAATTAAAAGTGGGCACACCGATTACGATTCAAAATAGACCGGAGTTAGCACAAGTTAGCACCACTGGTGGTGCAGCGCTACAAGCGGGTACTATGGTATTGAAGAATGGCAATTATGTAGGTGCTGATGGGACCCATAATAAAGCTCGTAGTTTCATAGGAACTACAAAAGATCATAATTTAGTGGTCCTTACTGTTGATAAAGCAGGCCTTCAATCTGTAGGGGTCACACAACAAGAAGGGGCCAAACTGTTATCTAATCTAGGTGTCGTAGATGGTGCTGAATTATCAAATCAAGGTAGCGTTGATTTAGTGGTTAATGATACGTACGTACATAAAGCTACTCCAAATCCTACGACCTATGAGGATATTGTAATTATAAAATGAATTCGTTGCATACAATTTTGTTTGAAATATTAGTAATAATTTAGTATACTATAAATACATAACTAATTTTGTAAAAGGAGGGATCGTTATGAAAAGAGTAGTGTTGGCCTTAGCTGCTTTAGGCATTTTAAGTGTTAGCTCTGTAATGGCGGCCCCTGTATCATACCAAAGTGTATTAACAGGTAAAGTTGCTTCTACAGTTTCTGTTGGTACTTCTGTAACAGAAGGCCAAACATTGGTGACTGTAGAGACATTGGCTGGTCCTATGGCTGCTGCTAAATCTACTGTAACTGGTACTGTAACGGCGGTTAATGTTACAGTGGGTTCAGACGTTTCTCGTGATCAAATCGTTGTCACTGTAGAAAGTAAATAAAGGAGAGAAGGAATGAAGTTTTCTCATTCTTGGCGTCGGTATAGAAAAGCGATACTGGCGCTTTTCTTCTGTACTTCACTTACAGCTGCACAGGCTGTTGATTTCATGCCTGTCAATGATGTAACTACAGGTATGGAAGGTATTGCAAAAACTGTAATTGTAGGAGATACCATTTCAACCTTTGATGTAAAGGTACTGGGTGTCATGAAGGATAAGGGGCCATCTGGTCATCTTATTTTGGCAAAGTTCTCTGGTCCTGTTATGGAAAAAACTGGAGGCATTGCTCATGGCATGAGTGGTAGTCCTGTATATATAAATGGCAAGCTCGTTGGTGCTGTTGCCTATGGATGGGGCTTTGCAGACGGTACGATCGGGATGATTACCCCTATTGAAGATATGGTGAAATTATGGAATATTCCATATGAGAAGAATCTATCTAGACCATGGGATGATAAACAATTGATTCCTCTTGGCACACCACTTATGGCATATGGCTTTGATGCAGCGTCCATGGATTACTTTAAATCCAAGCTGCCACAATATAAATATGAAACATATGATACAGCTAGTGCTAGTGGTGATGAAACTGCAAAACCTTTGGAGGCTGGTGGCTCTGTAGCCGCATTATTAGTTGATGGTGACCTAAAACTTGGTGCTATTGGTACTGTTACCTATGTAGATGGTGAAAAGATTGTTGCCTTTGGTCATCCATTCTTGAAACATGGCTCTTCAAACTACTTTATGCATAATGCAAGTATCTTTACGGTAGTTAAAAGTTATGATGCTGCTTTCAAATTAGGCTCTATGGGCAAGGAAGTAGGCTCAGTAACTGAAGATAGAGGTGCTGGTATTGCTGGCGTATCTGGAGTGATCTCTCCAGGCATTCCTATGCGCTTCCATTTGAAAGACCTTGATATGGGGCGTGATAAGACTAGCTCTGTTAAGGTCATTGAAGATAGTGAAATGACACCGACCTTAGCGGCTACATCTCTATATAATATGTTGAATAAAACATTAGATCGTAGTGGCGCTGGTACAGCTACAATTTCTTATACTATTACTCCAAGAGGTAAAGAACATAAACCATTGACACGAACTAATATGTTCTATAGTTCTGACTCTATCTCAGAGAAGGCTGTTGATGAGTTCTACAATGTTATCGATGTTCTTATGAATAACCGATTCATTAATTATGAAATCTCTGATATCTCTGTAGAAACTGAAGTAACACAAGATAAGAAAACTGCGAAGCTTATTGATGCGTCTGCATCTTCTACCATTGTTTCTCCTGGAGATACAATCGTTGTAGATGTAACGTTGGAGCCATTCCGCGGGGAGAAGGTTGTTAAACAAATCTTCTTTAAAGTTCCTGAAAATCAAGCTGTTGGTCAGTATACCTTAGAGGTGCGTGGGGGCGGTGAAATCCCATTACCTTATGTATTAGAAAAACAAAAATACAATTTAACTGATGAAATCTTACGTCGATTAAAAGTTCATAAAGATTTTGATGAGCTTTATGATGAAATTCAAAAGACTGATACGAATAATCAAATCGTTGTAGAGTTTTTAGAAGATGGCATTAGCCTTGTTGATGAAGATGGTTCCAAATCTGTTAAAAAAGCGAAACTTAAAGATGTGGAATCAAAACCTACGCCAGGGGATGTAAAGAAAAAAACTGGTCAAGAAGATTTGAGTACCAATAAGGATGATGACGATCAAATCGAAAAGACTGCTATTGATACAGAGTACATCGTTCAAGGTGATGGTCAATTTACAATTCATGTTATGAAGCCAGCTGATCGTGATAAAGCACTAGCTAAACGCGTAAAAGAAGCTAAAAATCAAATCAAGATGGAACATAAATTAGAGTTGGAAGACCAATCAAAAAAGGATAAATCCAGTAAAAAAAATGTGAAAAAGTCTGATAAAAAAGACACAAAAACACCTGATAAAAAGGATGAATCTAAAGTAAATGATACTAATTCAGCTGAGTAAGCTGAAAATGTAAGGGGAAAGGGCTAGACTGTTGAATTGGCTTGAATCGATAGGTCGTGTTGTAATACACGGCCTATCACAGATGGGTAGTGCTACATTATTAGTGTGGCAAACAATAAAACAACTGAAAATGATTAATCTGTGGCATGTATTCCAGCAGATGGCTCACCTAGGTGTAGATTCATTGCCGATTATTAGCTTAACGCTACTATTTGCAGGGGCGGTTATGACCTTACAGATTACAGATGTATTAATTACATATGGAGCTCAAAGTACTGTGGGTGGTCTTATGGCTGTTGCTATGGGACGTGAGTTAGGGCCTATTTTGGTAGGGGTTGTACTGGCCGGCCGTGTTGGCGCCGCTATCACAGCTGAAATTGGTACAATGAAGGTAACTGAACAAATTGATGCGCTACGTGTTATGGCTGTCGATCCTGTTGGTTATCTCGTGGTACCTCGTGTAGTAGCATGTATGATTATGGTGCCTATTTTGGCATTTTATGGTGTTGTCATTGGTATTGCAGGTGGTTACTTTGTAGCTACTGCTATTAAAGGTTTGGCACCAAGTACATATTTAGATTCCATTCAAATGTTCTCTACTATTTCTGATTTTACATTAGGTTTAATTAAATCTAGTGTATTCGGCGCGGTCATTGCGTTGGTAGGTGCATATAAGGGGATGGAAACTAAAATGGGCGCAGAAGCAGTAGGCTTCTCCACAACTAGTTCTGTAGTAACTAGTATCATTTTAGTATTTGTATTAAATTACTTTTTATCTACCTTATTATATTAGTAGATACATTAGAGGGATTTATGATAGAACTACGCAATGTTGTAGTTGCCTATGAGTCGCGTGTGATTTTAGACTCTATTAATCTCACTATCGATGATGGGGAGACGTTAGTCATATTAGGTGGTAGTGGTAGTGGTAAAAGTACACTACTTCGCTTATTGATTGGCTTGCAGCGTCCTACATCGGGACAGATTATAGTAGATGGCACAGATATTACAACATTATCTGAAGATGAATTTAATACAGTACGAAGAAAAATGGGGATGGTATTCCAATACTCTGCATTATTTGATTCTATGTCAGTAGGTGAAAATGTAGCCTTTGGCTTACGTCAGCATACGGACTTAGGAGATGATGAAATAAAACGCATTGTAGCAGAGCGTCTCGATTGGGTCGGTTTAAAAGGGTATGAATCCTATATGCCTAATGAATTATCTGGGGGCATGAAGAAGCGTGTTAGCTTAGCTCGTGCCATAGCGTTAGATCCTAGTTTAATTCTCTATGATGAACCTTCATCCGGGTTAGATCCTATTACATCAGGTACGATTAGTATGTTGATTAAGGGAATGCAGCAACGGCTCGGTTGTACATCTATCGTTGTAACGCATGATATGCAATCTGCATTTTATGTAGCAGACCGCATAGCTTTACTTGATAAGGGGAAATTTGTGGAAATTTCTGATACAATAGACTTTAAGAATTCTACAAATAAAAAGGTACAACAGTTTATTCATGGTGAAGCAGAACCAATTAACGTATCTGTGATGGGAGAGGTATAATGAAGTGGACGACGGAGGCCAAGGTAGGGGCTTTCACGATAATAGGTATAGCATTATTTATTGCGGGCATACTGTTTGTAGGACGCATTGATATATGGGCTAAGCCGCAAATGACAATTACTGGTGATTTTGCTCAAGTTAATGGTCTAAAAAATGGCAATCAAGTTAAATACTCTGGTGTAGCTATCGGTAATGTCTCTGATATTGAAATTACACCGCATGGTGTTGTAGTAAAAATGAAGCTTGATGAAAAGACACAAATTCCAAGTGATTCTACTTTCACATTAGGGTCAGATGGTTTTTTAGGTGATAAATTTATTCAAATATCACCAGGTCAATCTAAAGTATTTTTACAAGATGGCGACACTGTTAAGGGCGAAGGTGCAGATGCCATGGATAAAGCTATGCAAAGTGCTCAAAAATTAATGGATGGCACTGAAAAGATGTTGCAGTCTATCAATAATATTATTGGTGATCCTGCAACGCAAAATGCACTTAAGCACTCCTTGCAATCTACGGCAACGATGGCTGATAATGCTGTAGCGATTACACAAAATATGGCTGATGTAACAGCACAGCTAAATCAAGCCGCTCAGCAATTTAATGCAGATGGTAATGCAGGCAATGATATGCGTGCTATTTTGACTAACTTAAAACAAACTACGGATCGTGTAGATAATATGGCTCGTTCTATGGAGTCTACTGTAACAGATCCTAAAGCACAGGAAAATATTAAGGAAACATTACATAATACGGCACAAATTTCAGCTCGCATCAACAAATTGATGGGTGGTAAAGCATATCAAACTGATGCAAGTGGAAATGTAGTAGATGGAAATAATGTTGAAAAAAAGTCATCTACTAAAGTTGAGCCTTCTGTAGATTTGTTATATAACACAACAGCTGATGAATTCCGCATCAATGGTCGCGTTCGTGCTTATAATGATAAAGGTATGGCGGAGCTTGGCCTTTCCAATATCGGTGATGGCACTAAATTCGATTTAAATGCAGGTCGGTTCGTTAGCTCTAAATGGCTAGTACGGGGCGGTATTTTTGAAAGTGAATTAGGACTTGGCGTTGACTATAATTTACGTGGTCCAGTTTCATTATCCGCAGCAGTATATGACCTTAACAATCGTAAATATCGTATTCGTAGTGATATACGTTTACATAAAGATACTTATGGGGTTATTCAAATGACCAGACCGTTCGGTTCCACGAATGGCGGTACCTACTTTGGTATCAAACAAGTATTTTAAAGACTAATACATTCACTTTAGGTGAGTATGGAGGTACATATTATGAATAAAAAGGTTTTATCCTTGGGTGTAATGCTCTCCTTGGCTACTACAGGTGCAATGGCTGCTGATGTAGTTACAACTTCCGTTAATAATGGAGACCAATTAAGCAAATATCAAAAAGAAGCTATTCAATTAACACAAAAGCAATTAGCTGAAAAATCTGTTCAAGATAGCAAAACATATGAGAGCAAATTGGACCTCGATGAGTCTCGTACTATAGAGTTGGCGTTGGCGAATAACCGTACTGCAAAACAAACTAAATGGGGCTATGAAGCTGCTAAATCTGCAGTGAGCCAAGTAGCAGCAGCCAAGAACCCTAGTGTAAGCTATGGTTGGTCTGCTCAAAAAACAGGCGGAGACACTGGCCGTGGTAAATCTGGTAGTCATAACTTCTCCATTAGTGCACCTGTATTTAATCCTCAACTTGATGCAAGTATTGACTCTGCACGTTATACTCGTGAAGGTACTGGCGCTAGTTATGAAGAAGCATTGCAACAAGCAAAATACGATGCAATCAGTGGCTACTATACTTTGATTATGAACCGTAATCTTGTTGATGTGGCTCAACAAGCTGTTAAAGATTACCAAGGTCATGTAACAAATGTGCAAGCTCAATATAATGTTGGCTTGGTAGCTAGTTCTGATGTATTGGCTGCTAAAACAAATCTTGCTGACTCTGAAACGAGCCTTGTTAAAGCTCAAAATGCTGCAAATTTAGCAGAAGCAAGTTTAAATCAAGTCATTGCATATCCTGTACAAACAGCTATTAATACAGCAGAACATGATTTACAATATAAACCTTATAATGTTACATTGGAACAAGCTAAGGCATATGCTTTACTTCATCGTTCTGCTCTTGTAAAATCTGCCCTTGATGTAAAATCTGCAGAAGAAGCTGTAAGATCTGCTAAAGCTGGCTACTTACCAACTGTAGCAGTAAAAGCTGGTCGTGGTTATATTGATCCAGATGGTTATTTTGGAACAAGTACAAAATCCTGGAGCGTAGGTGCTAGTGCATCTTGGAGTTTATGGGATGGCGGTGCTACACAAAATGCCATTAAAAAAGCAAATGCGCAACTTGAACAAGCTAAAGAAGCTAACTTAGCAACTGTAGATGCTGTATTATTAGCAGTACAAAAAGCATACTTGAATTTGCGTTCTGCTGAACAAACAATCCAAAGCACTCAAACTGCAGTCGCTCAAGGTCAAGAAAGCTTCCGCATTGCTACACTTCGTTATCGTGCAGGCGTTGGTACTAACCTAGACGTTCTTGATGCAGAAACTAAATTGACAACAGCTCGTAACAATTATGTACAAGCTCTTTATAACTACAATATTAGCATTGCAGCGCTTGAGCAATTAACAGGTGTTCCATTGAATACTCCAGTTGGTCAAAGTGCTGAGGTTATTGCTAATAGTGGTGCCCTTGAACAATTAGCAAAACTTGGTAGCAATCAATAATATAAAAAAGACGACTTAGGTCGTCTTTTTTTTGTAAAAATTTATCATATAAATTCATTATATATTCTCATTAATTTGTTATGGTAGTGTTCATAATGATTCTATATGTGGTTATTATAGAAACTGATTAGTAAAAAATATATTAGTTTTATAAAAGTTATCTTGAAAATGCTATAGTTATTACTTTGTCTGTGGTAATATTAGTATATATATTTATATTATTCATAATGTGTATGGGAGATCATTATGACCCGTAAAAAATGGTGTCTCATAGGGGCTGCAATTTTAGGATTATGTGGTGCTGGTGCCAGTATTAATCCAATAGCTCAGACCTATGTGGCTCCTATGGTTAAAGAACAAGTAAATAATGCCATAAACGGATCTGTGGACTATGATTCTCTTCGTATCAATTGGAATGGCGATGTAGTTCTATCCGATGTGGTGATTAAAGATCGAGATGGACACTTAGTAGGAACTGCACAAGATGTAGCAGTGGGGGTTAAACTATCTGCATTGCCGAGCATAATTGGTGGTAATACATCAGGGGCAACAGCTATATCTAGTGTTACAGTGGAGGCTCCTGATCTCCATATATGGCAATTGGTCGATGGATCTTGGAGTGTAGAAAAGTTAGTAAAACCATCTGATCCAAATAAGTCCGGCAGTTTTGATGGTGACATTACCATAAATAATGGTCGTGTAGCGTTACGTACTAAAGATGGAATAAAACGAAATGTTGAAAAGCTTGATGGTACTGTTGCACTCAATATGAGTGGTATGTCTAAAGGGGCTTTTACGGCTGATATAGATGGTTCCTCTGTTCTTGTAAATGGCAATATAGACATGGATGATGTGTCTAATTTTGATGTGTTTGTACAAGCTGATGAAATTGATATGGCTGGCATTATGAGCTTTGTTCCGTTACGTAAGGATCTAGTTGTATCGAAGGGGAAATTACAAGATTTACATCTCAATATTAAAAGTGAAGATGGCCAATATGTTATGAGTGGCAATGTAGGGTTCAAAGGATTAAGCGGTACTTATAAACGTGGAAATACGACCTATACTATTACTGATGGGGAAGGTCGTATTATGTTAAATCACGACCAAATTGTCATTAGCCATAGCTCTTGGCGTATTAATGATCAAGCAGCAAAACTTAATGGTCTCATTACGTTAGGAAAAGAGGAAGAATATTTAAACCTTAATGTTGTGGCGGATAAAGTAGCACTAGAAGCTATTACTGATGTGGGGATTTCAGGTGTTGTTGGCGGTCGTGCACATATTGGCGGCACCACTGTAGCGCCTCGCGTAGATGCGACAATCGGTGGTGATGGTATTTCTTACAAAGGGTATCATGTGGACCGAGTACAAGGAAATGTAGTATACGATAATGGATTGGTTCGTATCGATGATGCCCAATTATCTATTGGCGCTGGTAATGCTAAAGTTAAAGGTCAATATGTTGTAGACACAGGTGACTTTGATGTGGTTGCAAATGTTCATGCCTTATCGCTGGATACTTTCACGGAAAATCTAACCATGCCTATTACAGGGATAGTTGATGGAGAAATTCACGCGTTAGGGAAGAATAATCAACTTACCGATCTGGTTGGTGCTGTTCAAGGTCATCACATTGGTGTGCGTGGTGTCATCCTTGACTCTGTAAAAGCGGATTTAACTCATAGTGATAATCTTACCAACATTACTATGGTTGGGAATATGGGCGCTGGCTCCTTTAGTGGATATGGTTCTATTCAAAATGGTCAAGTGGATGCCACAGTTTCTGGTAATGCCTTGCCGTTGACATCACTTAGTCCGATCATAGGTGAAGATGTAGCTGGCACACTTAGCACTTCTATTAATGTAAAAGGAGCCTTAGATAACCCTAATGTGACTGGAACAGTATGGGGACAAGAAATTCTCTATAAGGGTGCTCATTTTAATGATATTCATAGTGATATTACATTAGATAACCATGTCTTGACGATTACAAATGGTCATATTGGTGACGGTAGTGGCGGTTATGATATTACTGGTTGGTATAATATCAATACTGATGCATTAGATTTAAATGCTAAAGCTCGTGCTGTACGTATTGAAAATTTAATTCGTCCTGTAACTGACATTCCTATTACAGGATGGTTTGAAACCGATAACCATATAACAGGGACTGCGGCTAATCCTATTATAGAAGGACGAGCTCACTTATGGGATGGGTCTGCCTATGGCAAGCTTGTGACTAATGCTTTTGCAAAATATAACTATACAAATGAAAGATTAGAGTTATATCGTTTTGACATTGAAGGATACGGAGCGACTATTACAGGTGGTGGCACAGTATCGAAAGATGCTATTAATATTGATTTTGAAGGTAAGAAAATCGATATGGGCAGACTGCTCATCAATACTGACTATAAGGTAGATGGATTATTAGATGGCCGTGGTATTATAACAGGGTCTATGGATAATCCTCAGTTTAATGGATATGTTTTATCTGATGCTTTATCCATCAATGGCCAATTGTTGACAGGTCTGCATGGTCATGTCTATGCAGATAAATCCGTTGTAAATGTACAAGACTTTTCTTTTGCTGAATCAAATGGTGGTCGTTATGTTGCTAAAGGCGGCATGAAGCTCGACGATAGTCAACAGCTATTTGGTGTTTTAGATGTTACTAATGGTAGTGTCAAGAATTTATTAGCACTGTTAGATCATGAAAATGAGCATCTTGATGGCAAATTAAACGGTTCTGTTGAAATTGGTGGCACAAAGGATAATCCAAGTGTTACTGTTGACGGTAAAATTAATGAAGTTAGTATTGATAACAAGGTTGTTGGTGATGCAACGATTGATGCTAGCTTAGCTAATCGAAAGTTTAAAATTACTACCTTAAAACTACCTGTTGATGAAGG
>ENA-UPWP01001305-UPWP01001305.1-human-gut-metagenome-genome-assembly--contig:-NODE-1305-length-13891-cov-13.520269_pt1 | contig 13891 bp, 20 predicted proteins | sample MGYA00250052_ERZ773380 | MGnify/ENA primary metagenome ERZ773380 (study PRJEB29103, sample SAMN06112063) | human gut metagenome | biome: human gut; feature: ankylosing spondylitis patient; material... | reverse complement strand
ATCTTGATTGACTACATGCTCAACCGTTTCGGAAACATCGTTAAGAACTTGACAGTCTTCCCAGAAAACATGATCCGCAACATGAACTCTACATTTGGTTTGATTTTCAGCCAACGTGCGATGCTTACTTTGATTGAAAAAGGCATGACTCGTGAACAAGCTTACGACTTGGTTCAACCAAAGACTGCTCAATCATGGGATAACCAAGTTGACTTCAAACCACTTCTCGAAGCAGATCCAGAAGTAACCTCACGCCTTACCCAAGAAGAAATCGACGAAATCTTCAACCCAGTTTACTACACTAAACGTGTTGATGAAATCTTCGAACGCATCGGTTTGGGTGACTAATCTAAACAAAATAACAGAAAGCAGGTTTGCCCTGCTTTTTTTGATGGTGACATTTATGTCACTAGTTTTGTTTCCTTTTCAGCCTTATAATAGGGTCATCGCAAGAAAACGATCAGAAAGGAGAAGTTAGTAATCTTAAAAGGACGACTTAACTATTTGCCGGAACTTAGCCTCCTAATAGTAAGCATTGCTTATAATATCATCCGCATCATGAATGATCTTGGAAGTATCAAAGCCCCCTCTTGGTTTTTAGATATGGATATTCCTAGTGGTTCCTTACTATTACTTATTTTGCTTATTATTTTAAAAAGTGACAAAAGATAATAATCTCTTAAGCTACTTTTAAGTTTATTAAGATATATTATAACCATCCTAGTAAGGAACTAGCTTTTGTGAGCTAGAGGTAAACATAATTTTTTCATAACAAATCTCCCCGAAGAAAGTCTAGAAATCTAGGCTTTTTCTTCTTTTTTGAGGTTTTATTAGGATATTTTAAGAAAACACTTGAAAACCCTTCCAAAACAAGGTAATATAGTTATATAAAGATTCTATTGGACAAGCGGTCACCTTGGAGGATTAGGAAGAAGAGGTTGGGAAGCCTGTACAATCGTATCTTTTCAGTCGTCTCTGGACTACTGTGAAAATCCCTTTGGGGATTTTTTTCTGCGATTTAAGGTTTCTTTAAGGTAGGGAGGTTATACTTTAAGTCTCCTAAATAACTTTTACTGAACCTTGTTCAGTAAGTCTCGTTGGCTTACACTTTTTGTAGAACAACGAACTTTTCTTTTTCATAATCTCCAAAAGAGCTCAACACCATGTGTTGGGTTCTTTTTTTGGTCACTAAAAAAACGCCCTTAGGCGTTTTAAATATGGCTTACATCTCGTCTGGAGCTTCAACACCGAGAAGGCGAAGGGCTTCTTTGAGGACTGTTGCTGTTGCGTAGCAAAGAGCCAAACGGCTGTCACGTTCTGGGCTTTCGTCCAAGATACGTGTATGGGCATAGTATTTGTTAAAGGCTTGAGCCAAGCTGATAGCAAATTTAGCAACGATAGATGGTTCAAAGTTATCTGATGCACGGTTGATGATACGTGGGAAGTCTTGGATGAGTTTGATGATTTCCCAGCTTTCAACGTCGTTTAGGCTGTATGTGGCATCTGCAGATGGCGTGAAGTCAGCCTTGCGCAAGATAGATTGGATACGAGCGTGTGCATATTGTACGTAAGGTCCAGTTTCCCCCTCGAAGGATACCATGGCATCAAGGTCGAAGTCATAACCATTCATGCGGTCTGTTTTAAGGTCGTAGAACTTGATAGCTCCGACACCAACAGCGTGGGCAACAGCTTCCTTGTTAGGCAAGTTTGGATTCTTAGCTTCGATTTGAGCTTGAGCACGGTTAACAGCTTCAGCGATAGTTGGCTCAAGTAAGATAACGTTACCCTTACGAGTTGACAATTTCTTACCGTTCTTAGTTACAAGACCAAAGGCAACGTGAGTCATGTCGTCAGACCAGTCGTAGCCCATTTCTTTAAGAACAGCTTTCAACTGTTTGAAGTGAGCAGATTGTTCATTACCAACCACATAGATGGCTTTGGCAAAGTCGTAAGTACGTTTACGGTAGAGGGCAGCAGCCAAGTCACGTGTGATGTAAAGTGTCGCACCATCTGATTTTTTGATGAGGGCTGGGTGTTCGATACCGTATTTTTCAAGGTTAACCACTTGGGCACCTTGAGATTCTTGGAGAAGTCCTTTTTCTGTCAAGATGTCAACGACTTCATCCATCTTATCATTGTAGAAGGCTTCACCGTTGTAGCTATCAAATGAAACACCAAGTTCATCATAGAGACGGTTGAATTCTACTAAGCTTTCGTCACGGAACCATTGCCAGAGGGCAGTTGCTTCCTCGTCACCAGCTTCCAATTTACGGAACCATTCACGAGCTTCTTCGTCTACAGATGGGTCTTCTTCAGCTTCGGCATTGATACGCACATAAAGTTGAAGGAGTTCATTGATAGGGTTGGCTTTGACAGCTTCCTCGCTACCCCATTTCTTATAGGCAACAATCAGCATACCAAACTGTTTACCCCAGTCACCCAAGTGATTGATGCGGACTGGTTTGTAGCCTTGTTTAGCTACGATGTTGGCAAGAGCGTCAGCGATAACTGTTGAACGCAAGTGACCGATAGAGAAAGGTTTAGCGATGTTAGGACTAGACATATCAAAGGCAATGTTACGTCCGTGACCGATGTTTTGGTCAGCGTAGTGGCTGCCTTGAGCGATGACTTGTCCAAGAACGTCCGCCGAGATTTTTGATTTATCAAGGAAGAAGTTGATGTAAGGACCAACAGCTTCAACTTTTTCAAAGTTTGAAGCATCAATTTTTTCAGCGATGTCTGCTGCAATCATTTGAGGAGCCTTGCGCAAGACTTTAGCCAATGAGAAGGCAGGAAAGGCGAGGTCCCCCATGTCAGCATTTTTAGGGGTTTCAAGCAGATTTTGAATGTTTTCTTGCTCCAATTCGGGAACAACTTTGGCAATTTCTGCTGCAATGAGTTCTTTAGTATTCATAGGTACTCCATTTCAAATCTTGTCATTCATACCTATTTTACCATTATTTTAGTTAATAGGGTAGGGACAAGAAAGCATCTATTAGGAAGTATTTCATGAAAGAATACCACTGTTATCGGTTAGAATAAGCACCCCCTTTGAAAATAAAGGGTCTGTAACTGCTAACTCATATTCTAATTTCAATTTGCTTACCTTTTTGCTTACTTTTAGATAGATTTTAGTGCTTGCTCATAAAATGACGTCGCTTTTTTAGCGTTCTCTTTTGATAAGTGACTGTAAGTATCCATAGTCATTGAAAGAGTAGAATGTCCTAGACGATGCTGCAGCTCTTTATAAGGTATACCCGAATTAAGAAGCAAACTGGCATGAGTATGTCGGAAGCCGTGGAAACCTATGTTATTTACCCCAGCTTTTTTAAAATGCGACTTAAGTCGTCCCGCTACTGCTTTATAATTTGGATAGGCATTGATGAAATCAGAGAATACCACTGTTTCAGTCCTACCTAGTTTCCAAGCTTCTTGAGTTTGCTTGCGTTGGTATCTTTTCATCATGGTTGCGGTTTGCTGATCTATGTCGATATCTCGGTAACCAGATTTTGATTTTGGACTATTTAACTCCAGTTCACAGTTTAAAGTCTTTGTTATATGGACAACCGAATTATCAAGGTCAATATCAGACCATGAGAGAGCCAAAGCCTCGTTAATACGGCAACCAGTGGCAAGTAAGAACTTATATAGCGTGATATCATAATAATTTTTATATTTAGTGTTATCCAAGCTATCAAGGTAGGTAAGAAACTGTTTTAGATCATCATTATTGAAATGCTTAACTTTGGCTTTCTTATCCTTTTGAGTGTTTCGAGGTAAAACAACATTATTAGCTGGGTTAGTGGGAATAACTTGTAAAATCACTCCATACTGTAATATACGTTTGTTAAGGGTGTGAATTTTACCGTAATGAAGATAAGCGCCAGCCTCACCAGTATTTGTACTGTTTGCCAGCTTATTCATAGTAGACTGAATGAGTGGAGTTGTCAGCTTATCCAGTTTAAACTCACCAAACAACGGTAAAACATGGTTGTTTAAGAGCCCCTTTTGTGTCATTCTTGTGTTAGCTTTAACTGTATTTTTGTAGCTATCCCACCATGATGAAGCCAATTCCTCGTATGTTTCTATTGTTACTTCTTTGTAGCGTGTTGATCCATTGGCTTTAAAATCAAATTGGGCTTGTTGGGTTTTGGTCTTGAGTTCTTTCTTTGTCCTGGCAGTGACTTTAGTTGTTACTTTCTTACCAGTAACTGCATCAACACCAAGATATACATTAGCACGATAGACGGTTGAGCCGTCTTGTTTTTTTATCTCGTTAATTTTCATGATAAACCTTTCTAAACATCAGCAGGCAAGCCGTAATAAAGTTTTTAGAGTGGTTTATATATTTAAGAGATAGTGTTATATCAACCATTACAATTTCGTTTGTTCGCAAAACGAACAATTAAATAATGAGCTAACAAAGAATGAAGTTCGAGCGAAGCTAGAGAAGAAAGCTGCTTACTTCCTAGTTATTACTTTATTAGGTGTTGGTGAGTTAGCGTTGAAATAAGAAATATTGACGTATTTTTTATTTATTCCAACGATATCAAGCCAGTCAGTTAGTATATTTTCTAAGATTTTACTATCTTCATATTTACGGCTATTGATATAGTCCCCAAAGTGTTTGAATTGAGACCCTATACCTTTATAACCGTTTACATACAGGGCATCAGTAGCCCTAAACGCATTAAGTAATGCACCTTTTGAACTCGATTCTATGACTATTTCACGATCATAGTCTGAAATTATAGCACGAAACCCCGTAAACAAAGGCAATTCATCACCTTTATGCAATTTTACGATGCAATATTTTACCTTTGATACTTCATTCAATCTTTCTGACGTGTCTTGTTCTATATCTAAAACTGTATAATCGTAACCTTGCAACTCAAGAGGTGGTAAGTAATCTCCAGCTAAATCTTTTACTGGAGTAAGACCAACATCATACCCTAATAAATACGGGACATCTACGCCAAAATAATCGGCCAAAATCTGTGCTTTATCGGGTTTAATTTGACTTTCATTGTTTTCAAGGCGTTGTATTGTACGTTTCGGGATGCTTACTGCCTCAGCTAACTCTTGTTGAGTCATCCCACCGTTTTTGCTTTTTCTTAGCTCTTTTATTCTATTCATAACTTACCTTTCACAAAAATAGTTTAACATAAAACGTCAAAAACTGGAACTTTTTTTGTTTATTTAGTGTTTTTTGGTTGACAAACGACATAAAGTGGAATATTTTGTAATTACAAAAACGTCAGTTTATGGCGCAGGAGGTGAGAATAATTGTTGATTTCAAGTAACCAAGCGAAAGCAATTCGGAGAAAGCAAGCGGATGAAAATCTAACATCAAAGCAAGCAAGCGAAAATATTGGGATATCTCAGTTCACATATCGAAAAATTCGAAAAGGTGCAGAGGTTCGCCCTACAGTTTATCAAAAAGTCATGGAATGGCTAGCAGAAGATTATTAAGAGCAACAAAAAAAGGCTTAGCAGTCGCCAAACTCACAAGCCTTTTACCACTACTACTAAAAGAAATTACTGCAGGCAAGCCGTAATAAGGTTTTTAGTATCTGTATTTTGATACCTCAATTATATCATAGATTGCTGGTATCGTGTACCCCTACTTAGAGGCCACCTCTTAAAAATGGATAAAGCGAACTTCCAAATTCTGCGACGTCGCAGAATTTAGGCCTACTTTAGAGGCCACCTCTTAATAATGGATAAGCATCACAGAAAAATCTATACCAGTAAAAACATAATCGAGGTAATAACATGACAAAGAAAACAGAAAATACGATAACAGTCGCACAAAGTAACAAGCTAGGTCTTGAATTGCATGACATCATGACTGGGATGCAAGGCCTACGCAGCCAAGCTAATCTCTTTATGATTGCGAAAAATACTGGAGCAGATAACGGGGTGTTACGCCATGAAATGGATAAATTCTTAGAACATATCTATGACATGGTAGAAATTTACTCCCGTGACCTAGACAAAATTGCTTTTTATCTGCTCGAGTGTGACAATCCTGGAGAATTGCGAGCATACGAGGCAGAGGAAAGAGGGGAGTAAATCATGGCCACAGAATTAAATTTATCTGCTACCCAGTTTATTATTCTAGTCATCGTTTTAACGCTAGCTCTTGCTGCTTTATGGCTCAAAAAAAGCTATTTTCAGCTTGATATAGAGCCTAAAACTGATACCGTGACAGATAACACTACGCACAAAGAATGTACTCACTACGGGGCTTATATTCAAGCTCAAGGCAATTATTACAATTAAGGAGAACAACCATGACATTCAAAATTTTCAGCGACAATGCTAAATCATTCACTTTCAAACATGAGTTTGAAACTATGGATCATGCCAAAGTATCATCTACTGCTATCCTTGGTTACATGGTCGGAACGTATGAACAACAGCCAACAGAGATCACAATCGGCTGGAACGAGGCTAACAACACCTTTACAATGGTTGTTAAGTATGTGGAAGATGAAGACCTTACAAAGGTGTTTAACCGTATTTGTAAGAGCTTTGAGAGCTATTCAAAGGGTTATGCTGAGGAAGCCTAAACGTGCATCAAGACAGATAGAAAGGGGCAATTTATTGACAAAATTGAAATTAAATAATTATGAACTAGCGGTTTTAACAACTCTAAAGAAAGGCCGTCCTAATGCTACGACTGGTGGAGAGATTGCCACTATTACCAATATCCCCCCCAGAGAGGTGTACCAAGCCATTCATAACCTATCAACTAAACATAACGTTCCTATCGTCGGTGAAAGAAGCGGCATGCGTAGAGGTTATTTCATTGCTGAGACTAAAGAAGAACTACTAAACGGTCTTAAACCTCTTGAAAGTCAAGTCAGACGAGAATTAAAACGGCTTACCTCTTTAGTAGCTATTGAAGACTTGACCGAATATGAAACATTGCTAGAAAGGGGATAATATGCAGGTATTCAGTGAAGCATACCAAAAAGAGCTTGCCCAAGGGGCTGTATCGGTACTAGATAAAGTCCTAGAGGGCTATTCTAAGCTCGATAAACACCAGTTAGGGATAATCACTGCCCAGCAAGTAATGGGCGAATTAGAGGTAAGCTATAACACCTTAAAACGTTGGGAGGAAGCAGGGCTTAAACGCTACCAACCACCCGTAGAGGATAGCCGCAAAGTGTATTATCGTATCAGTGACATTTTGGCATTTTTGGGGGTGGAAAATAATGGGAAACCGTAGAATGATAAGTAAAACTGTCACTCAAACACACCGTTTCTTACGATTGCCCCTGGAAGCCCAAGCCCTATATTTTCACCTTATACAAAATTGTGATGATGACGGGGTGGTGGAAGCATTCCCTATTATCAGAATGATAGGAGCTAGCGAGGATAATTTGGGGCTCCTAGTTGTTAAAAGGTTTGTGAAACCTCTTAACGATGAAATGGTTTATTTCGTGGTTGATTTCCACGAGCAAAACACTGTCAGAAAAGACAGATACACGCCTAGCATTTATAAAGACCTGCTAGAGCAAAACACTGAAAACCTTATAACAGATAGCAATGACACGACTGGTAAACCACTGGTAAACCAAACGGAAACCACTGGTAAACCCAATATAAGTAAAGATAATATAAGTAAAGGTAAGGTAAGTAAGGGTAGTAGTAAGGAAACAGAAGGAGAAAAAACCACCACTACCACTGCCCCTATTTTTAGCCAAGAGTTTATCAATCTCTATCAGAGCTTTGAACAAGAAAGCGGGCGACCTTTATCAGCTATTCAGCAACAAGAATTAGGCTATATGCTAGATGAGTTTAACGCTGACTTGATCTATGAGGCACTAAAAGAAGCTGTCAACCAAGGCAAGGTAAACTTTGCATATATCAAGGCCATTCTTGCACGCTGGAAGCAAGATAACTTGCTAACCGTTGACTTAGTTCGCAATTCAAAAGCGAACCGCAACAAAAAGGCAGAGGAAGAAACGATTACAAGTAACTTCCCACCGCTGCCATTTTAAAGGGGGTATCTATGACTAAAGAAACAGAAACGGCTATTGAAAAGCCTAATTATCTTGAAATGTCAAAAAGAGTAGTAACACTGGATGAGGTTTGCCCCGTTCACAACGTCCATTATCTGCAGCTTAATAAAGCGGTTTTAATTGCAGGCGAGAATAAACCTCGACAGCCAAAGCCTTATTGTCCCGTTTGCGTCAAAGAGGGCATTTCTCAAAAGGAACTGTCCGAGATTGAGAAAAGCCAAAATCAAGGCTTATATCTCAAAACTTATAATATCCTCGAGAGTAAAAGCACTGTTCCAAAGGAGTTGAAATCAGCAACCTTTGATAACTTTATCGCTGAAACCGCAGAGGAAAAGCAACTCTTAGCCTTTGCTAAAGGACAAGCTCAAAAGTACCTAAACGGTATGGCAGGTAATACGCTTATAACGGGCAGTACTGGGGTAGGGAAAAGCCACCTATCTTATGCTATGGCCAAAGCGATTAACGAGGGCTATCGGGCTAAGAATGAGCCTAAGAGTGTCTTGTTTATCAGCCTTACCGAAATCATCAAGGAAATCAAAAACGGTTGGAATTATGGCCGCCATGCTAGCTTAACAGAGCATGAGGCGTTAAACCTTATGACAAGCGTTGATTATCTGATACTGGATGACCTAGGCGCAAAGAACGCTGAGATTAAGCCAAAAGGCGACTGGGAGCAAGATTTTCTGTTTGATATTCTCAATAACCGAGATACTACGATCATCAACACTAATTTAAGCGGTGATGAACTTAGAAAGGTTTATAATGAGCGCAATACAAGCAGAATTTTGAAAGGTCTTGACGGTAATTCATTCAAGGTCTTTGGCATCAAGGATAAGCGCTATAACATTAGCAATTTGAAACAGAAACGATAGAAAGAGGTAAAACATGGAAAACAATGACAAAGACTATATTTATTTTTATAGTAACGGTGCTATGGTTAGACAAGCACTCCCAAAATATGGTAGTATATTAGTGAATGTAGTTGACGGTCGAGTTATTAGCGCTGATACAACCATAAAAACCAAATATAGTCGCTGACTAGAAAACTAGAGGCACACTGAAAGACAAGTTTCTTTTGGGGTGTCTCTAGTTTTTTTGTCTAATTATCTAAATAGAAAAGAGGAACTTAAAAATGACATTAACGGAAATTAAAACAAAAATTGACAACTTTGGTAAACGTAAGCAGCAACAAATTGAAGAATACAGTAACAAGCAGAAAGAACTAGCTGAAAAGGTCAAGAATAACGAAATGTATCAGACCGAGGCTAACTTACGCTTGGAAGATATCGCAAAAGCTGCTAAGGATTATTCAGATACAGAGTACAATAGTATCATTTCTAAGATTGAAGCTATCGAGCAGACAGAGCTTGATGCTATCAAGGCAGGGTATGAAACAGTAACCGCTGATAACCTCGCAGAATTGACTTTGTTAGGACAAACAAAAGTCACAGAAAAAGAGCTGCTAAGCTACCTTGAAAAGTACAAGCGCAATCCGTTAGCTATCAAGAAATTGCATGAAATTGCCTTTAATAACGGTATCTCATTGCCTGGATATGTCTTGAAAGAAGATAGACTAAGCAACTTGTTACAACTATTCAAACAGTACGCTAAAAGCTATCATGATACATCTATCAATGACGCTTACGGGGCAGCTAGTGACCTGGCCTTTACTTTGGTACTTTCTACGGATGAAATGACTAAGGCACTGGAAGAATACTCAAAACACTTTGACACAGCTCTAGGACTTTCGAAAGTCTAACAACCGCAACCAACAAATAAAGAGCGCTTAGTTTTATCTAGGCGTTTTTGACTAGGATAAACTGGAGGATAGATCGTGGAACTAATGGCAATTAACGAAAAGCAGACGATTAAGAACGTTAAAAAGAAGCTACGTGAATACCCACGGTGGCGAGAGGTTGCGCGTGATAGTGCTGAGCAGCGTATAACGGCAAATTATACCTTTGAGCCACGTTCTAAGAGCAATCACCGCAGCAATATCGTTGAAACGCTAGCAGTGAGACGCATAGATGCCATGAATGAGCTGGAAGCTATTGAGGAAGCACACAGAAATATCATTGATGAACGCTATAGAGTCATTATCTATCGCCGCTTCTTACAATCCACACCAGCACCAAACTGGGTTATCGCTCAAGAATTGGGCTATGCAAGGACAAAATTTCAAGAGCTGGTTAACGAAGCTTGTCTATCTTTTGCTGAAAATTATCGAAATGGTGAATTGGTTGATTTGCTTGAATAGTTGGGTTGTCTATATATAAGGCGAGGTATCAAAGTGATAGAAATTGAATTAAAAGCGTTTATAGACGTTCTCAAAGCTAGCAACCTAACCAAGGCGAAGATAGCACACGGCAAAGCTAGGGTATGGCTAGACTTGGATAAGTTGACCATAGTTTATAACGGTCAAGAAACGCCTCTAAAACGGCAGTCATTAAACTATGGAGGCTATCGCTATTATTTATATTGCCCTAACTGTGGAAAGGCTAGAACGAGCTTATATTGGTATTGCGAAGCCTTATCATGTCGTAAGTGTCTAGGATTGTATAATAGAACAGTAAACCGAAGCAAGACCGACTGTGTTTATTACTGGGAGCAGGCAGTTAAAGAAGCTCAAAAGATAGTGCCTGGATATGAGGCAAAGGACTACTTAACACCCGATTTTCCCGATAAACCCAAAAGGATGCACTGGAAAACCTATTACAAGCATAGAGCTAAGTATTATCAATATTGGCGCAAAGGTGAGGACTTATGGTTAAATAGAGCAAGTCGCTTGTTAAAATCTTGATTTTTCGTAACGTTTCGAAATTTGTGTACGTCCTCAATTTTTTAGTTACTCTTTGTCATAGATTGCAAAACGTTCTTAGAGCCCTTTAAAACGCCTATACATCAACTTTAGACAATCTCTAGTATATTTCCTTGAAATAGATATAAGGTGGTTTAAAAGACGAATTAGAGGGGGATTTGACTATCTGCTACTTTATCCGATTATTCTCGAAATAAAAATATCTTTTTTTATGTTTTTTCAACCTTTTACGAATAGAATATAAAAGGAGGTTGTTTTAGAAAAAACTTTTTCTTCCGTTTTGTCCAACTATTGGACAAACTTGTAAGCGAGGTAACAAAATGATAACTTATGATGAATTTAAAGAGGCTATAGACAACGGTTTTATTAAAGGTGATACTGTCCAGATTGTCTGAAAGAATGGTAAGATCCATGACTACATTTTAGACGGTGAAAGAGTTGAGCCACACGAAACATTGAGTTTAGAAAAGGTATCGGATATAATAAAGGAACTAAAAAACATTAAAATATGAAAACATTTTACTTTAGCTAGTGAATATAATTTAAAAAGCCTTGATAAAAGCGACTATAAGATATATAATGATGTTGTATAGGAATATGTATTCTTGTATGATATCTATTTAAGGGGGAATTAAAATGGCAACTAAAAGTTTTACAACAGATTTAACTTTTAATCGACGTTCTGCTGATAATTTAATTTCTGCTTTATCAGAAACTCGTAAATTTAAACGCTCAAGAGATGTTAAAGCGAGTGATATTCAAAGTTTAGAAGAAATCAGATCAATGTTTAAAAAAGGATAAATAGGTGTGTATAAAGTAGTATCGTTGACTAATCTAATAGAAGCATTGGATAAGGAAGAGTTGGAAAAAATAATCTTAAGTTTTAAAAGCAACTCAGCACATCCCAACGATATTGAAATTTTTTTACATAAAAAGGCAATTCAATTTGAAAGAGCTGCTATCGCTTCGACTTATTTAGTTTTTGAAAGAGAAACCAATATTTTAGTTGGCTTCTTTTCTTTAGCGAACAAACCCTTAACAATGTCAAAGAGAAATTTTGACGCTTTAAGTAATAATCAACAAAATAAGTTAAAGCAACATGGACGTGCTATAGGACAAAAGTTTCAAATTAATAGCTACTTGATTGGTCAGTTAGGAAAAAATTTTTCTAAGGAGGCTTCAAATTTAATTACTGGAGGAGATTTATTAACTTTAGCTTTTGATAAAGTTGAAGAGGCTTCTAATATTATACGTGCAAAATATGTATGGTTAGAATGCGAAAATCACCCTAAGTTGATTAATTTTTATAGCTCTTTTGGTTTTAAAACAATTGCCCCTCATGCTTCTAAGGATGAATTAGTGGTAATGATATTAAAAATTAAGTAATAACGTTGATAAAATATAATTAAAAGACACCATTGGAGGTGTCTTTTCTTGCCTGCTAAACTCGTAAATTGATTGATACCTTAAATCGTTCAACGTTGAACGATTAGGGGCGAGTTCTCTTGAATATTAAACTTATAAATTGATTGATACCCTAACGGGTATTTTTTTGCTTTCTATTTTGCTAACTTTTGAGGTAAGCAAACGGCAACTTAAGGGGTATGAATTACTAAAATAGCTCACAAAATCGCTTTGCTATCACTCTAATAAAACCTATGAAAAAGGGGTTGATATTCCATGAAAAAATACAAAAATTCTGTTATAATATGCAAGGAATATACATAAAAAGAGGAAAGATAATGAAGAGAGATCGTCAAGCTGTTATCAAACAGATGATTTCAAGAGATAAGATTGGGACACAAGAGGAAATTAAGCAACGCCTAGAGGCGGAAGGTATCACGGTTACACAGGCTACCTTGTCACGTGATTTGCGTGAGATTGGCCTGTTGAAGCTTCGTGATGAGGAAGGTAAACTTTACTATAGTTTGTCTGAGCATGTGCTTTCAAGTTTGGATCCTACGGTTAAGGACTATGTCAAATCAGTTTCCCGTGCCCAGTTTATGCTGGTTCTCCATACAGAATTGGGTGAAGCAGATGTTTTGGCTAACCTGATTGATAGTGACGGCAATCCTGAAATTTTAGGAACCGTTGCTGGCGCAGATACCCTATTGGTAATCTGTAAGGACGCAGTGGTTGCTGAAAGATTGGAAAGTGAGTTTCACTGATGAAGACTCCCCATCAGGATTTCCAAAAAGCCAAAGAAGAGTTAATCGACCTCCTCAAACACCATGAGGCGGTTCTTGCTTTTCAAGAGGCTGAGAAAGCTATTGGACAGATCCCTCAGATTAGTTCTATGGCTGGACAGATGAAGGCTTATCAACAAGAAGCGGTGCTTTTTCAAAAAATTGAGAAACAACGTGCCTATGAGGAGGCAGGTGAGCAGGCAGATTTGATTCAGAATGAGTTGGAAAATTTGCCCATTGTTCAGGATTACCGTCAAAAGATGCAAGATGCCAGTGACTTGATTCAATATGTGACCAAGTCAATCGAAGAAAAGATTAACGAGGAGTTAAGACATGGCTAAGGAAAAAATATCTCCAGGAATGCAGCAGTATTTGGATATCAAGGAAAATTATCCAGATGCTTTTTTGCTGTTTCGGATGGGGGATTTTTACGAATTATTTTACGATGATGCCGTTAAGGCTGCCCAGATTTTGGAAATTAGCCTAACCAGTCGTAATAAGAACGCAGATAATCCCATTCCTATGGCGGGTGTTCCTTATCATTCGGCTCAAGCATATATTGATGTCTTGGTTGAGATGGGCTACAAAGTAGCCATTGCTGAGCAGATGGAGGATCCTAAACAGGCTGTTGGCGTGGTTAAGCGTGAGGTGGTTCAGGTTATCACGCCAGGGACAGTGGTTGACAGTTCTAAACCTGATAATGCCAACAATTTCTTGGTAGCCATTGACAAGGCTGGAAGTCGATTCGGCCTGGCCTATATGGATGTGTCAACGGGTGAATTTTTTGCGACAGAGTTGGACGATTTCAGTTCAGTTTGTAGTGAAATTCAGAACCTTAAGGCACGTGAAGTAGT
>ENA-UPWP01001304-UPWP01001304.1-human-gut-metagenome-genome-assembly--contig:-NODE-1304-length-13897-cov-3.992981_pt1 | contig 13897 bp, 9 predicted proteins | sample MGYA00250052_ERZ773380 | MGnify/ENA primary metagenome ERZ773380 (study PRJEB29103, sample SAMN06112063) | human gut metagenome | biome: human gut; feature: ankylosing spondylitis patient; material... | reverse complement strand
GTCTGCCTTTAATGCATCCAGGTCAAAAGTGCTTACAAGCACCCCCTCTTCCCCTCCGGGCAGTTCTGCACAGAGAGCACCTGTGTTGTCTGTGATAAAAGAAGAGCCGTAAAAATTAAGAGCAGATTTCTGCATTCCGTTTTCCGGACATGGCTCCACTGTTTCCTCACCGATTCTGTTGGCAGCGATCACAGGGATCAGGTTGGAGGCAGCGTGTCCCTGCATACATCTTCTCCAGTGTTCCATGCTGTCGCATTCCAGGATGGGTTCACTTCCGATGGCAGTGGGATAAAAGAGAAGCTCTGCTCCCTGCAACGCCATACATCTTGCTGTTTCCGGGAACCACTGATCCCAGCAGATTCCAACTCCGATGGTTCCAAATCTGGTATCAAAAACCTTAAAGCCGGTATCTCCCGGTGTGAAATAGAATTTTTCCTGATAATAATGGTCATCCGGAATATGTGTTTTCCGGTAAACGCCGAGATTCTTCCCATCTGCATCCAGAACCGCAACGCTGTTATAGGTATTATTGACCTCTTTTTCATAAAAACTGACCGGGATCACAATCCCCAGCTCTGCCGCTACCCTGCTGAAATGACGCACTGCAGGGTTTTCCTCTGCAGTCTGCGCATATTCATAATACTCATATCTGCGCTCCTGGCAGAAATAGGGCCGTTCAAAAAGCTCCGGAAGAAGAACAATCTCAGCTCCCTTTGCTGCTGCCTGACGCACCAGTTCCTCTGCATGGGCAATATTTTTCTCCACACTTTTACTGCATTTCATCTGAACTGCTGCCACTGTTACATTTCTCATCCTGTCTGTTCCTCCTGCTCCTGTTTACATAAGTAAGTTTTTTCATAACTTTCAGGTAATAACCCTCAAACACATGACTCTCAAAGTTTTCTGCATCAGGGTCAGATATTTTTTCCGGGAATCTGCTGGGTGATACAGTGAATATTTCCACCGCCAACAATGATGGCTCTGGCATCAATGGGATAAATCCTTCTTTCAGGAAAACACTTCTGCAGAATCTCCACTGCCCTTTTGTCATTTTCATCCCCAAATTGTGGAAGGATGATCCCTCCATTGGAAATATAGAAATTCACGTAACTGGCAGCCATCCGTTCTCCTGCTTCCCGTTCATCTTCTCCCTCTTCAAACACAAAGCCATCCACATCTTCCCGGGTAAGGCAGACCGGTTTCTGAGGAATCGGAAGCTTATGAATCTTAAATTTTCTGCCTTTTGCATCTGTTTCCTGTTCCAGCACCTTCAGATCAGCCAAAGACATGGCATACTGCGGATCTGTCTCATCCTCTGTCCATGCAAGCACAACCTCTCCGGGCCTTACAAAAGCGCACACGTTATCCACATGCTCATTGGTTTCATCCTGATAGATTCCACATGGAAGCCAGATAATCTTGTGGACACCGAGCCAGTACTTCAACTGTTCCTCTATCTGTTCCCTGCTCATCTGAGGATTGCGTCCCTGACTCAGAAGACAGGCCTCTGTAACAATCAGAGTCCCCTCTCCGTCAGAATGGATGGAACCGCCCTCCAGCACAAAAGGTCTGGCATCCAGACATGGACAACCAAGAGTCCTGCAGATAAAGGCAGCCACCCTGTCGTCCTTCTCCCAGTTCCGGTAAAGTCCATCAAAGTCTCCTCCCCAGGCATTAAACTGCCAGTCAACTCCACAGACCGCCCCTTTCTCATCCAGAACCATGGTTGCTCCCACATCTCTGGCCCAGGCGTCATCTGTCTCGCATTCCAGCAAAGTCACACCGGAAACATTCCCAAGCTGATTCTTTGCATTCTCCATCTGAGCTTTGGAAACCAGCATATACACCTTTTCGCTCTCTCCAATAGCCTCTGCAACTTTCACAAATGCTTTCTGTGCTTCCCTTGCCCCATAATTCCAGGAACCGGGACGTTCCGGCCAGATCATCACACATCCCTCATGAGGCTCAAATTCTCCGGGCATACGATATTTTGTTCTGTTCTTCTCTGTAACTTCCATGTCTGTCTCCTTTTCTTTGATAGCCCGGCAGATATCAGGAAAGCCGGCTCTTAAAGTCTTCGTATCCGAAATGTCTGATAACCTCACACTCTCCGTCCTCATGCATAACCGCAATATCCGGCAGCGGCATACCGTTAAATGTATTATTCTTCACCATAGAATAAATCGCCATATCCATAAAATACAGCTTGTCCCCGATCCGGATCTCTCTGTCAAAGGAATAATCTCCGATTACATCTCCTGCCAGGCAGGTGCAGGAAGATAAGCGGTAGGTATATGCCTTCTCCCCTGCTTCCCCGCTGTCCTTAAGAGGCGGACGATAGGGCATCTCCAGCACATCCGGCATATGGCAGGCTGCAGAAGCATCCAAAATCAGCGTTCTGATCTCATTTTCCACAATGTCCATAACCTCTGTCACCAGATATCCGGCATTCAGGGCAACAGCCTCCCCGGGCTCCAGATAAATATCCAGATCATAGGTTTCCTTCATATGCTGAATACATTTTTCCAGGAGCTTTACATTATAATCCTCTCTGGTAATATGATGTCCGCCACCCATATTCAGCCAGGAAACCTCAGACAGAAATTCTCCAAACTTCTCCTCTACCGCCTGCAATGTTTTCTCCAGGTCATCCGCATTCTGTTCGCAGAGCGTATGAAAATGCAGTCCGTCGATCCATTTCAGACATTCCCCGTCAAAGTTCTCTCTGGTAACCCCCAGCCTTGAACCCGGCGCACAGGGATCATAGATCGCATGATCCCCCTGAGTGGAGCATTCCGGATTAATACGGAGTCCCAGACTGGCTCCGGTACACACTTCTTTAAATTTCTTCAGCTGTGCTGTGGAATTAAAGATAATATGGTCACAGATCCGATCCAGTTCCTCTATATCTTCTGTACGGTAAGCAGGGGAAAAAACATGATTCTCTTTCCCCATCTCTTCATATCCAAGCCTTGCCTCAAACAGACCGCTGGCAGTGGTACCTGCCAGATATTTTCCGATCATGGGATACAGAGCAAAGCCGGAAAACGCTTTCTGCGCCAGAAGGATCTTACACCCGGTATCCTCCTGGACTTTTTTCAAAATCTCCAGATTCTCCCGCATCTTCTTCTCATCGATCACATAGCAGGGAGTTTGCAGTTGATCAATCTTCATTGGCTTTCCAGACCTTTACCAGTTCAGGATCTTCGCAGACTTTCCATGGAAGTCCCCATTTGTTCAGTGCTTCCATATATGGATCCGGATCAAATTCTTCCACATTAAATACACCCGGCTTCTTCCACTGTCCGGTCACTACCATCATGGAACCGATCATAGCCGGAACACCTGTTGTATAGGAGATTGCCTGGGATTCCACCTCTTTATAGCATTCCTGATGATCACATACATTATAAATATAAATACTTTTCTCTTTTCCGTCCTTAACACCTGTGAAAATACAGCCGATATTTGTTTTACCCACTGTTCTCGGACCCAGAGATGCAGGATCCGGCAGAAGAGCTTTCAAAAACTGGATCGGCACGATCTCCTGTCCATTAAATTCCACAGGTGCGGTGGAAAGCATTCCTACATTTTCCAGACATTTCATATGTGTCAGATAGCTCTGTCCGAATGTCATAAAGAAACGGATTCTCTGTACTCCCGGAATATTTTTTGCCAGTGATTCAATCTCTTCATGATGAAGAAGATACATATCCTTCTTTCCTACCTCAGGAAAATCGTAGACAGATTTAAATTCCATAGGCTCTGTTTCTACCCAATGTCCGTCTTCCCAGTAGGAACCATTTGCGGAAACCTCTCGAAGATTGATCTCCGGGTTAAAGTTTGTGGCAAAAGGATATCCATGATCACCGCCGTTACAGTCCAGAATATCAATGGTATGGATTTCATCAAAATAATGCTTCAGGGCATAAGCACTGAATACACTGGTAACACCCGGATCAAAACCGGTTCCCAGAAGAGCAGTCAGTCCTGCTTCCTTAAATTTCTCATCATAAGCCCACTGCCAGGAATAATCGAAATATGCAGTAAAGCCTTTTTCTTTACATCTCTTTTCGTAGCTTGTACGCCATGTGGGATCTTCTGTATCCTCTGCTTCATAATTGTCAGTATCAATATAATCCGCACCGGCTTCCAGACATGCATCCATGATGGTAAGATCCTGATATGGAAGTGCCACATTCAGGACAGCATCCGGCTTATAGGCTCTGATCAATTCTGCGACCTCTGCTGCATTATCCGCATCTACCTTTGCTGTCTCAATTTTTGTCTTCGTTGTACTTTCAATCTTCTCTTTGAGTGCATCGCATTTTTCCTTTGTCCTGCTTGCGATCATAATCTCTGTAAAAACATCGCTGTTCTGACAGCATTTGCGAATTGCCACTGAAGCTACCCCACCACATCCGATTACCAATAATCTGCTCATAAACTGTTTTCCTCCTCTTCCAGTAAATCTTCTACATATTTTGGAAGCATAAATGCTCCTCTGTGAAGATTTGTTGTATAATACCATGTTTCTATATTAAGATTATCAAACCTCTCCGGCCTGAAATCTTCCAGTGGATGATATTTCTTTGATGCAAATCCAAAAAGCCAGTATCCCGAGGGACAGGTAGGGATCTGTGACTGGAGTTCAGACGTGTGCTCTTCCGATCTGGAAATGACCGGAAAACCTTTCTGTGCATCTTTCTGCATTCCACCTCATCCTCATCATAAAAAGGACTTCCATGCTGATAAACCATGATTCCGTCATCTCTGAGAGCCTTATAACAGCTTCCGTAGAATTCCTTTGTAAAAAGTCCCTCTGTATGTCCCAGCGGATCTGTGGAATCATTGATGATCAGGTCATATCTGGCCTTTTTATTCCGCAGGAACCGAAGGCCGTCTTCATAATAAATGTTGACTCTCTCATCCTTCAGTCCCTGGGCAATATCCGGAAACATCTCCGCACATACATCCACAAACATTTTATCGGATTCCACCACATCAATGCTCTCAATCTGTGGATAATGGATCAGTTCTCTGGCAACTCCACCGTCACCGCCACCGATGATCAGAACATTTTTTACATTGGGATGTACTGTCATTGGCACATGCGTGACCATTTCATCATAAATAAATTCATCTTTATCAGAGAATACGATCTCACCGTCCAGAGCCACAAATCTTCCAAATTCTTCAGACTCAAACACATCGATTCTCTGAAATTCACTTTCCCCTGAAAATAACTGTCGGTTAATCCGGACAGAAAGCTTTACATTTCCTGTATGGAACTCGGAATACCATAATTCCATGATCAGATACCCCCTTTCAGGACCTGAAGATGTTCTACCTTCGGATCCTCCATTCCCTGCATGGAACAGCCTTTGTCTCTTGCATAAAGAATGTATTCTACAATTTCCTGTGTCACCATTTCTCCAGGAGCAAGAATCGGGATTCCCGGAGGATAACACATAACAAATTCACCGCTGATCCTGCCTGCCGCCTGTTCCATGGGCAGAGATTCTTTCTCCGCATAAAATGCCTGCTGTGGAGACGCCACCACTGCAGGTGCGATATATTCCCCGGAAAGCATACCTGTGCTGTCCTTCTTATACAGACGTTCAATATCAGCCAACGCCCCTACCAGTCTCTCAATATCCTGAAGCCTGTCTCCAATGGAAATGTAAGCCAGAATATTACAGATATCTCCAAACTCGATCTGAATATCATATTCATCTCTGAGAAGATCATAAACTTCAATACCTGCCAGCCCATTTCCCAGTGTATAAATGGAGAGTTTTGTAACATCAAAATCAAAAACACTGGTTCCATTGATCAGATCCATACCATATGCATAATAACCGCCGATCTCATTGATCTCCTCTCTGGCATACTGCGCCATCCCTGCAACCTTTTCAAAGGATTCCTCTCCCCTGAGTGCCAGATTTCTTCTGGAGATATCCAGACTGGACAACAGAAGATAAGAAGCGCTTGTGGTCTGAGTCAGATTGATGATCTGGCGCACTTTCTCTGCATTCATACTCTTATTCAAAAGCAGCAGCGAACTCTGTGTCAGACTTCCGCCGGATTTGTGCATGGAAACTGCCGCCATGTCAGCACCTGCCGCCATTCCGGATACAGGAAGGTTTCTGCCGAAATAAAGATGGGTTCCATGAGCCTCATCTGCCAGCACCTTCATTCCTCTTGCATGAGCCTTCTTTACGATAGTCCGCAGATCCGAACAGATTCCATAATAGGTAGGGTTATTTACAAGAACTGCCACCGCATCCGGATTCTCATCCATAGCCTTCTCCACCTGACTGACTTCCATGCCAAGGGAAATGCCCAGCTGCGCATTCACCTCCGGGTTTACATAAACCGGAATTGCACCGCACAGTACCAGGGCATTGATGGCACTTTTATGTACATTTCGCGGCAGAATGATCTTATCCCCTGCCTTGCAGACAGACAGGATCATGCTCTGCACTGCAGATGTGGTTCCTCCTACCATAAGGAATGCATGCGCTGCGCCAAAAGCATCTGCTGCAAGCTCCTCCGCTTCTCTGATCACCGAAACCGGGTGGCAGAGATTGTCCAGCGGCTTCATAGAATTAACATCCAGCCCCACACATTTCTCTCCCAGCAGCTGTGCAAGCTCCGGATTTCCTCTTCCTCTTTTATGTCCCGGCACATCAAAGGGAACGACTCTCTTCTTTCGGAAACGTTCCAGTGCTTCATATATGGGCGCATGCTGTTGTCTTTCATAATCCATTTGACATGTTCCTCTTTTCCTGTCGTCATGTACCGGCAAATACAGTTCTATCATTCAGCAATTGTATACTGCCTCAAACCGGCACAATGATTCAATTATTTCTCTATATATTCAAGTCGAACGCATGTGAGACACATCCTCGCAAAGCGTTTATCTCCAACCATATCCTTTATATTTGCTATATCTGCACAAAAAAGAAGCAGATAAGTTCATTCACCATCTGCTTCTCTCATGATCTATAGAATTTCTCAGGCTCTGTCTCTTTATATACTGACCGGATTTCCCGTATAAATCCGTCTGTATCCTGTGCCTGTTCCCGTATTCTGAAATATTCATGACTGCTGTCGTCTTCAATCGCTGGCAAATATATGCTATGCTCTTATTGACCGTTTCACAAGATGATGTGTGCTTACGCACTGATTATTATAAAGTAATCAACTTATAAAATTTGAGCTTCTAACTCAATCAATAATGTGGTGTCTCCCACCCGGCAACTGCCCCGCCTGTCCGTATGGCTTAACATTCAGAAACTGTCTCTGAATGTGAGCAAATATTTGCATGAAAACGATAGTGTCTTTTCATACTAAAGATGAGAATAACATATCTTCTGAACTGTTGTCAATTCCATTTTCCATATTTTGCACTAGAGCGTGTCTGAAAAAGGCTTTCTGCAAGATGTGTGTCACAATTTGTGGTATATTTTGCCCGGATGAGGGCGCCGTAGCGGGCTACGGCAACTGAATTCGGGTGAAATATCCCGCAAAGTGGGGCGTGCAGATTGCGGGAATGATTTTTCAGACACGCTCTAGCTTTACCCGCTTTTTATATTTTCTTCATTTATCAGGAAAAACTATGTTTATTTTTTAACAATTTCTTCCCTTGAGAAAACGTATTTTCTTTCATTACCAGGGATTACGATTCTCTTCTCTTATCAATTTGCACAACTTTCATCCAGTTTACTCACATTTTTTGACGTTTCAACAAAAATTTCTTGACATTTTTTTCTCAAAATGATATATTGTATTCATCAATTGAAAGAACCTTCGAGTACTGACGGAAAGAGTGGAGTGCAAACCACGTGGAGTCGGAGGTTTGTGGGAGCCGACCGTCTGGGCAGTATTTGAAGTATTCAGATACTGGCCTTTTTTTATAATTTCCGGAGCAGAAATCAGGAATGTCAGACAGACCGGCCGATACTTCTTTCAATTAATAATTGTTGCTGATCGCGGAGTGAACAGCAACAGAAGTTTTTCATGTTATGCGGAAACGAAAGGAGAAAAACAATTATGGGATTCAAATCAGACATTGAAATTGCACAGGAATGCGAGATGCTTCCAATTACTCAGATCGCAGAGAAAGCAGGTATTGACGACAAATATCTGGAGCAGTACGGAAAATACAAAGCAAAAATCGACTACAATCTTCTGAAAGAAAGTGATAAGAAGGATGGAAAATTAATCCTCGTTACAGCTATCAACCCAACTCCAGCAGGAGAAGGTAAAACTACTACTACTGTAGGTCTTGCAGATGGTATGCAGAGACTTGGCAAGAGTGTTATGGTAGCTCTTCGTGAGCCATCCTTAGGACCGGTATTCGGTGTAAAAGGTGGTGCAGCAGGCGGCGGATACGCACAGGTTGTTCCGATGGAAGACATCAACCTTCACTTCACAGGTGACTTCCATGCAATCGGCGCAGCTAACAACTTACTTGCAGCCATGATCGACAACCACATCTTCCAGGGCAATGCATTAAACATCGACCCACGTAAGATCACATGGAGAAGATGTGTAGATATGAACGACCGTCAGCTTCGTAACGTAGTAGATGGTCTTGGCGGAAAGACAAACGGTATGCCTCGTGAAGACGGATACGACATCACAGTTGCATCTGAAATCATGGCAGTTCTCTGTCTTGCAAGCGACATCAAAGACCTGAAAGAAAGATTATCCAAGATCATCATCGGATATACATACGGAAAAGTTTCCGAGCAGAAACCTGTAACAGCAGGTGACCTTCACGCAGAAGGCGCTATGACAGCCCTGTTAAAAGATGCTCTGAAACCAAACCTTGTACAGACTCTGGAACACGTTCCTGCAATCGTACATGGCGGACCATTCGCAAACATCGCTCATGGATGTAACTCTGTAACAGCTACAAAGATGGCTATGAAGCTTGCTGATTATGCAATCACAGAAGCTGGTTTCGGTGCTGACCTTGGTGCTGAGAAATTCCTTGATATCAAATGCCGTATGGCTGGTTTAAAACCAAGCGCAGTTGTAATCGTAGCTACAGTACGTGCCCTGAAATACAACGGCGGCGTTGCTAAAGCTGACCTTAACAATGAAAACCTGGAAGCTCTTGAAAAAGGTATCCCGAACCTGTTAAAACACGTTTCCAACATCAAAAACGTATACAAACTTCCATGTGTTGTTGCTATCAACGCATTCCCTACAGATACAAAAGCAGAGCTTGACTTTGTAGAAGCTAAATGTAAAGAACTGGGCGTTAACGTTGCTCTTTCTGAAGTATGGGCAAAAGGCGGCGAAGGCGGAATCAAACTTGCAGAAGAAGTTATCCGTCTTGTTGAAGAACCAAACGACTTCTCCTATGCATATGAACTGGAAGGTTCTATCGAAGACAAACTGAACCAGATCGTTCAGAAAGTATATGGCGGTAAGAAAGTAGTTCTGACAGCTAACGCTCAGAAACAGGCGAAACAGTTAGAAGCTCTTGGATTCGGCAACTGCCCGATCTGTGTAGCTAAGACTCAGTACAGCTTAACAGATGACCAGACCAAACTGGGTGCTCCTACTGACTTCGAAGTTACAGTACGTAACCTGAAGATTTCCGCTGGTGCAGGATTCATCGTAGCTCTTACAGGCGAGATCATGACAATGCCAGGTCTTCCTAAAGTTCCGGCTGCTGAGAGAATCGACGTAGACGAGACAGGTAAGATCACAGGTCTGTTCTAATCCGGTTGAAATCAATCGAATAATTCAAAAATATAAAAATCATATTTATGTATGATATGTGTCCAGACGATTTAACAGGCGGGAAGATTTTCCCGCCTGTTTTTTTCTTTATTTTTTTATAAGATAATCTTTTCCGGAAATACCAGGTTCCGTCATATGGATCGGATCCAGAATGCGATTAAGTTCATCCTCGTCCATAAGCTTTTCTTTCAGAATCAGACTTCTTACAGATTCGCCTGTCTTAATTGCCTTTTTTGCAATATCCGCAGCCTTCTGATATCCAAGATGGGGGCTGATTGCAGTGATAATACCTACACTGTTTTCTACCAGATAACGGCATCTTTCTTCATTTGCCGTAATTCCTACAATACAATTATCTACCAATGTCTGGACTGCATAGCCAAGAGTATCGATAGACTGAAACATGCAATAGAAAATAATCGGCTCAAAGGCATTTAATTCCAGCTGACCAGCCTCTGCAGCCATGGTAATGGTAACATCATTACCAATAATATTAAAAGCAACCTGATTCACTACTTCAGGAATAACCGGATTAACTTTACCTGGCATAATAGAGGAACCATTCTGTTTTGCCGGAAGATTAATCTCCCCAAAACCAGTACGTGGACCGGAGGACATCAGACGGAGATCATTTGACATTTTGGAAAGAGTTACCGCACATGCTTTCACAGCACCGGAAACGGCTACAAATGGATCCAGATTCTGAGTGGAATCAATCAGATCAAAAGCCTGTATAAAGTCCATTCCCGATATTTCAGTGAGATTTGGAACAATTCTTCTCAGATAGCCCTCATCTGCATTAATTCCTGTTCCAATAGCAGTACCTCCCATATTAAGAGTCCGCATTTCATCCATTGCTTTATCCATTCTGTGGATATCACGCATGATTGCTACCGAATATGCCTTAAATTCCTGTCCCAGACGAATTGGTACTGCATCCTGCATCTGTGTACGCCCCATTTTTATTATGTGATCAAACTCTGTAGCTTTTTCATTAAGAGCATCATAGAGGCGAAGAAGCTGTTTTTTCAGATTCTGCAACAAACGAAGAGAAGTCATTTTACCGGCAGTAGGAATAACGTCATTGGTAGACTGTCCACAATTCACATCATCGTTAGGATTTATAATTGTATAATCGCCCTTTTTTCCTCCCAGTATCTCAATCGCGCGATTTGCAATTACTTCATTGGCATTCATATTTAAAGATGTGCCAGCTCCTCCCTGAACAGGATCCACAATAAATTCATTATGGAATTTTCCTGAAACAATTTCATCACATGCCTGGACAATCGCCTGTGCTTTTTTCTTCTCAAGAAGCCCCACCTCACAATTGGTTATCGCTGCTGCTTTTTTTATGTATGCAAGACTGTTAATAATTTCCGGATGCATATTCAGCCCCGTAATGTGAAAATTTTCAGCCGCACGTAAGGATTGTACTCCATAATATACATCTTCCGGAATATCCTTTACACCAATAGAATCCCTTTCTACACGATAGTCTGTTTTTTTCATAGTTATTCGCCCTCCCATGTATTTGCCCTCATTATATATCTCTGCTATAATATAATCAAATACATATATTTTTATAAAATATATAGTGTTTAAGTTATATATCGGAGGAGTTTATATGTTTCAGGGAATGGAATACATCTATGAGGTCTACAAGGAAAAAAGCTTTTCCAAAGCTGCTGCTGCTCTTTTCATTTCGCAGCCTTCTTTAAGCGCCAATGTAAAACGTGTGGAAAACCGTATTGGCTATCCTATTTTTGATCGAAGTACCAAACCTTTGCAGTTAACTGAAGTTGGAAAACATTATATACAGGCTGTTGAAAAAGTCATGGATATTGAAAATAATCTCGAAAACTACCTACTGGATCTGGGAAATCTCAAAACAGGAACTCTTAATGTAGGTGGCAGTAACTTTTTTTCTTCGTGGATTCTGCCTCCCCTTATTGCTGATTTTTCCCAAAAATTCCCCCATGTTCAAATTTCTCTTGTAGAAGAAAGTACAGCAAAGCTCTCCCAGTTTCTCCAGGCCGGAAAGTTAGATCTGGTAATTGATAACTGTATTCTGGATAACCAGATTTTTGAACATTATATCTACCAGAAAGAACAACTTCTTCTAGCGGTTCCCAAAAATTATTCAGTAAATACCAGACTGCAGGAATATCAGATTCCTATTGAGGAAATCCGGAACGGGCAGTTCCGTTCTTCTCATATTCCTTCTGTTCCATTAAACAAATTCGAGAACGAACCATTTATTATTCTTCGTTCAGATAATGATACCGGTAAGCGTGCACTTACCATTTGTCAGGAAAATCACTTTTCGCCTTCTGTAGTATTTCGCCTGGATCAGCAGATGACTGCCTATAATATTGCATGTTTGGGAATGGGTATCACTTTCATCGGGGATCTTCTGCTCTCCAGAGTTCCAACAAATTCAGAACTTGTTTTTTATAAGCTGCCCGGTCAGAGCAGTAAACGCACTGTGTTTTTTTACTGGAAGAAAGGCCGCTATATCAGCAGAGCCATGGAAGAATTCCTGAAGCTGCCCTTTTCCTGATATGTCATAATCAAATAGGTTATGGTGATTGGTTATCATCAGATGTACGTCAAAATGGGGTTGTTGTGCTAAATAAGCACAACAACCCCAGTATGTCAGGCAGATATTCGATTAGAACAATGGCTTCATCGCCGGATACAGAGTTCTGAACTTCTGATATCTCTCTTCATATTTTGCAACCAATTCAGGATCCGGTTCTACTGTATCAACAACTTTGGCAAATTTCTTACCGATGGTTTCTACATCCGGGTAAGCACCACAGCCTACTGCTGCCAGCATAGCTCCACCCATGGACGGTCCTTCTTCGTTCTCCAGAACATCAACCTTCAGGTTCATAACGTTAGCAATAATCTTCTTCCAAAGCGGGCTCTTAGCTCCACCACCGCAGATTTTTGTTCTCTCAATCTTGATTCCAAGACTTCTTGCAACTTCCAGAGAATCACGAAGTCCAAATGCAACACCTTCCAGAACAGCCTGTGTCATGTCTGCTCTTGTGCTGTCCATGGACATTCCGAAGAATACACCTCTTGCATCAGGATTATTATGAGGTGAACGTTCTCCCATCAAATATGGAAGGAAGAATACATGATTCTCTCCCAGCTTCTGAATTGGAGCCTGCTCTGCTGCGAAATCCTTTGTCTGAAGAATCTCCTCTGCCCACCATTTGTTACAGGAAGCTGCGCTGAGCATGCATCCCATCAGATGATAGCTTCCATCTGCATGACAAAAAGAATGAAGTGCGTTATTTTCGTCCACACCAAAGTTTTTACTGGAAATAAACACAGTTCCGGATGTTCCAAGAGAAATATTACACTGACCGTCACCAACTGTACCTGTTCCTACAGCAGCTGCCGCATTGTCACCTGCACCTGCAACAACTTTTACATTCTCACTGAATCCAAGTTCTTTCGCAATCTCAGGTTTCAAAGTTCCTACTACTTCCCAGCTCTCATACAGTTTCGGAAGCTGTTCTTCTGTGATACCGCAGATTTCCAGCATTTCCTTTGACCAGCAACGGTTCTTTACATCAAGCAGAAGCATACCGGAAGCATCGGAAACATCTGTGCAGAAAGAACCAGACAGACGATATGCCAGGTAATCTTTCGGCAGCATAATTTGAACTACTTTCTTTAAAGTCTCCTTCTCATTTTTCTGCATCCAGAGAATCTTCGGTGCTGTAAATCCTGCAAAAGCAATATTTGCTGTATACTCAGAGAGTTTCTCTTTTCCGATCACAGTATTCAGATACTCTGTTTCCTCGCCTGTACGGCCATCGTTCCAGAGAATTGCAGGACGGATTACGTTGTCATCTTTGTCCAGGGTTACCAGACCATGCATCTGACCGCCAAAACCAATTCCAGCTACCTTAGTTCTGTCAATATCCTTTGTCAGTTCTTTCATACCTTCCATGCTCTGTGCAAACCAGTCTTCCGGTTTCTGCTCAGACCAGCCTGGATGTGGGAAAAATAACGGGTATTCTTTTGAAACAATATTACAGATTTTTCCTGATTCTTCCATAAGAAGAAGTTTTACAGCGGAAGTACCAAGGTCAATACCAATATAATACAT
>ENA-UPWP01001284-UPWP01001284.1-human-gut-metagenome-genome-assembly--contig:-NODE-1284-length-14059-cov-6.013160_pt1 | contig 14059 bp, 7 predicted proteins | sample MGYA00250052_ERZ773380 | MGnify/ENA primary metagenome ERZ773380 (study PRJEB29103, sample SAMN06112063) | human gut metagenome | biome: human gut; feature: ankylosing spondylitis patient; material... | reverse complement strand
TTTTTTTTTTTTTTAATGATACGGCGACCACCGAGATCTACACTCTTTCCCTACACGACGCTCTTCCGATCTGAGTTTATAGGCCGAAGCGCGGCCAATACCGAGGATGGTTGCGATGTCATTCACGGTGTATGTTCTGCTTTGGGGCGTCCCTTTTTCGTTAGTGCTCATAAAATGATCCTCCCTTGCTAATAGCATTTTGAAATGGCCCCTGGAAGCCCTCTGTCACAAGGGGTTCCTGCTAATACCTTGCTAATACGACATTTGAAAAGCCGTTGTAAGGCAGCATATTTCAGGGGAATTTGTGCAAATTGACCTGCCTCCAGGCAGCACAATTTGCGAAGAAACAACACAGGAAGATATGATATGAACAATTTACGAAATGGTACGCCGTACTCCCGGAGCACAGTTTGTTGAGTCTGTGCTCCGGGATTGTTTTGCTGCAAAGCGGTTCGGAGTTAATCGTTTTTGGATATATGCAAAGGCAGAACAGGAGTAGAACAAAGTGGAACAAAGGTAGAACAACTTGGAATCAAACGGTGATTGTCAAGAGAATCTTTCGGGTGTATAATAGTACTATCGGAAAGTGGGTAAAGTGGCTCTGCTGTCGCAAAAAGATGCGATAGTGGAGCTTTTTGTATATCAAAAAAGTTAAGAGAAAGACCAATAAGTAAATTTCTTATTGGTCATTTTTTATACCCTTGTTCGAGAGTATATACACGAAAAGAGTGAGAATCGTGGGGAGAAAATGCAAAAATTCGCCTAATGTGAAGGTGCATGGAGTACCTTTCCGTGTGACAGAAATGGGGATGACGACTAAAGGGCAGGCTAGATGCTATATCAGTATGAGGCAGCCAGATGGGAGTATACTGCATGGGGAAGGCGTAAGTAAACTGGTTACGGCAAAGAGTATGAAGGCTGAGGCTGTCATAAAAGCTGCAGAAAACATTATATGGAAGAATCGTGGACAGGTGCTTGAGTGGTTACGAGCTGGTCGACTGCAGAAAGCGACACCGACGCTGTTGCTTCTGGTGCTGCCGGAAGAAAGCGTAACAAGTATATATGGTAAGAACGATGAAAGGCGCAGAGAACTGGTGCGGTGCGCAGCGAAATTGCTTCCGCCATTGCCTGAGTTACAGGAAAAGATGGAAGCTGTAACTTTTCGTGCTGTAGAAAAAGTAGCAGTTAACAGAGGGGAAGACGATGCTTTAAAGCGAGCGCTGAACCGGCTGTATGATGAAGCGGTTGCGCAAGGAATCTTACAAGAAAATAATGTTAAAAAATTGCTCGTAACTGTTCGTAGCGAGGGAGAAAAGGCAGACAAAAATATTAACCAACGTGCCCTTAGTCTGGAAGAGATGCGGATGCTGACGGCCTTATGCATAGAGGGGATGCAGACCGATATACGGTATGCATCCGTACTGCTTCATCTGACCACGGGTGTAAAGACGGGAGAGCTATGTGGATTAAATATTGACAATTTAATGCGGTATAAAGATGCGGTATATATCGAAATTGGCGCAAAATCCGTACAAAATCGAGGTAAAGTTGCAGAGTGGAAGCCATATGAGCGTGAAAGCGGAAAGGTACGCCGTATACCATGTACTCCTTTAGCACAAGCAGCGCTAAGTGTGCTTTTGAAGTCGCGGTTGGAAGCGGGTGCAAAGGTGGATGCTCCGCTGATTGTAGGTGAGGGCGGACGTCGATGGGATGTCTTGAAGCTGCGCGCTTTTGAAAAAGAGGTGCTTCAAAAAGTAGTGCCGGAGTATGCGAAGATTTCACGAACTGACGTAATTCGTACAAGTTTTGAGCATTACTGCCGCGTTATATGTGGTATGTCAGATGGATCGGCGCAGAAACTCTTAGGTTGCAAAGCAGCTCAAACATATGAGGAATGGTATTGTGATTACAGTAGTAAAGTTGCGCTGATGACACTGGAGGCACAACTTCGGCGGTGTCATAAAAGCTTAATATGTGATGAGGGAAAATGGCATATAGCAGCACACCTGCATTTGCGGATGAAGCGAGGAGCAAGTGTTCAAATTCAAACGGAGCATGGTGTCAAAATTGAAAAAATATAGTAATATGTGAGCCGAGAGGCTCTTTTTTAATGCCTGCAGATAAGGACCTATTGTATTTTGCAATAGGTCTTTATATTACATAATGAAATTTGAGTAATTAATAATGACAGTTATTTACTAAAATGTTATTATATAAATATAAAGTAGCGGAATAAGGAGGAGAATAAATGGCATTTTTCACAACTCAACGAAAAGAAACCGGTAGTTATAGCACTAAGCGAACCAAGCCGTGCCGCAGCAGACGCAAGGGCAAGATATATGACGAAAAAACGAAAGATGGTAAATTAACCGTTTGGGGTGCTTATGAGCGGGTGATTTTGGATATACAAAATGCCAGAAAATGGGCTGATAGCACATGCAGGGCATATGACAGCGTATTTTATCATTATATTGCTGAGATTTATAATCACATTGAGTATGCTTCGCTGACAGAAGAAACTGCGGAACAGATTTGGTCCTCTAAAATTGATATTTTTGAAGGCAGTGATGCCCAGGATCAAAGAGCACGGAGTATTTTCGTGAGCTTTGTAGAGCAAGCGTGTCGAGCGGGACTGTCTCTGATGCGGTTCAGAGACACGGTCCCATTTGTGATTCCGGAAGATCTTAGTCAGCTGACTACGGAGCAGCTGTTGGAGGTACGTAGAGCTGCTGATCGTTGCCAGTGGCGGCCGAAGTCGCTGACAATTGAAGCGGAAATTAAAATTTATAACGAGTTGATAAAGCGAGCATCGACACAGGGCGAGTGCATTGCTTTGCTAGTCATGCTTCTGCTGGGCTGCCGTACATCAGAAGCAGCGGGTTTGTCATTTGGAAATATTCGCAAAATGGCGGATGGTTTGTACTCTATAGAGCGACGGGAAGTGGAAGAGCAAAGCTCGAGGACCGTCAAAACCGGCAGTAAAACCGCAAGCGGTTACAGACTTTTGCCGCTGCTGCCGCAGTTTTATGAGCTGCTGGAAGAGCGCAAGCGTATGGTGCAGGAGTACATGGAGAAAAACGGCTATACCGACTTAGATATTAATGACATGCCGCTTGCTTGTCAGGGTACGAATTTGCTGACACGGTGTACAGCAAAGGAAATGAACCGTATTTTTAAGGATATTTGCATTGATGCAGGTGTCGAAGAAGGCTTTTTCTTTGAAGCTGAGGCAATGATGGCTATTGATAAAGAGGCAGGAGCAGAGTACGAGAATGTGGTAGTAGCCTATATTCTGCGGCATCAAGCTGCAACGGAGTTGGTAGCGACTGATGCTTCTCGGGCTGCAATTTCTGTGCTGATGGGTCATAAAATTGAAGACCCTAATGTAAAAGCATTTGACTATGCCAATGCAGATGGTCAGCGTGAACTGCTGCATATTTTAATGCAGCGTCCGTTATATCGGTACATTGGTGGTGCGACAGATATGGAGCAGATTACTCTTGAAAAAGGGCAATCGGCAGTATGCGGAGGATCGGCTCGTCTGGTCGCACAAGAGGACGAGGAGTTCGATCTTTATATCGACACACTGGAGCCATATGACACGATAAAGATTCAGCTTGAGGGCGGTGCCCGGTTGCTGAAGAAGAATGTAAGAAAAACAATCGCGTTGCCGTATCAGAGACCGAGCGGGCTTAGTATGGTGAATGCAGTGACTCAGGTTGTGACAGAGGCCGAAGAGAATGTAAAAGCTGGAAAGCTGGCGGATAAGCCGGTTATGATCGCGCAGTGTGATGATCCTCTGAGCGAATTGATGACCATTGACGATCTGCATATCGATTGGAAGCCCCAAATCACCAATGGGGATGGAGATCCGATTGCAGATCCTTCGGAAGAAGTGAAGATGGCGGTTTGCGAAGATACATTGATTGCAGTTTTGCCGAGTGGTGTATTAAAAGAAGTGCCGAAAAAAGAATACATTTATAATCAGACCAAGAGGGCGCGCCGTGATGAGAAGATTTTTGCGGATAAAGCAATAGACAGCATTAAAGCAATATGGCCGTTTTCGCAATCTGCGGATAAAATTGTAATTAGCAGAGAGGGAACAGCATGGCATCTGCTGGCAGAAGTCGGTGCAGAAGAATTTTTACAGGCGAATGAGTGGGAAGAATGCCGCGGCGCATTAGCTGCGGGCGGTATTATCGTTCCTTGTGAAAAGAATGCAGATTCGTTGATTTGTGGAGCGCAGAATGGAGATGTGGTGCGTTTGCCGGCGGAAAAACTATGTGCATGGCAAGGTCAGAAACAGCTTGTGCGCATAGGAGCGGCACCGTTGGCAGCAGCTTGTTTCTGTATGGATACCGATGATATTCTGCTGATTAGCGAAAAGGGACAGGCACTTCGTACTCATGTTTCAGATTTGCACAAGCGCGCAGACATTGGCGGTGGACTGACCAAAGGTATGCGTATGAAAACAGGTACAGACGATAGACTGTGTTGCTGTTTGGTCTATCAACCGAAACGCAGCTTAACAGCTATTTCCCAGCAGCGAAAGCTGCTTGTGCTGCGTGCGGACGGTGAAGAAAAGGCTCGGTTGAGAGCGCAAGGCCATGTCGGTGAGGGCGTTTGCCTGGTGCATGTGGAAGGCTCAGACGGTGTGGCAGATGTGCTGTATGCAGATCAAGCAGTATTGCTGCTGTCAGACTCCGGTTATGCGCAATGCCGTGACATTAGCGTGCTGAGAGAGAAGGGACGCCGTGCAAAAGGCATTGAGGGCATGAAGCGCGGTCAGATTATAAGAGCGGTATGTGCGAAAGTTAAATAATGGGGAAGGCGCAGCTTTTGAGCAGATATCTCAAAAGCTGCGCCTTTAGGCTTGTATGAATGTAGTTAGAGGACCTCTGAGCAGAAAGATAGCGGCGAAGACTGAAATTCACGGACTATTATTGCGTTTTGTATGTTGTGAAAAACATCGCACGAATGTGGGGCGCGACCAAGTATTGGGGAAATTGATATATGCTCAGCCAGTGCTTGCGTTGGCTGAGTTTTTAGTGGCAAGGTGCTCCGGTGAGGTGGCAGAATCGCTGCGATTTATGCAGAAAAGAAATTTCCAAGTGTAACTTAAGTCATTTTAGGTGAAATTCCATGCGCTTTTCAGACGCCATCCCAAATTTTGTGTAAACCTCTGCGAAGGTGTAAAATAGAGATATAACCGTGGAGGAAAGCAAAATGCCAGTAAAGAAACGCACACCGGAAGAGAATGCACGAAGATCAAAAATCCGAGAGCTGCTGGATATGAGCAACATCACCAGCATGGATGACATCCAAAATCTGTTCAAAGAAACAATTGCCGAATTCATGGAAGACGGTCTGGAAACTGAACTGGATGATGAATTGGGGTACAGCAGGTACGATTATTGCAACAAAAATACCGAAAACAGCCGCAATGGCCACAGCAGTAAGACACTTCGCACCAGTTTCGGCGATGTAGAAGTAGCAGTTCCGCGGGATCGCAAGGGTGAATTTGAGCCGCAGCTGCTGAAAAAGAATCAAACCAGTATCAGTCAGGATATCGAGGAGAAGATTCTGTCGATGTATGCCAAGGGCATGACAACCGGCGATATCGAAGCACATATCCAGAATATTTACGGCGTAGATGTCTCTGATACGACGGTAAGCCGCATTACGGATAAGATTCTGCCTGTCGCAAAGGAATGGCAGCAGCGGCCGCTGGATGCGATCCACTATCATGTGCGCAGCGAGGGACACATCGTGAAGAAGGCTGTCTATATCGCGATTGGCATTGATCTGGACGGGCACAAAGATGTTCTCGGCATGTGGGTTGGTGAAAACGAAAGCGCAAAATACTGGGCAACTGTACTGAACAGTCTGCGCAACCGTGGGATTGAAGATATTTTTATCGCCTGTACGGACAATCTGTGTGGCTTTTCTACGGCAATTGAGGCAGTTTTTCCTAAGATTGAGATTCAAAACTGTATTATTCATCAGATTAGAAATTCCAGCAAATATGTATCTTACAAGGATTTGAAAGCGCTTATGGCTGATCTGAAGGCGGTTTACGCTGCGGTTGATGAGGATGCGGCATTGATGGCGCTGGATACCTTTTCGGAGCACTGGGATAAGAAATATCCCACTATTTCGCAGTCCTGGCGGGCAAACTGGGCAAATCTCAGCACTTATTTCAAATTTCCGCAGGAGCTTCGCAGACTGATTTATACGACCAATGCAATTGAAGGTTTTAACCGCCAGCTTCGCAAGGTAACAAAAGCGAAATCCGTGTTTCCGACTGATGAGAGCCTGTTCAAAATGCTGTATCTGGCAATGATGGATATTACCAAAAAGTGGACCGGCCGCCGTCAGGACTGGAGTATGATCCATGCTCAGCTGGCAGTCTATTTTGAGGATCGGATGCCAGACTGAGCGATTGGCGCAACTACGTGCTTTCGCCATAATCGGCGTTATCTTGTTACAAAGGCGGTCTCGAATTACAATGCCGCCTTGTGAATATTTTACTCTGTTTTACATCCAATGCGGAGTTTACACAGAATTCGGGATAGAGCCCCGATCTCCGCCATGAGCTGCGGTCCAAGGGATTCACCAACACCGTACATTTCCATGACGACAGAGTATTCGGGCAGCTGAGATGCCAGCTTGTTCATCTCGCTGCGGTAAGTTTCTACGCTGCGTGAGATCGCTGTGAGCTGGTCAGCAGCGGCCTGAACGAGAGTTTTCGTGACAGAGGTTTTCTGCACCAGTACAACAGCGGACTTTGCCAGAGCATATACCTCGGCAGCTTTCTCTGTGCTGAACTGGTAACGGTTTCGTTTGCACCATTTGCGGTAACGCTCAGTAAAAGCGTTCAGACTGCCGCTGCGAACGCAATCAACATGCCAGAAGTCATGGGTCAAATCAACCCATTTCTGCGTGCCGTCACTGCGCACAGGGCTGTCAAACAGCTTGCGGATACCGGGAAAAGACTGTTCCTGAAGTGCGATGAGGTTGTTTGCGGTAGCGGTTTTCTGCTTAATGGCCAGCTGAAACTGACGGTTCATAGTTTTCAAATCGTATCGAATCGTATCCATAGGAGTATAATCACGCAATTCGCTCCAATTGTCAAGAGCATATTTGGCAATCTTCATCGCATCTGCCTTATCGGTCTTGACCTTGCGGAGAGAATTATTGCCGTACTCTTTGATAAGCAAAGGATTGACTGCCGAAACGTAAAGTCCGGCTTCATGGAGAACCTTGGCGATGCTCTCATAGTAACGTCCGGTGTGCTCCATAACTACTCGTGTTTCGCACTCAATAGATTTAAGCTGTTTTGCCAGAGAGGCCAGCTCCTCGGCGCTGTGGCGCACATCGAATGGCAGTTTTACCACCTCGCCAAAAGGACGAAGTACGGCCACGGTACTCTTGCTGCTGGAAACGTCAATGCCTGCTGCGTTCATGTTCATCACTCCTGAAAGAATTTGCAATGGACAGAGCCATCTTTACCCATTGCCGATTCTATCTGTTTGGTGACACGAACACGCGGTTCTACCTGCACAAATCGAACGCTGCGAACAGGAGGATGGCTGACTGACTTAACAACAGGCACGAAGCCCTTGAAAGAAAGGGTCAGACCATTACCTTCCTATTCTAACAGCTTAAGCAACGAGATGTCTCGGCTCGTAGCTGGCTGCCACTTTTCCGAGGCAAATATATTGTAACAGGACGTTTACCTGAATAATTGGAAGACCGGTCAAGAAGACAGGCAGGAAACCGCCTGTTCTTGACATGTCTGCATGCAGCTGTTATATATAAGACAAGAGCAACAAGCCTAATCCATAAGCTCATCGCCCTTAATTATCATAGAAGAATCTTATTTACAGAGTTTTTCTCACACACTCGCAGTATCCATATAATGGTACTCGGAAGAGAATGCATAAAGTCTAAAATAGTTCAACAAATCCACGAATATATTCCAAATTCACGAGTTATACCATAGTTTCGAGATTTTTACGCGAATCTCAAAAAGGTTCTTGCACTGGTACTGGCGTTTGCTTGTGCATTCACCATGTTTGCTGGTGCAGCGTTCACGGATTCGGCTGACATTAAGGTTGACGCTGATGTAGTGGACACTCTGGTATCGCTGGGTATTGTAGAGGGCTTTGAAGATGGCTCTTTCCAGCCGAACGGTACTGTAACCCGTGCGCAGATGGCAAAGATGATCTACGTTCTGCGTACCGGCAAGTCTGACGCTTCTGCGTACAATGACGACAAGACTTCCTTCACCGATATTGGCTCTCACTGGGCACGCGGCTACATCAAGTACTGCCAGTCCCTGGGCATTATCGCTGGTAAGTCCAACACTATCTTTGCTCCGAATGCAACTGTAACTGCACAGGAAGCTGCTAAGATGCTGCTCGTAACCCTCGGCTACGACGCTAACAAGGCAGGCCTGGTAGGTGCAAACTGGGCATCCAAGACCAACGCACTGGCAGACGAGAATGGCCTGCTGGAGGACGTTAACACTTCCTTCACTTCCGCTTGCCCGCGTCAGTACGCTGCACAGCTGATCTACAATACCATTTTCGCTAACACCGTTATCCTGCGTGACGGCGAGTACACCAACATGAACGCTCTTGGCACTGGCAAGAATGCTACCGTTGGCGTTAAGTACATGGACCTTGTAGAGTTCGATGCAGGCACTCTGTACACCTGCAAGCTGGTTGATGGCAAGGACTACTACAGCATCACCACCAAGAAGACCCCGCAGGGCGGTCATGGCAAGGTTTACACCGATGCTTCTGACCTGCTCGGCCAGAACGTTACTGTTCTGATGAAGTCTACTTCTAAGGAAACCACCGTTTACGGTATCTACGCTGACGAGGACTCCAAGGTTCTGGCTACCGGTTATGTTGGCGCTCTCGAGCAGGACGGCGACAAGAAGGTTAAGCTGAACGGCACTTCCTACAAGGTAGAGCAGACCGTTGGCGGCACCGAGGACAACAAGGCTAAGATTGTTACCTATGCACAGTCCAACGAAAACGTAGAACTCGTATCCGGCACGGATGCTTCTCTGGTTGATCTGGCTGCTAAGGTTGACAAGTCTGCTTCCATCGATGCGCATATCGCTGCTTCCACCATCAAGCTGATCGACAACGACGGCAACGGCAAGGTTGACGCTGCTGTTTACACCCCGGCTAAGGTTGGTAAGGTAAACACCGTTTCCAAGTCTGCTATCGCTGTAACTCAGGGCGTTGGCACCGTTAAGTTCGATGACTACACCATCTATGATGGCGTTAAGAAGAACGACTACGTTTCCGTTGTTGCTGATACCTACACATCTGATGACAACGGCGTTGTTACCAAGCTGGACGTTGTTTCCGGCAAGATCGACGGCGCTCGTACTCACGAGGTTAAGATCAACGGCACCTGGTACAAGGTTGCTTCTACCGCTCCGAACATGGCTACCGGCGACTCCTATGATGTAGCAATCGTAGGCGGCGTAGTAGTATTCGGTGAGATGACCGCTGAGTCCTCCAAGAACGTAATGGCTATCACCGGCGTTAAGACCAAGGCTGGTGCAACCCCGAACTCTACCGTTTACAATCTGGAGAACGAGGTTGGCGACAACGACAAGTACCTGAAGGTTAAGGCTTACTTTGCTGATGGCACTTCTTCTGAGATCAAGATCTCCAAGATCAACGGCACCAAGCTGAACAACCTGACCGTAGCTAGTGGTTCCTCTCTGGAGGCTACTGTTGCTCAGACCATCGCAGTTGCAAACCTGTACACCTACTCCAAGCTGTCTGACGGTATGTACGATATTAAGCTGCTGTCCTCCACTAACAAGGCTGGTTACGACGTAGTAGGTAATGGTAACTACAGCAAGCAGAAGATCGACAGCAAGACCCTGGCTGATGATGCGGTTGTATTTGTAATCGCTACCAACGAGACCAAGGTTATGACTGGCAAGCAGATTAAGGATTGGCCGGATGCTACCGCACAGACCTTCACTGGTATGTACGCTGCTACCGAGTCCAACGGCATCAACTACATCAAGGTTGCTGCTATCCAGGGCAACACCACTACTCCGAACGCTGACGGCGATCTGAAGTACGCTTACGTTGTTGCTAACAGCTACACCTCTGAGATGAAGGGTGAAGACGGCAACAAGACTGCTTACGATGTATGGACCGAGAACGGCGGTACGACCCTGTATGTTGATGGCACCGGCACTCCGGTAACTTCCGGCTCTATCCTGGTTTACAAGGAAGATGGCAAGTACATCACCATCACCGATTCCTTCAAACCGTCTAACGGCAGCTACGCTCAGGCTAATGCTACTGCTAAGATTCGCATCGACACCGTTGCTATCACCGGCTTTGACTACAAGTCTGAGGGTACCCTGGCTATCGCCAAGGATGCTTCTTCTACCATTCCGACCGACCTGACCCTGGACAAGGATTGCGTATTCATCGCAGTTAACTCCAAGGATGAGGAAGGCATGGAAGGCGGCATGGAAGGCGTTCAGTTCGCTAACCCGGGCAAGGTTGACTCTTCCAAGTACATCCCGAACGCAATCGTTGTAACTAATTCTGACGACGACAACAACGTTCTGGCTGTTATCTACGATGCAAACGACATCGACTGGAACGATGGCCTGAAGAACGTTTCCAACAATCCGGCTGAGTTCTAATTAACTGGAGCAGTTAATATAGAATAATTCTATCAGCATGACAAAACCCCCGAGGAAAATTTTCCTCGGGGGTTTTCCCATTTTCACGCAAAAACGGCAAACGAATACTTATACCCGCTCAAATTGAGGGCGCAGTTGCGGCTATTGAGCAGCTGAAAGCCGTCAGCGGTGACGCCGAGGCCAACGCTATCGCCGTACATCAGCGGCACGTCCTCGGAGGCCAAACCGCCGTAAATCGCGCTGCTGTAACCGGTGTAGCAGCCCTCGCGGAACACGAGCACGGCCTTTGGGTGGTAGCCCAGGCTGATGGTACGTTTTTCGTTTCCATCGCCGGTATAAGTGCCAAAATTGCACGCAGTTTTAACCGTAAGCGTGGTTTTGACGGTGTTCATGTCGGTTTGCAGATCGGTGTCGGCCGCGGTGCGCGCGTTGGTTTCGGACTCGGCGGCATGCTCAATCGCGGTCAGGCGGTTGCGCACGTCCTGCGCCAGCTTGTCACCGTCCACGCAGCCGCTCGGCAGTTTTCCGACCGATGCGTCGCGCACCTGTTTCTGCACGTTTTCGATCGCGTCCTGAATGGTCTGCGCCGGCACGCCCGCACTCGCGGTGTAGCCCAGTTTGGCCGCTGCCGAGAATTCACCCAGCGCATCGCACAGCCGGTTCAGCGCCTGCCGCAGCTCCTCCGGCGACGAGTCGAAGTACGTTTTCAGCTCCGCCGCCTGCATGTTTGGCTGGTCGGGCAGGTCCGCCAACCGCTTCGTGAACGCGCCCTGCCGATACGATTCAAATCCCATTATGAAATACCTCCTGTCCGGCGTTCCGCCGTTTGTTTGAGGTATAGAATAGCCGATTTTTCCGAAATTGCAAGAGAAACTTTTGGATTTTTGCGAAATTTTTCGGAGAAAGGGAAAACCCCCGAGGAAAATTTCCTCGGGGGTTTTGATTTTGCCGTTCAGGCGAAACGAATCAACAGGGGTTGATTAGTTGCCGAATACGCCGGAATCCAGCTCGTTGTCTACGTCAACAACGATCAGAACCAGATGATCGGTTACATCATTGTCGTAGATGTCGTGATCGCCAGTCTTAGCCTCAACGTAGTAAGCAACGTTAGAAGTATAAACAGCCTTGTTGTCTACAGTATCCTCACGCGGAGTGTTCCAGCCATTCTGTGCAGAGGTCTTCAGTGCGTTGCCGTCGGAAGAATCCTCGCTGGTGTCAACGAAGAATACGTAAGACTCATCATCATCATAGCTGATGTCGATGTTGTGGCTTGCAGCCTGAGCCAAAGTCTTCTCAATGTTGAAGGCAGTGGTCTTAGCGATTGCTGCGCTGCCTTCAACCTTAGAACCGTCGAAGGTGCCGTTCAGCAGAACGCCCTTCTGGAAGGCCTTAGAAGTACCCTTGCCGTAGATTGCGTCGAAGGTAGCAATGCCGTTAGCATCAACGGTGTACTTAACGATGTTGCCCTGCTTAGCAGAAGCGGAATTCTCCTCAACCTTCAGGGTTACGGGTTCCTCACCGTTCCAAGCATCGTAGGAAACATACTTGGTGCCATCTGTATCAACAGTCGTGTTGCTGGTGAAGATGTAAGCATAGGTAGTGTCGGAACCGCCTGGCAGGCTCTGAGTGCCCATATCAGCCAGAACAACCTTAGCATAGTTGATGCTGTTGCTCTCGTTGCTCAGTACAACAGAACGGAAGCTCTTCTTGTCGCTCCAGCTCTTCATGGACTTACCGGTCTGTACAGAGAACTTGTACTCAGTACCGGACTTGTAGCGAACAAATACAACTGCGTTGTCGTCGATGTACTTGGTGTCGCCACTGGTCATGCGGTCATTCTTAACCTTATTGGTAGTAGCAACGTGTACGTGCTTGTAGCTGGTCGGGTTAACATTTTTAGCGATGGTCTGCAGCTTGTAGCTGTCACCGGACTTGGTGTAGGATACCAGAGCGATAGCCTTCTCCGGTGCTTCAGTGGTATTTTCGTAAGCCGAATAAGCATCAATCGTCGGAACTTCGCCAGAAGCATAGGTATCATCGTTGTTGTTATCCCATTCAGCATTGCGCTTCAGGGAAACAGTTTCGGTCTTGCCATCAGCAAACAGCAGCTCAGCCTTCCAAGTGTTGCCTTCCTTGTAGGTCTGCAGAACTGCAGCTACGTCGGTAGCACCTGCGTTAGCATCGTCGCACCATACAACATAACCTGCATTTACAACAACGGTCACAGTTGCATCAAGCTTCAGATCGGCGCGATCAGCAGCGTTATTGATAGCAGCCTTGTACCAGGTACCATCGATCTGGATTTTATAACCATCATCGGTGGTTTCCTTCTTAGCAGAGGTAATCTTGCCGGTAACGGTATTCAGCTTGGTTACGCCAAAGTTGCCGTCAGAGGTGTTCTTGTCAGAAGTTACTGCAACATAGTCATCCTTAGCAATGTCGGTCGGATAGGTTGCATTGTCTTCTTCCAACTTGGTCTTGAACTTGTAAGAATTGTTCGTGCCACCCAGGTAGGAAACGTTGATGTAATCCTTGCCAACATAGGTAACCTGTGCCAGAGCGTAGCCCTCAACGGTGAACAGGCTGATCTTGTTGGTATCGTCGTTGGAGATAGCCTTAGCTGCAAAAGTCTTAGCCAGACCCGTTGCATCGGTTTCCAGATAAGTCTTGATGCCGGTATTCTTAATGTTCTCGCCAGAACCCGTCGTAACGGTCGTACCATCAACCTTTACAGAGTTGGTAGAAGCAATGGAGTACTTGGTGTCGTTGAACTTAACCTTGTCGCTATCGATCTCGAAATCGTCACGAACGCCAGAAAGTACACGGTTAGAGTCGGTCAGAGCAAATACGCCGTAAACTTCGTCGGTATCCTTGTACAGAACCTTAACCTTGTTGTTCTTCAGAGCAACATAGTCCTTAGCAATCTTGGTGAAGTCTTCCTTCGCACCAGTCAGGGTAACCTTCTTGGAGCCATCCTGCTTGGTGATGGACTCAACGGTAGCACCGTAGGTGTCCTTGCCGTCTTCCTTAGCGAAAGAGGACAGGATGCCTTCAACAGAGTGCAGGCCCATGTACTTCTCGCCGATGGTCTTGTTGTCATCGCCGTTGTAGTTCTGATTGGTGTATGCATCGTCGCGCCATACAACAGTAGCGGTGTCGATTGCATTGTAAATCAGCTGTGCAGCGTACTGACGCGGGCACGGACCGGTGAAGGAAGTGTTAACATCCTCCAGCAGACCATTCTCGTCAGCCAGTGCGTTGGTCTTTGCAGCCCAGTTTACACCTACCAGGCCTGCCTTGTTAGCGTCGTAGCCGAGGGTTACGAGCAGCATCTTAGCAGCTTCCTGTGCAGTTACA
>ENA-UPWP01001269-UPWP01001269.1-human-gut-metagenome-genome-assembly--contig:-NODE-1269-length-14249-cov-4.731019_pt1 | contig 14249 bp, 8 predicted proteins | sample MGYA00250052_ERZ773380 | MGnify/ENA primary metagenome ERZ773380 (study PRJEB29103, sample SAMN06112063) | human gut metagenome | biome: human gut; feature: ankylosing spondylitis patient; material... | reverse complement strand
CAGCCCTACTCAACTGTGCGGAGGTGGGACGACGAAATCGAATTCTAACGAATTACCGATTTCTGTCCCACTCTCTTCTTTCGTCTATCTATAAAGAAGAGAGGGAAGGAATGAAAAAGAATATTGTAAAAGATGTCTTATTCTTGGGTCAAAAGTCAGAAGAAGCGACACCTGAGGATCGCACTTTGGCTTTGGATTTGCAGGACACCTTAAATGCTCATCTCCTTGAGTGTGTGGGTTTGGCGGCCAATATGATCGGAGTGAAAAAGCGGGCGATTATCATTCGAATGGGCAATGAAAATCTGGTCATGTTTAATCCTGTTCTCCTTGAAAAGAAAAAGCCTTATCAAACAGAGGAAGGATGTTTATCTTTAGTGGGGAGTCGGCCAACAACTCGTTATGAGGAGATGACAGTGGCCTATCGAGATGTGAATTGGAAAGCAAAAACGATTCATTTGTCAGGTTTTCCAGCCCAGATCTGTCAGCACGAAATGGATCATCTAGAAGGTATTATTATCTAGAAGTCATCAATGGAGTCCATTCGGCTCCATTTTTTAGTTCTTATAGAAACTTTTTTCTTGACAGGGATCTTTTTTGTGCTAAAATAGTTCTCATAGTAACTTTAAAGTTCTTATGAGAACTATTTGGAGGAATGATGGACAAACCGTTACAAGAATTTAAAAAAATCGGCCATCTCATTCACCTCATGGTAGAAAGAGAGGCCAAGAAGCAGGGGCTTGAATTTAGCGCAGGACCCCAAGGTCAGGTATTGAGCTTCTTATCTCATCGTGAAAAGGAGGGAAAAGTGACCTTGATTCGGGATGTTGAGCAGGAACTTCATATCGCAAAATCAGTGACCAGTAACCTGATCAAGCGGATGGAGAAAAATGGCTTTATTTATTTAGAGCCTAGTCCGACCGATAAACGGGCCAAGTATGTCTACCTAACAGGCAGTGTGAAAGACAAGTTGAATGACATGAAACAATTCTTTGAGGAAGTGGACCAGAAGATGATGGTGGGTGTATCAGATGAAGAATTGGCCATCTTTTTCAAGGTCATGCATCAATTTTATGAGAATATGAAAAAAAGGAGTGAGGAATGATCAATATGTTTCGGCGGTTAACCGCCAAAGAATGGAGCATGATTGCCCTTAGTACGGTCTTTATCTGTCTGGCTGTTTGGATGGATTTAAAGACTCCTGAATACTTATCTGATATCACGACCCTCTTAGCTAAGGAGGGGACCAAGGTTTCGGATATCATGGATCCGGGAAGCAAGATGTTGCTCTTCTCTTTTGGAAGCTTTTTGATGGCAGTTTTTGTGGGCTTTTTAGCTTCAAGAGTCGCTGCCAGCTTTACGACGCGGCTTCGAGGAGAGATTTTCCATCAAGTGATGGATTACTCTGATGCCGAGATCAAGAAATTCTCCGTTCCCTCTCTTTTGACTCGGACGACCAATGATTTGACCCAGTTACAAATCATGATCGTCATGGGGATGCAAGTCGTGACGCGTGGTCCCATTATGGCAATTTGGGCTTTGACCAAGATTTGGGGCAAGAGCGATGCTTGGACAACTTCTGTTGGGATTGCGGTCTTGATGGTCTTGATTCTGCTATCTGTTCTGGTTCTTATTGCCTTTCCACGCCAGCAAAAGGTTCAAGGTTTGACCGATGCTTTGAATGCGACGACACGGGAGAGTTTGACTGGGGTGCGAGTGGTTCGCGCCTACAATGCAGAAGCTTATCAAAATGAAAAATTCCAGGCTGAAAACAAGGGCTTAACCCGTCTAAATCTCTTTGTTTATCGGTTGATGTCTTTAATGAACCCGGTTATGACAGTGGTATCAAGTGGGTTGACCCTGGCTATCTACTGGATTGGGGCGCACTTGATCAATGATATCGCCATGCCAAAAGATCCTACAAAGATCCTCGCCAGTCCTGCATTAGCGGATCGGACCAAGGTCTTCTCAGATATGATCACCTTCTCCTCTTACGCCATGCAGGTTGTCATTGGCTTTATGATGATGGTGGCCATCTTGATTATCCTTCCTCGTGCCTTGGTATCCGCAAAACGGATTAATCAGGTCTTGGCTTTTGAACCGTCTGTAGCCTTCCCAAGTGAGTCAAAAGAAACAACAGGCCAAGCAGGTACAGTAGAATTTCAAGACGTTTCCTTCCGATATGGACGGACTTCCCGTGCTGTGATTGAGCACGTGACCTTCTCAGCTCAGAAAGGACAAACCGTTGCCTTCATCGGATCAACTGGTTCTGGTAAATCCACTTTGGTCAACTTGATTCCGCGCTTTTACGATGCAACAGAAGGAAAGATCTTAGTGGATGGCATCAATGTCAAGAATTATAGCCACCAAGAACTGAATAATAAAGTCGGCTACATTCCCCAAAAAGCAGTGCTCTTTAGCGGCACTATTCGCTCCAATATGGAATTTGGAGAAAGTAGTCAAGGAAAATTAGAGGATGAAGCTATTTGGAAAGCTCTTGAATTGGCCCAAGCCAAAGAGTTTGTTGCCGCAAAAGAGAAGGACTTGGATACAGAAGTAGCGCAAGGAGGAAGCAACTTCTCTGGAGGACAACGTCAACGTTTGGCCATTGCGCGTGCCCTTGCACGCAAGCCCGAGATCCTCATCTTTGATGATTCCTTCTCAGCCCTGGATTATAAAACGGATCGTATCTTGCGACAAGCCCTAAAAGAAGAGTTGGCAGATACGACCAAATTGATCGTTGCCCAACGGATTTCGACCATTATGGATGCGGATTTGATTTTGGTCTTGGATCAAGGGAAGGTCGTCGGTCAAGGTACCCACAAGGAATTGCTTGCGACTAATGAAGTCTATCAAGAAATTGCCTATTCACAATTGTCTAAGGAGGAGTTGGAACATGCATAAAACAAAACAAGAATCGTCCCTTTGGAGGCAACTTTCTCCCTATTTGAAGGGCTTCCACCTATTTTTCGGAATTGCTATCCTCTTTTCGATTGTATCGAGTATTATCACGGTTATTGGACCGGATAAGTTAAAAGAAATCACAGATACCATCACAAAAGGGATGGGAGGAGCCATTGATATTGACAAGATCACTTCGATTGCCCTGACCTTAGCCATCCTTTATGGAGTTGGAGCACTGGTGTCCTACAGCAGTAGTTTCATTATCTCAACGATGGTTCAGCGCTTTGCAGAACGCTTGCGCAATGCCATTGCTGAGAAGATCAATCGCGTACCCCTCCAATATTTTGATAGCCATGAACAAGGAGATACCTTGTCTCGTGTGACCAATGATGTGGATTTGATGACTCAATCCTTTAACCAAAGTTTGGTTCAAATGGTCTCCTCTATTGTCTTATTGATCGGCTCCATCTTTATGATGTTTAAGACGGACTGGCACTTGGCTGTCACAGCGATTGTATCCGTCTTTGCAGGCTTTGCTCTTTCTAGCATCATTATGGTCAAGAGTCAGCCTTTGTTTAAACAGCAGCAAGATAATCTTGCCAAAGTTTCAGGCTATGTTGAAGAAATCTATAGTGGCCACAATGTCGTCATTTCCTATAATGGCCGTCATCAAGCCAAAGATCATTTTGATGCCATCAACCAAGATTTGTACCATAGCATGTGGAAATCTCAATTCTTCTCTGGAATCATGATGCCCTTGATGCAGTTTGTAGGGAATTTTGGTTATGTCATGGTCTGTATCGTTGGGGCTGTCCTCACCATTAATGGGGATATTACCATCGGGACCATTGTGGCCTTTATGACCTATGTCCGCATCTTTACCCAACCAATTGGTCAAATGGCCCAAGGAATTACCCAATTGCAATCAGCCAGTGCTGCTATGGGGCGTGTCTTTGAATTCTTAGACGAAGAAGAAATGGAAGACGAATCCCAAAAAACTCGTCAATTGGAAACACCAAAAGGTCATGTCACCTTTGAACATGTGCGCTTTGGCTATTCACCAGATAAGACCATTATCCATGACTTTACAGCTGAAGCGAAGCCAGGACAGAAGGTGGCTATTGTTGGTCCGACAGGTGCCGGTAAGACGACCATGGTCAATCTCTTGATGCGTTTTTACGACATTCAAGCTGGTAAAATTACCATCGATGGTGTGGATACTAAGGCTATGAGCCGTGAAGAAGTTCATGATGCCTTTTCGATGGTCTTACAAGATACCTGGCTCTTTGAAGGGACTATCCGGGAAAACCTGGTCTTCAATCAAACCAATATTTCAGATGAAGCGGTCGAAGCGGCAACCCGAGCTGTTGGGGTCCATCACTTTATTCGGACCTTGCCGAATGGTTATGACACCGTGCTAGATGATTCTGTCACCTTGTCCGTCGGTCAAAAGCAACTCTTGACCATTGCGCGTGCCCTCTTGAAGGATGCCCCGCTCCTCATCTTGGATGAAGCAACCTCATCTGTCGATACCCGTACAGAAGAGTTGATTCAAAAAGCCATGGACAAACTCATGGAAGGCCGAACTTCCTTTGTCATTGCCCATCGCTTGTCCACTATCCGTAATGCGGATCTGATTCTCGTGATGAAAGATGGAAATATTATCGAGCAAGGCAACCACCAAGAACTCATGAGCCAAAATGGATTCTATGCCGACCTCTACAATAGCCAATTCACAGAAGAAGTAGCGTAACAACAAGACACAATCCGCAGCCCGTGTTCAATTCCAACAAGATACAAAGCCCGTGAAATGCAAAGTGAAAATAGGGAGTAGGACAGAAGCGATATCACTTAGATTGTTTTATGCAGAAGTAGTTTGTCTGCATGCTAAGTTAGAGACCTTGCTCTCTAGCTTTTTCTTAAATTATCAATAAAACCGCATAAAAATTGGAACTAGTTTCAGCTGAAATCGCTTGCAATTACTCAGGTAGGTGAGTATAATGTAGTTAGAAAGATGAAGAAGGGATTGATACCAATGCCTTATCGAGTTAAAATTTAGGTTACTTCGTTTTAGGCCTGTTTTGCTGATAGTTGTTCATGCTCTTAACGTAAAAGAGCAGTTATGTCGTGTGTGTCGGATCGGTTGGACGGTCGGGCAAGCCTGCTTAGTTTGTCCGGAGACATAAGAAAACGTGGAAATAGTAGGTAGAAGCTTTTTATAAAGGTTTTCAAACTTCAATGCGTCCAGTCGAAAGCTCATAAATTTAGATTTGGGATAGCAAAGAAAACCTCTGGTATTTTACACAAATACTATTAAATGAAATCAACATCATAAACATTGTTTTGTTAGCCAATAGGTTAATTGCACCAAGTCAGCGAAGCAGACCAGGCCTCTAGTCCCGTAAGACTGGAGGCCATTTTTTATAAAATACCCAGGAGGAGGTGAGAGTATGGGATTGTCGTATGCGCAAGAATATAGTTGTCGTGACCATTTTCGGCAAAGAGCTTTTGAGCGCTTTGGCGTAGATGATCAGCACCTGAACAGGTGGATCAACCAACACCTCCCCTCCCTCTCTCCTTATGATAGTAATGTGGTTCAACCAGCTAATACAGAAGCCTATGTAGCCAGTGATGGTGTCATCTTTGTCTGCAATATCAAAAGTCGGGAATTTATCACCTGTTTTAAGGCGGTTAATTACCATGAGTCTAAGGAAGAAGAGGAAGCTTATACGGACATTCACGACAGCAATGTCGCTTCTTTCAAAAAAGACATGAACCACTTGGTCAATCGCTATCGACTCAAGGAAGCCAAGGAGCTGTTTGAAAACATTGGGGAGGATTTGGATGACTTTTATCGCCTGTCCCAAACGGTCAAAAACGGCCAATTGAGCGAACGAAATAGTCAGCGCCTAGAGGAATTGCTGAGCAAATTCCATGTGATCAAGGCAGCCATGCGGATCATTGAAAATAAACGGGGAGATTATCATTTTTAGGGTCTTTTCCCCCTAAAAATAGGCGCCTAGAAGTCCTCTCATCTATTTTAGATGATAGGACTTTTTTGCCGTGGAAAGCTTTTTGAAAAAAAGAGAAAAAAATTGTATAATAGAGTGGATATGCAAGTATTTGCAAAGCTGTAATTCGACTTGGGTTACCAAGGACCGTAAGTATTAAAATAATCACACTAAAGGAGACAACAGTGAGTAGTATTAAATTAGTCACTCTTGGCGGTGTTCGAGAAAATGGAAAAAATCTCTACGTTGCCGAAGTGAACGATTCAATTTTTGTCTTGGATGCAGGTTTGAAGTATCCAGAAAATGAGCAACTTGGGGTGGATGTCGTCATCCCTAACATGGATTATCTATTTGAAAATAAGGACCGTATTGCGGGTGTTTTCTTGACCCACGGTCACGCGGATGCCATTGGGGCTTTGCCTTATCTTTTGGCTGAAGCAAAAGTCCCTGTATTCGGGACAGAGTTGACCATCGAGTTGGCTAAACTCTTTGTCAAAAGCAATGACAGTGTTAAGAAATTCAACGACTTCCATGTCATCGATCAAAATTCGGAGATCGATTTTGGCGATGCCGTCGTATCTTTCTTTCAAACTACCCACTCCATCCCTGAAAGTATCGGGATTGTGATTGGCACTCCTGAGGGCAATATTGTCTACACAGGAGACTTTAAATTTGACCAAACTGCCAGCGAGTCTTATGCGACGGACTTTGCTCGCCTAGCTGAGATTGGACGTGAGGGTGTGCTTGCCCTCTTGAGTGATTCGGCCAACGCGGATAGCAAGATGCAGGTTGCTAGTGAACAAGAAGTGGGCGATGAAATCCTGGATACCATTGCGGACTGGGATGGTCGTGTCATCGTAGCGGCGGTAGCCAGCAACCTTTCTCGGATCCAGCAGGTCTTTGATGCTGCAGCTGGGACTGGCCGCCGGGTGGTCTTGACAGGGTTTGATGTGGAAAATATCGTCCGCACAGCCATTCGCTTGAATAAATTATCTCTTGCCAACGAAAAACTCTTGATCAAGCCAAAAGAAATGAGCCGTTTTGAGGATCATGAATTGATCATTTTGGAAACAGGCCGGATGGGTGAACCGATCAATGGTTTGCGTAAGATGTCGATTGGTCGTCACCGCTATGTGGAGATCAAAGATGGGGACTTGGTCTACATCGTCACAACGCCGTCTATTGCCAAAGAAGCAGTGGTGGCACGTGTAGAAAACATGGTCTACCAAGCAGGTGGAGTTGTTAAATTGATCACGTCAAGCTTACGCGTATCTGGTCATGGAAACGCGCGGGACTTGCAGTTGATGATCAACCTTCTTCGTCCTAAATATCTCTTCCCAATCCAAGGAGAATACCGCGAATTGGATGCCCATGCACGAGTGGCGATGGAAGTCGGTATCTTGCCTGAAAATATCTTTATTCCAAAACGCGGAACGGTGATGGAGTATGAAAAGGGGGACTTCGTTCCTGCCGGTAGTGTCTCAGCGGGAGATGTCATGATTGATGGGAATGCCATTGGGGATGTGGGCAATATCGTCCTTCGTGACCGCAAAGTCTTGTCAGAAGACGGGATCTTTATCGTGGCGATCACGGTGAACCGCAAAGAGAAGAAGATTATTTCCAAAGCGCGCGTGCACACCCGTGGTTTTGTCTATGTTAAGAAGAGTCGGGATATTCTTCGTGAAAGTTGCGAATTGGTCAACCAAAGCGTCGAAGATTATTTGGCACAAGACAGCTTTGACTGGGGTGAGTTAAAAGGTTTGGTACGCGACAACTTGTCTAAGTTCTTGTTTGAACAAACCAAACGTCGTCCAGCCATCTTACCAGTCGTGATGGAAGTAAAATAATAGAAGAAATGGAAACGCTTGGCGGGCGAAGGCTTGCCGAGTGTTTTTAACAGTAGAAAGAGGAAAGCAAATGGCAGTTATGCAGATTGAGTATTATTCAGAAGCCTTGAAGATGGAGTGGGGGGTGTCCGTCCTTTATCCCGATGCATCGCGCGTGGAAGATCCAGCGGATACGGATATTCCTGTTCTCTATCTCTTACACGGGATGAATGGCAACCACCACTCCTGGTTGAAGCGGACCAATGTGGAGCGCATCCTGCGCAATACCAATCTGATCGTGGTCCTACCCAATACCAATAATGGCTTTTACACAGATACCCAGTATGGCTACAACTACTACACGGCCATTGCGAAAGAATTGCCAGAGACTCTTTCTCGCTTCTTCCCGAATATGACTAAGAAACGGGAGAAAACCTTTATTGCGGGTCTATCCATGGGCGGCTATGGATCGATGCTCTTGGCTCTCAAGACAAATCGTTTCTCTCATGCGGCTAGTTTTTCTGGTGCTTTAAGTTTCCATGATAGAGACTTTGAAAACAATGACTTGGAGCAACCAGCTTTTTGGAAGGGGATCTTTGGAGAGATTGAGGATTGGACGACCAGTCCCTATTCGCTAGAGACTGCTGCCAAGAAGTTTTCAGATAAGAAGACCAAACTCTGGATCTGGTGTGGGGAGCAGGATTTCCTTTATGAGGCCAATAATTTTGAAGTCAAGGAACTAGAAAAGTTAGGTTTGGATGTCACCTATACCCACAGCCCGGGCAAGCACGAATGGTTCTACTGGGAACGTGAGTTGGAGCACTTTTTACAAACCCTACCAATCGACTTTGAACTGGAAGAGCGGTTAAGCTAAGATACCAATAGATTGAATATCAGTCAGAGCATTTGTTCTGGCTTTTTTCATATATATAGGAAGAAAGACTAGAAAGGTCACTTATTCATTTCAGTCCTGCTTTCTTTGTGGTATAATAGGAACGATTGAAAAATGAGCTAGAAATAGCGAACAAGATAAGAGGAGAGAAATATGGCAAAAGATATTCGTGTGCGTTATGCACCAAGTCCAACAGGGCTACTACACATCGGAAATGCTCGTACAGCATTGTTTAACTACTTGTATGCGCGTCACCATGGTGGAACCTTTATCATCCGTATCGAGGATACAGACCGCAAACGTCACGTCGAAGACGGAGAACGTTCACAGCTTGAAAACCTTCGTTGGTTGGGCATGGACTGGGATGAAAGTCCTGAGACGCATGAAAACTACCGCCAGTCTGAACGTTTGGAACTCTATCAAACATACATTGACCAACTTTTGGCCGAAGGAAAAGCCTACAAATCTTACGTTACAGAAGAAGAGTTGGCAGCTGAACGTGAACGCCAAGAAGCGGCGGGTGAAACACCTCGCTATATCAACGAATACCTTGGCATGAGCGAGGAAGAAAAAGCTGCTTATATCGCAGAACGTGAAGCAGCGGGTGTGATTCCAACGGTTCGTTTGGCAGTGAATGAGTCTGGTATCTACAAATGGCACGATATGGTCAAAGGCGATATCGAATTTGAAGGTGGCAATATCGGTGGGGATTGGGTCATCCAGAAGAAAGATGGCTACCCAACTTACAACTTTGCCGTTGTCATCGATGACCACGATATGCAAATCTCTCATGTTATCCGTGGAGATGACCACATTGCTAACACACCAAAACAGCTCATGGTTTATGAAGCTCTTGGTTGGGAAGCACCTGAGTTCGGTCACATGACCCTTATCATCAATTCTGAAACAGGTAAGAAGTTGTCTAAACGTGACACCAACACCCTTCAGTTCATCGAAGACTATCGTAAGAAGGGTTACCTTCCAGAAGCAGTCTTTAACTTTATCGCTCTTCTTGGTTGGAACCCTGGTGGGGAAGACGAGATCTTCTCTCGCGAAGAGCTTATCAAGCTCTTTGATGAAAACCGTCTCAGCAAGTCTCCAGCGGCCTTCGACCAAAAGAAAATGGACTGGATGAGCAATGAATATATCAAGAATGCAGATCTTGCGACTATCTTTGAAATGGCCAAACCATTCCTCGAAGAAGCAGGTCGTTTGACAGACAAGGCTGAAAAATTAGTGGAACTCTACAAACCACAAATGAAGTCAGTGGACGAAATCGTTCCATTGACAGACCTTTTCTTCTCAGACTTCCCAGAATTGACAGAAGCAGAGAAAGAAGTCATGGCTGGTGAAACCGTGCCAACTGTACTTGAAGCCTTTAAAGCGAAACTCGAAGCCATGTCAGACGATGAGTTTGTGGCAGAAAATATCTTCCCACAAATCAAAGCGGTTCAAAAAGAAACTGGGATCAAAGGGAAAAACCTCTTTATGCCAATCCGAATCGCCGTTTCAGGTGAAATGCATGGTCCTGAATTGCCAGATACCATCTACTTACTTGGTCGCGAAAAATCCATCCAACACATTGAAAACATGTTGGAAAAAATCAGATAATTATCAGAAAAGTCCCTATTAAATGGGGCTTTTTGTTTTACCTCTAAAGTAAAAGTATTATAGGATTTTTTCAAAAAATTGCCCCGGTTTGACAAATTGATCCTACTGAAAACGATTTTATTACTATCTAAAACAAAAATTATAAAAAAATAGCAATAATTAAGGATAATTGCTTCCAAAAATCGACAGATTAGTCTATAATGTTAGGGAAATAAAAAATGTAATAAGGAGACAGAAATGTTTTTTAAACGTTCGAACGGTGAATTCCGTGAAACGGATCGTGTGACCCGTTTCAAATTGATCAAATCAGGTAAAAACTGGTTGCGTGCTGCGACTTCTAACTTTGGTCTTTTGAAAGTCATTCGTGGTCAAGTCGAAGAGACTGTTGTAGCTGAAGTGCGTGAAGACGCAGTATCAGTGAAAGAAATGACAAGCCGTGGCTTGCTTAAAGGGATCGTAGCAGCTGGGGCTGTTTTTGGTGCAGCTACAGTAGCGAACACTGCAAAAGCAGATGAGACAGGATCAGACGTTGCGACTGCATCTGAGCTTTCAAGTGAAGCTCTTGTAGAACAAGGAAGTACAGTACTTGGTACAACTTCAACAACTGAATCTCAATCTGAATCAACTACAGAATCAACTACAGAATCAACAACTGAGTCAACAACAGAATCAGCTAGCGCTTCTGCATCTGCAAGTGCTTCAACCTCTGCAAGTGCTTCAACCTCTACAAGCGTATCTGTATCTCACTCAGCTTCATTGAGCGAACAAGGTTCAGCAGAACTTTCAGCAGCTTCAAGCGAATCAACTGTAGCAGCTGGCTCTGAAGCAAGTGTAGAAAGCACTACAACAGTAGCGAAAGCTGAAGATAAAGTTGTTTTGGAACAAAACACTTCAGAAGCAGCATTGTTGAACAAGATTGCAGGAGACTACTCAGCAACTGTTTCAGCTCCAGAAAAGAAAGCAGCACTTGATGCTGCCATCGCTAAAGTTCAAACAGAATTGACAGCAAGCAACAGCTTGATCAACGCTAATGCTTCAGCTCAATCATACGCAGACCAACGCGAACGTTTGAGCAAATCAGTAGATGACATGATGGCAACCTTGACTGCAGCAGGATTTACTGGAAACACAACAGTAAACGGTGCTCCAGCAATTTCAGCTCAGTTGGCACCAATCTCAACTTCAAATACACTTGCAGCAGGTGTTGACGCAACTCCAGGTATGGATGATGCTAATGGAGCGACACTTACTGATAAAGCGACTACAATTCCTTCAGGATACTCAGCAGACCCAGCTTCAGATCGTTTGACATTCGGTGTTTGGAACCTTAAATCATACAACCAAGATTACAACACAAACTATTATGTGACATTGTCAGTTGATAAGACAACTAGCACAAACAATCCTGATGTTTATGTTCGTTTGGTGGATAAATCAACAGGTAATGAAGTTGCAACTACAACTTTGACTGCAGCTAACTCTGGTAAAGAAGTAAATCTAGGTAATCTTTCATCTAATACATACTACCCATACTTTGTATATAATGCTGCTACAGATGGTGGTTCTGCAAGTGTTGATGCCATTATCAAAAAGAATGAAGATGTTGCATTCGCTAATACTACAGAACAAGTATACGACTACTTGACACCTGCCAACCAAGGTGAGACTAAACCAAACGTACAAATTGGGGTGCCATCAACTAAGATGAACCAAACAACTCACTATAAAGTAGTTGACACAACTTCATCAACTTATGATGCTTCTCGATCAAGTTCAGATACAACAACCCAAAGCTACAAACCAACTGGTAATGAAACAGAGCTTGCTTCATATACACAAACTGGTATTCAAGGTCAAAACTATACTGCTTCAAATCCACGTTCATTTGAAGGTTATGTTTTGTACCAACAAGCTGATTCATCAACTACATCTGGTGAACTTGGGAACTCTGTAGGTACTAAGTACGCTGAGTTGAAGGGAACTCGTGCGCATTATTATGTAAAACGTATTCGTGAAGTAGTAGCTAACGATGGTTCAACAGTAACTAAGATCTATGTATTGGATCCATCAGCTGTATCTACATTCAATGAGTCAACTATGGCTAACAATACAGATACTAATGGTTACACACTTGTTTACACTACTCCAGTGATTAAACCAGGTGAGAAGTATATTCCATCTGCAACAAACATGGATACTGATAAAGTTGTTGTTAATAGTAAAAATGGTGATTATCAACTTACAGTTTCTCCATGGCACAACCCAGATGAGCCAAATGAAGGTCTTGTCTATATCACAGGTTGGTATGCGGCTGGCCACGTAGGTGAAGCGGATTACATGTATACCACTGAACCAAATGGCACAGCAAACTCAACTCCTGGTGGTAATACACAAAACACTATCGGTGGTCGTACGAAGTATGCCTTGTTAGCTGATGGTAAGACAATTAAGACTGATTCATCAGGTAATCCAGTGAAGACAACAGGTGGATTTGGTAACCAATTCTCAATTCCAGCTGCTAATGAAAAACCATCTGGTGATACAGTACACTACTACAAGAAGACAGACGAAAAAGGGAATGTTTACGTTCACTATAAAGATACTGAAGGAACAACTATTAAAGCTTCAGTAACAGATGAAAATCAACAACCTATCAATAAACACTATGATACAGTAGAAGATAATCGTCCAGCTACAATTGAGTACAATGGTAAAACTTACGAGTTGGTACCAGCAGGTACATATACTGTTGGTGAAGTTGACTCAGATGGTCACCTAAAATCTTCAGATGATATTACAGGTTCAGTTGCTAAACAAGATAAAAATGTAACCTATATCTATAAAGTGAAAGAAACACCAAAAGAAGGTGAAGTTGTTATCACTTATGTAGATACGAAAGGTAACGAAATCCAAAAATCTCGTCAAGATACACCTAAATCACCATATGACACACCATATGATACAACTGAAAAAGGTGAAAAACCAAATATCATCAAGACAACTGATGGTAAGACCTATAAAATTGTTCCTAAAGGTGATTACCCAGTAGGAGGTGTTGATGAAAATGGTCATTTGAAATCTTCAGATCCTATTACTGGTAAAGTTGACAAACCAAAATCTACCATTACTTACGTTTATGAAGAAGTTGGAAGTGTCTTTGTTCATTATAAAGATATTAACGGAAATACGATCATGGGATCTGTTATTGATGAGCAAGATCAACCACTTGAGAAGGATTATGATACTGTAGTAGATAATCGTCCTAAAGAAATTAAATTTGAAGGTAAAACTTACGAACTTGTAGAAGCTGGTAATTACCCAGTAGGTCAAGTTGACAGCCAAGGTCACTGGACAGGTGATGATGATACGACTGGTAAAGTGGCTTCAGGTGAGAAGAATGTTACTTATATCTATAAGTTGAAAGTGGAATCACAATCAGATTCAGGTTCAAATTCAGCATCTGATACAACATCAGCTTCACAATCAGAATCAGAAGTTGTATCTAACTCACGGTCTGTATCAGAACAAGCTTCTACATCACTGTCTGAATCAGCTTCTACATCATTGAGCCAATCAGCTGTTGAATCAGCAAGTGTGTCTGCGAGTCAATCCTCATCATTGAGTACGTCAGCACAAGAATCAGCATCAGTATCAGCTAGTCAATCAGCGTCATTGAGTACATCAGCACAAGAATCAGCTTCTGTATCAGCGTCTGAATCAGCATCATTGAGCACATCGGCTTCAGCATCAGCATCTACCTCAGCAAGCCAATCAGCGTCATTGAGCACATCAGCATCTGAGTCAGCATCAGTATCAGCAAGCCAATCAGCATCATTGAGCACATCGGCTTCAGCATCAGCATCTACCTCAGCAAGCCAATCAGCGTCATTGAGCACATCAGCATCTGAGTCAGCATCAGTATCAGCAAGCCAATCAGCATCATTGAGCACATCGGCTTCAGCATCAGCATCTACCTCAGCAAGCCAATCAGCGTCATTGAGCACATCA
>ENA-UPWP01001238-UPWP01001238.1-human-gut-metagenome-genome-assembly--contig:-NODE-1238-length-14556-cov-114.869397_pt1 | contig 14556 bp, 12 predicted proteins | sample MGYA00250052_ERZ773380 | MGnify/ENA primary metagenome ERZ773380 (study PRJEB29103, sample SAMN06112063) | human gut metagenome | biome: human gut; feature: ankylosing spondylitis patient; material... | reverse complement strand
ATGCGGTTGATATTGACGCTCAAAGCATTGTCATCCACATATAGCTGATTGTCCCACAAATACTCAATCATATCTCCGCGAGAACAGATTTTTCCACCGTTCTTGAACAAATAATAGAGAATTTTAAATTCGTTCTTAGTAAGTTCTACGCTCCGTCCATTATAGTCCAAACTGCTGGATTCCAGATGCAGCACCGCATCTCCATAGACGATCTTCTCCCGTTGTTGTGCGGGATAGGTTTTCTTCAGCAGAGAAGCAATTTTCGCAAGCAGGATTGCTGTGTTATAGGGCTTCGTGATAAAAGCGTCTCCACCCAACATAATGCTATTCAGCTCGTCCATATCCGTGTTGCAGCTTGTCACAAAGATGATCGGCACTTCGGAAAAGGTACGAATTTTAGAGCATAAAGCAAAACCATTCTCTCCGGGTAACTTAATGTCCAACAAAATCAGATGTGGCTTTTCATCCTGAATCTGTTCTATCACAGCAGAAAAATTCTTTATGCCAATCGTTGCATATCCATTTCCATTCAATAATGTTTGCAATTCTCCCTGTATCACAGGATCATCTTCAATTATCATAATTTTATATCGTTTCATGCTTTCTGCACCTTCCTTGTTTTGTCCGGCCATCAATCGGCTTTTCTGCAGTTTTGGGAATCAGCCAAACACCGGCCATCTTCACAGCGCCGGAGATACGCCCACCGGCACAATAATAATTTACTCTACGAGGTGTCACGCCCCACTTCTCGGCGGCCTCTTTTAATGTCATATAGTCCATTTCGCACCTCCACAAAGTACATTATAGTTCCTTATCTCGAATAATGCAAGAAACATAATATGAATTATAAAGTTTAATCTTACTGCATTCTCTGAACTTAGGATACTCATTAGAATGGGGGTTAAGATAACGATATAGATGCACTTCACCTTGCCCTCATACTGCGGCAACAGGGCTTTCAGTGCTTCAAGATTATCGCCGTGGATGATCATGTTCTCACTGTCGTTGTTCTCGGTTTGCTGCCCCTGCTCATCAAAACTGTATTGCCGCTCCAGCACCCGGAAGGGAACTTCCTGATGATGGTTCACGACTTTATTTTTACCGATCCATTCCAAGGTTGGCATGGCGTTTTTCTCCAATCTAAAAATTTCAAACTGCGGACAAAAAGGACGCATTGTTGTGGCAAGCAGGGCTTTTGTCTATACAAACGCCATTTTTGCGTTGCAAAATGCTTGTTGGGCTGTGCCCAATCCCCTTCATTCTGCACCGTTCCGATGCAGGCTGCGCGTTTTTCCAAAACGCTTCTATTTATATAAGGTAGAGTTTCAAGACAGTTGCGCTCTGCAATTTTGATGGAGACATCTCAAGCCAAACGAACAGCCAGCAACGGCCTCAACGGTAAGTGAGGTCATAATGCTGGCTGTTCTTCGTTCAGATCGGAACGGAAAACATTCGACATTTTCGCTGGTTCATGGTACACTACATCCAATCCATGCGAATCCGTTGGAGGTGATTGTGTTGCTTTCCCTGTACTTAGCTGTTCTTGACGATCAAAGCAAAGAAGAACAATTTATAGATGTATATAATACCTACAAACGGCTGGTCTACCATACCGCTTACAAAATTATGGGCGATTCGTATCTGGCAGAAGATGTACTGCAAGAGGTGTTTTTGTACGTTGCCAAAAATTTTTCTAAAATTCATCGAGAAAACTGTCACGAACTCGCTGCTTATCTCGTTAGTTGTAGTAGAAGCCGTGCATACGATATGCTTCGCAAGCAGCGAGAAGAACCGCTGGAAGAAGTCCCGGACGCACCAGATGATGCCCCGGTGCCGGATGATGCAGCAGTCAGCACCGATAACATCCAACACCTGACAGAACTGATTGGGCAGATGAAACCGATGTACCGTGATCCTCTGCGTCTTTTGGCAATGGGCTATACCAACCGGGAGATTGCCGAATCGCTTGGACTGACGGATGAAGTGGTTCGGATGCGGCTTTTCCGTGGAAGAAAACTATTGTGGAAGGAGCTGAACAGCCGTGAGTGAGCGGACAGAGATCTCTTTTGATGCAGCTTTGATGATGGCACTCCGTGCAGATGCACAGAAAGAACTGGACGAGCTGCCAACGCCGGCACAGCTTGAAGAACGTTACCCGGACACGTTCCGATGGGATGCTCGCCTGAAAGCGGCATTGCATAAACGCCGTCCGGTGCTGAAACGAGTGCTTGTTGCAGCCATGACGCTGGTAATTTTAACTCTTGGCGCACTTGCAGTAAGCGCAGACTTCCGCAAGGCAGTCTACACGATGATTCAGAAGTTCCTGCCCATTGAGATGCAGCTGACGTATCAAGTGGACGGCGAACCGTTGGAACAGCTTCCGAATGGATACAGCGACCATTATGTGCCGGATGACTTTGAACGAGATTATGAACAAGGATATGATAACGAAATATCCTTTCTTCATGCCTATGTTGATGTCAATGATAAGAACATCTTTTATTATGTGGACTGTTCCGTAATTCAAGACTATGGACAAGTCGAAACTTTCGACAATGAGCACACGGTTTATGAGCGCATTAAAGTTGGAACAGCCGATGCAACACTCGGAACGAACAATAGCGGAGGCCGTACAGGATATGCGCTAGTATGGGAGAAAGATGGCATTTCACATACGATTATTGGAAAGATACCGCGTGAAGAGATTCTAAAAATTGCAGAGAGTATTTCCTGACTGGCTAAATTTTTGCCCACACTTGTAATTGCTTACAAATGTGTGGGCGTTTTTTTGTTGAAACGTCCAAAGTTGACAAGACCTTGAAATTTTTTCAAAAAAGTTGTCACAAACGCAATGTGAACTACGTTGACTAAGCAAAAGCTCCTATTGGGAGCAAAAAATTGGAGGTACATTATGGATTTTCTTAAACAAAAAGGGCCATTAGCAAGAGAATTCTGCAACACGTTGATTTACATTATTTCGTTAGTGTCATTAAAGCCTTCAAGCCTTCAGAGGGTGTTGACAGAACTTCAATGGAATGGGATGTGGTTCTTTTCTCTGGCATTTTTCGCTGTCATCTTTATGGAAATGCTGTCCGATTTTTTGCTGGTTACAGATCGCTGCACTGCATGGAAAGCATTAAATGGAAATGTCAGCGAAGCCGAATTTCACAATCTTCAGCAGATTGTCCTATGCGAAAATCAGAAAGTTTCCATTGAGAAGAAACTTGCAAGTACGATACTACTGGTTCTGATGATATGTGCAACTGCTGCATTTGTGTGGTTTACCTTTTTGGCTTGACTGAATAATTTTGGTATTTTGAATTCACATTCTTAGAAATCAGTTTTCAAAAGCAAAAATCCGCCGAGGAATCCTCCCGAAAAAAACGGGAAGAATCCTCGGCGGATTTCGTTTATCGTGTTGGCTCTTTTTCGGCTGTGTCTTTTTCCTCTGCAAAAAACATCTCTACATTTTTCTGAGCTTTCATCAACTCTTGCATCTCATCTCGTGCCTTCCGGTAGTCTGGGGATGCTTCTTTCTTCTTTTTCAGAAGTTCAGCGTATTCGATGCTCAAGTCCTTAGCCTTTGGCAGCTTTTTCAATCCAGCTTCATCAAAAGCAGCTTTTGCAGCCTTATGCAGCGTGATTTCTTCCCGGTGGGCTTCCAGAAATCTCTTACTGTACCCGGCTTTGCGGTAGGCGTCATAGACCGGGCGTGTCCGGGCGTAATTGACGATGTGCGTCCGCAGCACGGCAATTTCGGCCATGCGCGCTTCTGCAGCTTTAATGGAATCGCCCAACTCGTGATAGCGAGCAGTTGCTGCATCCACACGTTCCTGCATTTCTTTAATGCTGCCGATTTTATGCTCCTGTAAGAAAATCAGCGTCTTGGACATTTCTTTCAGATTATATCGCTTTGCCCAGCGAGCATACCCCATGCTCTTTCCCTCGGCCAGCTTTGCCTGAATGTCCACCAGCATCTGAAACTTTTGTTCCGGTACGATGCGCTTCTGCTTCTGCCGGGGATGGTGTTCGGTTTCCCCAGAGATAACAGCTTTCAGTTCTTCTTCACTATATCCTGCGCCCAAAGTGCGGAACCGGATGAATCGCTTCTGCCGTGCGCCTTTGACGGAGGTGTATTTTCCACGCTTGACCTCATAACCCTGCTGCTCCAGTCCTTGCAGAAAATCTTCGTAGTCTTTGGGCTTTTCCGCCAGAATAGTGTCAATCACGCCACATAGACGGTCACGATTGCTTTCTTTGGGCGGGTAGAGTGTGCGCTTTTGCCGCTCCCGATAGGGTTTTATCTCAATGACGGAAAGCTGATGCTCTAAGCAGATCAGATCGCTCAACCGTTGCACAGCCAGCCCGGACAATAAAAAATCCCGGAATTTCCGGGTGCTGTCCAACGCAGTGGAGTTGTAGATAATGTGATTATGAATGTGTTCCCGGTCCGTGTGGGTTGCAACGATAAACGCATACTTGCCTTTGGTGAAACGCATTGCCAGCTCATAACCCACCTTGTTGGCTTCTTCGGCGGTGATCTCGCCGGGTTTGAACGACTGCCGGATCTGATAGGCAATCACGTCACTTTTTTGTCTGCGCCCAGTGACAAGTTCATACTGCCGTTTGGACAGCATAAATTCTTCATCCACCGTCAAAGGACTGCATTCGTAGCTGCTAATCAGTTCGCCCTGCTGTGTCTTGTCTGGGTTCTGGGCGTAATCCGTGCGGCTTTTCAGACAAGCCGCAACCGACTTACCTTTGTTTTTGTGCAGCGCAATCAATCTTGTTGCAGCCAGTTTGACCACCTCCCGGCAAAAAGAAAATGCCGCACAGTGGCGGCATAAAAGTTTTATAATTCTGCAATCCAGCCGCTGAACCATTCCACGGCTTCCACGATGACCGTTCCGGCGGTGAGGAGCAGGAAGCAGCCAAACTCTGCCACCAACAGAATCAAGAATTGCAGCCACTCCCGGCAGTACAGCGTATAAAGACCGCAGCCGAAAATATACAGCATGGGCAGAGCCAGCACGAACGCCGACAGGTTCAGCGTCCATTTCAGCATCAGCGCAAGGAAAGCCGTAAGCAGCCAAAACGGGAAAACGATCATCTTAAAAACGAACCTCATATCTAGCACCCACCTTTCTTTCACCCCGATTATAAAGGTATCAACTACTGCGTTGCAAGGATGTCAACCCTTATGTAGCCCCGCAATCCTCCAACTGCGGGGAAAATTTTAGAGTTCTGCCAATTTGGAAAGGATCTGCCGACCAATCTCAATCAGTTCATCCAGCCGCTGCCGCAGGTCCTCCATGTCGGTGGCGTAGACTTTGCCGCACTCGTTGGCACGTTTGGCGTACTGGTTCAGGTTGTTGCTGCACATCTGCAAGAGATATGCCATGCGTTGCAGTTCTTTCAGGTCAAGGTTCAGGCAGTAGCCGTCCAGTGCCATCTTGCGGATATAGGCACTCAGGCTGCGGATGCCCATGCCCAGCATCTTTTCATAAATGCGGTTCTTCTCGGCTTTTGTGGTTCTCAGGATGATGGTCTCGTCCCGCTTTTCCCTCACCGGGCATCACCATCCTTGTCGTAATAACTGCGGAAGGGCTTCACCGCCTCCGGCTTGTCAGATTTTTCTTCCAGTGCTGCCAGCACCGAGGGGCGGCGCGGGGTATCCTCCTGTTCTTCCTCGTCCTGTTCCGGCTCGTGGCTCTTTTCGTCCACATCCAGCTGGGCGTTCAGCTCTGCAAGGCGGGCCGACTTTTCAGCCAGTTCTTCTTCCTGTGGGAAGGTCTTTTCCACCTCGATTTGTGCCGCCGCCTGCTGCTGATGCAGGGTATCCAACTCGTTCTCTGCGGCGGTGATACGCTCCGGGAGGTTGTTCAGGGCGTTGTCCAGACGAATGATATTGCCCAGCGGGTCGGTGCCCAAAGGCACCGTGTACTTCCGCTGTCCCTTCAAAAGTGCCTGATACTCCGTGCGGAAAGCATCGAACCGCAGAGATAGCTCAAAGCCCCGGTAGCTGCCGATGACTTTTTCTTCGGCGTTTGGCAGTTCAGAACAAGCAAGCACCAGACGCTCACCAGCGGTCTTTTTCTCATCGTAGGTCACGCCCTTGATGGTCATGCCGCAGAAACCCTCTTGCACCTGCGGATGGGCGGCGGCAAGCTGTGCATCGGCTTTCAGCCCGGCAATATGGGCGTTCATTTCCTGAATGTCTGCCGGGAATTTTGTCAGTAACTTGTCTTGCAGACGAAATTTCTGGCTCTGGTGGTCGGCTTTCAGCACCTTCAGCTTTGCCACCTGTACATCCAAGTCCATCTTCTCCTTGATGAGCGGATTTCCGGCGCAAAGTGCCTTGATCTCCGCATAGGAAAGTGCCTGTTCGTCTACATCTTCGCAGGAGCGCACCGGGGATTTGCTGGTCATAATCTGCGAGATAAATCGTTGTTTGTTCTCCAAAGTTTGCCAGAGGTAGGCGTCAAATGTCCCCTCCGTGACATAGTTGAACACCTTGACTTCCTTATTCATGTTGCCCTGTCGGATGATGCGCCCGTTGCGCTGGGTCATGTCGCTGGGCTTCCAGCCAACATCCAAGTGATGCACCGCCACAAGCCGGGATTGGACGTTGGTGCCCGCTCCCATTTTCGCCGTACTTCCGAGCAAAACTCGCACATCGCCGGAGCGCACTTTGGAGAACAATGCCGCCTTTTTTGCTTCGGTATCGGCGTTGTGGATAAACTCGATCTCGCTCTCCGGTACACCGGCGGCGATCAGCTTTTTGCGAATGTCATCGTAGACATTGAAGTTGCCGTCATTTTTCGGGGTGGAGAGGTCGCAGAACAAAAGTTGGGTCAGCTTCTGGTCTTTGCCCTCCTCCCAGATCTTCAGCACGTTCTGCACACAGACGTTCAGTTTGCTGTTGGGGTCGTCCGGCAGCATTGGGTTCATCAGACGCACGTCCAAGCCGATTTTTCTGCCGTCATTGGTGACGCAGAGCATATTGTCCACGGACGCATCTACGATGCCGGAGTGGATATCTGCGGCACGTTTGCTCAGTTCCTGCACCATCTCTTTTTGGAGGTCGGACGGCTTTGCTACCACGGTCTCAAACTTTGCCTCCGGCACAGGCAGATGGAGCTGGTCACTGGTTTTGATGTCGGCCACTTCCTTAAACATGGACATCAGCTCCGGGAGGTTGAAGAACTTGGCAAATCTCGTCCTCGCCCGATATCCTGTACCTTCGGGCGCAAGCTCGATTGCAGTGGTGGTCTCTCCAAAAGTGGATGCCCAGCAGTCAAAGTGGGTCAGCTTTTTCTGCTGCAAGGTGCTGTACTGCAAATACCGCATAACCGTGTACAGCTCGGTCATGGAGTTAGACACCGGGGTGCCGGTGGCGAACACCACGCCACGCCCGCCGGTGATCTCGTCCAGATAGCGGCACTTGCCGAACATATCGCTGGATTTCTGTGCTTCGCTGGTGGATAATCCTGCGACATTACGCATTTTTGTCGTGAGGAACAAATTTTTGAACGCGTGTGACTCGTCCACAAACAGGCGGTCAACACCCAACTGCTCGAAGGTAACTACATCATCCTTACGCTCATCGGAGCGCAGTTTTTCCAGTTTGGTTTCCAGCGTTTTCCGGGTCTTTTCCATCTGCTTGATGGAGAAATTCTCGCCTGCGTGGACTTTCAGCTCGTTGATGGCGGCAAGCGTTTCATAAATTTGCTCCTGAATGATACGCTCCTGCCGCTCAAAGGATAGCGGAATGCGCTCAAACTGCGAATGCCCGATGATGATGGCATCGTAGTCGCCGGTGGCGATGCGGGCACAGAATTTTTTACGATTGGCGGTCTCAAAGTCCTTGCGCCGTGCTACCAAAAGTTTGGCGTTGGGGTAGAGGTTCAGGAACTCCGAAGCCCATTGCTCCGTCAAATGGTTGGGCACGACAAAAAGACTTTTCTGGCACAGTCCCAGCCGTTTTGCTTCCATAGCAGACGCCGCCATTTCGTAGGTCTTGCCCGCACCAACTTCGTGTGCAAGCAGCGTATTACCGCCATAAAGCACATGGGCAATGGCGTTGCGCTGGTGTTCCCGGAGGGTGATCTCCGGGTTCATGCCTACGAATTTGATGTGGCTTCCATCGTATTCACGGGGTCTAGTGCTGTTGAACAGCTCGTTGTACTGCTTCACCAGCGCAATGCGCCGCTGAGGGTCCTGCCAGACCCAGTTGGCGAAAGCATCCTTGATGATCTGCTGTTTCTGCTGCGCCAGCATGGTTTCCCGCTTGTTCAGCACACGTTTGGGTTTGCCCTCGGCATCCTCGATGGTGTCATAGATGCGGACATCTTTCAGATTCAGGGTTTCCTCCAAAATCTTGTAGGCGTTGGCACGGGATGTGCCGTAGGTCTCGGAGGAGATAATATCGCCCCGTCCCGTAGCGGTCTTGCCCTCCACACGCCACTCTGCGGTATAAGGAGAATAACGCACCTTGACTGCATGGCGCAGATAGTAGGGAATCTGGAAAGTCTCGGTCATAAACTTTTGAATGATTTCAGGTGCAAGCCATGTGGCACCCAGCCGCACATCAATTTCAGATGCTTCCAGTTCTCTGGGCTGTGCCTTAATCAGCGCATCCACATTGACCGCAAATTCCGGGTTGGTCTCTGCCGCAAACTGCGCCATCCGCAGCTTCGCCCGGACATCGCCGGACAGGTACTCGTCTGCCATCTGCCAGCCTGCTTCCGGGTCGGTGGGGTCGGCAGCGGGGTCCTTGAAGATCACGCCGGAAAGCTCGGTGGTAATGCGCCCGTACTCACCGGGAGTGCCCAGCAGTTCTGCCATATAGGGCAAGTCCACTTTGCCATGCTCACCAATAGATACCGCCAACGCTTCGCTGGGGGTGTCCACGCTGGTGACGGTGCGCTCCGGGCGAATGGTGCGCTTGGTGAACATCGCTGCCTTGGATTTAAGCTGCCCCTGCTCGTCCAGATTTTCCAGCGAACACAGCAGATAGTAGGAAGAATCCTGTTCAAAAAGCCGCCCGTTTTTGCGGTCGTTCAGTAAGCCATATTTGGCGGCAAAGGCATCATAGGCGGCGTTCAAATGCTCCTGCGTTGCCTTGATGTCCTCGTCCGGGTAGTCGTTCAACTGCTGGTCAATCAGTTCGTTGACGATCTGCCGCAGCTCTACCATGCCGGTGACACGCCCCTTGGCGGTGTCGGACAGTTCCACCTGTGTCATCACGGAATTTTCCCGGTAGAACACTTCGCCGTCCACCACGGTGTAGCTGAAATTCTTCACGTCCGGGTCGGCAGGCAGGGTGCGCCGGGCGGTTTCTTCCTCGGCAATGTCGGGAGCATCCACCTCGGCGGCAGTGTACTGTCCCTCGATGTGCTGTGCCGCCTCGGCAAGCTGGTCTGCAAGCACCGCACCCTCTATGGGGCGCACAGTACATTCTTCCTTGCCGTACTGAGTGCTTTCCATCGTCAGTTCACCTAGAACCATCTCCGGGTGGTCTATGAAATACTGATTGATGGCAAAGCCATCCTCGGTTTTGCCCAACTGCACCCAGTCCGGCTCATGGTCGATGGGGCGGTCACGCTTCTGCAGGAAGATAATGTCGCTGACAACATCTGTGCCTGCGTTAGCACGGAACGCATTATTCGGCAGACGGATAGCACCCAGCAGATCAGCACGTTCCGCAATATGCTTGCGGGCGGTGCTGTCCTTGCTGTCCATCGTGTACCGGGAAGTGACAAACGCCACGATGCCACCCGGACGCACTTGGTCGATGGCCTTGGCAAAAAAGTAGTTGTGAATGCTGAAACCGAATTTGTTGTATGCCTTGTCGGCAACTTTATAATTGCCAAACGGGACATTGCCTACCGCAAGGTCATAGAAATCCCGGCGGTCGGTGGTTTCAAATCCGGCTACCGTAATGTCAGCCTGCGGGTACAGTTTTTGCGCAATGCGCCCGGTGATGCTGTCCAGCTCCACACCATACAGGCGGCTGCCCTGCATGGTGTCCGGCAGCATCCCGAAAAAGTTGCCGACACCCATGCTGGGTTCCAGAATATTACCGCTGCGGAATCCAATTTTCTCTACGGCATCATAGATGGCATGGATAACGGTGGGGCTGGTGTAGTGGGCGTTCAGGGTACTGGAACGGGCGGCGGCGTATTCGTCCTCGGAGAGCAGTCCTTTCAGTTCGACGTACTCTTTTGCCCAACTGTCTTTGCCGGAGTCAAAGGCATCTGCCAGACCGCCCCAGCCCACATACTGGGAAAGCACCTGCTGTTCCTCGGCGGTGGCACCCCGATGCTCCTCTTCCAGCTTGAACAGGGTGCGGATGGCTTCGATATTCCGGGCGTACTTCTGCTTTGCGCCGCCCTCGCCCAGATGGTCGTCCGTGATGCGGAAATTTCCGGCAGGCTCCAGCGCAGGTTCAGCGTTCCGAGCTTCATCCAAGGCGGCGGCATCGGGGAATGTCTGCCATTCGCCGTTGACCTCCCCAGAGATAGGCAGCTTGTCCAGTGATTCATCAGACGTAGGCTCATCCCGTCGCAGACTGTCCTCGAACTGCTGTTTGTTCAGCACCTCGTTGCTCCACGAATAGCCCTGCGCGCTGGTGTCGATGCGAACATCCGTTTCGCCTACATAGCCGATTTTCCCCTCGATGGTTCGAGTGGGGAGTTCAACCACAACATTGTCACCGGCCTTATAATCAACTGCTTTTTCGGGAGCAGCATCAAGGGCTTCATCCTGCTGTTCGTACAGTTCCCGGACGACAGACAAAGGTTCCTCCCGGAAAACTGGCATCCGCAGGTCGGCCAGTGCCATATCCTGCAAGGAAACCTTGCCCTTATCAAAATCCACTCCGTCAATCCGAAATTTCCGGCCATCCATATTGATGATGGAGCCGATGGGCAGATAGTCCTCTTTGTGCAGATGTTTAGTCTGGTGATGAGTCCCATCTTCGTTCAGTCCGGCAAGGTAAACATCATTGCCTGCAGACCACAATTCTTTTGACTTTCTTACCCATAAGCTAGGTGGAAAGCCTGTGACCTGAACTTCGCCCAGTGCTGTTTCTCTCGTAAACAAAGCACTGTTGAGAACTTTTGCGACCTTGGCAGCATCTTCTCCATAGAACATAAAATTGCCGCCAGCTTCAAATCCAACCAGAGTATCCGGGTGCTGCGCCTTTAATGCAGTGTATTCGGCTGCACTGGCGGCGTTCAGTTCAAGGGGAAAGTCGATGGCTCTTCTTTCTTTGTCCGACAGGTAGCGGTCAGACTGAATCATCAGGTCAATATATTTTTCGACCCGATCCCAGCGGAGAAGCACTTTCTGATGGTCGGGATAATGCTCAAACGTCAGACCCTTGCTGTCATGGTCAAGCCAACCACTGCTTCCGTCCAGATAAGTGTGTGAAGAACCGCCGGGGCCATACGGTGCATATTCGTTGGCAAGAGCTTTTGCCCGGAGTTTTCGGTCAGGCTGCAACTGATAAATTTTCCATATCCGAAGTTTGCTGCCTTCAACATTGGAACCTCTCCGCAGCGCATTTTCAATCTCCGCCTGCGACAAAACAAAAGCGGAGGGCGATTTTTCGCTCTCCGCTTGGTCGATGGAATCAATTTGTTTGGCTTCGGTGGGAATGTGGGCATCGAAGAAACTTAACTGTAAATCAGTTCGTTCAGCACCAGTTCCTCGGCCTGTGCTTTCAGACTGTTCATGTGCTGCACCCACCCCATCTGATGCTGCTCCTTGTTCGGAGCCGGGTTCTGCTTCAGCAGTCCCTGCATGGTCTGCTGCATCTGGCTCTCTGCCGTCTGCTCCACCTCCATCAGGTGCGGGTACAGGCTCCCGTTCAGGAGCATCGTGTTGTACAGCACCGGGCGATGGTTCATCAGGTACGTCCGGCGCAGCCTGCCGTACTTGCCCAGCGGCTTCCGGGGCTGGTTCAGAATCAAGTTCGGGAGCTGGTAGTCCCCGATGGTCGAGTAGGTCACGTTCCTGCTGTTCGTATTCATATTGGCTCCTTTCTGCATTGCGGCGGCGAATGGTTGTTTTTACGGTGCGCTCGATGTTTCGCAGCACCTCCCGGCTCATGTCGCTGACTGCTGCGCCGAGGGCGTAGACACTATCCGGGGTGGAAAAATCGTGGATGGCTTGAAAATCGTCCTTGTCGAACCAGCCCGCCGGCTCAAAGCCGCAGCGTTCCAGCAGCGTGTAGGTGACGCTGATGGCGGCGGCGGACTTGAACTGCATCTCCACCCCGGCTTCATCATAATCCATCAGGAGCGAACCGTCAACGATGGCGCGAATGTCGCCGCCGTTGTTGCCCCAGTAATCTGCCACCAGTTTCCCTGCAACATCGGCAAGCTGCTGGCTGACACGCTGCCCGCTGATGCCGTAGGTGGCGGCGAGCATTTCCGAAACCGGCTGTTTCAGGTCATCGTTAAACTGCCATACCTCCGGGTCACGGGAATTGCGGCGCACCCCGGTGTCCGACACATCGAAAACGTAGTGCAGGCGAGGGAATCCGCTGGATTCGTCCAGCAGAGCGATGCCCTTGGCACCCCGGCGCACATAACGGTTCATCCGGCTGTTCCAAACATCATAGTCGGCGCAGGCGGTGGCATCCGGGCGTTGGGCGTAGATCATCAGCTGGTCTGCAAAGGGGTACTTGTACAGCCGGGATGCGCTGGTCAGGTAGTCCGTCCAGCTTTCCCAGTATCGGGTCAAGCCGTTGGCCGTGCGCTGGGCAAGGGCAAGGTATTCTTCGGTTTTGCTTGGCATAGCGTTCCTCCCTTCAAGTTCATGGTAAACAAAAAAGCGAGCGGCCTTTTCAGGTCACTCGCTTATGGAATCTATGGTATTTTATTCGTGTTTTGCGGCAAACTTTTCTGCCATCTCCAACAGACGGTCAAAGGTCTGCTTTTCTTCCGGCTCCTCGATCAGCTTTGCAAGGAGCGCACGGAACACATCGGTGCTGTCCTGCCCCAGTGCGGCGGCAACTTTGTCGATGCAGTCGTGCAGCTTCTTGACCGCTTCATCGGAGGGTTTGGATTTGGCAAGCAGGTCGGACAGGTAGCTGATGAAGGGATAGGTGGAATCATCGTTGATGATCTCGTTGGTTTCCTCGATGATCTTCTGGTTATCTTCGGGGGTCATATCGCCCTTTTCTTCCCATACATCACGGGAAGAAGTGCGGCCTTTCAGAAAAGTGGCAAAGAGCAGGCGGTCAAGGGGAGAGCGTTTTGTGGTGTCCATTGGCAAGCCTCGCTTTCTTTTTTGTGAATCGAAATTGATAAAGTATCATTAGTATAACATGAATCCGCTGGTGCTATCAAGACCATACTTTTGAGGGTTTCAAAAACTGGAATCGTCGTAAAGTTTCGATTTTAACGTAAGGACATTCTGACGAATCTGTTCCATGACTGCTTTGAATTCATCATCGCTTTTCCCGGTAGGGTCATCCAGACCCCAATTCTCATCAAAAGGTCTGCCAATGAACGGGCAGCTGACATTGCAGCCCATGGAAATAGCGATATCCGGCTTTGGAATTGCAGAAATCAGCTTGGAATACTGTGTCTTTTCCATGTCGATGCCATATAGTTCTTTCATCAGGCGCACAGCATCCTGATTGATCTGCGGTTTGGTTTCGGTTCCAGCCGAGTAGCTTTCAAACACATCTGCGGCCAGTACCTTGCCAAAGGCTTCGGCAATCTGACTGCGGCAGGAATTATGGACACAGATAAAGGCGATTTTGGGTTTTGACATATAGGTGTTCCTTCCCCACAAACTGGAATTTGACTAATCCTACATGTGCATCATATTACACTCATGTAATTATCCTCTACATAAACAGCTTTTCCATCAGCAAGCTTAATCTCATCTTTGCCGTTCGGTAATACTGTTGTTTCAGAACCATTCCAATGGGGGATAATAGGATTGTCAATAATATGTAATCCATCTGTTAAATTTCCCGCCGCATACATACTTCCTGCACTGATTCCGACATATATAAGTCCGTTTTTAATTGCATTATTAAGTATTCTATCAAAACCAGTTCTAGACATTTCACGACAAAGCACAGATACATCACCACCACTGACAAAAACAGCATCAAATTGGTTTAATTCTTCAAAAGTTAATAGCCTTGTAAGCATAAACGGGGTTGTAACATACGAAGAATAGGTTCTTTGATAGTCTTTTGAAAGAATTAATTCCAGATTGTACACTAATATATTTTCGTACTGAATTCCCATTAGAAAGAGTTCATGAAAACATATTGCAAGCGACTCTCTTGCACCATCTGTTTCAATGCCAGCTGTTGGAATATAAAGCACTTTCACATCCTTCGGACACTTTCCAATAATATCAAAGAATTTCTCTTTCATCTTATCGGTCAACCCTGCAGATGTAAGAAATAGATGTTTTCCATTCATATTCTTTTACCTCGTCAAACTCCGATTTGTCGAGTTCAGTATACCACACCGAATCCCATTGTAAAAGAGCCTATGTACGCCGCCCGCAGGCGGCGAA
>ENA-UPWP01001233-UPWP01001233.1-human-gut-metagenome-genome-assembly--contig:-NODE-1233-length-14588-cov-8.092688_pt1 | contig 14588 bp, 8 predicted proteins | sample MGYA00250052_ERZ773380 | MGnify/ENA primary metagenome ERZ773380 (study PRJEB29103, sample SAMN06112063) | human gut metagenome | biome: human gut; feature: ankylosing spondylitis patient; material... | reverse complement strand
TCCAATTCAAAATCTTGTAATGCTTCTACATTGTAGTTAGCATCATCTTTACGGTTTGCTACAACGCGCAATACTTCACGAGCTGTATCAAGACTTGTTAAGCATGGTGTACCCATTTCTACAGCAAGACGGCGCAATTGGAAACCTTCACGTTCAGGCCGTTTACCAGCTGTCAATGTATTAAGTACGAGATCCACCTTATCTTGGCGAATGTGGTCAGCACAGTTGTCTTCGCCTTCATGGATTTTATTAACGACCTTGCAATTAACACCATGTTCGATGAAGTATTTGCCTGTACCACCAGTCGCTTCGATGTGATAGCCAAGGTCGATGAAACCTTTTGCAAGTTCACAAGCTTCTGCTTTATCGCGATCTGCTACGGTCATAAGGATTGTACCATCTTCTGGAATACGCATGTTGGCACCATTGATAGCTTTAAACAATGCTTCAGAATAGGTACGACCAATACCCATAACTTCACCAGTAGATTTCATTTCAGGTCCAAGAGCGATTTCTACAAGGCCCATTTTGGAGAAGGAGAATACAGGTGCTTTTACAGCCACATATGGTTTATTAGGTACAAGTCCTAAAGGTAAGCCTAAATCTTTTAAGCTTTCACCAAGAGCAATTCGAGTTGCACATTCTACCATATTAATACCTGTAACCTTAGAAATAAATGGTACAGTACGGCTAGAACGAGGGTTAACTTCGATTACATTAAGTTCGCCATCAGCCACGATGTATTGAATATTAAGAACGCCCTTAACATTAAGGCCAATTGCGATACGACGTGTATAATCTACGATTTGATCGATAATTTCTTGGCTCAAATGTTGTGCTGGATAAACTGCCATGGAGTCACCAGAGTGAACACCGGCGCGTTCGATTTGTTCCATGATGCCAGGGATACATACGTCGGTACCGTCGGAAATAGCATCAACCTCTACCTCCATACCAACCATGTAACGGTCGATAAGAACTGGATGTTCTTTGGACGCTACTACGGCTTCCTTCATATATACATCAAGTTCTTTATCATTATATACGATTTCCATAGCACGACCACCCAATACATAGGAAGGACGAACGATCAATGGGTATTTTAAGTTCTTAGCAGCTGCTTGCGCTTCTTCATCAGATGTAACAAGAGCACCTACTGGACGAGGGATACCAAGTTTTGCCAATAATTCGTCAAAACGTTCACGGTCTTCTGCCATGTCGATACTATCTACGGATGTACCGAGAATTTTTACACCGCGTTTAGCCAATGGGCCCGCCAAGTTAATAGCTGTTTGACCACCAAATTGAGCAATAACGCCAGCTGGTTTTTCTTTATCAATGATTTCCATTACATCGTCCACTGTTAATGGTTCGAAGTACAAGGAATCAGAAATATCGAAGTCTGTAGACACTGTTTCTGGGTTATTATTGATCATAATGGATTGGTAACCCGCTTTACGAAGTGCCCAAGAGGAATGCACAGAGCAGTAGTCAAACTCTACACCTTGACCGATACGAATTGGACCGGAACCAAGTACTACAACGGATTTTTCACCTAGTGGTTTAACTTCGTCTTCTTGTGCATAAGCACTATAGTAGTATGGTGTTTTAGATTCGAATTCTGCAGCACATGTATCTACATATTTATAGGTTGGAAGAATATTCCATTCTTTGCGTTTCGCCTTTACGTCTTCTGCTGTTGTATTCGCATAGCGCGCAATAACAGTATCAGGGAAGGAATAACGTTTAGCTAGACGCAATACATCTTGAGTCAAACCATGTTCAGTTAACGTTTTTTCTACATTGACGATATTCTTGATTTTTTCAATGAAGAATGTATCGATTTTAGTAATGTAGTGGATTTTTTCTACACTAATCCCCTTGCGAAGTGCTTCAGCCACAACGTAGATACGTTCATCATCTACTAAATGTAAACGTTCAATCAATTGTTCTATGGACTCATGAGCGATTTTCTTAAGCTCAATATGGTCTAAACCGATTTCCAAGGAGCGGATAGCTTTCAATAAAGAACCTTCCAAGGTACGGTCAATAGCCATAACTTCGCCTGTAGCCTTCATTTGAGTGCCCAATGTGCGGTCTGCCAAATTGAATTTTTCAAATGGCCAACGAGGAAATTTAGTTACCACATAGTCAAGTGTTGGTTCGAAGCACGCTTTTGTTTCACCTGTTACAGCATTGGTAATTTGATCCAATGTCATGCCTACTGCAATTTTTGCAGCTACCTTAGCGATTGGATAACCGGTTGCTTTAGATGCCAATGCAGAGGAACGGGATACACGAGGGTTTACTTCGATAACGATATATTCGTTACTATCTGGATTTAAAGCGTATTGTACGTTACAACCACCTTCGATTTTCAAATAGCGAATGATGTCAACAGATGCGGTACGAAGCATTTGGTATTGAATATCGTTCAATGTTTGGCTTGGTGCCACAACGATGGAGTCACCTGTATGTACACCTACAGGGTCGATATTTTCCATGTTACATACGATGATACAGTTATCTGCACTATCGCGCATGACTTCGTATTCGATTTCTTTCCAACCTGCAACGGAACGTTCCGCCAAGATTTGGTGAATTGGTGAAAGTTTCAAACCACGGCGTGTGATTTCATACATTTCATCTTCGTTATGCGCAATACCGCCACCAGTACCGCCCAATGTATAAGCAGGACGGATGATGATAGGATAGCCGATGCGATTTGCAAAGGCTACGGCTTCTTCAAGGTCATTGAAGATGTCGGATTCAGGAACTGGTTGATTGATTTCCTTCATCGCTTCCTTGAACAATTCGCGATCTTCTGCATGTTTAATAGCTTCTAATGTCGTACCAAGCAACTTAACGCCATACTCTTCGAGTACGCCAGCTTCGGATAATTGAACGGCCATATTTAGACCTACTTGGCCACCCAATGTTGCCAATAAGCCCCAAGGGCGTTCTTTTTTAATAACTTCTGTTACGAACTCAAGGCTAATAGGTTCTACATATACACGGTCTGCAATATCTGTATCTGTCATGATTGTTGCAGGGTTAGAGTTAACCAATACTACCTTATAGCCTTCTTCACGAAGGGAACGGCACGCTTGTGTACCAGCATAGTCGAATTCTGCTGCTTGGCCGATAATAATTGGACCAGAACCAATTACGAGTACTTTTTTTGCTTCTGTGGTCATATTATTTTCCCTTTCTCATCATATCTTCAAATTCATCAAACAAATATAGGTTATCAGTAGGTCCAGGGGACGCTTCTGGATGGTATTGTACGGAGAAGATTGGCAATTCTTTGTGGCGCATACCTTCTACAGTACCATCATTCACACTGCGATGTGTGATTTCAATATAATCAGGCAAAGAAGAATCATCTACGGCAAAGCCATGATTTTGAGATGTAATATATACACGGCCGGTACGAAGATCTTGTACAGGGTGGTTAGAACCACGGTGACCAAATTTAAGTTTGAATGTAGTGCCGCCGTATGCTTGTGCCAATACTTGGTGACCCATGCAGATACCAAAGATTGGTTTCTTACCAAACATTTTCTTCACTTCTTCTACTGCATAACCTAGATCTTGAGGGTCTCCAGGGCCATTGGACAAGAAAATGCCATCAGGATTAACAGCGAGTACATCTTCTGCTTTAGAATCTGCTGGGAATACAGTTAAACGGCAACCAGCAAGCTCTAAGGATCGAAGAATATTTTCTTTTACACCATAATCCATTACAGCCACATGGAATTCTGCATTTTTATCGCCACGCATGCCTTGCCATTTTGTAGTGACGCGCATAACTTGGTCTGTAGGCAAATCTTGTTTAAATAATTTTTGAATATCTTCCATCGGATAATCAGCACGCACAAGTACGCCTTTCATAACACCATGGTTACGAATAGTACGAGTAATAGCACGCGTATCTACATCATAGAGGCAAGGAATGCCATGCAAACGTAAATATTCGCTGAACAAACCTTCATTTTGCCAATTGGATGGAAAATCACATAGTTCACCTACGATAAAGCCTTTACAGTATGGTTTAGGACCTTGTGTAATAGCATTTAATGTACCATAGTTACCAACGAGTGGATATGTTAATGTAATAATTTGATCCGCATAGGATGGGTCAGTCAAAATTTCTTGATATCCAGTCATGCCTGTATTAAACACAACCTCGCCCACTGTAGGAGCGCCGCCTAATAAGGAACCTTCAAATACGGAGCCATCTTCCAGAACTAATTTGCCTTTCATTATAGGACCACGCCCTCCTTCATAACGATGTTACCGTCTACAACGGTAAGTTTTGCTTTACCAGTAACAATCATGCCATCAAATGGGCTGACTTTACCTTTTGTATAGAATTTATTTCTATCTACAGTCCATTGTTCTGTAGTAGAGAATACTGTAATATCCGCTGGTTTACCAACTTCTAACACACCTGCATCTAGATGCATCAACTCAGCTGGACGTGTACTCATGTAGTACACCACTTGGTCGATGCTAAGTTTATCTGGACCATAGGCATTAGTAATAACGCCAGCCAAGGATGTTTCAAGCCCGCTAAAACCATTTGGAGCGCAGCAGAATTCGTGGTCTTTTTCTTCGAATGCATGTGGTGCATGGTCAGTGATGATTGCATCAATAGTGCCGTCTTTTAAACCTTCTAGCAATGCTTGACGATGATCTTCTGAACGAATTGGCGGTGCCATTTTGAAAGCCGGATTATATTCGCGCAAATATTCATCAGTAAAGGATAGATGTTGGCTTGTTACCTCACAAGTTACATTAACCCCTTTAGCCTTTGCACGGCGTACCATATCCACCGTATTTTTACTACTTACGTGAGCGATATGGATATGACCACCTGTCATTTCCGCTAGTAAAATATCGCGAGCTACCGCCAAATCTTCAGCTACAGCTGGACGACCGATAACGCCCATTTCATAAGATACGAAACCTTCATGCATATGACCATTTTTAGTCAAGCTAATATCTTCTGCATGGTCGATAACCATTTTATTGAACATGGATGAATATTCCAACGCACGACGCATGAAAGCAGCACTTTCTACATAGTGTCCATCATCAGAATACGCTACAACACCAGCCTCAGCCATATCACCTAATTCAGCAAGTTCTTTACCTTCAAGGTTCTTAGATACAGCACCTATGAATTCTACTTTTACGACACCAGTAAGTTCAGCTTGTTTTTTCAAACCTCGTACAAGAGCCGCATTATCTACTACTGGTGTTGTATTCGCCATGGTCACGACGCGTGTAAAACCACCAGCAGCTGCCGCTTGTGTACCAGAATGGAAATCTTCTTTTGCTTCTTGGCCTGGTTCGCGCAAATGTGTATGAATATCGATAAGGCCCGGTGCTACAATAAGTCCTGTTGCATCATATACTTCAGCACCATCTGCACTTAAATTTTGACCGATGGCTGCAATTTTACCATCTTTCACGAGAACGTCTGCTACTTCATGTTGTTGTTTTGCCGGATTGACTACCGTACCATTTTTAATAAGCAAGCTCACTACCGTCACCTCCATGAATTGTTAAGTACAATACAGCCATACGAACGGATACACCATTGCGTACTTGTTCTTGAATTACGGATTGATCCCAGTAGGCTACATCTGGGGAAATTTCAAGGCCACGGTTCATTGGGCCTGGATGCATAACCATAACATCATCTTTTGCAAGGCTTAATACATCTTTATTGATACCAAAGATACGCGCATATTCGCGATTTGTTGGATATAGAGCAGAGTGAATGCGTTCTAATTGGATGCGAAGAACATTGACAACATCTGCGTCTTTCACAGCTTCACGCACATCGTGATGAATGGTAACACCCATTTTTTCAAGCTCAGGATAGAGCATAGTGCGAGGACCTGCTAAATGAACATCAGCCCCCATTTTAGTAAGACCGTAAACATCGGAGCGAGCTACACGGCTATGCATAATATCGCCTACGATAACGACTTTTTTACCTTCTAATGAACCTTTGCGTTCAATGATGGAGAACATATCGAGCAATGCTTGTGTTGGATGTTCATGGGCACCATCGCCAGCATTGATAATGATAGGATCAACGGCTTTTGTTGCATAGAGAGGAGCCCCTTCTGCACTACTGCGCATTACGATGGCATCCGTCCCCATATAGGACAATGTTAATAATGTATCGCGGAAGCTTTCACCCTTACCCATAGAGGAACCACTTGGTGTAATATTGATTACATCTGCCCCTAAATATTTACCTGCTAGTTCAAAAGAACTACGCGTACGTGTACTAGGTTCCATGAATAGATTGATAATCGCCTTACCTTTCAAGTAAGGAATTTTTTTGTCATCAGACAAAACAACCTTCTTCATCTTTTTCGCTACATCTAGAATCAATTTAATCTCTTCAGGTGTAGCATGTTGTAACCCTAACAAATGTTTGCCATGTAAGCTCACTTGTCCCATGATTGCCTCCTAACCGTATAACAAAAAAGACCTCTTGCCCCAGGGCAAAAGGTCGAATAGTTTGCACAAAGAAGCCCTTGAGGGCGCTTCAACTATATGTCCTTTTTTAGCCTCTCTGGACCAATTTAAAAGGGATTTTGTAATGCTACAGTATCTCGTACTGTATATTGCACTTATCTCTATTCATTGTACTGAAATTACCTGTGAAAGTCAATGTAATTCCCATGAAGAAACACAAATCGGATGCCTCAACAGGCATCCGATTTAATATGTAAATCCACCGATTCGTTTACTGTTGTTTTCTTGTCAACTGATCAATAGATACCGCATTTTGTGTAGTATCTTCATCTTGATTGGCAGATGTATTAACATCATCTAACTCAGCAAAGCTACGACGTTTACCACCTTGTGCTGCAATACGCGCTGCTTCACGTTCTTCGGCTAATTTTTGACGTGCAATTTCTGCGTTTCGCTTAGCGATAATTTGTCGTTGTGCAGCTAAGCGGATTTCTTCAGCCCGTTGAGCTGCTTTTTTCTGAGCTTCCCGTTGAATATCAGCACGACGGCGTGCCTCTTTAGCTTGTTCTTGAGCAATTTCGTATTCACGGTACCGTTTTTCTGCCAATTGGCGAGCTTCTTCGGCTTTTCTAGCCGCTTCTGCTTGTTCCTTCGCAATCCGTTCACGCTCTGCTTTACGTGCCGCTTCTGCAGCGCGATTTTCTTCGCGGATACGGGCTTCCTCAGCTTGACGAGCGGCTTCCGCAATACGTTCTGCTTCCGCAATTCTTGCAGCCTCTGCCTTACGAGCCTCTTCGGCACGGCGTGCTTCTTCGGCTTTACGTGCTTCTTCGGCCCGTTTTGCTTCCTCTGCAATACGACGTTCTTCGGCTTTACGCGCTTCTTCTTGAGCTTTCGCAATTGCTACTAGGCGCTCTTCCTCAGCTTTACGTGCCGCTTCCACTTTACGCGCTTCTTCACGTTGACGTGCTTCCTCAGCTTTCCGTGCCTCTTCTTGAGCTCTCTCAATCGCTACTAAGCGCTCTTCTTCAGCTTTACGGGCAGCTTCTTGACGAGCTATTTCGGCCTTGCGCAATGCTTCCTGACGCGCCGCTTCTGCTTTTCTAGCCGCTTCTTGGCGTTCTGCTTCGTTTTTAGCCGCTTGTTCTGCCGCTTTGCGTTCTGCCTCTATGCGTGCAGCCTCGGCTCGTTGTTCAGCCAAAATGCGTTCTTCTTCAGCCTTACGCTGCGCTTCTAAACGTTGTGCTTCTAATTTTGCTGCATATTCACGAGCTTTTTGCTCGGCTGCTTCTCGAGCAGCTTGCTCACGTTCCGCTTTTTCACGAGCTGCTTGTTCGGCTGCGATGCGTGCTACCTCTGCTTTTTGAGCATCAGCCTTGGCTTTTTGTTCGGCTGCAATACGAGCCGCTTCAGCCTTAGCCGCATCATCTTTCGCCTTTTGCTCTGCTGCAATGCGTGCTGCTTCCGCTTTTTGGGCATCAGCCTTAGCTTTTTGTTCAGCCAATTGTCGATCAGCTTCCGCCTTAGCACGTGCTCGTTCAGCAGCTGTATCGGCTTTTGCCTTGAGTTTAGCTTGTTCCTCTGCATCTCGTTTATCTAATTCAGCCTGTCTATCTTGAGCCGCTTTATGAGCAGCAGCTGCCTTTTCAGCCGCTAATTTAGCTGCCTCTGCTAATTGATGAGCTTGTTCTTCTTTTTGCGTTTTCGCTGCTACATATTTTTCTTCAATAGCCACCTTCTTAGCTGCTTCGGCTGCTTCTTTTTGCGCCTCTGCTTCTAATGCACGCTGACCAGCTTCATTAGTAGCCAATACGCGCGCATATTGAGGGTTGGCTAACGCTTCTGGAATCAGTAAAAAACGAACTGGTAAATTCGAAGCACCAGCCGGCATGAACTCGATGGTCAACGTATCACCACCGTAATAGTTTCCCATGTATCGAGAATCTAATACAGTATTATGACCTAATGCCATCAGTCCATCGTCACCACCGATGTGATAGGTCATGCTTTCACTAGGAGCCTTTTGCCAACGACGTTGTGCTTTCACAGTAAAGGAACCAGAATAACCGCCGCCTAATGGATTGAAATAGAGACGGAAAGGATCCTCGCCACTTGTAGGAATTTTAACGGTATAAGAAATACCATAGTTCCCTGCGTCCTTAACATAGGCTTTATTATCAAGCTCATCCACGCCCTCTACAAAACGGTCTTCTCTATCATTGCCCAGTTCCACATAGGCGCCACCTAATGTGGTGTTATATTCTTTTGTTACTGCCATTTCGCGCTCAGCACCGGTGAAAGTACCACGCAACCGCACATGGTCTATAGGCAAATTATTCACCCAATACGAGGACTCAATAGAGTTCAGATTCATAGGAATCATCATAACCCGTGCAAATACAGGAGCACTTGTTTGCAAATCTACGATGCCTGTAAATAAAGCATCTTTAGGTATTGGGGAATGTTCTAAATCAGTAAATACGAGTTGACGACTTTTGGGAGGCATCACAAAGGAATACAGTGGTTTATCCGTCAATGGTTGCTCTAATTCCTTTCGTGATAAATCGCGGCCCGCCGCAAAATAATCTGATGTGGCGATGGATTTTAGTTCACGGAACACGGCAATGCCATTTGGTTCATTACCTGTATTCTCCAAGATAATGGCAATCTTATGAGGTTCAGCCATTTCATTTACATGGTAAAAGTAGATACGCCCTTTCCCATTAATGCTACCAGCACTTAAAACGCCGCCTACGGGACCTACATATTCAGGACTATCGGATAATAGCAATGTATCCTTCTGCGCTTGTAATTCCGCTGGTAATGGAGTAAACGAAAAATATCCTATGGAGTTCAAATCAATATCGCTTGCCGCATGACCTGTTAATGCACCCATAACTGCTAACATCGTCGCTAGCTTATATGTTTTCTTAAATAACATAATATTAAACCTCTTCCAGCCCCATAGGATCATATGTAAGGGCTAATGCTTCTAACTTTTTCAAACGATGTCCAATACCTGATTTAGATAAGGTACCATTCATCATTTCTTCTAATTCTTTTAAACTTGCTTCCGGATTATTCCAGCGCAATCTAGCTACAATTTTCAATTTATCCGGCAATGCATCAATACCTATATGCTCATCCAATATACGGATGGCTTTCACTTGACGTACCGCTGCATCTACGGTTTTTTGTAAATTTGCAGTCTCACAATTTACCTGTCGATTGATCTGATTGCGAACGGTCTTCATGATGCGTACATTTTCAAATTCCATCAATGCCGATTGAGCACCCATGACCTGTAAACAATTTGTTACCGCATCGCCTTCTTTAAGATATACCACATATTCTTCTTTACGCTCTGTCAGACCTGCATGAATGTGAAATAATTTCAATACATATACAATTTCTCGTGCAAAAGCTTCGTTGCCCGTCATAAACTCAAGATGGTAATCACTTTGTGGTTTATTAACGGATCCGCCTCCTAAAAAAGCGCCGCGCAAGAAGGCGCGTCGTGCCTCCATTGAGTGTAACCACTTCCGTGGCAACTGCTCGGTGACAGGCCACAGTGCCAAATCTTCTAAGGCTTGACGCCCCTCTTGTGATGGATCCACCGTTAGTGTATACATATTCTTTTTTCGCAAATTTAAACCTTGGCGCACCATAACATGGGTCGGCAATTCATATTGTTTTTTAAGTATGCCTAGCAAACGTCTAGCCACCGCATTATTAGCAGTGGCTAGTCGTATACCGATAGCTCCCTTCATACCGAGCAATAAGGAACCACCCATGCGCAATAAGCAGGATGCTTCAATCTTCATGGCCACATCGGTATCCGTTTCAGGCTCATAGGCACATAATTCATTTTTTACATCTTCTGCAAAAGACATAGGTTTTCCTTTCTAATGATCAGCACGGCGTAAATAATATTCTAATACCCGTGGTTCCATATCTGATTTCATAGCATATATGATATCCATAAGGACCTTACCTAAACGTTCTGGGTCATGAATAGCCGGTTTTTCTTGGCTAATGAGCGTTGCTCTAACCGTGCGAATCCCCATGTCTTGTAAACGTTTAGAATCGATGGCTACAGGCTCTGAACCAACTGCGCTATACTGTTCTACCATTTGAATTGGCAAAGGTCCATCATTGGCGAGAACCGTATCGATGATGCCTACCCCACTATGGTCGATGATAGCTTGTATGTGATCAGCCAATGTGTAGCCTGACGTTTCACCTGGTTGTGTCATTACATTGGCAATGTAAATTTTATTGGCCTTACTAGCGCGCACATGGTCCGCGATTTTGTCGGTCAATAAATTAGGAATAATACTCGTATAGAGACTACCAGGTCCTAATATGATAACATCCGCTTCATCAATGGCGCGCAATGCAGCGCCTTCTGGTTTTGGATGTTCAGGACTACTAAATACGCGTTTAATCTTCTTTCCTGCGTGTGGAATATTACTTTCACCATCCACAATTGTGCCATCAATGAGTTCAGCACTGAGTTGAATAAATTCTGTAGACGAAGGAATGACACGACCGCGGACACGCAATAATTTACTAGCCGCTTCGAGGGCCTCCTCTATATCGCCATCATAAACCTGTGCCAACGCAGTAATAAAGAGATTCCCAAAGCTATGACCAGAGAGCTCATTGTTCCCTTCAAAACGATAGCGGAAAAGATTTTCCATAACACCTTCTTGTTCTGCAAGAGCTATAAGACAGTTGCGTAAATCGCCAGGTGCAATCATTTTAAAATCTTCTCGCAAGCGACCAGAAGAACCGCCATCATCGGCAACCGTAACGATAGCCGATAAATTAGATGTGTGAGCTTTCAAACCGCGCAATAAATTGGATAAGCCCGTACCACCACCAATAACGACGATTTTAGGGCCTTTATCGAGGCGGATATTTTGAAAGATAATATCTGATACCTTACTAGATGGATCTGGTAAAACAGCACGGATAATGGTTTTAATAACCTTGCTCGTACCAACTAAAATTAAAATAGCCGATATACCAATAAGAACTGCGCCCACTAAAATCAATACATTATAATTATAATACCCCGTTAAGGAATATGAATAGGCAAGAACAATATCCTCTATATACGATAACCATTGATAGTTAAATAATAGTGAAATGCCTATGATTAATAAGCCTACCCCTAAGCTATAGAGAGCAAGCCAACGTTTTATATTAAGGCCCGGAATTAACCACCGGAACCAACGTTTTCGTAACATATAATCCCCTTTTAATCCCCTAGATCTGCTTGATGTGGATTAAAATCTTCTTCCACATTATTCTTCATCATATCCCGATGTTCCACCGTGACACGATAACCTTTTTCTAATAAATGAGCATACAAAGCCTCTGCCATAGCAACAGAGCGGTGCATACCGCCTGTACAGCCAACGGCTACAATAAATTGAGCTTTGCCTTCCTTCTCATAATTAGGCACAAGGAAATCCATGGTATTAAAATAGTGTGTTTTAAATTCATCCGTTACGTCAAAGGAGTGAATATAGTCGTTAACAACCTGTACACGTCCCGTTTTATGACGGTATTCTGGAATATAGAACGGATTTGGCAAGAAACGAACATCCCAAATCATATCTGCATCCAATGGCAAGCCGTATTTAAAACCAAAGCTCACAACAGTTACCGACATGCCGTGTTTATCCGCCACTTGAGTAAAGCGTTTTTTCAAGTATTCCTTTAAGGATGCGGTTTTCATATCCGTTGTATCGATAATATAATCCGCTTTATGGCGCACAGAATCAAGAATTTGACGTTCTTTTCTTAGGCCTGTTGTAATGCGACCGCTTGGTGCGAGTGGATGACTACGGCGAGATTCTTTATATCGACGAATCAACGTTTCATCGCTAGCATCCATGAACACGATTTCATAATCTACCTTCATCTCTTTCAAGGTCTCTAACGAAGCAGATAAAGCTTCAAAGAATTCACCGCCCCGAATATCCACGACGAGGGCCACGCGATTAGTGCGGACCCCACCTTGACGACAAATCTCACTCAGTTTCGGAATTAATACAGGCGGAATATTGTCTACACAAAGATAGCCCATATCTTCTAACGCCTGTAACACCTGTGTTTTTCCAGCACCAGACATGCCAGTTACGATTAATAAACGAAATGCTTCCATACCTTACTCCATTATAATAAATGTTCTTCAATCCAATGAGCTACGCCGTCTTCATTATGATGTCCACATACCTCACAGGCTACAGATTTCACATGATCCACAGCATTTTCAACGGCTACTGAGTACCCCGTTTTAGATAACATAGATATATCATTCTCTGCATTGCCAAAGGAAACGATATGCTCTAGGCCAATTCCATATTGCTGTGCTAACTGATATAACGCATCGCCCTTGGATACATGAGGTGCAATGATTTCTAAAAAATCCTTTTGGCTCCGCACTAACGTAGCCGTATCGCCTACAATGGGCGTCAATGTATCAATGATAGAATCTATGTTTTTAACAGTATCTATAGCAATTAATTTATTCGGCTCTTGTGAAAGTTCATACAACGAATCGCCTAAAAATTCAGCTTTAGCCCCCGTTTGACGTTCATATAGATCAGATTGCCAATCCCGATGATGACACAAGAGGTGATCATCTACATAGGATTGAATATGCCAACCATATTGACTAGTCAATTTCCAAATACGCTGTACCGTGCCTAGTGGCACCGTCCGTTCAAATAGCTTACGACCTGATTCTAATTCTTGGATAAGACCTCCAGAAAATAATATCATCGGCACATTACCAAGCTGCAATGACATGCCAACAGGCTTTGCTGTTTGGTACATGCGGCCCGTAGCAATGGTTATACGAACGCCTTTATCTTGCAATCGATGCAATACATCCTTAGTATACTCTGACACCGTATTATCACTACGCAGCAATGTTTCATCACAATCGATAGCCACCACCTGAATATGTGAAAAAGAAGGATTCATCAGCAGACCTCCTTATATAATTACTGTATTTATCTATTATACCATTTATAAGGGGTACAAAAAAAGAGACTCCCGAAGGAGTCCCTTTTATATTCGTAACTATCAAATTAGAATTTGTAGTTAAGGTCTGCACGGTAGAAGTCGCCTTTGTCAGTACCGTTTTGAGTTTTCCAGTCGAAACCGTAGTAAGCGGACAAGCCAACATTGTTTTGCAATGCATAGTCAACAGTTGCCATCCAACCTTTGGAGTCTGCACCATAAATATGGTTCCAAGTAGTGGAAAGAATTGGAGCATATTCTTTTTGATCGAAGTATTGAGCTTTTACGTCCCAAGTACCTTGTTTAGCTTGGTTGTAATTACCGTAACCAACGCCTGCAACCCATGCTTTGGATTTTGTAATGTTAGAAGCTTTTAACCATTCGCCACCAACCCAAACTTTATCGAAGTTAAGGTCTGTGTTGAAACCATAGATGTTTTTAATGTTTTTACCGTTAAGTTGAAGATCTTCACCATTTACATGAGTGTAGAAACCGCCAACATTAGCATGTTTACCAACTTTACCGCTCAAGTTAGCTACAACAAGTTCAGGGTTTTTATCTTGAGTTAAAGTTTTGAAAGCATCGCCTTTAATTGCATAGCCATAAGCAGCTTGGAAGTTAACTTTGTCGTTACCAGCGTTGAATTGAGCACCATCGAAAGCGTCATCGTATGCTAAACCAGCACCCAACATTTGGCCGAAACGACCAGCTTTAACGGATACGCGTTCGCCAAATTTATGGTTTACATAAGCACGATCAACTGTTACGTTGTTTTCCTTGGAAGTTGCGTCACCAAGTTCAAAACTACCAGTAGTCATACGAACTACTGCATCAGTGCGATCGTTTACTTTTGCGTTGAATTGTACACGTGCACGAGCGTCGAATTTGGAGTTACCTTTTTCTTCATCTTGGTAACGAAGACGAGCATCGCCAGTTACTTTTACGTTACCAACGCGGTCTTCCAAACGAGCTACACGAACGCCCAAGTTGTTCAATTCGTTGGAGAATTCATCAGCCAAACGGTTGATCATAGCTTGTTGTTC
>ENA-UPWP01001228-UPWP01001228.1-human-gut-metagenome-genome-assembly--contig:-NODE-1228-length-14649-cov-3.694139_pt1 | contig 14649 bp, 10 predicted proteins | sample MGYA00250052_ERZ773380 | MGnify/ENA primary metagenome ERZ773380 (study PRJEB29103, sample SAMN06112063) | human gut metagenome | biome: human gut; feature: ankylosing spondylitis patient; material... | reverse complement strand
GTTACATATTTATGTTCCATATTCTTAAATAAGATGTAATCTTTGATCTTATCTGCGAATTTCTGGTCACGGATGAATCCAAATTTGATAAATGGACTGATATCATCCCAGTATTTTTCATAAGATTCACGGTCTGTCTTGCACATACCAGTTAACTTATCAGCAACTTTCTTTGTGATGTAATCAGAAATTTTCTTCACGAATCCATCGTTCTGAAGAGCACTTCTTGATACATTCAGTGGAAGGTCAGGACAATCAATCACACCTTTTAATAACATTAAGAATTCAGGAATGACTTCTTTGATGTTATCGGCGATAAATACCTGATTGTTATATAATTTAATTGTTCCTTCGATAGAATCATATTCTGTATTGATCTGAGGGAAGTAAAGGATACCTTTTAAGTTAAATGGGTAATCCATGTTTAGGTGGATCCAGAATAATGGTTCTTTAAAGTCATGGAAGACTTTGTGATAGAAGTTTTTGTATTCTTCATCAGTACATTCATTTGGACGTTTATTCCAAAGAGGATGTGTATCACTTAAAGAAACAGGTCGTTTATTGATCTTAACAAGATCTTTTGCAGGGGAAACTTCTATAGTTTCTTTTGTACCGTCTTCGTTTTCTTTTTCTTCAGTTTTTGCATCTTCATGGATGTGTTCTACAACGACATCATCGTCTTTTACCTGATCTTCTGGGATTGTCTCAAATTCCTGTTCGGCACCTTCTACAGATAAGAAAATCTCTGTTGGCATGAAAGAGCAGTATTTCTCGATGATCTCTCTTGCACGGTATTCATTTGCGAATTCTGTGCTTTCTTCATTTAAGAATAAAGTAATCTCTGTACCAACCGTTTCTTTTGTACCTGTTGCCATTGTGTATTCTGTACCACCATCACAAGTCCAGTGAACAGGTTCTGCTCCTTCTTTATAAGAAAGAGTGTCAATCGTAACTTCGTCCGCTACCATAAATGCAGAATAGAAACCAAGACCAAAATGTCCGATGATCTGGTCACCTTCTGTTTTGTCTTTGTACTGTTCTAAGAACTGAGTTGCACCAGAAAATGCAATCTGAGTGATGTATTTTTCAACTTCATCAGCAGTCATACCAAGACCAGTATCGATGAATTTTAAAGTTTTCTTCTCAGGATCAAGGATAACTTCAACTTTGTTTTTATGTCCTTCTGGGAAATTGTATTCTCCCATCATATCTAATTTCTTTAATTTTGTGATGGCATCACATCCGTTAGAGATTAATTCACGGAAGAAAATATCGTGATCGGAATAAAGCCATTTCTTAATGATTGGGAAAATATTATCGCTGTTAATGGAAAGAGTTCCCTTTGTTTCTGCCATAATTTGTACACTCCTTTATCTAAAAATATTATGATCTTAATCAAGTGTTCTATGCCAAATAGAACTTTTACAAAGAGTATTGTAGAACCAAAGTTGATAAAAGTCAAGTAAAAATTAGCACTCATGAAAAAAGAGTGCTAACAATTAACTGCTGGTGTTTTCTTTTTATATAAATACTAGTATAATAGAAAGAAAACAGTAAAAAACAAAATCAGAAAGAGACAACCAATGAACAAAATAAACTACCAAAAACAATTAGATAAAGTAATCGAAAACTTAGGAGAAACCAAACCAACCCTATTACTCCACAGTTGCTGTGCGCCATGTAGCAGCTATGTCATGGAATATCTCTCCCAATATTTTGATATCACCATTGACTACTACAATCCAAATATCGACTCCAAAGAAGAGTATGAAAAAAGAGTCCACGAACAACAGCGTCTGGTCAGTGAAATGAATCTTCCTATTAAAGTGATCGATGCTGGATATGCCCCGCAGACTTTTTTTGATATGGCAAAGGGCTATGAACAGGAACCAGAAGGTGGTAAGAGATGTTATCGTTGTTACAAATTAAGATTGGATCAGGCGGCAAAACTTGCCCAAGAAGGTGGATATGATTATTTCACAACAACCCTTACGATTAGTCCATTAAAGAATGCTGCATGGCTGAATGAACTTGGACAGAAAGCAGGAGAATTAGCAGGAGTCAGATTTCTTCCATCTGATTTTAAAAAGAAAGGTGGTTATCAGAGATCTATTCAATTATCGAAAGAATATAATTTGTATCGTCAGAATTTCTGCGGATGTGTTTTTTCTAAAAGAGAGAGTGAAGAGCGGATGCATAAAGAAAAAAACATATAAAAATACAAAAAAGTACTTGCAACGACAAAAAATATATGATAAAATTTTTACAATTTGTAGAGAAATATTTCTGAAATAAAAAATAACTTGGGTATTGGAAGGACAAGATCGCTGAATTTCCAATACTTAGCTTTGTAATTTTTATTTTAGGGTATTTCTTTTTTTTTATATAAAATCAAGGGTTTTGGCAAAACTCTTATTTTATAAATAGGAAGTTAGTTCTTCCTGACAAAATACAACCCTATGAAAGAGACTTTTTAGGAGGAAAAATTACATGAACGCATTTTTGATATTGGAAGACGGACACGTATTTGAGGGAAAAAGTTTTGGAGCCCAAAAAGAAGTGATCTGTGAAGTCGTATTTAATACTTCCATGACAGGCTATTTAGAAGTATTAACAGATCCTTCCTATCAGGGACAGGGAGTCGTAATGACTTACCCACTGATAGGAAATTATGGAGTATGTCTAGAGGACATCGAATCTGAAAAACCTTGGCACTCAGCCTTTATCGTAAGAGAAATCTCAAGAACTTCAAGCAACTTCAGAAGAGAAGAAGACTTAGAAGATTATCTGAAAGAACATGACATTCCAGGTATTTGTGGTGTTGACACAAGAGCTATCACAAAGATCTTAAGAGAACATGGATGCATGGGTGGAATGATCACCACAAATCCTGATTTCAATTTAGATGAAATCCTTCCAAAATTAAAAGAATATACAGTAACAGATGCAGTAAAAACTGTTTCCAGAACAGAAAAAGAACATTTCAATGGAGATGGATTTAAAGTTGCATTATTAGACCTTGGAACAAAGAATAACATTATTCGTTCTTTAGAAAAACGTGGATGTGATGTAACAGTTTATCCAGCAGATACAACAGCAGAAGAAATCTTAGGAGATCAGCCAGACGGTATCATGTTATCAAACGGACCTGGAGATCCAAAAGAATGTGTACAGATCATCAAAGAGATCAAGAAGTTATATGACAGCGAGGTACCTATCTTTGCAATCTGTTTAGGACATCAGTTGATGGCACTTGCAACAGGTGCAGACACAGAAAAAATGCGTTGGGGACATCGTGGAGGAAATCATCCGGTGAAAGACTTAAAGAGCGGAAGAGTTTATATTTCTTCTCAGAACCACGGATATGTGATCAAGGAAGAAACAATTGATCCAGATGTTGCAGAAGTTTCCTTTATTAATGTAAATGATAAAACAATCGAAGGATTAGACTATAAAAATAAAAACATTCGAACAGTTCAGTTCCATCCAGAAGCATGCCCTGGACCACAGGATACAGCTTACTTATTTGATGAATTTATGGATAGAATGAAAGGAGCAAAAAATGCCTAAGAGAGAAGATATAAAGAAAGTACTTGTAATCGGATCAGGACCGATCGTTATTGGACAGGCAGCAGAATTTGACTATGCAGGAACACAGGCTTGTAGAGCACTTCAGGAAGAGGGAGTGGAGGTAGTCTTAGTAAACTCAAACCCTGCAACGATCATGACAGATAAAGACATTGCAGATAAAGTATATATCGAGCCATTAACAGCTTCTGTCATCGAAAAGATCATTGAAAAAGAAAAACCAGACAGCATCCTTCCAACACTTGGTGGACAGGCAGCCTTAAATCTGGCCATGGAATTAGTAGAGAGCGGATACCTTGAAAAATCCGGAGTGAAATTGATCGGTACATCTCCATCTACGATCAAAAAAGCAGAAGACCGTTTAGAATTCCAGCAGACAATGGAAAAGATCGGGGAACCGATCGCCGCAGGACAGGTTGTTAAAACAGTAGAAGATGGTGTGGAATTCGCTAAAGTGATCGGATATCCAGCAGTACTTCGTCCAGCATATACACTTGGAGGAAGTGGTGGAGGAATCGCCCATAACCAGGAAGAATTAGAGACGATCCTTGAGAATGGTCTTCGTCTAAGCCGTGTAGGTGAAGTATTAGTAGAACGTTACATTGGTGGATGGAAGGAAGTCGAATACGAAGTAATGCGTGATGAAAATGGAACATGTATTACAATCTGTAACATGGAAAACATCGACCCAGTTGGTGTTCATACAGGAGACAGTATCGTAGTAGCTCCATCTCAGACTTTAGGAGATAAAGAATACCAGATGCTTCGTACATCTGCATTAAACATCATCACAGAATTAGATGTTCATGGTGGATGTAACGTACAGTACGCATTGAATCCAGACAGCTTTGAATACTGCGTTATTGAGGTAAACCCTCGTGTCAGCCGTTCTTCAGCCTTAGCTTCCAAAGCAACAGGATACCCAATTGCGAAAGTAACAGCAAAGATCGCAATCGGATATACATTAGATGAGATTGAAAATGCAGTAACGAAGAAAACATATGCAAGTTTTGAGCCAATGCTTGACTACTGTGTTGTTAAAATGCCTAGACTTCCATTCGATAAGTTTATTCATGCAAAACGTACTCTGACAACTCAGATGAAAGCAACTGGAGAAGTTATGAGTATCGGAACAAACTTCGAAGGGGCGTTAATGAAAGCGATCCGTTCTTTAGAGCAGCATGTGGACAGCTTGCTCTTCGGTGATTATGATAAATTAACAGACGACGAGTTATTAAAAGAACTTGAAAAGATCGATGATCTTCGTATCTATGTGATCGCAGAAGCGATCCGTCGTGGATTTGATTACGATACGATCTTTAATATTACAAAAATCGATCGTTGGTTCTTAGATAAGATTGCAGTTTTAGTTGAGATGGAAAAGAAATTAGCTAAAGCTGATACATTAGACAAAGAATTATTACAGGAAGCAAAACGCTTAGAATTTCCAGACAAGGTGATCGGAAGCTTAACAGGTAAGACAGAGCGTGAGATCAAAGAATTAAGAAATGAATATAATATCCATGCAGCATATAAGATGGTAGATACATGTGCAGCTGAGTTTGATGCAGCAACACCTTACTACTATTCTTGCTATGATGGTGAGAACGAAGTGAAAGAAACATCCGAAAAGAAAAAAGTCATGGTACTTGGTTCTGGACCGATCCGTATCGGTCAGGGTATCGAATTTGACTTCTGTTCTGTACACAGCGTATGGGCATTAAGTAAAGAAGGATACGAGACGATCATCGTAAACAACAACCCTGAAACAGTTTCTACAGACTTTGATGTTGCTGATAAACTTTACTTCGAGCCATTAACAGCAGAAGATGTAGAAAGTATCGTAGATCTTGAAAAACCAGATGGTGCGGTTGTACAGTTTGGTGGACAGACAGCGATCAAATTAACAGAAGCACTGACAAAGATGGGGGTTAAGATCCTCGGAACATCTGCTGAGAACGTAGATGCAGCAGAAGACAGAGAACTTTTCGACGAGATTCTTGAAAAATGCGAGATCCCGAGACCAAAGGGACAGACAGTATTTACTGCTGAGGAAGCTAAGAAAGCGGCAAATGAGCTGGGCTATCCTGTTCTGGTTCGTCCTTCCTATGTACTTGGCGGTCAGGGCATGAGAATCGCTGTAAGTGACGAGGACGTAGAAGAGTATATCGGTGTGATCAACCAGATCGCACAGGAGCACCCGATCCTTGTTGATAAATATCTGATGGGTAAGGAAATCGAAGTCGATGCTGTATGCGATGGCGAGGATATCCTGATCCCTGGTATCATGGAGCACATTGAGCGTGCCGGAATCCACTCCGGTGACAGTATCTCCGTATACCCGGCAAAGACCATCAGCGAAAAAGCAAAAGAGACAATTGCAGAATACACCAGACGTCTTGCAAGAGCACTGCATGTTATCGGTATGATCAACATCCAGTTCATTGTTCTTGGAGATGATGTATATGTAATCGAGGTTAATCCTCGTTCCAGCCGTACTGTACCGTACATCAGCAAGGTAACAGGAATTCCGATCGTTCCTCTTGCAACGAAGGTAATCCTTGGATACAAGCTGAAAGATATGGGCTATGAACCGGGACTTCAGCCGGAAGCAAAACATTATGCGATCAAGATGCCTGTATTCTCATTTGAGAAGATCCGCGGTGCTGATATCAGCCTTGGACCGGAAATGAAGTCAACAGGTGAGTGCCTTGGTATTGCTGAGACATTCAATGAAGCGCTTTACAAAGCATTTATCGGAGCAGGTATCCGTCTTCCGAAACATAAAAACATGATTATCACTGTCAAAGACGAAGACAAACAGGATATCATCCCGATCGCAAGAAGATTCGAAGCACTTGGATACAGAATCTATGCTACACTGGGAACTGCAAAAGTCCTCAAAGAAAACGGGATCAAAGTTATCCGTACAAACAAGCTGGAGCAGCCTGCACCGAACCTTATGGACCTTATCCTTGGTCATAAGATCGACGTTGTCATCGATACTCCGCCACAGGGTGTAGAGCATCAGAAAGATGGTTTCGTCATCAGACGTAACGCCATCGAGACAGGTGTCAATGTCCTTACTTCTCTGGATACAGCAGAAGCACTGGCAACCAGCCTTGAGAATACAGACCTGAACAATTTATCTCTTATTGATATTGCTACGATTGCAAGAAGATAAAGAACTGATAAATAATATGAAATGATGAAAAGCAGCCGTAATTTTCTCTGTCGGAGAAAAGGCGGCTGTTTTTATCTTATAGAATCAGCAGGAAAAATACAGATTACAGTTGTATCAGTGGCATGGTGTGTAATATAATCATATGAGTATTTACAGTGAGTCAGATAGATATATGTGGGTCTTTTGCATTACTTATTATCTGGCAGAAACCTGTCTGATCCGGTTGAAAATCGTTGTAAATAAGAATAACAACAAAAAAGAAAACAGGAAGGGAAAGATTATGGATTTTATTGAACTGTTAAAGGTCATTTTCCTTGGGATTGTAGAGGGAATCACAGAATGGCTCCCGATCAGCAGTACCGGACATATGATCCTGGTGGATGAGTTTCTGAAACTGAATGTGACAGAGGATTTTAAGAATCTGTTTTTCGTAGTGATCCAGCTTGGCGCGATCCTCGCGGTTGTAGTTCTCTACTGGAACAAATTGTGGCCGTTTTATATCAGACCAATTTCAAAGAAACAGCAGGCAGTGCTTAACAGGCATGGTGCAGTGTCCAGAGGAATTCTGACTTTTGTGGAGAAATTCTGTGATAAAGAGAAATGGGTACTCTGGTTTAAAATTATAGTAGCCTGTATACCGACGATTGTTATCGCACTTCCGTTTAATGATGTCATTGAAGAGAAATTTAATAACTATGTAGTAGTTGCCATTGCACTGATCGTATATGGTATCCTCTTCATTGTCATTGAGAATTATAACAAGAGAAGAAGACCAACCTGTACAAATCTGGAAAATCTGTCATTTAAGACTGCACTCATCATCGGTCTGTTCCAGGTACTCTCCGTAGTTCCGGGTACATCCCGTTCAGGTTCCACCATTATCGGTGGTATCCTTGCAGGAACCTCCCGTACAGTAGCAGCAGAATTTACCTTCTTCCTGGGAATCCCGGTCATGTTCGGAGCCAGTCTTCTGAAAATCCTGAAATTCGGTTTCTCTTTCACAGGAACAGAGGTGATGATCCTGATCGTGGGAATGGTAGTGGCATTTGTAGTTTCCATTATCGCAATCAAATTCCTGATGGGATACATAAAGAAACATGACTTTAAGGCATTCGGATGGTACAGAATCGCACTTGGTATTCTGGTGCTTGGATACTTTATCGGAAAAACACTTCTTGGTTGTAAATAATGTATAAGAAAAGCCCTGCTGTATAAGCGGCATGTACGTCATAAGCGTATATCCCGGACAGCAGGGCTTTTTATTATGTTACAGGTTTCTTATATGCAGATCATTTCGCCGGTATAAGAGGTATCATAACCTGTCAGATGATGAATCTCAGTTTTGAAATCTTCAGACTGTACAATTTCCACAAGAGCAGAGAACCCCGGCTTTCTCACGGATTCCGCAGGAATTGCCAGATACATCTGCATATCAGTCACAGGGACGAAATCAAGTCCCGGAAAGTAACGTGCGATCATTTCTTCTCCAAAAGCAACATTCGCTCTGTGCTCAAAAACAGCAGATGCAGATGACATATCAGAGACAGCTTCATTTCTGTATCCGCTGATTTTTTCAGAAGAGATTCCCCGTTCTTTTAACAGACGGTCCAGATAAACCCTGCGGGCACTTCCCTTTTCACGATTCATAAAAACAACTTTCGGATCCATCAGGTCCTCCACAGAAGAAATCTTTTCAGGATTTCCGGCCTGTACATAGAAGCCGACAGAGTATTTATATAAAGAAAGAAGTATCAGCGGGATTCCGGGAACCAGGTGACGGATATCATCTATATCCAGACTGGTAGCAGCGATATGTGCCTTTTCGAAATACAGGGAATAAAGTCCGTTATAGTCATTCATATGAGACTGCAGGACAGGAAGGCCATCAGGATGAGCGGACATTTTGCCGAGAAGAAGCTCCAGGGCGGCAGAAGTCTGGCCGCCTAAAATGATACCACTGGAATGAAGCAGATAATCTCTCTTCAGCAGAGAGCTCTCAGGTTCAAAATTAACAGAAGTGTATGGAATATCCTGCCCGCTTCCGGAATTGCCGGAACTGCTTCTGTTAAGATACTGTGTCAACTGATCTTCGCTGACCCTGAGTTGTTTTCCGATTTTGGAAGATTCCAGCTCACCGCGCTTGATAAGTTCATAGACCGTCGTCTTTTTGATCTTCAAACGGTCTGCGACCTCCTGAGCTGTGTAAAGTTTATTCATCGATACCTACCATGACATTAGTAGCCTTGATCACTGCATAAGCATCAGAACCTACTTTCCGATATCAATAGAAACGATGGAGTTTACAGCTCCGTTATTGATACTTACTACTTTCCCTTTTAACTGATTGCGTGCACTTAATTTCATGATAATTACCTCACTGTTTATTATTTTTTTTCTATAGATTTATCGTTACTGTTCACACACCACTATCCCGCGAGGTGTTTTGGCATGGATATGCCAAAATCCCGAGACATACAAGCCAAAATTCCATTGCCACAGGCAATCTGGAATGAATTTTGGCTGCGTTACTGAGAACGGAGTGAACAGTAACGATTTATCTGATACCCGATCAAAGGCCGGAAAGTTGTTTATGGCAGTAAAAATAAGGCTTTCGACCTTTTGTCATTTACATGATAACATATACAAATAAAATTGACAAGAATACAAAAGTTTTGTACAATAGATACAAAAGGAAACAAAACTGAATAAAACAAAACGAAACTAAATGAAAGACGGTAAAAATATGAGAAAGAAATTAATTGCAGCAATGATGGCAGGAGTACTGAGCGCAGGAATGCTCAGCACAGGAGTTTTCGCAGCAGATACAGACTTAAAAGGTGAAGTCAACACATTCATAGCAGCAAGCTTAAGCAATGCAATGGAAGAAATCCAGAAAGATTTCAATGAGACATATCCTGATGTTGAAATCCTCTACAATGCAGACAGCTCAGGCACATTACAGACACAGATCGAAGAAGGCGCACGCTGCGATATCTTCTTCTCAGCAGCTGACAAGCAGATGGACGCTCTGGTAGACGAAGATCTGGCTAAGAAAGATACTGTAGAAGATATCCTTGAGAACAAAGTCGTTCTGATCAAACCTAAAGATGGAGAAACAAAAGTTACAGGATTCGAGAACATCACAGGTGCAGCCAACATCGCACTTGCAGGTGACAGCGTTCCTGTTGGACAGTATTCCAGAGAAATTTTCGACAATCTTGGAATTACAGATGAAGTAAATAAGATGGAAATCAATGAAGGTAAAAATGTATCTGAAGTTCTTGCTGCAGTAAGTGAAGGAAGTAATGAGATCGGTATCGTTTATGCTACAGATGCAGCTTCCGTTGCAGATAAAGTAGACGTTATCGCAGAAGCTCCGGCAGATGCACTGAAGACACCTGTTCTCTATCCGGTAGGCCTTATCGAAGACAAAGAGGCATCTGAAGATGATACAGCAGCTGCAGAAGCATTCCTTGAGTACATCAAATCTGACGACGCTATGAAAGTATTCGAGAAATACGGATTCACAGCATACAAAGCAGATGATGCTTCCGAAACAGATGATAAAGATGCAGAAGCAACAGAAGAAGCAGATGACACAGAAACAAATGCTGAGACAGAGACAACAGAGGAAGCTAAATAAGAATGAGTGAATTTCTGGCAGAAATAAACTGGAGTCCTTTATGGATTTCACTGAAAACAGGTTTCGTGGCTACTGTGATCGCGTTCTTTCTGGGGATATTCTTTGCGAGACTGGTAATGAAGATGAAACCTTTTTCCAGAGGCATACTGGATGGTATTCTGACCATGCCTCTGGTACTTCCCCCGACAGTGGCCGGTTTCATTCTGCTTTTGCTGTTCAGTCTGAGACGTCCGTTCGGGGCATTTCTGCTGGATAATTTTGATATTAAGATCGTACAGACCTGGAAGGGCTGCGTGATCGCAGCATCTGTAATTGCGTTTCCACTGATGTACCGAAATGCACGCGCTGCATTTGAACAGGTGGATGTGAATCTGATCGCAGCAGGCAAGACACTTGGCATGAGTGACAGAAGAATCTTCTGGACAGTTGTCATGCCGACAGCAGGACCCGGAATCGCATCCGGTACAGTCCTTGCCTTTGCCAGAGCAATCGGAGAATACGGTGCTACATCCATGCTCGCAGGAAACATTCTTGGCAAGACCAGAACCGTTTCCGTTGCCATTGCTTCGGAGACTGCGGCAGGAAATTATGGCATGGCCGGTTTCTGGGTAGTTGTGATCTTGATCATTTCATTTGTGATCGTTGCGGCGATCAATATCGTTTCCGGTAAGGGAATGAAGATGGGCAGGTGGATGTAATGGCAGTCAGTGTGGATATTGAGAAGAAACTTCATGGCTTCACTCTGAAAGTAAAGCTGGAGAGTGATGGTTCTCCAATGGGGATCCTTGGAGCATCCGGAAGCGGAAAAAGTATGACTCTGCGCTGTATTGCAGGAATCCAGACACCGGACTCAGGAAGAATTGTTGTAAATGATAAAGTTCTTTTTGATTCAGAAAAGAAAATCAATCTTAAACCGCAGGAGAGGAAGGTCGGCTATCTTTTTCAGAACTATGCACTTTTTCCTACCATGACTGTAGAGAAGAATATCGCATGCGGATACAGAGGAGATAAGAAACATCTTAAGGCAAAAGTGGCAGATTACATAGAGCGCTATCAGCTTAACGGGCTGGAGAAACGTTATCCGGGACAGCTTTCCGGAGGTCAGCAGCAGCGTGTCGCACTGGCACGAATGATGATCGGAGAACCGGAAGTCATCCTTCTGGATGAACCGTTCTCAGCACTGGATGGATATCTGAAAGATATCATGCAGCGTGATATGCAGAACTTTCTTAATGAGTACACAGGTGATATGATTCTGGTCACTCACAGCCGTGATGAGGCTTACAAGTTCTGCGGACATCTGACAATTCTGGACAGCGGTCAGGCACTTACTACAGGAGAAACCAAGAAACTCTTTGAACGACCCGGTATTCTGCAGGCAGCCAGACTGACAGGGTGTAAAAATTTCTCAACTGTACAGAAAATGGGAAAACACAGTATTTATGCAGTGGACTGGGATTTGATGCTGCAGACCAAAGATGTGGTGCCGGATGATGTTACGCATGTGGGAATCCGCGGTCACTGGATGAAAGGTGCATCTGAAGGCGGAGAGAACCACATGGAAGTGGAAGTTATGGAATATATTGAAACGACCTTTGAACATCAGTATTTACTGAAGAACAAGAAAGGCGGAGACTGTCAGCCGGTCTGGTGGATGTGCCCCAAAGGAAATTTTGAGGAAGATCCGCATGCAAAAGTTCCGAAATATATTCATTTTCCGGAAGAGCATCTGATGCTGCTGAAAGAAGCGAAATAGAATATATAAGAAATAATAAAAAGCGTTGTATTTTCAACAGAGATTTCTGGTGAAGATATAACGCTTTTTTAACCGAATCAAGTAAGTCCCTGCGGAGCAGTTATTCGGTGTAGAATCGTGTAGGCACGTAGCTGTAAGAGTCTGCCGGTTTGATCACGCAGATGGATGTTATCAAATTGTCTGAGAAATCTATGACGGATGATTCTTAGAATATTTTATGTAGTCCACAACCATCATCGCCAGTTTAAATGTCAGTGCATCTTCAAACGCGCGGATATCCAGTCCGAATTTTCTCTGGAGTTTTTCGAAACGGTACACCAGAGTATTTCTGTGTACATAAAGCTGTCTGGAGGTCTCGGAGAGATTCAGGTTATTTTCAAAGAAGGTACGGATGGTGATCAGGGTTTCTTCGTCAATAGAATCCAGAGTTTCCTCTTTGAAGATCTCGTCGATAAACATTTCACATATGGAAACAGGAAGCTGGTAGATCAGTCTGCCGATTCCAAGCTGGTTATATCCGAATACATTTTTATCTGCGTAGAAAATCTTGCCTACTTCAAGGGCTGTATGTGCTTCCTTGTATGCGTCTGGAAGCCTGGAAATATCCTCTGCCAGATTACTGTAGGCAACCCATGCGGAAGTCATTGCTTCTGTATTTAACATATCTACAAGCATATATGCAATTGATTCCAGATCCTCATAAGTTTCTGTAGACTGTAATTCTCTGATGATGATAATCCCTGTATCATCAATAGCTGTGATGAAATCTCTGGTACGGGCAGAGAAAATATTCCGGATCGTAGCGAGAGCGTTCTCATCCTTGGTCTGTTTGGTTTCCACAAGAAATACGGCACGCTGAACAGAAGTTGCAATGTGCAGTTTCTTGGCGCGGTTAAAGGCATCTACATCGGAATAACTACCAAGGAGAAGATTCTGCATAAAGGTATTCTTGTCGCTTTTCTCTGCATAGGCAGCCAGGAGACTCTGTACCTGGCATACGGCCAGCTCTCCGATGGTAGCAGTACTTTCTGCTTTTCCCCATACGATCAGAATATAGGAGATGGAATGGTTCTCCATAATCTTATACAGGCAGCAGCTTGTATTGGAAACACACAGGGCACTGCTTTGGCGAAATTCTTCCAGTTTTGATTCTGCAGGAAGTTTTTTATCACAGGTAGAGAGAAAGATATGGTTATCAGAATCCAGCAGACAGAAATCAATCTGGCTGATATTCTTCCAGTCTGTCAGGCATTTCTGTAAAATCTGTTGTATTTTCATTAGGTCAATCCTTTCTTTTGGGGTATGAATCAGCTTATAGCAATCCTTGCAAATTGTCTGATCGAAGTAATCAGGCAGCCAATTCTATATTATAACATAAAAACCCGGGGAAAACTCCCCGGGTTTATTAAAGATTCCTGAAAATTAGTTGCAGATTGTAAGTTCTGTTTCTTTATCAAAGAAATGAGATTTTTCCATATCGAATGCGAATTTGATCGGATCGCCAGTCTTAGCTGTTGTACGAGGATCAACTCGTGCTGTAACCTGAGTTCCGTTTACATCGAAGTATAAGAATACTTCAGCTCCGAGAAGCTCGTAAACTTTAACTACGGATGTCATCGGTGCGCTTGGAGAAGCTTCGATGAACATCTGGGAATCATGGATATCTTCCGGACGGATACCGAGAACAACTGTTTTACCTACATAGCCGCCATCTTTAAGAGCTTTTGCTTTAGCAGCCGGGATAGCCAGTTCATGATCGCCAACTTTAGCGATAAGGTTGCCGCCTTTTTCGGAGATAACAGCGTCAAGGAAGTTCATCTGCGGAGATCCCATGAATCCTGCAACGAATAAGTTGCCTGGTTTCTGATACAGGTTCTGTGGTGTATCTACCTGCTGAACAACACCGTCTTTCATAACAACGATTCTGGTACCAAGAGTCATAGCCTCTGTCTGGTCATGTGTTACATAGATGATTGTAGCACCCAGTCTCTGATGGATCTTGGAAATCTCGATACGCATCTGTACACGAAGTTTAGCATCCAGGTTGGAAAGAGGCTCATCCATAAGGAATACCTTAGGATTACGTACGATAGCACGTCCCATAGCAACACGCTGTCTCTGACCACCGGAAAGAGCCTTCGGTTTACGATCAAGAAGTTTCTCAAGGTCAAGGATTCTTGCAGCTTCACGAACTGCTTTATCAATCTGATCTTTCGGAACTTTACGAAGTTTAAGTCCGAATGCCATGTTATCATATACTGTCATATGAGGATACAGAGCGTAGTTCTGGAATACCATTGCGATATCACGGTCTTTCGGCTCTACATCGTTTACTACTTTATCGTCAATTTTCAGAGTACCATCGGAGATCTCCTCAAGACCTGCGATCATACGAAGTGTTGTAGATTTACCACATCCAGATGGTCCTACGAAGATGATAAACTCTTTGTCAGCGATTTCCAGGTTGAAGTCTTTTAC
>ENA-UPWP01001221-UPWP01001221.1-human-gut-metagenome-genome-assembly--contig:-NODE-1221-length-14766-cov-4.295527_pt1 | contig 14766 bp, 10 predicted proteins | sample MGYA00250052_ERZ773380 | MGnify/ENA primary metagenome ERZ773380 (study PRJEB29103, sample SAMN06112063) | human gut metagenome | biome: human gut; feature: ankylosing spondylitis patient; material... | reverse complement strand
GCCTGCGGCCACTGCATAGCCCATGCCTGCGGTGAAGTAGGAGACGAAGTCGACGGATTCCATGCGCTCCTTGGTGATGGTGAAGGCGGCGATGCCCAGATCGTACTTGGAGCCGATGGCCGGAATGATCGTATCGAAGTTGGAGGAGACGATTTCGGTATCGAGACCGAAGATGTTGCCCATGGCGCGGGCAAGATCCATGTCGTAGCCGATCTGGGTCTTGCCGTCGGCGTCGAGGAATTCGGCCGGGGCGTAGGAGGGGTTGGTGCCGATGGTGAGCTTGCCGTCCTTGGTCACGGATTCAGGCAGCAGTGCGGCGATTGCATCGTCCTTCTTCACGGAGCTCACGTCGTAGCTGGTGATGGTGACCGACTTGGAGGAACCGCCCTTATCGGAACCGGAGTCACCCGCCTTGTCGGAGGTGCCGCAAGCCGCGGCGGAGAACAGCATGGCCACGCTCAAGGCGGCGGCCGCAATGGTCTTCAGCTTGTTGAACTGCATGATCTCTCTCTTCTTCTCTGTGGAGCCGCCCTATAGCGACTATCAACAATCAGGTATAAATATACATTATAGCGTATACATATACAAATGCTCCCGCTGGGAGGCCGCCGCATAAGAATACAACTGCTGGTGGCTGTTATGCTACAGACCACCCTCAGTCGCCTTCGGCGACAGCTCCCGCCAGCGGGAACGAACAGGGACACCTGGCAATCAGGCGGCGTCGGCCGGGTTGATCTCAGCCTTGTCGATGGCACCGGAACCAACACCCCAAGTGTCGAGGATCTTCTTGTAGGTGCCGTCGTCCATCAGCTTCTGGATGGCCTTCTGCACGGCTTCGGCGGTCTTGGTATCGCCCTTCTTGATGGCCACGGCCTCGGGCACCCCGCCGGCGTCTTCACCGAGCGTCTCCAAGGTGTCGCCGGTCTGCTTGATGGCGTAGGCGGACACCGTGGAATCGGCGTAGAAGATGGAGGCCTTGCCGGAAGCCACGGCGGTGGTCACATCGGTCTGCAGCTTGGAGGACTGGATGTCGATGGCATCCTTGCCGTCCGCCTTGCACTGCTCGTTATCCTTGTTGACTTCCTCTTCCTGGGTGGTACCGGTCTGCACAGCCACCTTCACGCCGCACAGGTTCGAGGAGTCGACCTTGTTCGGGTTGCCCTTCTGCACCACGAACGTGGAACCGGCCTTGAAGTAGGTCACGAAGTCCACAGCCTCCATGCGTTCCTTGGTCACGGTGAAGGAGGAGATGCCGATGTCGTACTTGGAGCCGACGGACGGGATAATCGAATCGAACGTGGAGGAGACGGTGTTTTCCTTCAGTCCGAACACTGCGGCCAGCGCCTTGGACAGGTCGACATCAAAGCCGACCGGGGTCTTGCCGTCCTCGGCCAGGAACTCGGCCGGGGCATAGGAAGTATCGGTGCCGACGGTCAGCGTACCGTCGCCGGCCACGGAATCGGGCAGCAGTGCGGCAATCTCGTCGTCCTTCTGGATGCTGCTGGTGTCGAAGCCTTGAATCGAAGTGCTGGACGAGTCCTTGGATGAATCGCCGCTCTTGGATGCGGTGTCGGTGCTGTCAGTCGTGCCACAGGCCGCCACGGCGATCAGCATGGCCGCGCTCAGGGCGGCGGCCGCAGCGGATTGTATTCCCTTGCTTAGAGACATTGGATTTCCTCTCTCCGGATAGTCAGCTGGGCGGGTATGTTTCCCAGATGGTTCCAGAGCGTAGGAGTGCAATGCTACGGAAGCGTTAATCGTGGGCGAAATGACCCACAACGCGGACATCCTACTCTTGGCTCCCCTCCGGAGGGGAGCCAAGGGGCGGGACTAGTGGCGCATGTTGGCGTAGCGCATGGCGCGTAGGGCTTCGCGCTTGTCCTGCTCTTCGCGCAGGGCCTGACGTTTGTCGAATTCCTTCTTGCCTCGGGCCAGTGCGATCTCCGCCTTGACGCGACCGTCCTTGAAGTACAGGCTCAGCGGCACAATCGTGTATCCCTTGGCCTCGATGCCGCGGGCGAGCTTGGTGATCTGCAGTCGGTGCAACAGCAGCTTGCGCTTGCGCTTGGGCGCATGGTTGTTCCATGTGCCGTTCAGGTATTCGGGGATGTTCGCGCCCTCCAGCCACATCTCGCCGCGGCGATCGATGGAGATGAACGCCTCGGACAGCGATGCGCGGCCTTCGCGCAACGACTTGACCTCGGTGCCGGTCAGGGCCAGCCCTGCCTCGTACTTGTCTTCGATGGCATAGTCATGCCGGGCCTTCTTGTTCTGTACGATGAGTTTCTCACCGGTTTCCTTGGGCATGTCTCCTCCTTTCGTGGGTAGCAACGCAACATCCGACGATATCACGGACCGGCCTCGAATACGAAAAAGGGTTCCTCTTCAAGAGGAACCCTTCAACCGTATATATCGGCCGAACCAACCGATCAGTGGACGAACCAGTACTGACCCAAATTGGTCAAGGTGCGGTAGTGCATGATCCACGGACCACCCCAGTTCATTTCAGAAATCTGGAATGTGCCGTCGCCATACACGGCTTCGACCACGGCAACATGGCCATAGGTACCATCGGCACCGTCCTGACCAGGCAAGAAGGAGAGCGCCGCACCGACCTGAGGGTTGTGGTCCACGCGCAAGCCGTACGAGGGGGCGCTGCGCCACCAGTAACCGCCATTGCCGAGATAGGACGGCGTGCCAATGCCCATCTGCTTACGGCGTTCATACGCCCAATACGTGCACTGGCCGGTGGCATAGGCGTTGCCGTAATCACCGTTCGATGTACCTTGGCCGCTGCTGTTGCCGCCACCGCTGGGAACCGTCGGGGTGGGGGCCGGCGTCGGTGTGGGAGTGGGAGTAGGAGTCACCGGAGTGGTCGGCGTACCGCCCTGGTTACCGGTGTCCACCCGGTTGGCGGCGTCCTGCTGCTCCTTCTGGTACTGACGATTGTAGGAATCGACCTGGGAGGCGATCAGTACGGTCTGGGCCGCCTGCTTGGCGGATTGGGAATCCAGACTGTCGATCATGGAAGACAGTTCGTTACGCCTTGCTTCGCCTTCCTGACGTAGCTTGTCCAAAGCGTCACGTTCGCTTTGCGCGGTTTCGGCGGCGGTCTGCGCGGAAGCGGCCTTCTCATCGGCCTGGGTCTTGAGCACAGCGATCTGCTTTTCGATGGCCGCCAAGCGCTCGCCACGGTTCTTCGACGTGCTCAGCGAGTTCGCGGCGGAGGAAGCCGCATTCGCCTCGTTGCGGGACAACGCGTCCCGGGACTGCATGGAGTTGACGAAGTCCTGTGTGCTGGTGGCACCCGTGACCACGCTCATCACGTCGGAAGCATTCGAGCCGTGCATCTCGTCACGGGCCAGCTGGGCCACGGCGGCGTGCGCGTCATCGTAGTCCTTGCCGGTCTGCTTGATCTGCTCCTCGAGCGTCTCCTTGTCTTTCTGTGCGGCGGAAAGACGTTCGGATGCGGCGTCGGCCTCGTCCTGAGCGGTGGCGGCATCCTCGTTGGCCTGTGTGACCTTGGCCTGCGCGGCGACAATCTTGTTGTTGGTCAGATCGTCCAGCTCAAGTACCTTATTCGCCAGGTCCTGGCTGGCACCGGCCAGCTGCTGCTTGAGTTCGGCCTCGCGCTGTACCGACGCGGCGTGCTGGTTCTGCGCATTGATCAGGTCGGAATAGGTGTCTGCCTGGGCAGGCTGTGCCGAGCTGAACGCCAGACCTCCCACACAGGCTGCGGCGGCCACCAGTGCCGCCAGTGCGGGCTTGATCACACGTACGTTCGTCATATGTGAATGGTCCTTTCGCTCACTTAAGCCAATACCATAACATGCGAACCTGAGAGGCTTGCACACGATGTCATCACATTTCTCACGGGTAAGCCGGTCGCGTTACGCCCTCAAATAACGCCGCAACGAAATGGTTGAAGCGATGATGGACAGCAGTATCGCGCCCACAACCAGGAACGGCGATATCACCAGTACCGTGAGCTGATTCACATAAGGAATCCATGTAACGGATTTCGCCAGCCAGCCGGTGACGAACACGTTGACGATAGCCGAAAGCATCAGGCACGAGAGCACCGAGCCGATCAGCGAGGCGATGGTGCCCTCCAGAATGAACGGCAGACGAATCGTCCAGTTCGAGGCACCCACGTACCTCATGATTTCGGTTTCGGTTCGTCTGGATGCGGCGGACATACGAATGGTGGTTCCGGTCAGCAGGATGGCGACCACCACCATCACGCCGGCGAGCACAGCCGTAACCGCCGTGGCTCGGTTGAGCACGGCGAACACCGGGTCGAAGATCTGGCGCTGATCGGTAACGTCTTCCACACCCTCCTTGCCAGAGAGCACTTCGGAGACCACCTGATATTTGGTGGGGTCCTTGAGCTTGAGCCAGAGGGAGTCCTGCATATCGTCCGCGGTCAGCGTACGGCCTTGGAATTCACCGTTCGGGTACTGCTTGGTGAAGGTGTTGTCGTAGAAATCCTGCTTGCTGACATAGTCGATGTTGGAGACCACGTCGTTGAGTTCATCGCGAATGGTTTTCTGCAGTGCCGTGATCTCATTGGCTGAGGGCGATTTGCCGGAAGCACAGTTCGCGGACTGGCTGGTGCCGTCGGGACATAGCCACACCACGACCTCGACCTTGTCGTACCAGTCGCCCTTGGCTTTGGTGATCTGCGCCTGAGTAAGCACCGAAGCGCCGATGAACAGGAATGAGATGAAGGTGACCAGCGTCAGCGACAGCAGCATCGACAGGTTACGGGTGAGGTTGGCCCACGTTTCGGACAGAATGAATCGTGCTCGCATGATGATCCCCCTTACTCCTTCGCGCCCTCAGCGGGTTGATCGTCGGATGTTTGGTCTGCGGCGGACTGCTCGTCGGCGGACTGCTCGTCAGCAGGCTGCTCGGCGGCGGACTGCTCGTTGGCCGGCGGTGCGGGCGGTTCCGGCGGTGCGGGCGGCTCCGGCGGGGCCGGCGGCTCGGCGGCGGATGACACGGACGTATCGGCAACCGCGGCGGTCGCGGCGGTCGCGGCGGACTCGTCCTTGAACGGGTCGAACGCCTGGGTGCTTTCCAGGGCGGCGGCCTGCTCATCCAACGGAATGCCCTTGCCCCAGGTCAGCGTGTCTTCCAGCGGCGCAAACGTCTCGCCATAGCGGCCGGTGCGGCCGGAATGCACGGAATTGGCCAAACGGGCGATGCCTTCAGACGGCTCGTCACTGCCCTCGATGGCCTTGGTCGCCGCCGCCAGCACATGATGGGCGGTGTCGGACTTGGCTTCGACTTCGGCATCCGGGAAGAACAGGGCGGAATCGTAGGAGCCATGAGCCTCGTCACGCACGATCTTGCCGTTGTGCAGTTCGACCACGCGCTTGCGCATCGAGTTGACGATCTCTTCGTTATGCGTGGCCATGACGATGGTGGTGCCGGTGCGGTTGATGGCGTCCAGCACTTCCATGATGCCCAGCGAAGTGGTCGGGTCGAGGTTGCCGGTGGGCTCGTCGGCCAGCAGAATCTGCGGGTGATTCACGTAGGCGCGGGCGATGGCCACACGCTGCTGCTCGCCACCGGAGAGCTCATGCGGATAGTTCTTTTCCTTGCCGGTGAGTCCCACGGTATTCAGCACCTTGGGCACCAACGATTTGATGGTGGACCGCCGCGTGCCGATCACCTCAAGGGCGAACGCCACGTTCTCCCATACGGTTTTGTTATTGAGCAGCTTGTAATCCTGGAACACGAAGCCCAGCGAACGGCGGTACTGCGGCACTTGACGGTTGGTGATGCGCCGCAGATCGTTGCCGGCCACGCGAATCTCGCCGCTGGTGGCCTCCTCCTCACGCAACAGCAGGCTCAAGAGCGTGGTCTTGCCGGAGCCGGACGCACCCACAAGGAACACGAAATCACCGCGTTCGATATCGAGGTTGATGCCGTCAAGCGCCGGTCGGGTGCCTTTGGGATAGATCTTGGACACATTGTCCAGTGAGATCAGTGCCATAATGCTGTTTACTCCTCGGTTTCGGCGGCGCGGCGCTGTTCATGGCGCCAGCGGATGCCGGCCTCGATGAACGCGTTGATGTCGCCGTCGAACACGGCCTGAGTCTGGCTGGTTTCGTAGCCGGTGCGCAGGTCCTTGACCATCTGGTAGGGGTGCAGCACGTAGGAGCGCATCTGATCGCCCCAGCTGGCCTTGATGTCGCCGGCGAGCTCCTTCTTCTTCTTGGCCTCCTCCTCGTGGCGCAGCACGAGCAGTCGGGACTGGAGCACGGCCATGGCGGAGGCACGGTTCTGAATCTGCGAACGCTCATCCTGCATGGTCACCACGATGCCGGTGGGAAGGTGGGTGATGCGCACGGCCGAGTACGTGGTGTTCACGCCCTGGCCGCCGGGGCCGGAGGAACAGTAGGTGTCCACGCGGATGTCCGTATCCGGAATGTCGATATGGTCGGTGGCCTCGACCAGCGGCACCACTTCCACGGCGGCGAAGCTGGTCTGGCGGCGGCCCTGGTTGTCGAACGGGGAGATACGTACCAGACGGTGGGTGCCGCCTTCCACGGACAGTCGGCCGTAAGCGTAGGGGGCGTCCACCTGGAAGGTGGCGGACTTGATGCCCGCCTCTTCGGCGTAGGAGGTGTCCATGACCTTGGCCTTGAAGCCGTTACGCTCGCAGTAGCGCAGGTACATGCGCAGCAGCATCTGCGCGAAGTCGGCCGCGTCGACGCCGCCGGCACCGGAGCGGATGGTCACCACGGCGGAACGTTCGTCATATTCGCCGTCAAGCAGGGTCTGAATCTCCATCTGGTCGAGATCCTTCTGGATCTCGCCGATTTCGCTTTGCGCCTCGTCCAGAGAGTCCTGATCGCCCTCCTCGTGGCCGAGTTCGACGAGCGTTTCCACATCGTCGATGCGCTGGGAGTCGGAGTTCAGACGCTTCAGCTGCGATTCCGCGGCGGACAGCCGGCTGGTGATCTTCTGGGCGTTTTCCGGGTCATCCCACAGGCCCGGGGCCGCGGCCTGCGTTTCGAGATCCTTGATATCGGCCTTGAGTCGGTCGACGTCCAGCGCCTTGGCGATGGATTCGTATTTGGCGCGGGCTTCGCCGATCGCCTGGGTAAAGTCAAATTCTGCCATCGTGGTTTACCTTACTGTTGATTCTTTGAGATTCTTTGGGAAGTCACGTCCTTGTTGACAGCCTTCGCACATTCCTCTGGCGTTGGCGGGCATTGCCGCGCCACACACGCATCCACCTGCAATCCATGCTGCCAGAAGGTTCCGGGCCTGCCTTGCCGATAGCCGGCCGGGCGACCTCACAAATCCCTCGCATCAGACGTGTTCAACTGCGGGCACGAATATGCGAAGGCAACGTCAAAGCCCCGCGTAAATCGCCGGGATGATCAGGGAGCCGAGCATGGCCACAGCTATGACGACACACACCACACGCACGATGGTGCGGCGGCGGTTCTCACGCTGCTGTCGGCCGTCCTGATAGTTACTCACGAGACCAATAGTGTACTCACCGCTTACGACCGCAGGACTTGCCGCCGACGCCAGCCCTGCCGGCGGGCCCCCACGGCCCTTTCCTTTGCGCTTTCAGCGCCGCCAGATGGTGTTTCATGGCCACCAGCATGATGTGCGAATCCTCAAGGCCCAAGTGGCGTTCGTTGTGGGCGGAATCAAGCGCGCCCTGACGTTTGGCGTAGGCGTCGAGCGTGTTGTCTCCGTAAGGATGCTCATTGGTGGGCACCGAGCCGGGGTCCCACTGCCGGCTCATCGGCAGGGTATCGATGATGGTGATGCGCCCGGCACGGTAGCTTTCCGCGTATCCGGCGACGTTCAGCATGAACCAGCTATGTTCGAAGGTGGCGTTATGCGCCACGTACGGCTGCTGGGTAAGCCGCGCGAGCAGGCCGGCCTGGGCTTGGGGCCATTCGTCGAAGAGTCGGTACCCGGCCTCGCTGCTGCGGCCGCGTACATCGATGCCGGTGAGTTTGGCGATGAGGGCGTTGCCGAGCGCCGCGTTTTCCGGCGGCACGCCAAAAGCGAGGCGGGACTGGCCGTAGGCGTCGCCGGCGGCGTAATAGCCCTGCTCATAGGCGTATGTCTCGGGTTCGCCGGCCGGGCGCGGACTGGCCATGTTCATGAACTCGAAGCCGACGTCGATGATGTAGTCACGTGCCGGATCGATGCCGGTGGTTTCGATGTCGATGCCCATCACCGCATCCACGTCGCGGCCGGGCAGGTAGGCGTCGCGCCAGTCGGGCTTGGGATGGTGTCCGGTAGCGTTGCCAGACGCGGCGGCACCACCCGGCAGAGCGGCACCACCCGGCGAAGTCGCGCCGGAGAGATTGGCGCGGGCCATCGCCGCATCGCCCGCCCGCTTCTGGAAGCGCTGGGCCTTACGCCGTTCGGCGCGTGCGTCAAGAATCGCTGCCGTACGATCTTGGACATCGTCCAAGGCGACTGTTGTGGGGAACTTGACATCGCTGTTTTCGGCGGCAGTGTTTCCGGCAGATGTGCCACCGGCTTCGCCGCTCAGATCCAGCATGCCTTGGTCATCGTTCGACGGGCCGCTGCCGGAGTACGGCTTGAGCACGGCAATGGTGGCCCTCCCCCGCCGTTCGCGACTGACCGCCCATAGGTGTTGCTGTTCGCCCAGATGCAACAGCGTGTTGATGTTGTCGTTGAGCCGACGATTGGCGTAGGCGAGCGCGCGAGGCAGACGATAGGAGCCGATGAACCGGTCGAAATCGGTCATGAATGCGCTGTTGCATTGGGCGATGATCGATTCCAGACGCTCGCGTGTGGCGTAGTCGGCCTTCAATGCGTCGTGGATGGACTGTGGGGTGGATTCCGGTATTGTGCCGACGCCATGCGCCAGGTCCAGAGAACGCACCCAGTCCCAGTCGATGGTGGTGCCATCGGCGTCCTTGGGCATGGACGCCGCCCATTGGGGAATGTCTCCCTTGGCGGCGTCGAACCATGCACGGTCGGTCATAGTGCGAAACCGAGCTCTTCAGCGGCCTCGGTGGGCACCGGGTCTTCGCACCAGTAGTCCTCGAGGTTCTCGTTGGTGGTCAGCGAACGGATTTCGGCGCGATCGATATACAACTCGCCGCTCAAATGATCGGTTTCGTGCTGGAAGATGCGTGCGGGCCAGCCGTGCAGCGGCTCGCTGTGGTGTTTGCCGTCTTCATCATCCCATTCGGCGGTGATGTCGAGCCAACGCTTGCGCACAGCTTGGTATCCGTCGAAGCTCAGGCAGCCCTCGTAGAACGAGGCGGTTTTGTCGCTGGTGGGTTTGTAGCTCGGGTTGATGATCACGTGGAAGGGGAATTCCGCGATTTCGCGCGGATCATCCTCGTCGTCGCGCACGTGGTCTTCGACCACGGCGAGCGCGAGCCCCAAGCCGATCTGGGTGGCGGCGAGCCCCACGCCGGGTGCCTCCAGCATGGTGGTGTGCATCGTATCGATGAGTTTGGCGAGCGTACGCTTGGAAAGCTGGCCATTATAGGCCACTGTCCGTTGGCGCAACACCGGTTCGCCGGCCTGCACGATGGGCAGGAGCTTCTCCTTGCCGCCGGTTTTGATGAGTTGTTCGACATCACGGTTGAGTTCGAGGTCGACTTTGGCGTTCTTTCCAAACATTGTTTTTTCCTTAGGGAAGGGTGCTACAGCGCGAGTTCTTCGGCGACGATCTTGGCGAGGCGGGTGCAGACTTCGTCGGCGTAGGCTTGGGTGGCGGCCTCGGCCATCACGCGCACGAGCGGTTCGGTGCCGGAGGGGCGCAGCAGCACACGGCCGGTGTCTCCCAGCAGTTCCTCCTCACGGGCCACGGCATCCTGGATGCGCTTGTTGGTGGAGGCGGCCTTCTTGTCCACGTTCGGCACGTTGATGAGGGTCTGCGGCAGCTGCGGGAAGTCGGCGGCGAGCTCCTTCAGGCTCTTGCCGGACTTGACGACCTCGTTGCACAGGGTCAGTGCGGTCATGGTGCCGTCGCCGGTGGTGGCGAATTCGCGGTTGATCACGTGGCCGGACTGCTCGCCGCCGAGCGAGTAATCGCCCTTGAGCATTTCCTCAAGCACGTAACGATCGCCCACGGCGGTTTCCACGGTCTTGATGCCCATATCTTTCAGGGCGAGCTTCAGACCGAGGTTGCTCATCACGGTGACCACGAGGGTGTCGTGGTTGAGCTTGCCTTCGCGCTGCTTGGCGCGGGCCAGAATGCCCATGATCTGGTCGCCGTTGATCATGTTGCCGTCTTCGTCCACGGCGAGACAACGGTCGGCGTCGCCGTCGAAGGCCACGCCCATCACGGCATCGGTGGCCTTGACCATGGCCTGCAGCTGCTCGGGGTGGGTGGAACCGGCGTTCTTGTTGATGTTGTAGCCGTCCGGCGAGGCGTTGATCACGATTACATCCGCACCGGCACGGCGCAGGGCTTCGGGAGCCACCACGGAGGTGGCACCGTTGGCGCAGTCGGCCACGATCTTCAGTCCCTTGAGCGGCTTGGGCTGGGTTTTGTCATCGTTCAGCGGAGCGATGGTGGCCACCAGATGATCGATGTACAGGTTGGTGGCGGTGGTCTGGTCGTGGCTCACGCGGCCCACGCCGGCACCGGTCGGGCGGTCCCAGTCCTGGCCGAGCACGGCCTCGATGTCGTCTTCCTTCTGGTCGGGCAGCTTGAAGCCGCCGCGTGCGAAGAACTTGATGCCGTTGTCGGGCATCGGGTTGTGGGAGGCGGAAATCACGGCACCCATCTCAACGTTGAGCACGCTGGTCAGGAACGCGATGCCCGGGGTCGGGATGATGCCTGCGTCGATCACGTCGAAGCCGCCGGCGGCCATGCCCGCGGACAGGGCGGAAGCCAGAAAATCGCCGGACACACGGGTGTCACGACCCACGAGCGCGCGGCGGCGCCCCTCAGGCTGATCGTCTTGGGTGCCGGCGTCGCCGAGCACACGCACGGCGGCGTCGCCCAGGTCGAGCGCCAGTCGTGCAGTCAAATCCCTATTGGCCAGTCCTCGAACACCATCGGTTCCAAACATCTTCGGCATATGAAGTTCCACTCCTTGTATCGCGTTACCCGCACCATCGTAGTCGTTGTGCTCCACCCTAGGACCCGACTCGGCAAAAAACCGCCACGGAATCTGCTCTAGGACCGGAAATCAGCATTCAACAGCCGCAATGGCATCACCCACAAACCCGCATATTCATCTTGTTCGGCGGATGAATGATGAGATACATTCGTTAGCGGGCATGCCGGGCGGACCGATGCACTCCGGCACGGGAACGAAGCCATCGCACTAGTAAGAACGGGCCGGCAAACGCGCCTGTAAACAATACAGCGGCAAATACGACGAACGGAACTACCCAGCGTACATCGATAACCGGCAAAGCAACACCAAACAGAACGACGGCGAGGAACACGCTGAGCCATGCGATGAACATGCCCAACGGCATCTCCTCTACCGGGGTGGTCTCGGCCATGAATGCAACGATCTATTACTCCGATGTTGTGGTCAGTATGTGCGGCAGTTGCTCGTCGCGGTTGAGGAAAGAACGCGTTTGGCAGCGAAGTAGCGTATGCCGACCTTCCTCAGTGCGGGCGTATACCATGGTGCAATGCGTCAGGCAGCGGTCCAACTGCCGGCTCAGTATCTCGGCGTCCTGCTGGCGGCGGGCAAATACGGACGGGCAGGGGAAGCTCACGCAGTAAGCGCGCACGCCCCATTCCTTACCGATGATGACATATCGCGGATTGTTGATGGGCGCGAGTAGCTCCTTCATAACGCCGGCGAACAGCACCTGCTCGCGCCGCGAACCGCCAATCAGCATGACACGCAATGCCGTGAATCTGCGACGTGTCTGGCGGATCGAGGAAGTCGTTCACCGCTTCGCCTGCCGCGCTGGTTTCTAGGCGCTCAGGTTCCGCAGTCGCCAAATGCCAGACATTGGCCACCTTATCGGGGTCTGCGACCACGCTGCGGTTGACGGCCATGCTGTATGCTTCACTGCATCAGTGTAAGGCACGAATCAATAGGTTTTGAGCCCCAGATCGATGGTAAGAATGATGCCGGCGATTACGGCGGCGGCGCGCATGATGTTTGCGGGAATCTTGCGGGTGATGGACGGGGCGATGTACCCGCCGATGAAGCATCCGATGCACAGCATGATGGCGGCCGGCCAATCGACCGCGCCTTGGATGATGAATACCACTGAGGCGCTGATGTTCGCGCCTGTGCCGATCAGGGTTTTCAATGCATTGATCTTGTGGAATGGGCCGATTTTGGCGGCATCAAGCACGGCGAGAGCCAAGGTACCGGCGCCCGCGCCGAAGTAGCCGGAGTAGATGGCGACCGCCGCTACGCCCAGCCATACCCACCAGGAATCCTGACTCATGGGCTGCACGAGTTGTTCCGGCGGGCGGTGAGGTGCGGTAGGGGTGGTTGCGCGCTTGGCGGCTTCAGTGGCTTCAGTGGCTTCGATGTGCTTGAGTTGCGCGGTGGCATCCGCGGCGGCTTGCTTGGCCTGCATGCGGCCGCGCGGATTGATGGCGATGATCAGCGAGCTCAGCAAAATCAGCACTGGTGCGGCAAATTCAAAGACACTCGGGTCGAGTTTGAGCAACAGAAACGCACCGGCCACCCCGCCGAATGCGCCGATGACCACATACGTAATGGAGCGTACCGCTTGGCCTTTGAGTTCTTTGCGCGCACCCATCACGCCACCGATGCCCGTGCCGACCACGCCAACGGTGTTAGAAGCGTTTGCCAATACAGGCGGAATGCCGAACGCGAGCAGGGCCGGGTATGAGACCAGTGACGATGCGCCTACCGCATAGCCCACGAATCCTGCGCCGATTCCGGCCAACAGAATCAGCAGTAATGAAGTTATGGAAAAGCCCGCAATCATTCCCCGTATCCTTGTCGCTCATCGACCGGCATATTGCCGGCCTTGAGCGAGAATACGCTGTTGAGGATTGGTTGCGGGTTTTATGTTGGAATGTGGACGTAGCTTCTCGCGGAAGCGACTCCCCTCAGTCGCCTGAGGCGACAGCTCCCCTCGCGCCCGAGGGGAGCCAGAAGGAAATCAGAGCGCTTCGTTGTATTCGCGAACCTTGAGGGTGCGGTGGGAGGATGCCACGTTTTCAACGATCAGACGCTTCAGGGCATTGTCGGCGGCAATGTGCTCGTCCAGCCAGGCGTCACCGAGCTTGACCAGCGTGGCGGGATCGGCGTAGCCCGGGTACAGGCCGTTGAGCAGGGCGTCGGCCATGTGGTAGGTCTTGTTGGCCCAGACCCAGTCCACAGTCTCGAAGTACTTGGCGGCGAACGGCTCGGCCAGATCGGAGCGCGGGGTGGCGGAGAAGCCACGGGCCACGGCCTCGAGCTGGGAGTTGGTCAGCTCGTCGTTGTGGAGCGCCTGATCCCAAGCCCATTCCTTGGCCTCAGCGGTGGCCATGGAGGCACGGGCGCCGTAGGCGAACTCGCGGTTTTCCGTGGTCTCCTTCTTGGCGAGCTGCGCGTCCACGTCGTCGTTGGTCATCTCGTTGACGGAGGTGAGCGCTTGGACGATGGTCCACGTGAAGTTGTTGTCGATTTCGAGGCCTTCAAGACGCACGGTGCCGTCCAGCAGACCGTGTGCGTTGGCGGCGAATGCGGCGTCGCCCTCCTCACCGTAGCCCAAGTAGGCGGTGACGAGCTGGAACTGGGTGTCCGAGCCGGCTTCGGCGGCGTTGGCCAGAGTCCACAGTTCGGCGGCCACGTGGCGCAGCACATCGTCGCGGCGGGCGGGCGCCACGTAGTGGTGGGCGGTGGTGCTCATGCAGGCCAGCGCGTAACGGAAGGTGGTGGATTCGGTTTCCGTGGCCAGAAGACGCAGGGTCATGTCCACGAAGCGTTCGGCCGGGAATTCGCCGTCACGGGTCATATCCCAGAAGGCGAGCCAGGTCACGGCGCGGGCCAGGGCATCATCGAAACGATGCAGGTTGGCTTCGGCGAATGCCTGGGATTCGGCGTCGAAACGAATCTTGGTGTAGGTCAGGTCATCGTCGTTGACCAGCACGAATGCCGGGCGCGGCTTGCCGGCTGCGGCCTCGACGATGGTGGTTTCGCCATCTACATCGAGTTCGAACTGCTCGGTGCGCACGATCTTGCCGGTTGCGGCGTCTTCGTTGTAGAAGCCGACGGCCAGGCGATGCGGGCGCAGCACCGGGTGTTCGGCCGGCGCGCTCTGGGTGAGCTTCAGTTCGGCGATGGTGCCGTCCGCGTTTACGGTCAGGCCAGTGGCGATCGTGTTGATGCCGGATTCCTCCAGCCACTTGGCGCTCCAGGCCTTGAGATCGCGGCCGGAGGTCTTTTCCAGTTCGCTCAGCAGGTCGGCCAGGGTGGCGTTGGAGTAGGCGTGACGGTTCAGGTAGTTGTGGATACCTTCGAAGAACTGCGTGCGGCCCACGTAGAATGCCAGCTGCTTCAGCACGGAGGCGCCCTTGGCGTAGGTGATGCCGTCAAAGTTGACGTAAGTGTCGTTGAGGTCGTTGATCGGCGCGACGATCGGGTGCGTGGTGGGCAGCTGATCCTGGCGCAGCGCCCAGCTCTTCTCGCCGGAGCAGAAAGTGGCCCAAGCGTCATGCCATTCGGTGGCTTCGGCAGTGGCCAGCGTGGAGGTGAATTCAGCGAAGGACTCGTTGAGCCACAGGTCGTTCCACCACTTCATGGTCACGTAGTCGCCGAACCACATGTGTGCAAGCTCGTGCAGCAC
>ENA-UPWP01001177-UPWP01001177.1-human-gut-metagenome-genome-assembly--contig:-NODE-1177-length-15301-cov-83.486009_pt1 | contig 15301 bp, 6 predicted proteins | sample MGYA00250052_ERZ773380 | MGnify/ENA primary metagenome ERZ773380 (study PRJEB29103, sample SAMN06112063) | human gut metagenome | biome: human gut; feature: ankylosing spondylitis patient; material... | reverse complement strand
GCCTCATGTTCACCGGTTGACGCACCCGATGGGACAGAGGCACGGCCCATAATCCCTGATTCCAATATCACATCCACTTCCACAGTGGGGTTACCACGTGAATCCAAAATCTCTCTTCCTTTAATCTCTGCTATTTTCATATAATTCTAATTTTATAAGATGGTTTTATTTTAATAACAATAGAGAAGCCGGATTTGTTGAGGTGCCAGGGAAAGTTTTTTCATGATATTTACTTTTTTATTTCTTTCCACAGAGTACATCCGTCTTCTTTTTTCGTCTCCCTTTAATAAAAGCTAGAGATCAATATGAAAATAAAATGGATAGTGGGGGGGCTGTTATGGGCAAGTTCTTACTTGCAGGCTGCCGCACAGGAATATAAACTGTGGTATGACGAACCCGCTCAGGTTTGGACTGAAGCGCTTCCGCTGGGTAACGGGCGGTTGGGAGCGATGGTATTCGGCAATCCCGGTGTGGAACATATCCAGTTGAACGAAGAAACTATTTGGGCAGGACGTCCCAATAATAATGCTAATCCCGATGCGTTGGAATATATTCCCAAAGTGCGCCGGTTGGTGTTCGAGGGAAAATATCTTGAAGCACAAACGTTGGCTACCGAGAAAGTAATGGCGAAGACCAATAGCGGTATGCCCTATCAATCGTTTGGCGATCTGCATATTTCTTTTCCGGGGCATACACGTTATTCCGATTACTATAGGGAACTGAGCCTGGATTCAGCTCGTACCATCGTGCGTTATAAGGTGGACGGGGTGACTTATCAGCGTGAAACACTGACGTCGTTTGCCGATCAGGTAGTTATGGTGCGTCTTACTGCCAGCCAACCCGGAAAGATTACTTGTAACGCCAATCTTACTACTCCGCATCAGGATGTGATGGTTGCGACGGAAGGGGAGGAGGTTACCCTTTCGGGCGTATCTTCCTGGCATGAAGGACTCAAAGGGAAGGTTGAATTTCAGGGACGTATGACTGCACGTACTCAGGGAGGAACCCGGTCTTGTCGTGACGGAGTCTTGAGTATAGAAGGGGCGGACGAGGCTGTGATTTATATTTCCATTGCTACCAACTTTACTAATTACAAGGATATAACAGGTAACCAAGTGGAGCGTGCGAAGAACTATCTGCGCCGGGCTGTAAGTAAAGATTATATGACATCACGTAAGGCACACGTCGATTTTTTCAAGCAATATATGGACCGTGTCTCTTTGGATTTAGGCATAGACAAATATGCAGGGGTAACCACTGATATGCGTGTACAGAATTTCAAGGAAACGAAGGATGATTTTCTGGTGGCCACTTATTTCCGTTTCGGCCGCTATCTGTTGATTTGTTCTTCACAGCCGGGTGGGCAGCCTGCTAATTTGCAAGGCATTTGGAATGATAAATTATTTCCTTCCTGGGATAGTAAATACACGTGTAATATCAATGTTGAAATGAACTATTGGCCGGCCGAAGTGACGAATCTCAGCGAATTGCACGAGCCTTTGATACAACTGATCCGTGAAGTGAGTGAAACAGGGCGTGAGTCGGCCAAGATTATGTATGGGGCGGATGGCTGGGTATTGCATCACAATACGGATATATGGCGTGTTACCGGAGCTATAGACAAGGCTCCGTCGGGATTATGGCCTACGGGTGGAGCCTGGCTGTGCCGTCATTTGTGGGAACGTTATCTTTATACAGGCGATATGGAATTTCTCCGCTCGGCTTACCCTATCATGAAAGAAGCCGGTAAGTTTTTTGATGAAATCATGGTGAAGGAACCGTTGCATAACTGGTTGGTGGTATGTCCGAGCAATTCTCCGGAGAATACTCATGCAGGCAGTAACGGGAAAGCGACTACGGCTGCCGGGTGTACTTTGGATAACCAGCTGATATTCGATTTGTGGAATCAGATAATCACGACCGCCCGTCTGTTGGGTACGGATGCTGAATTTGCCACCCGTTTGGAACAGCGTTTAAAGGAAATGGCGCCCATGCAGATAGGACGTTGGGGGCAATTGCAGGAATGGATGATGGATTGGGACAATCCGCAGGATGTGCACCGTCATGTGTCACACCTTTATGGTTTGTTCCCCGGTAATCAGATTTCTCCTTACCGTACTCCCGAATTGTTTGATGCGGCACGTACTTCGCTGATTCATCGTGGCGATCCGTCTACCGGATGGAGTATGGGATGGAAGGTATGTTTGTGGGCCCGTCTGTTGGATGGTGACCATGCTTATAAACTGATAACCGATCAGTTGACTCTCGTACGTAACGAGAAGAAAAAAGGAGGAACTTATCCTAATTTGTTTGATGCCCATCCACCTTTTCAGATTGACGGTAATTTTGGTTGTACGGCGGGTATCGTAGAAATGCTGATGCAGAGCCACGATGGTTTTATTTATTTACTTCCCGCATTGCCGGCGCAATGGAAAGAGGGAAGCGTGAACGGGATTATAGCCCGTGGAGGTTTTGAATTGGATTTGAGTTGGAAGAATGGTAAAGTGAGCCGGTTGGTGGTGAAATCCCGTCATGGGGGAAACTGTCGTTTGCGTTCTTTAAATCCGCTGGCAGGCAAAGGGCTGAGAAAGGCGAAAGGAGAGAATCCGAATAAATTGTATGCCATACCCGAAATCTTACAGCCGATTATAAATAAAGAAGCGAAATTGAATAAAGTTGAGTTGAAAAAAACTTATCTTTATGATCTGGAAACCAAAGCAGGTGAAGAGTATATATTCTTAGGTAAGTGATGATTCTTGCATTGATTGTAAGGATGAAAAATAGTAAAAAGAAGAAATATGAAAAGAACAGGATTAAACATTATTTGCTCATTGTTGCTGGCTGGTGGAATGTGTGCATGTACTGCCACTCCTAAACAGACCGAAGAAATCAAATGGAGCGAACGTATGGCTCAGTCGGAAATGCAACGTTTCCCTGAGCCTTGGATGATAGAAAAAGCGAAAAAGCCTCGTTGGGGCTATACGCACGGACTGGTGGTGAAATCCATGTTGGAGGAATGGAAACATACCGGTGACACTGCCTATTATAATTATGCAAAAATATATGCAGACAGTCTGATAGACACCGACGGTAAGATAAAGACCATGAAATATCTTTCTTTTAATATTGATAATATCAATGCCGGAAAGATTTTATTCGATTTTTATGAAAAGACGGGAGACGGGCGTTATAAGGTGGCGATGGATACTCTTCGCAAACAACTGGCCGAACAGCCCCGTACCAGTGAAGGCGGTTTCTGGCACAAACTGGTATATCCGCACCAGATGTGGCTGGATGGTATATTCATGGCTTCTCCTTATCTGGCTCAATATGGTAACGTATTCAAGGATACTACGGTCAATGCCGATATTGTGAATCAAATAAAGCTGATTGCCCGTAAAACGTATGATCCTAAAACCGGTTTGTTCTATCATGGCTGGGATGAGAGCAAGACACAAAATTGGGCAAATAAGGAAACCGGGTGCTCACCCAACTTCTGGAGCCGCAGTATAGGCTGGTATGCCGCTGCCGTGGTGGATGTATTGGACTATATGCCGGCGCAGTTCGAAGGACGCGACAGCATTATGACGATTATAAATACGTTGGCCGAAGGCATTGTAAAATACCAGGAGCCTGAAACAGGGGTATGGTGGCAGGTGACTGACCAGAATAACCGTAAAGGAAATTATCTGGAATCTTCCGCTTCATCGCTTTTTGTCTATTTTCTGTGTAAGGCTGTAAACAAAGGATATATTCCTGTGGAGTATAAAGCGGCCGCAGAGCGTGGTTTTAATGGCCTGATCAAACAATTCATTAAAGAAGAGCCTGATGGTTCATACACTATTACCAACTGTTGTGCTGTTGCAGGATTAGGTGGTAAAGGAAACCGGGATGGAAGTTTTGCTTATTACATAGGTGAGCCGGTGATAGAGAACGATCCGAAATCAGTAGGTTCCTTTATTTTGGCAGCTATTGAATATGAGAAAATGAAGCAGTAGGAATAATCTGAAAAAGATGAGGACATTTGTCAAAAAGGTCTTCATCTTTTCCGTAAACATAAGGACCTTTTTTAAACACCTTGTTGTTTTGATAAAAGCTCTTGTTTGGAGATTGTCAATTAATTAATAAACGAATTTGAAAATACAATGATGAACAGACACGCATTACTTTCCTTATTGGCTTTATTGCTATGTTGCTCTACTTCGTTGCCGGCGCAGAAAGCGAAAACGTATATTCCCTGGAAGAACGGCAAACTGGTGGTGTCCGAGGAGGGACGCTACCTGAAGCATGAAAATGGAGTACCTTTCTTCTGGTTGGGTGAAACCGGATGGCTGATGCCGCAACGTTTGAATCGTGACGAGGTTTCTTACTATCTGAATAAGTGCAAGGATGCCGGATATAACATGGTGCAGGTGCAGGTATTGAACGGTGTGCCTTCTATGAATATTTACGGCCAGTATTCCATGACAGACGGTTTTAATTTCAAAGATATCAACCGCAAAGGGATTTATGGATATTGGGACCACATGGACTATATTATTAAAAGTGCCGCTTCACGGGGCATCTATATAGGGATGGTATGTATTTGGGGAACTCCCGTGGAACAAGGGCTGATGAATGAAAAAGAAGCCGTGGCATACGGTAAGTTTCTTGCAGAACGTTACAAGGATGAGCCGAATATTATTTGGATGATAGGAGGGGATATCCGCGGTGATAATAAGACGGAGGTATGGGATGCGTTGGCAAACAGTATCCGCAGCATAGACAAAGGTCATCTGATGACTTTCCATCCGCGTGGACGTACCACGTCGGCTACTTGGTTTAATGACCGCGAATGGCTGGATTTCAATATGTTCCAAAGCGGACACCGTCGTTACGGGCAGCGTAACGGTGATGGTGATTATCCTATCGAAGAGAATACGGAAGAAGATAACTGGCGTTTTGTGGAAGCCAGTCAGGCAAAGACTCCGTTGAAACCGGTGATTGATGACGAACCTATTTATGAAGACATTCCACAGGGGCTGCATGATCCCAATGAAACCCGTTGGAATCAGCACGATGTGCGTCGTTATGCCTATTGGTCGGTATTTGCCGGATCATTCGGGCACTCATACGGTCATAATGATATCATGCAATTTATCCGTCCCGGATATGGAGCCTCTTTCGGTGCCGACGGACGTAAGAAAGCATGGTGGGATGCTTTGGAAGACCCCGGTTTCAATCAGATGAAATATCTGAAGAACTTGATGCTGACTTTTCCTTTCTTTGAACGTGTGCCCGATCAGAGTGTCATTGCAGGAACTAACGGCGAACGCTATGACCGTGCCATCGCTACCCGTGGAAATGACTATTTGCTGGTTTACAATTACTCAGGACGTCCTATGCAGATCGATTTGAGCAAAATCAGCGGTGCGAAAAAGAATGCATGGTGGTATAGCGCGAAGGACGGTAAGTTGGAATATATCGGTGAGTTTGACAGTAAAGTCACTTCTTTCCAGCATGATAGCGGTTATCTGAGCGGTAATGACCAGGTTCTGATTGTTGTGGATTCTGCGAAGGATTATGTGCAGAAAGCTTGGACAGCCTTGCCGGATGCCATACAGAAATGGAATAAGTAAGAAATATGCATATCATGAAAAAACAAGTATTATTAATCATTCTTCTGGCACTTCCGTTGTGGTTGAAGGCAGCGGATGTTTCGGTTACCGGCCTGCGTACCGAGCAGATGGTAGACCCCATGGGGTTGGATACTGCTGCTCCCCGTATGAGCTGGCGGTTGGAATCTTCTCAAAGAAATGTGATGCAGACCGCCTACCGGATCTTGGTTGCGTCTTCTCCTGAACTTTTAGCACAGGATAAAGGAGATTTGTGGGATTCCGGAAAAGTGGAATCCGATGCGTCCGTATGGATTCCCTATCAAGGGAAGCGTTTGAAAAGCAATCAGCGTGTTTACTGGAAAGTGAGAAGCTATACCAATCGCGGTGAGACAGAATGGAGCGAGCCTGCCCGATGGGGGATGGGACCTTTAGGTGAGATTCATTGGAAAGGACGATGGATAGGTTGGGACGCTGCGTTTGCATGGGATCGGGAAGATTCACACAGCCGTTTGAGCTCTCGTTATTTACGCACGGAATTTAAAACGCAAGCCAAGGAGATAAAGTATGCTACCCTTCATTTGTGCGGTTTGGGTATGTACGAACTGTTCATTAACGGTCAGCGGATAGGTGATCAGGTATTGGCGCCGGCTCCAAGTGATTATCGTCGTACTGTGCTTTACAATTCTTTTGATGTCACTAAACAGGTTGCCGGAGGAAATGCCGACAATGCCATCGGAGTGACCCTGGGCAACGGACGTTTCTACACTATGCGTCAAAATTACAAACCTTATAAGATTCCTACTTTTGGTTACCCCAAGTTGCGTCTGAATCTGATTATAGAATATACCGACGGCAGTATCCAGCGCATCAACAGTGATGAGAAATGGCGTTTGACGGCTCAAGGGCCTATACGTAGCAATAATGAATACGATGGTGAGATTTACGATGCCCGTATGGAATTGGGAAACTGGACACAGCCCGGTTATGATGATTCCAAATGGCTGAAAGCGCAACGTGTTTCATTGCCGTATGGTACACTCCGCGGCAATACCGCTCCCAACATGAAAGTGATGAAAACGCTGAAGCCGGCTGTCTTCAAGCAATATGGTGACCGTTATATGATTGATTTCGGTCAGAATATGGCAGGATGGGTGCGTATTAACATAGCGAAAGCCGCTGCGGGAGATACGATTTGCATACGTTATGCCGAACGGGTAAAGAACGACGGTACGGAACTGGATGTGGAAAATCTCCGCCATAGCCAGAGTACGGATTATTATATCTGCAACGGTAAAGAAAACAACACCTCCTGGAGTTCCCGTTTTTCTTATCATGGATTCCAATATGTAGAAGTGACAGGTTATAAAAATCTGAAAGCGGAAGATTTGGTTGCTGAAGTAGTATATGATGACTTGGAAGATAACGGTACTTTCGAGTGTTCCAATGATATCATGAACCGGGTTTATCGGAATGCCTGGTGGGGAATTTCCAGTAATTATAAAGGAGTGCCTTTGGATTGTCCGCAGCGTGACGAGCGCCAGCCCTGGCTTGGCGACCATGCTATGGGAACGTGGGGGGAAAGTTTCATGTTCAATAATGGAAACACCTATGCCAAATGGGCGGATGATATCCGTGAAGCGCAGCGTGAAGACGGTTGTATTCCTGATATTTGTCCGGCTTATTACAATTATTATACATCGGAAATGACATGGTCGTCCACATTCCCGGTAATCTGTGATATGGTTTATGAACAGTTCGGCAACATCGAACCTATTCGTAAGAATTATGCCGCTATCAAGAAATGGATGCACCATATACGCAGTGAGTTCACCACAGAGGATGGAGTGATTAACGCCGATAAATACGGTGACTGGTGTATGCCTCCCGAATCACCGGAGCTGATTCACAGTCAGGACCCTGCCCGCAAGACGGATGGAGCACTGATTGCTACAGCCTACTATTATAAGGTATCGCAAATGCTGGCCAAGTTCGCCCGTTTGCAAGGTCTGGAAGATGAGGCGAAAGGATTCGAGAAGGATGCAGCAAAAATCAAAGACTGCTTCAACGCCCGTTTCCTTACGGTTAAGAAGGGAACTTCTCCGGTACAAACGCCGCATGTTCTTTATCCCGACAGCATATTCTATGGTAACAATACGGTGACAGCCAATATCCTGCCGCTGGCTTTCGATATGGTTCCTGAGGCCTATAGGGAAGAAGTGGAGAAAAATGTAATAACAGGCATTATCACCCGGAATAAAGGTCATATCAGCAGTGGGGTGATAGGTATGAACTGGATGATGCGTGAGCTTACCCGTATGGGGCGTGGCGATGTTGCTTTCCTGTTGGCAAGCAACAAGACTTATCCCAGTTATGGCTATATGATAGAAAAGGGAGCTACTGCCATTTGGGAATTGTGGAACGGTGATACCGCCAATCGTTGGATGAACAGTTGTAACCATGTGATGATATTGGGTGATCTATTGACTTGGTATTTCCGTGATTTAGCCGGATTTAATCCGGCACAGCCCGCTTACAAACAAATCATCCTTAAACCTGATTTTTCCATCCAGGAGTTGAGTTATGTCAAGGCTTCGCACAACACTTTATATGGCAAGATGATTAGTAACTGGAAGAAGACCCTTACGCATCTGGAATGGGATATCACGGTTCCCTGCAATACCACTGCATTGGTTTATCTTCCAACGTTGGACGAGAAGGCGGTAAAAGACAAGGACGTTACCTTTGTACGTCGGGAAGGCAACTCTACCGTATGGAGTGTTCCTTCGGGGAACTATCATTTTTCGGTTAGCATGGACCCTTCTTCAGGTAAAAACCGTGCAGGTATCGTGGAAGATCAGTTCCTATACGAACAAGCTTCTTTTCCCGAATGTCACGGCGCTACTATTGTGGAATTGAAGAACGGAGACCTGGTAGCCTCTTTCTTTGGAGGCACTAAAGAGCGTAATCCGGATTGTTGTATCTGGGTATGTCGCAAGCCGAAGGGCGCGACGGAATGGAGTGCACCTTATCTGGCTGCCGACGGGGTGTTTAGTCTGGATGATCCGCAGGCTGTCTTGGCAGGCATTACGGCAGAATCCACTCCGGCGGATGCCGGCCCCGTGGTTTCTACGTTTAAAGGGGACAAGTCCCGGGCACGCCGCAAGGCTTGTTGGAATCCTGTGCTTTTCCAGATCCCCGGCGGAGATCTGATCCTGTTCTATAAAATAGGATTGAAAGTAGCCGATTGGAGTGGTTGGCTGGTACGTTCTAAAGATGGTGGAAAAACTTGGAGCCAACGTGAACCGTTGCCAAAAGGTTTCTTAGGTCCTATTAAAAATAAGCCGGAGTATGTGGATGGCCGTATCATTTGTCCTTCCAGTACGGAAGGCGATGGAGGATGGCGTATCCATTTTGAAATTTCGGATGATAAAGGAAAGACTTGGAAGATGGTAGGTCCTGTAGAGGCGGAAATGAGTGTGCCTACAGCTTTGCGTAAGGCAAATGCGGCCAATGTAGACGATCAGGAAGGCGGTGAAGCCATAAAAGGAGAAGGCGAGAAGCCTATTTATGCTATCCAGCCCAGCATTTTGCGTCATAAGGATGGGCGTTTGCAGGTACTTTGCCGTACACGTAACGCACAGATTGCCACTTCATGGAGCAGTGACAACGGTGAAACATGGAGCAAAGTCACTTTGCTTGATGTTCCCAATAATAATTCGGGCACGGATGCCGTAACCATGAAAGATGGCCGCCATGTATTGATTTATAATGATTTCAGCACATTGCCGGGTACTCCGAAAGGGCCGCGTACACCGTTGTGTGTGGCGGTTTCGGATGATGGCATTCACTGGAAGAATGTAATGACATTGGAAGACAGCCCCATCAGCCAGTATTCTTATCCGTCCATCATTCAGGGCAAGGATGGCAAACTGCATGCCGTATATACCTGGCGCCGTCAGCGTGTGGCTTATAAAGAGTTGGATTTGAGCAAACTGAAATAATACAATTGTGGATAAAGGAATTCTTTGATAGAGAGTATTGGAGAATTTGAAAAAAACGGGTGTCTGAAATGAAAATCAGATACCCGTTTTTTTGAAAACAGACTCCCATTATCCGCCAATGAAAGCTCTTTCTAAAGATACAGAATATGAAATAATTATAAATAGAGTACAAACGTTTCTTATTATCGTCCTCCCTTTATAAAGAAAAGAATAAGTGACAGATTATTATGAAAAGCATTAGACTACTACTTTTACTGGCTTCCGGAGTAACTACGGGAGCATTTGCCCAGTCGGGCGGGCTGACGGATATGAGCCAAAGTCGTTTTGCCAAGATGGCCAATACGGAATTAGGTGCCGTGCATTGGACAGATGGCTTTTGGGGCGACCGTTTCAATGTATATAGCCATACCTCCTTGCAAAGTATGTGGGATACATGGAACAATCCCGATGTTTCGCATGGCTTCCGTAACTTTGAAATAGCTGCCGGTGTTTGCGAGGGCGAACATTGGGGACCTCCCTTTCATGACGGTGATATGTATAAATGGATGGAAGGGGTGGCTTCCGTGTATGCCGTCACGAAAGATCCCGAATTGGATAAACTGATGGATCACTTCATTGAACATGTGGTGAAAGCCCAGCGTGCGGACGGTTACATCCATACCCCTGTCATCATCGAGGAAAAGAATAAGGGGATTGACACTCATTCGGACAAACAGCAACAGACGGTAATTGGCACCAAAGTAGGCGGTGAGGACGAGAAAGGTGCATTTGCCAATCGTCTGAATTTTGAAACCTACAATTTGGGGCATCTGATGATGGCAGGTATCATTCATCGCCGTGCCACCGGAAAGACTACTTTATTCGATGCTGCCGTAAAAGCGACGGACTTCCTCTGTCATTTCTATGAAACCGCTTCTGCGGAACTGGCAAGAAATGCCATTTGTCCCTCCCATTATATGGGCGTGGTGGAAATGTACCGTGCTACAGGGAATCCCCGTTATCTGGAACTTTCCAAGAATCTGATTGATATCCGTGGTATGGTGGAAAACGGCACCGATGATAATCAGGACCGTATTCCGTTCCGTCAGCAATACAATGCGATGGGACATGCCGTGCGTTCCAATTACCTGTATGCCGGTGTGACCGATGTGTATGCCGAAACAGGAGAAGACCAACTGATGAAAAACCTGACCAGCATCTGGAAAGACATTGTGACCCGCAAGATGTATGTTACAGGAGCGTGCGGTGCGCTGTATGACGGCACTTCGCCGGATGGAACCTGCTATGAGCCGGACAGCATTCAGAAAGTACACCAAAGCTATGGCCGTCCTTATCAGTTGCCTAATAGTACGGCGCATAACGAGACCTGTGCCAATATCGGCAATATGCTTTTCAACTGGCGTATGCTGGAAGTGACGGGCGATGCCAAATATGCGGATATTGTGGAAACCGCCCTTTACAACAGTGTGTTGAGTGGTGTCAGTCTGGATGGAAAGAAATATTTCTATACCAACCCGTTGCGCATCAGTGCGGATTTGCCATACACACTTCGCTGGCCTAAAGAACGTACCGAGTATATCAGCTGCTTCTGTTGTCCGCCTAATACGCTGCGTACCGTTTGTCAAGCCCAGAACTATGCTTATACGGTGACTCCGAATGCGGTATATTGCAATTTGTATGGAGCGAATACACTGGCTACAACTTTGAAGGAAACGGGAAAGATCGGGCTGGTGCAAGAAACGGAGTATCCGTGGGAAGGCGCTGTGAAGCTGACTGTTACCGAAGCTCCGAAACCGTCAAAGAAGAAAGCGTTTTCTTTGTTCCTCCGTGTTCCTGACTGGTGCGAGAAGGCAACTTTGAAGGTAAATGGCGAACCGGTGCAAGGAACCTGGAAAGCGAATACATACGCCGAGCTAAACCGCATCTGGAAGAAAGGGGATTGTGTGGAATGGGTGATGGATATGCCTGTAAAATTGCTGGAAGCAAATCCGTTGGCCGAAGAAATCCGTAACCAGGTAGTGGTGAAACGTGGCCCGTTGGTCTACTGTCTGGAAAGTATGGATATAGAAGGCGGGCATAAGATAGACAATGTGCTGATACCTGCCGATATCCGGTTGACTCCGAAAAAAATAACCATCGAAGGCAGTCCGATTGTCGCATTGGATGGTACTGCCCGTCTGGTCGATGAAGTATCATGGAAAGATACCTTGTACCGCGAGGTAGGAAAGGCCGACAAACCGGTCCATATCCGTCTGATTCCTTATTATGCATGGGGAAACCGCGGAAAGGCTGAAATGACGGTATGGATGCCTTTGGCACGGACTAATCACTAACCACTTACCCCTAATTAGTTACCAATGAAAAAAATATTCATAACCACTGCCGCGCTGCTGATAGCTTGTACACTGTCAGCAGCCGATTTGTTCGTATCTCCGGAAGGCAATGACCGGAATCCGGGTACCAAAGACTCTCCGAAGGCCACCCTTACAGCCGCATTGCGTCAGGCAAGGGAACTTCGTCGCCTTAATGATGAAAGTGTAAAAGGTGGCATCACCATCCATCTGGAGGCAGGTGATTACCATCTGTACGAACCCGTCTTTATTCGTCCGGAGGACAGCGGGACGGAAGCTTCACCTACCGTCATCACTTCGGATGGAAATGCCGTTCTGAATGGTGGGGTGGAAATCAGGAACTGGAAGAAGCAAGGAAAGTTGTGGGTAGCCGATGTTCCTATGTTTAACGGGCGTCCGCTGGATTTCCGGCAACTGTGGATCAATGGGCAAAAGGCTGTTCGTGCAAGGGATGTGGCAGACTTTGAAAAGATGTACCGCATCATCAACAACGACCCCCAAAACGAAATACTGTGGGTACCTGCCGCTGCTGTAAAGAAAATACAGAAGGCCCGATATGCCGAAATGGTCCTTCATGAAATGTGGTGTGTGGCAAATCTCCGTATCAAGTCGGTCGAGATACAGGGAGACAGTGCCGCCGTGCGTTTCCATCATCCTGAAAGCCGTATCCAGTTCGAGCACCCGTGGCCGCGTCCTATGGTGACCAAGGATGGTCACAACTCGGCTTTCTATCTGACCAATGCCATGGAATTGCTGGATGAACCCGGCGAGTGGTATCACGACATTGAAAGCCGTAAAATATATTATTATCCTCGGAAAGGAGAGAAGATAAGCAAAGCCGTAGTTCCCGGCATCGAAACGTTGGTATGGGTGGAAGGAACGATAGACCGTCCGGTAAAGCACATCCGTTTTGACAATATTGCTTTCCAATATACCACCTGGATGCGTCCCTCTTTGCAAGGTCATGTTCCTCTTCAGGCAGGTATGTACATGACAGACGGATATAAAATCCGTCCTTCCATGATTCGTAAGAACAATCATAAGCTGGATAATCAAGGTTGGTTGGGCCGTCCGGCATCGGCAGTCGTAGTCAAGGCTGCCTGGGATATTGATTTCGAGAAGTGCCGTTTCCAGCATTTGGGCTCTACAGGCATTGATTATGAATGGGCCACCGATGGAGGACATATAAACGGCTGTCTGTTCCGTGATATTGCCGGGAACGGTATTGTAGCGGGCAGTTTCAGCCCTGCCGCTCACGAAACACATCTTCCATACGATCCCGCCGACCGTCGTGAGGTCTGTACCGGACTGACCATTTCCAACAACTACATCAACGATGTGACCAATGAAGACTGGGGCACTTTGGGCATTTGCGCCGGTTATGTCAGTGATATCAATATCGAGCACAATGAAATCAGTGATGTATCCTATTCGGGCATCAGTCTGGGATGGGGGTGGACACGTACAGTAAACTGTATGCGCAATAACCGCGTGCACGCCAACCTGATTCATCACTATGCCAAGCACATGTATGATGTAGCCGGTATTTATACATTAGGTTCACAACCCCATAGCCGGATTACGGAAAATTGCGTTTCCGATATATTTTCACCCGGTTATGCACACGATCCCAATCATTGGTTCTATCTTTACACCGACGAAGGATCTTCATTTATCACCGTCAAGGACAACTGGACGGAAGGAGAGAAGTTCCTGAAGAACGCCAACGGTCCGGGTAATACATGGGAAAACAATGGTCCGATGGTGAACGACAGCATCAAGGCAAATGCCGGACTGCCCAAAGAATATAGCTATTTGAAGGAAAAATAAAACGTGATACCATTATGAAAAACAAACTTGCCACTTTAGTCGGAGCACTTGCATTGAGTGCTGCCGCCTCCGCCCAGACCTGGATCTGGTATCCGGGTGATTATGAGATATGGCTGGGCAACCGGATGAACAACCGCCGTACGGAACGCGGTGCTTTTTTCCCTCCCTTCTGGAAAACGGACAGCCATTATGTGGTAGTGGAATTCAGCAAGAAATTGGACCTGGCGGAACCGGAAGAAATCTTCATTGCCGCCGAAGGAAAATACAATGTGAAATTGGACGGCAAACTGCAATTCGGTATGCCCTCCACCTTAACACTCCCCGCAGGAAAACACAGTCTGAACATCAAAGTGTGGAATCAGTCCACTCCCCCCACTATTTATGTGAAAGGAAAAACCGTAAATACGGACAAGACCTGGAAAGTAACCTACGAAGACAAGGAATGGATAGACGAAAGCGGAAAAGCCAGTGATACTTCTGCCACCGTTTATATGGATGCAGGGTGTTGGAACTTTGACGGAGCCACCCAACTGCCTTCCAAGTTTTCATTGGCCAGAAAACCGATGAAAGCAGTTTCCTCCACTCCCCGGAAAGAAGGGGTATTGTACGACTTCGGAAAAGAAACCTTTGGTTATATCACTCTGAAAGAGGTAAAGGGAAAAGGAACGATCCATATCTATTACGGTGAAAGTCCTGAAGAAGCCTTGGATACGGAATATTGCGAAACATTGGACAAATTGCTGGCAGAGCCGGGGCAGATAACCGATCTGGCCATCCGGAATACACGGAAACTATACGATGAATACACGTTGGACAACAGCAAGGCCTTCCGTTATGTCTATGTCACTTGCGATCCGGGAGTAACGATACAGGACGTTTCCATGCAATACGAATACCTGCCCGAAGAGTACCGGGGCTCATTCAAATGCAATGACGAAGAGCTGAACCGCATCTGGGAAGTAGGAGCATACACCATGCACCTTACTACCCGTGAATTCTTTATCGACGGCATCAAGCGCGACCGTTGGGTATGGAGTGGCGATGCCATCCAGAGCTACCTGATGAACTACTATCTGTTCTTCGATAATGAAACCGTGAAGCGTACCATCTGGCTGCTTCGTGGAAAAGACCCTGTGACCAGCCACAGCAATACCATTATGGACTACACCTTCTATTGGTTCCTCAGTATTTACGATTACTATATGTACTCCGGTGACAAAGACTTTGTAACCCAACTCTATCCGCGTATGCAAAGCATGATGGACTATGTATTGGGACGCACCAATGCCAACGGTATGGTGGAAGGCATGACCGGTGACTGGGTATTCGTAGACTGGGCAGACGGTTATCTGGACAAGAAAGGAGAACTATCCTTTGAGCAAGTCTTGTTCTGCAAGAGTTTGGAAACCATGGCGCTTTGTGCCGGTCTGGCCGGCAATACGGCAGACAAAACCAAGTATGAGAAACTGGCTTCCGCTTTACGTTCCAAGCTGGAACCCGCTTTCTGGAATGAGCAGAAACA
>ENA-UPWP01001176-UPWP01001176.1-human-gut-metagenome-genome-assembly--contig:-NODE-1176-length-15303-cov-141.191843_pt1 | contig 15303 bp, 15 predicted proteins | sample MGYA00250052_ERZ773380 | MGnify/ENA primary metagenome ERZ773380 (study PRJEB29103, sample SAMN06112063) | human gut metagenome | biome: human gut; feature: ankylosing spondylitis patient; material... | reverse complement strand
GAGATCGGCAATAAGCTGACCGAGTTGGAACAGTGGAACAAGCTCAAACTGGTCAAGGAAATCGCTGAGACCGTCTGGGGTAAATAAGAAGTATGACCGGCAGTTCTTTGAAAACAGAGAACTGCCGGTTTTCAATATAAATTTATCTTGCAATTCTGCACAAGTTATGGTATATACATTATACGAAACATTGCCTTGATGAACGCTTCACCGTTCAATGATGTATAAATGGGAGGTGCCCGCCATGACTGCCGTGATCTACGCCCGCTATTCCAGCGACAACCAGCGCGAAGAATCCATTGAAGGCCAGATTCGTGAATGTACGGCCTATGCCGAAAAGAACGGCATCACCATCGTCAAGCACTACATTGACCGTGCCATTTCTGCAAAGACGGACAACCGCCCGGAGTTCCAGCAGATGATTAAGGACAGCGATAAAAAGCTGTTTGACATCGTGCTGGTCTGGAAGCTGGACCGCTTTGCCCGGAACCGCTACGACAGTGCTCGGTACAAGACCCAGCTGAAGAAGAACGGTGTCAAGCTCATGTCTGCCACCGAGATCATCTCCGAGGGGCCGGAGGGCATCATTCTGGAATCGGTGCTGGAAGGTTATGCCGAGTATTATTCGGCTGACCTGTCCGAAAAGGTCGTGCGTGGTATGACCGAGAACGCTCTCAAGGGTATTTATAATGGCGGCACGATTCCGTTCGGCTACATGATCGATGAGACCCGGCATTACCAGCCCGACCCGTTGTTGGCTCCGTATGTGGAGCAGACGTTCCAGAAGTATGCAGACGGCGCGACCATGACCGACCTGCGGGATTGGTTGAAGGCGCACAACATCAAAAATTCAATGGGCGGGGAGATGTCCTATAACACGATTCAGCGGATGCTGAGTAATCGCCGGTACATCGGCGAGTTGCGTTTGCGGGATGTGGTACAGCCCAATGCGATCCCGGCGTTGGTGTCAGAGGACTTGTTCAACAAGGTGCAGGAAAAGCTGGCGAAAAACAAAAAAGCTCCTGCCCGTCATAAGGCAGAGGAAAGCTATCTGCTTACCACCAAGCTGTACTGCGGTAAGTGCGGAGCGCTGATGTTTGGCGAAAGCGGTGTCAGCCACACCGGGAAAATGTATACCTACTATAAGTGTGCTGCTGCCAAGAAGAAAAAGACCTGCGATAAAAAGGCCGTGCGGAAACAGTGGCTAGAAGATTTGGTGGTCAATGAGACCATGAAACTGGTGGAAGACGATGCTTCCATGAACGCCATCATCGCCAAGGTAATGGAACTGCAAAATCAGGAAAGCACTGATTTGCCCATCTACGAAAAGCAGTTGAAAGAAACGGAAGTCGGCATCACCAATATGCTGAACGCTATCCAGATGGGCATTCTGACCAGTTCCACCAAGGAGCGGCTGGAAGCGCTGGAAGAACAGCGGAAGGAACTGCAAGCCCGCATTGCAGAAGAACGGCTGGCAAAACCGAAGATGAAAGAAGAATTCGTCCGGTTCTGGCTGCTCCGTTTCCGTAAGCTGGATATGACCCAGCCGGAGCAGCGGCAGGCACTGGTGGATACCTTCATCAATGCCATCTATCTCTATGATGATAAGGTGCTTATTACCTTTAACTATAAGGAAGGTACAGAAACGGTCGCTTTCGGGGAAGCCGTGAAAGCGGAGAAAAGTTCGGATATGAGTGCGCGAGGTGCACCAAATTTTGAACGTCAAATCGTAAGATTTGGCGTTCTTTTTTGTTATGTAACCCCGAAAATTCGGGGCTTGCACGGTCAATGCACGGTTTTTGCACGGTCGGCTTCGGTCTCTTCCGGCGGCAGTACCGCCTCGGATGCCGACAGCACTTCCTCAGAAGATGCCGGTTCCGGTTCAGAGGATGCCGGTTTATCTGCCGGGAAAAGCTGCTGCCATATTTCTTTGAGCCATGGGGGAACGGCGCTCTTTTCTTCCGGCTGCACCACCTCCACGGTGGGCGCAGCGACCGGTGTTTCATCGGGTCCCGGTACTTCAGACGGTGCGGCGACGACTTCTGCCGCTTCTTTCGATGCTGCCTGCTCCGGGGTGGCTTCCTCTGCCGGGGCAACCGCCGCCTTTGCCAGTGCCAGCTTGACCGCGTTCAAGATGCCGGTGGAGGAGTAGGTCGCGCCGGAAACGGCATCCACGTTGGGACTCTGCCCTTCCAGAATGGCGGGGATGACTTGTTTTGCCTGAGAGAGATATTCCTCCTCATCCTCGGCGCTCAGAAGAGTGATATCGGTGATCTTATCCTCTGCCACCGTGACCTGCACCGTGATCTCGCCCTCAAAACCCATAGCTTCGGCAGTGTAGATGCCGTCCAGATAGGTAGAGGGCGCGGTAAATTCCTCCACCACCAGCGGTGTGGCGGGCTCCGGCTGCGGCGGCAGGGGGTTGTTGACTACCTCGCCGGTCAGAGCGTTCTGCACCGCGCCCAGAATGCCCCGGCTGGTGTAGGTGGCCTCGGAAACGGCATCCACTTCCCAGCTCTGGGCTTCCACCACGGTGGTCAGAAGCCGCTTGGCGCGCCGCAGAAACTGCTTGGTCTCGTGGGAAGCGTCCAATATCTCGACCTCCGTGATGCTGCCGTTTTCCATGGTGACCTGCACCCGGACGGCACCGCCGTAGCCCCGGGAAGAGCCGACATAAACGCCGTCGGCATAGGGCAGTTTGGGCAGTACTTCTTCCTCCGCTTCGGAGGAAGCGGCTGCCACCGGCTGCTCCACCACCGTTGTCAGTCTTTCCGGCACAGCAGCCAGCACCGGCACGGTGCGGGGTAAGGCAAACAGCACGGCAGCTGCTGCCGCCACCGCCGGGAGCAGCTGCACCAGCGGCAGCAGCGCTTTGCATTGTTTTTTGTTCATGGAGGTTAATTTTTTTGGCAGAAGGTGCCGCAAAGCCCTTGGGCAACACCGCACAATTCCCGCCTGACGGCTCAAGCACCGTTCCGGCGGCTGCGGCACTTAGAATTATGCGGGATTGCCCTTGACCTTTTTGCCGGAGCGCAGTATACTTTTTATGCGGTTAGTTATGTTTAACCACAAGGAGGTACGACATGATACAAGACGCATTCTGGGGGATCCTGATCCCCTTTCTGGGCACAAGCCTTGGGGCAGGCTGTGTATTCTTTTTGAAAAAGTCCCTGAGCGACGGCATCCAGCGTGCCCTGACCGGCTTTGCAGCTGGGGTCATGGTGGCGGCATCGGTGTGGAGTTTGCTGATCCCGGCCATGGAGCAGGCAGCAGATCTGGGCAGGCTGGCGTTTTTCCCGGCGGCGGTGGGTTTCTGGCTGGGTATCCTATTTTTGCTGCTGCTGGATCATCTCATCCCCCATCTGCACCAGAACAGTTTGCAGGCCGAAGGACCCAAAAGCCAGCTCCAGCGCACCACCATGATGGTTCTGGCGGTGACGCTGCACAACATCCCGGAGGGCATGGCAGTGGGCGTAGTCTATGCCGGATATCTTGCCGGGACCGCTCAGATCACTGCCGCCGGGGCGCTGGCGCTTTCCCTTGGCATTGCCATCCAGAACTTCCCAGAGGGTGCCATCATCTCCATGCCCCTGCGGGCGGAAGGAATGAAAAAAGGCCGGGCGTTCTGGGGCGGCGTACTGTCCGGCATCGTAGAGCCCATCGGGGCAGTGCTGACGATTCTGGCGGCAGGCATCGTGGTGCCCGCTTTGCCCTATCTGCTCAGCTTTGCCGCCGGAGCCATGCTGTATGTTGTAGTAGAGGAACTGATCCCGGAAATGTCACAGGGACAGCACTCCAACGTTGGCACGGTGTTTTTTGCGGTAGGCTTCAGCGTGATGATGGTGCTGGATGTGGCACTGGGGTGACGGTTGGGGGGTCTTGAAAACGAAATCTGTTTCGGAATCTCCGAAAATGCCTGAACTTCTTGACAGCGACAACAGCAGGGCGTATTATTTTGGCAGAAGGGCCGCTGAGATGCGGCTTTTTATAGAACAAAAAAGTTAGCTTTACCTAACTACAGCGCGAGGAACTGCGTGAAAAGCATTGCATTGTGAACTGTAAATAGAAAGAGGGTGGCGTTATGTCCTTTTTTGAAAACACCCGCAAGCCCGTAGGTCTTGGCGGGAAGATCATGGTTTCCATGATGAACTTTGGCCACAGCGCAATGGCGGCGTGGGGGCTGCGTTTTTTGCAGCCTGCCCCGGATGCCATGGTGCTGGACTGCGGCTGCGGCGGCGGGGCAAACATCAAAACGCTGTTGAAGCTGTGCCCCAAAGGCAAGGTGCAGGGCATCGACTATTCGGCTGTCAGCGTAGAAAAAGCGCGTAAGGTCAATGCGGGTGCCATTGCGGCGGGACGGTGCACCGTGCAGCAGGCAAGCGTGGCAGAACTGCCGTTTGCAGCGGAGCAGTTTGAGGTAGTGACCGCCTTTGAAACGGTCTATTTCTGGCCGGAACTTGTGCAGAATTTCGGAGAGGTCTATCGGGTGCTGAAACCCGGCGGGGTCTTTTTCATCTGCAACGAAGCAAACGGCGAAACCGCAAAAGACGACAAATGGACGCAGATCATCAATGGCATGACCATCTATACGGATACTGCCCTGAAAGCATATCTGGAACAGGCAGGATTCTGCAAGATTCAGAGCCACAAAAACAAAAAGGGCTGGCTGTGCGTTACGGCGCGAAAGCGGTGAAATAGTGTAAGGCGGACGAAGCATGGGGCGAAAAGAAGCAATCCGCGGTGCCTATCGTACGGTAGGCATGGCAGTCATAGCGGCAGTGCTGGCGGCAATGATGACTGTTTTTACTCGCTGAGGGAGGAACCTATGAAATACAAAATCGAGAAAAACACCGTGCAGGAGACGCTGATCCTCCCGCTGTATTCCCGGAAGCTGTGTACGGAGCTGTACCCGAACCTTTACAGGGATGAAACAGCGGTTCGTCTGCTCGACCAGATCAACTACGATTTTTCAGGGGCGGAGAAAAACTCCCGCAGCCTGATGCAGCGGTTCGGTGCGCTGGAGGTGGCCATGCGGCAGAACGACCTTGCCTTTGAGGTACGGGCATACCTGAAAACGCACCCCTGTGCAGCGGTGGTCAATCTGGGCTGTGGGCTGGATAACACCGGCAGAGCCTGCGACAACGGCAGCTGCAAGATCTACAATCTGGATTTCCCGGATGTGATTGCCTTGCGGCAGCAGCTGCTGCCCGCCGGGGAGCGGGAGCAAAATATCCCCTGCGACCTGAAAGACCCCGCATGGTTTGGCAGAATTGATGCCTCCGGCGGGGCGGTGTTCTTTGCTTCCGGGGTGTTCTATTACTTCCCGACCCAGCAGGTCCGGGAACTGGTGCGGGGGATGGCAGACGCTTTCCCCGGCGGTGTGCTGGTCTTTGATGCCGCCAACCGCACGGCGGTGAAGATGATTGCAAAAACATGGCTCAAGACTGCAAAGATCAAGGATGTGAGGGCATATTTCGCGGTTTCGGATGCGGAACATGAGCTTGCGCCGTGGGGCAAGGATATGCAGATTTCAAGCCGGGGCTATATGCTGGGCTACAACGACCTGAAAGACCCTTCGGTCAGCGGCTTTTTCCGATTCCTTGCAAGGATCGGGGACAACGGGATGAAAATGCAGATCGTGAAGATCGGATTTGGAGGCAGACAATGAAGTATGCAGGGATGCCCATGGGGATGTGGGCGCTGTTTGCAGGCTCCTTCCAAAAGCAGCTGACGGCGGTGCTGGGCTATGATGCAGCCACCGCAAAGCAGATCACCAAAACCGCCAAGCCGAAATACAAAGAAATCCTCACCAAATTGCCGGAGTTTGAAAAGGGGGACCGCTTCCAATTGAACATCATTGGCTGCGCCATGCTGGGGGCGTTCGTTCTCTGTATGCCGCAGCGGCCGGATACAGAGGCGCTGACGGTATACTATGAGAACGCTCAGATGACGCCGCTGATGAAGTGGTTCTGCCGCAAGAGCGGAAAAAGCAAGTTTACCGCAAAGGACATGGCCGCCATGAAAGCCACCGCCGCTCTGAAAGCCGCCGACCGCAACCCCTACTCGTGGAACATGGACTTTTACGCGTATCCCGACGGCAGCGGCTACGAGGGACGCTTTACGAAATGCGGCATCTGCACGCTGATGCAGGAGCTGGGGCTTTATGACCTGACCCCCGCCCTGTGCCATCTGGACTACACCATGAGCGAAGCCGGCGGCGTGACCGACTTTGTGCGGCAGTATACCCTTGCCTCCGGCGGACCCTACTGCGACTGCGGATATCAAAAGAAACGAGTATGAGGTAGAGTAGCATTGAAATACTTTGAATTCGGACAGGAGCACCCGGAACTGATGGTGATGCTCCACGGCGGCGTATGCTATCGTGGCGCGCTGACGGTAGCTGAGAAAATGGCAAAGACCTATCATGTGGTGTTGGTGGCCTACCCTGAGCTTGTTTGCCTTTGACGGACGGATGGCGCTGGCAGCCCTGTGGGTCGTCCCGGTATCCGCTGCCATCGTGATGGGCAGCTACCGGGTGCAGGACAAGGTGCAGGCCAAGACCATGGCGGCGAGAATGGCTGCGTCCTTTCCGGCGGCGAGCGTCAGCGCATTTCCATTGCCCGCGCCTTCCTAAAGGATGCGCCCATCATTCTGTTGGACGAAGCCACCACCAGTCTGGACGTGGAGAACGAAACTGCCATTCAGGAGGCTCTTTCCCGGCTCATAAAGCACAAAACCGTCCTTATCATCGCCCATCGGATGCGCACCGTAGCCGGTGCGGATCAGGTGGTGGTGCTGTCGGGCGGCATCGTGGCCGAACAGGGCAGCCCGGTAGAGCTGTACGCTCGGAAGGGACTGTACACCCACATGGTGGATCTGCAGTCGGCAAGCCAGAATTGGACGACCTGAGAATGATGGCGATTTTTATTTGGAAAAAGTATTGTATTCGGTTAAAAACTGTGGTACATCGCATTATACGAAACAGTGCTTTGAAAGAATGCTCCACCGTTCAATGATGTAGAATGAGAGGTGCTTGCCATGACCGCCGTGATCTACGCTCGCTATTCCAGCGACAACCAGCGCGAAGAATCTATTGAGGGCCAGATTCGTGAATGTACGGCATATGCCGAGAAGAACGGCATCGCCAATATGCTGAACGCTATCCAGATGGGCATTCTGACCAGCTCTACCAAGGAACGGCTGGAAGCTCTGGAAGATCAGCGAAAAGAACTGCAAGCCCGCATTGCAGAGGAACGGCTGGCTAAGCCAAAGATGAAAGAGGAGTTCGTCCGCTTTTGGCTGCTTCGCTTCCGCAAGCTGGATATGACCCAGCCGGAGCAGCGGCAGGCACTGGTGGATACCTTCATCAATGCCATCTATCTCTACGATGATAAGGTTCTCATTACCTTTAATTATAAGGAAGGTACGGAAACGGTCGCTTTCGGGGAAGCTGTGAAAGCGGAGAAAAGTTCGGATATGTGTGCGCAAGGTGCACCAACAAAAGAGCGTTGAATCGTTTGATTCGACGCTCTTTTTCGTTATGTAACCCCGAAAAATCGGGGTCTGCACGGTCAATGCACGGTTTTGCACGGTCGGCTTTTTCGTGGGAATCCCCTGCATAGGCTGTGATTGCTTTGAAATGCGTGGTAAATTTTGCATCAGGTCAGCAGAGCCAGACGGAGCTGCGCCTTTACTTTGGGGTCTGCATTCTTCAAAAGTTCCAGCAGAGCCGTCATGGAGATGGTTGGTTCGCCTGCGGCGGGTACAGCCTGCGGGCTGGGGGCTTCGGGCTTGGCATAGAAGCCGCTTTCAAACTTCTTGCCCAGCTCCACACGGGAGGACTGCTGGATATGGGCGTAGGTGTTCACCAGCATATCGCACTGGCATGACCGGTCGTTCCCTGCACGGCTTTCACATCACCGCCGGAGATCATCAGCTGATAGGTGGCACTGGAATGCCGCAGACCGTGGAATATAATACGGGGGAACTCTGGGTGTGCGTCCTGCCATTTCAGAAACTTCTTGCGGATGAGCACCGGCTCCACCGCCAGACCGTTGGGCAGACGGAACAGCATTCCGCTGTCATGGTAGCGTGTCGGGTCTTTCATCTCGTCTGCCGCCAGCTGATTCAGCCACTTCTTTAGCTCTTCTTTTAGAGCAGAGGTCATGAAGATGGTTCGGCAGGAGGACGCCGTTTTGGTGCTTTTCAGGATGAGGGAAGTGGTGCTGCGCTCCAGCTTGTCCGGGAATACCTTTTCATAGGCAGACCTCCAATTCTTTGTAGCCGGGTGTTTTTTCACCCGGCAATTTTTGCATTCCAACATTTTCGGGTTATCCGATCAAAAGTTTCAGCCGTTCTAGCTTTTCCTGTGCGCTTTCCTTGCGGAAGCTGGCCCCGATGCAGGAGATGGGAACACACATTTCCAACAAGCGGTCATAGATTCGGGCGTGAACGGTATCCTGCGGATGCCGGATCTCATCCAGTGTTAGATTGGTCGTGACGATCAGGGGCTTCCGGCTGCGGTAGCGACTGTCTACAATGTTGTAGACCTGTTCCAGTGCATACTCTGTGCCGCGCTCCATCCCGAAATCGTCAATGATGAGAAGCGGATAGCGGCACAGCCGGTCTACCACCTTGTTCTGCCCAGAGAAACTACTATTCAATTCGTTCACGACATGAGCAAAGTTTGTCATGCACACAGGTACTTTCTGCTCCATCAGAGCGTTCGCAATGCACCCGGCAAGGAAACTCTTGCCTGTGCCAAAACCGCCCCAGAGCAGTAGCCCGATGTTCTCTGCGTGAATGGTCTGCCACTGCTCTACATAGCGATGTGTGTGACGCATCTGCAGGCTACGACCATTGTCGTTTGCAAATGTCCACTCCAGCAGTGCCGGGTCAGAAAAACCTTCTGCTTTCAGCTGCCGCACAAGGTCGAGATGTTTCTGCTCCTTAACAGCTGCTTCCTGCTGTTCCCGTTCGGCTTTATGACAGGCGCATTCTGCCGGGTGCTTGTTCTTTCCTATCAAGACAAGCCCCTTGGCAAAGAAGGCTTCTTTGGGTGTGTGGCACTTACCGCAGGAGAGCAAACTATCTGCTCCATAATAATCCATTGCGTTTTCGGGTATACTGGAAACGGATTGTTCCAAAATCTTTTCAATAAAAACGATTTGTTTCTCAAGAACTGTCTGTGCGAGTGCGTATAAGTACAGACCGCACAAATTTCTTCCGTGAAAAAATGCGCGTTTTACGGGCGGCTGGATCAGGAAAAACTACTGTTATTTTATGCGAAGAATGATATTATCATTATCATAAAAGGATGTTTCTCTTAAAAATATGCGTCGCCAGCCTTTGAACCTTTGAAAAAAGGCCGGACAGGCGGAAACGGTAAATGCAATGGAGATTTTACTCACGGGTTTTACGGCGTTTCTGACGCAGGAGTGGATCGAGACGGCATTCCCGAATGATCATGTGCTGACTACCTGCGCAAAAGGGGAGGCACTGTCGGACACCCAGATTAAGACGGTGACGCTGGAAAGCAGGCAGCTGTTGGATCAGCTTGCAGAGACCTATCAGTTTGACCGCGTTGTCTATTTTTCTGAATATCTTCTGCCACACGGTGATCAGGAAGGTGAACTGGACCGCCTGCGCCGGGTCCTGCAATCCTGCCGCGAGCGGGAAGTGGAGCTGCTGTACCTCTCAGGGCCGGAGGCAGCATTTGCGCCGTCCTCCGGTAAAACGCTGCTGGCCGATGCGGCGGAGGAACTTTGCTTCCATTACGCCAGAACCAGCAAACTTCAGGTCAAGGTGTTCCGCATGCCCTACCTGTATGCTGTCTCGGCCAGCGGCGCGAATCAGTTTGCGCGGCTATTCGAACAGATGCCTGCCGGTACGGTTCAAATGGATGAACAGGCCGCGCAGCCGCTGCTGGCGCTCTGTGCAGAAGAACTGGCCGATCTCGTTGCCCGGGTGTTCGATACATGGACACCGGAGCCGGAGCGATTTACGCTGCCGGATGTTTTTGGGAACACACAGGGGCAGCTGGGCGAGGTGCTGCAAAAGCTGCAGCCCGGGCTGAAGGTGCTGTACGGAACCGATACGATCCAGACCTACCCCGCAGCAGATAATGCTGTCCGCCGCAGGTACGGCTGGTTCCAACGGTACAGCATCCTGGATGATCTTCCGGCGATCTATAATGCGTGGTGCGCCCGGAAGACAGAGAAAAAAAGCTTTATACGCAAAATGGTGGATAAGATCCGCCGGAGCTCACTCTTGCTGCGGCTAGTGGAGATCGCTGCCGCGTGGCTGGCCACGGAACTGCTGGTGCGTATTACAGGCACGGACGCGCAGTTCCGGATGGTCGATTTCCGGCTGATGTTCGTTGTGCTGATCGGCACGGTCTATGGCCTCAATGCAGGTGTGCTGTCTGCTGTGCTGGCATCTGTTTCTCTGACAGCGGGCTATCTGCGGCAGAGTACCACTCTGATGCTGCTGTTTTATGAGCCTGCCAACTGGTTGGCGTTCATTATATATTTTGTGGTGGGAGCGTCCTGCGGCTATGTGCAGCTGCGTAATACGGAGACTGCCCGTTTTGTGCAGGAAGAAAACGAGCTGCTGCATAAGCGGCTTGAATTTACCCGGAAACTGTATCAGGATACGCTGGAGGATAAACGGTCGTTCCGCCGCCAGATCCTGGGCCGCCGGGACAGTTTTGGCAAGATCTATGCTGTGACCCAGCAGCTGGATATGCTGCAGCCGCAGGAGATCTGCCGCAAGACGGTGCAGATAATGGAAGACGTGCTGGAAAACCACAGCCTTACCATCTACCGTATGGAAAAGAACCAGGGGTTTGCCCGACTTACCGCCGCCAGTGCTGGAATGACGCCGGAGCCGGCATACTCGCTGGAGGTGGATCAGTGGCTGGACGTGATCCGTGCCATCGAACAGGAAGGGCTGTGGGTGAATCGCGGCTTCCTCCCCGGACGTCCGATGTATGCTGCAGGCGTGCGGCAGAACGGCAGCCTTGTGGTACTGATCGGGCTGTATACTGCCAGCGAAGAGCAGATGACCCTGTATTACCAGAATCTGTTCCGCATCCTCTGCGGACTGGTGGAAACAGCACTGGTGCGGGCCTTTGAGTACGAGAGCGTTGTGCGAGAAAACTGGTATCTGCCCGACACCTGCCTGCTGCGTCCGGCTGTGTTTGCGGAGCAGCTGGCTACAGCCTGCACCCTGCAGGAAGACAAAATGGCGCATCATCTGCTGCTGCAGGTGACGGGAACGTTCAAAAACCGGGCCGAATTCAACGACCGGGTGAGGCGCTCCATCCGCAGTACCGATGCAGCAGGCGTTGGAACAAACAACGCCGTTTACCTGCTGATGAATCAGACCGATGAAGAAAATCTGCCGCTGCTGACCCGGCGCTTGGATGAAAGAGGGCTTCATGTCACTGCAGTGCCGCTGGATGAGCAGCTGCGGCTGATCAGCGCTGCAAAACAGGAGGCATCGCATGCGTAACGGGTTCTGGCTTGGTCTTGTGCTGCTGGCAGTACATCTGGCCGTATGCGGGGGGATCTGGCTGCTGGCCTGGGCCAAGGTACTGGAGGTGGAGGGATATTTTGCTCCTGTGATGCTTTTTGTGCCGCTGTGGGGACCGCTGTGTGTGCTGCTGCTCCACACTTCCAACCGCCTTACAGGCGGGTGCCTGCGGGAACAGACACTTGAAAAGCTGCATATCAACGAAGAAATACACAAAAGTATCCTTGTGGCGGATGACGAAGGCGAGGATATGGTCGTTCCACTGGAGGAAGCGCTGCTGGTTGACAGTCCCGCGCAGAAACGCAAGCTCATCCTCTCGGTGCTGACGGATGACCCCGCAGGCTATTATGACCTGCTTCAGCAGGCCCGTATGGACAACGACAGCGAAGTGGTACACTATGCTTCCACGGCGCTGTCGCAGATCACCAAGGAAGCGGACCTGAAATTGCAGAAGCTGGAGCAGCGCTATGCCGCTGCCCCGGACGATGCCGCAGTGCTGGAAGAATACTGCAATTATCTGGAAAGCTATCTGAAAGACGGTTTCGTACAGGGCAGAGCCGCAGAGATCCAGCGCCATCAGCTGGAGCAGCTGCTGAAAAAGCGGCTGGAAAACCTTGGCGGACGCCGCAGCTGTACGCTGGAATGCAGGCTGGCAGATGTGCAGCTCAGTCTTGCTGAGTATGACCGCGCAGAGAAAACGCTGGAAGAGCTTACGGCGCGCTGGCCCCAGCGCGAGGCGCCGTGGGTGCTCTGCCTGCGGCTGGCAGCAGCGCGGCGAGATGGGGAGGCTATCCGAAAAACACTGGGTCAAATCGAGGAAAAGGAGGTCTACCTCAGTGCAAAGGGCCGCGAGATCGTGCGGTTCTGGCAGGGGAAACAGCAATGATAAAGGAGATCCTTTCCCGGCTGCGGGCGTTCCGCTGGCAAAAGCTGCTGATCATCTGGGCCGTGTTCGTGGCGATGGCCGCTATCCTGTTTGCGGAGCGCAGCGGCATTCAATACGAAGCAGCGAAATTCAAGCTCAATTATCTCCCCCGGACAGAGGTCGAGCCTGCACAGACCGCCATGTTCGGCCAGCCCGTCACCTGCCTGCTGCTCTACGATTCCGGTCAGGATAGTACAGACCTTGCAAAAAAGCAGTTCGATCGGATCTTGCTGGATATGAAAGTGAGTACGCAGGCTGTGGATGTACACACGACCGCTCTTGAAGGTATCCCGGAGTTTGACCGGTATAAAACCGTTGTGGTCCTCATGAGCGATCTGGATGCGTTAGGCAGCCGCCTAATCGACCTGATGAACTGGGTAAAGGACGGCGGCAGCGTCCTGTTTGCCATGACGCCCCAGAAAACAACATATTTTGACGCTATCTCGCCCAACCTCGGGGTAGTGTCCTCTTCCTGGGAGTATAAGACTGCAGAAAGCATCGTTCCCGCGGAGGAGTTTATGCTGGGCGGCGGGGAGCGGTATGAGTTCAGCGACCCGTTCCAGTCGTCCCTCAGCGTCAGCCTCAGGGAGGAAGCCACAGTCTATGCCCGCACGGGGGACGAAGGCGTTCCGCTGGTGTGGGGTACAAAGTCTGGTGCCGGCAGGGTGGTGGTAGACAACATCGGCATCTACGATAAAATCATGCGCGGCATCTATGCAGCGTCCTTCAGCCTTCTGTGCGATGCCGCTGCCTACCCGGTGATCAACAGCTCGGTGTTCTATCTGGACGATTTTCCATCTCCGGTACCCGGCGGCGATGGTACTTATATCCGCAGGGACTACGGGATGAGTATTGCGGATTTCTATTCCAAGGTCTGGTGGCCGGATCTTATGAAGCTTGCACAGCAATACTCCATCCGTTTTACCGGTGTCATGATCGAAAACTATGAGGACGATACCCAGAGTACGCCGGTCCGTCAGCCGGACACCCAGCAGTTCCGATATTATGGCAGTCTGCTGCTGCAGCAGGGAGGGGAAGCGGGCTTCCACGGCTACAACCATCAGCCGCTGGTACTGCCCGATACGGATTACAAGGATCTTTACAGCTACCGTCAGTGGCCCAGCGAGGATGCCATTGTGGCAGCGATGAACGAACTGATCGATTTTCAAAAGACCGTGCTGCCCAACACAGAGGGTAGTGTCTATGTGCCGCCCTCCAACATCCTTTCCGCTGCAGGGCGGAAGGTGCTGGGCAGCAAAGTGTCCCAGATCCGCACCATTGCCAGCACTTACTTTGAGGATGGCACATCCCTGCCCTATGTGCAGGAATTCGGTGTGGCCAGCGACGGTATCGTGGAGCAGCCCCGCATCGTATCCGGCGGTATGGTGGGAGATACCTATATGCGGCTGGCCGCGATGAGCGAGTTGAATATGCATTACGTCAGCACCCACTTTATGCACCCGGACGATCTGCTGGATGTAGACCGCGGTGCTGCGGAAGGCTGGGAAACCTATAAGGGCGGTCTGAAAGATTATCTCAAGTGGCTCAGTGCCGCTGCACCGGATCTGCGCAGGCAGACCGGCACCGAGTGCTCTGCTGCCATCCAGCGGTATGCACAGCTGACGGTCACGCTGGACAGCACCGACACTGCGTGGACACTTCACCTTGGCAATTTTGCCGATGAAGCATGGCTTTTCTTCCGCGCCAATGAGGGGACTCCCGGCAAAGTGACGGGCGGCGAATTGACCCGCCTGACCGGAGATCTTTATCTGCTCAAAGCCAATGCCGACACAGTCCGCATTGAAAAGAAGGGAGCATGACCATGCGCATCTGTCTGGTGCTGGAGGGGTCATACCCCTATGTCCACGGCGGCGTATCCACATGGATGCACGCTTATATTCAGGCTATGCCTCAGCAGGAGTTCTCCCTCTGGGTCATCGGTGCCAAAGCGCAGGACCGGGGAAAGTTTGTGTATGAGCTGCCGCCCAACGTGAAAGAGGTGGAGGAGGTTTTTCTGGATGATGCCCTCCGCCTCCACGGTGAGCGGCAACCGGTCCTGTTTACCGCAGACGAGCGCACCGCCCTGCGGGAACTGGTACGGCTGGGCAGACCGGATTGGGATGTGCTGTACCGTCTGTTTCAGGAAAAAGGCGTCCACCCGCTCTCTTTTTTGCAGAGCCGGGACTTCATGGAGCTGTTCACGGACATCTGCATGAGAGAGTATCCCTATGTGGCCTATGCGGATGCGTTCCATACCATGCGCTCGATGCTGCTGCCGGTACTCTATCTGCTTACGGGCCGGGTGCCGAAAGCGGATGTCTACCATGCGATCTCTACCGGCTACGGCGGTCTGCTGGCCTGTCTGGGCGGCAGCCTGAACCATGCACCGGTGCTTCTTACGGAACACGGCATCTACACCCGCGAACGTGAGGAGGAGATCATCCGTGCAGAGTGGGTGGTGCCCTCGTTCAAGAGCCGATGGATCCGGTTCTTCTATGTCCTTTCTGAGGAGATCTACCGGCGGGCGTTCCGGGTCAGCAGCCTGTTCTATAATGCCCGCCGGACGCAGATCGAGATGGGGTGCAATGCTGAAAAGTGCATCGTTATTCCAAACGGCGTCCAGTACGAGCGGTTCTGCAATATCCCGCTCAAACAGGAGGATGGCTGGGTGGATATCGGCGCAGTGGTGCGTCTGGCTCCTATCAAGGACGTCAAGACCATGATCTATGCGTTCTTTGAACTGGCCTCCCGGGTACCCAACGTCCGGCTGCACATCATGGGTGGCGTGGATGATGAGGATTACGCTAAAGAGTGCTATGCACTGGTGGAGGAATTACAGCTCA
>ENA-UPWP01001140-UPWP01001140.1-human-gut-metagenome-genome-assembly--contig:-NODE-1140-length-15695-cov-7.111858_pt1 | contig 15695 bp, 15 predicted proteins | sample MGYA00250052_ERZ773380 | MGnify/ENA primary metagenome ERZ773380 (study PRJEB29103, sample SAMN06112063) | human gut metagenome | biome: human gut; feature: ankylosing spondylitis patient; material... | reverse complement strand
CGCAAAACTGTGCCTCGTCAGTACGCAAAATTTACTCGCAAATCACTCTTGTTCAATTATGCGGTATTGCCTTAACAAACAGTAAAACACCCCGAAAACCGGAAAGTTTTCGGGGTGTTTTGCTGCAACAGGTGTTCCCGCCCTGTCCGTGAAACGGACACGCGCGGCGGCACCGTCCCTCGATTCAAAGGACAAGTCCTTTGAATCGAAAAAGCCGCAGGCTTTTAGCCCTGTACAGCTACTACTTCTACCTCAACCTTAGCGCCGAGCGGCAGAGCAGCTACTTCAACGCAGGAACGAGCCGGAGCGCCTTCCGGGAAGTACTTCGCGTACACGCCGTTGAATGCAGCAAAGTCGTTGATGTCGGACAGGAAGCAGGTGGTCTTGACAACACGGTCAAAGCCTACGCCGCCCTGTGCCAGAACGCACTGCAGGTTCTTCATAACCTGCTCGGTCTGCTCCTCGATGGTGGTTGCTACGATCTTGCCCGCCTTCGGGTCGATCGGAACCTGACCGGAGGTAAATACGAAACCGTTTGCAGCGATTGCCTGAGAGTACGGGCCTACTGCTGCCGGTGCCAGATCAGTGTGCAGAACTTCCTTGATAGCCATGGTGGGAATTCTCCTTTATATATCTTTATTTTTTGATAACAGGGTGAAATGAGTGCTTTTGTGCATAAAATCCGCACAGAAACGTAATTGTGGCGTAGCCAGTGGTAACGACGCACGGTTCATCGAGAGCGATTTACGAGCAAATTTTGCGTCTTGATTAGGCGCGGCTTTGCAGCAATACTTTATGTATTGCAAAAAGATGCGGCAGCGCGACCGGAGCCTGCGCAAGGAACCGAGGCCAACATCAAGGCACAAAATTTCCGTAAAGCGCCGAAGATGCAACCGTGTGGCGTTGCCACAATTACTTCTTGCCGCCCTTGGTCTTTTTCAGACGCTCGGTGTTGGACAGAACGCGCTTGCGCATACGGATGCTCTCCGGGGTGATCTCGAGCAGCTCATCGTCGGAGATGAACTCGAGTGCCGCCTCGATGGACATCTGGCGCGGCGGAATCAGGCGCAGCGCATCATCCGAACCGGATGCACGCATGTTGGTCAGCTGCTTCTTCTTGCAGACGTTTACAGCCATGTCCTCGCCGCGCGGGTTCTCGCCGACGATCATGCCTTCGTATACCATCGTGCCGGGGCCGATGAACAGCGGGCCGCGATCCTGTGCGTTGAACAGGCCATAGCCGACAGCCTCGCCGGCCTCAAACGCGATCAGAGAACCGGTGGTGCGCTTCTGGATATCGCCCTTGTACGGCTGATAGCCGTTGAATACGGAGGACATAACGCCCTCGCCCTTGGTATCGGTCAGGAACTCGGTGCGGTAGCCGAACAGGCCGCGTGCCGGAATAATGAACTCCAGGCGCATACGGTCGGTGCCCTTCGGGTTCATGGAAACCAGCTCGCCCTTACGAGCGCCCATCTTCTCCATGATCGCGCCGACAGCATCCGCCGGAACGTCTGCGATCATGCGCTCCATCGGCTCGCAGGTCTTGCCGTCGATCTCCTTGAGCAGCGCCTTCGGTGCGCCAACCTGGAACTCGTAGCCCTCACGGCGCAGATTCTCGATCAGAATGGACAGGTGCATCTCACCGCGGCCGCAAACGCGGAATGCATCGGTGGTATCGGTCTCGTTTACGCGCAGGGATACGTCCTTGAGCAGCTCACGGAACAGACGCTCACGCAGGTGACGGGAGGTAACGAACTTGCCTTCCTTGCCGGCGAACGGAGAGTCGTTGACCATAAAGGTCATCTCAACGGTCGGCTCGGAAATCTTAACGAACGGCAGAGCCTCAACGTGCTCGGGGTCGCACAGGGTCTCACCGATGGTTACGCCCTCGATGCCGGAGAAGCAAACGATCTCGCCTGCCTGTGCCTCCTCGATCGGCTGACGGCCCAGCTCCTCGATGGAGTACAGGGTAACCAGCTTCGCGTTGTACGGCTTGGTGTTGCCGTGGTAGTCGCAGACGGTAACCTGCTGACCTACCTTCATCGAGCCGCGCTCGATACGGCCGATGCCGATACGGCCGACGTACTCGTTGTAGTCGATAGAAGAAACGAGCATCTGGGTCGGGCCTTCGGTGTCAACCTGCGGCGCCGGAATGTGCTCGAGGATCTGCTCGAACAGCGGGGTCAGGTCCTTGCCCTCCACGTTCGGGGACATGGAAGCGGTGCCTGCACGGCCGGAGCAGTAAACGATCGGGCTGTCCAGCTGCTCGTCGGTCGCATCAAGGTTGAGCAGCAGCTCGAGGACCTCGTCGCCGATCTCGTTGAGACGAGCGTCCGGACGGTCGATCTTGTTGATTGCGATGATGATCTTGTGACCGAACTCCAGTGCCTTCTGCAGCACGAAGCGGGTCTGCGGCATCGGGCCCTCTGCTGCATCGACCAGCAGAACAACGCCGTCTACCATCTTGAGGATACGCTCTACCTCGCCGGAGAAGTCGGCGTGGCCCGGGGTATCTACGATGTTGATCTTTACGCCCTTGTAATGTACAGAGGTGTTCTTTGCCAGAATGGTAATGCCGCGCTCACGCTCGATGTCGCCCGAGTCCATGACACGCTCCTCTACCACCTGATTTTCGCGGAAAGCGCCAGCCTGCTTGAGCATCTGATCGACCAGAGTGGTCTTGCCATGGTCAACGTGCGCAATGATGGCGATGTTGCGTAAATCGTTACGGATCATATATTCTATTCCTCCATCAGCGGGATTATTTTCGTACAGAATTTATTATACCCGTTTTTTCGTTCATTTTCCACCTATTTTATCGTCAAAATTACGGCGATATATCCGCTCTAAATTGTAAAATATTTTGCTAACTGAGAAAAATTCCGCTCAGGATACAGTTGACGCAGACAAGCTGCTGCCGTACAATGAAGAAAAGGCGCAAGCGTCTGATAAAAGGAAGGAGAATCTCTATGAACAAAATCGGAAAGGCAATGCTCTGCACCGTACTGACCGGCGCAATGGCTGTCGGCGCCGCAGGCGCGGCTGACCTCGGCACGCTTTCGCCGCAGGGCGCAAAGGCGTATCTGAATCAGATCACCACCCTGCAGAATAAGTATGGCAAGGCTGCCGCCCGCACGGATGATGGCTTCAAGGGACTGCTGACCGGCCTCTCGATGGCAAAGCTGGTGGATATGGACGGCGATAAGATTCCGGAGCTGTACTGCGGCGCAGGTCTGGCAGGACAGCATATGTACTCATATGCAGACGGCAAAATCTACGCACTGAATATTCCGGAGAGCGTGAGCAATTTCGGTACGGATGTTTCGCCGTGCGCGGATTTCTATGTGGACGACACGAAAGCCTATCTGGTGGACGGCCATGAGATCATGAACGGCTTCCCCGTCAAATATCTGACCAAGCAGGGCCGCAAGATCGTCACCGCGCTGACCTATACCGATGCCATCGACGACGATACTGGTAACCATATCTGTACGCTCAACGGCGAAAGCGTGACCTATCACGAGCTAAGTGCCGCACAGGTTGCCTTCACCAAGGGTATGACCTGGGAGCACTACTCCTTCTGGGAGAGCCCGTACAATGTGCCGGAGGTGCGCTCCGCCCGCGCATCGCTGACCGACACCATCACTTCCCTTCGCACGCTCACCAATCCGACTGCATATGTTTCCAAGCACAAGGTCGAGCTCAACGGTGCAAAGGCCAATCTTGCAGCCTATACCATCAACGGCAGCAACTATTTCAAGCTGCGCGACCTCGCCGCTGCCCTCAAGGGTCTGGACAGCGAGTTTGCGGTAACATGGAACGCCGCCCAGCAGCGCATCGACCTGACGAGCAAGACCGCATACACGCCGGTCGGCGGCGAACAGGCTGCCCTGCCCGCCGGCAATAAGGCCGCCTCGCTCACGAGCGCCGCTGTCTACCTCGACGGCAATCCGCTTTCCCTCACCGCCTACTCCATCGGCGGCAACAACTACTTCAAGCTGCGCGACCTCGTTTTCGCGCTCGGCTTTTCCGTGGATTGGGATAACGCCACCTCGACTGTTACCATTTCGGCTCAGTAACGGAAAACGAATGAAAAAAGCCACTGTTCAGTGAACAGTGGCTTTTTCGCGCCATGGCGCGATTCCATCGCGTTTGCCCGCAAACGCAAAAATTCCGAGGACATGTGCCTCGGAATTTTTACAAGAAAGCCTCCCAGTGTGCCCGCCTTCGGCGGACGCGCTGAGAGGCGCAAGGACATATCCGAGCCAACGGCTCGGTACGTCCCCCTCGATTAAAAGGCCAAAGGCCTTTCAATCGAGAAGCGAAGCGCCTTTACTGGTTTGCTTCGATGTAGGTTACGATGTCACCGATGGTGCTCATCTTAGCAGCTTCCTCGTCGGAAATCGTTACGCCGAAGTTCTCCTCGAGGTCCATCATCAGCTCTACAACGTCCAGAGAATCTGCGTTCAGGTCTTCCTTAACCTTGGTGTCCATGGTCATGGTGGAAGCATCAGCGTCAAACTTGTCTGCCAGGATTTCACATACCTTTTCAAACATGGGATTTACACTCCTTCATTACTTTCTTGATTTATTGTTCTGAAAACTCCGACTCTGCGGAATTTTTCATACCGTTTCTGCAGCATCGTGTCGATGTCCGGCTCAGCATCCAGCTCGGCAAGCTGGTCGCGCAGCGTGCGCGCCACATTGCGGATAAGCTGTGCGGAGGATGTGCCCTCCTGAATGATGCCTTCGATCATACCGAAGCTGTACAGGTCCTGCGCGGTGATATGCAGCGTGTCCGCTGCCTCCGCCTCGCGCTTGGGGTCCTTCCAGAGAATGGACGCGCAGCCGCGCGGCGAAATAACCGAATACAGGGCGTTCTCGAGCATGAGCACACGATCTGCCACCGCCAGCGCCAGTGCGCCGCCGGAGCCGCCCTCACCCGTCACGATAGAGATAACAGGCGTTTTCAGCTCGATAAACTCATACAAACAGCGGGCAATGGCCTCGCCCTGACCGCGTTCCTCCGCGCCAACGCCGCAGAACGCGCCGCCGGTGTCAACAAAGTTGATGACCGGGCGGTGGAATTTCTCCGCCTGATGCGCGAGACGCAAGGCCTTTCGATAGCCCTCCGGGTGCGCCATGCCGAAGTTAGCGTCCATATTCTGCTCAATGGTGCGGCCCTTGCGGTGGCCGATTACCGTCACCGGTGTGCCGTTGAAGTAGCCAACGCCGCCGAGGATGGCATGGTCGTCCGAAAAATAGCGGTCGCCGTGCAGCTCGGTGAAGTCGGTGAACAGCTCATTGATATAATCCGTGATCATCGGACGCTTGGTATCGTGAATGATACGCATTTTTTCACTTGCGGGTTTGTTAATCACGACGCCACACCTGCCATTTCTTGGACTTGGAGCCGCAGTGCAGCTTCAAGAGTTTTTCCAGCGTTTCTCTGAGTTGATTACGCGGAACTATTTTATCACAGAAACCGTGCGATAGCAAGAACTCCGAGGACTGAAAATCGTCCGGGAGGGTCTGACCGATGGTTCCCTCGATAACACGGCGGCCGGCAAAGCCGATGGTCGTGCGCGGCTCCGCGAGGATAATATCGCCCAGCATGGCGAACGACGCGGTAACACCGCCCGTGGTCGGGTCGGTCAGCACGGTGATATACAGCAGTCCGGCGTCCGAGTGACGGCGCGCCGCCGCAGACACCTTTGCCATCTGCAGGAGCGAAAACATGCCCTCCTGCATGCGCGCACCGCCGGAGCAGGTGAACAGCACGACAGGCAGACCCTTTTCGGTCGCGTACTCGAACAGGCGGGTCAGCTTTTCACCGACGACCGAACCCATGGACGCCATCATGAAATGGCTGTCCATGACGCCGATCGCGGTCTCCACGCCGCCGATCTTACACACGCCGGTCTTGACTGCGTCCGGCATGCCGACCTTTTCAGCCAGCTCTGCCGTTTTCTCTGCGTATCCCGGGAAGTGGATCGGGTCCGCCGGTGCCAGATTGGCGTACAGCTCCTCAAAGCTGTCCTTATCCGCGATCTGACGGATGCGCGTGCGCGCGAGCAGTCGTCCGTATCGTCCGCAGTGCGGGCACACATACAGATTCTTGCCGTAGGCATACGCCTTCAGTTCTGCGCCGCAGCCCTTGCAGGTTACGACCTTGGCCGCTTCGTCCTCCTGCGGTTTCATTTCCATAGAGGTCTCGCGTGTTTTTTGAAACAGGTCGATCAGACCCATGCGTAACTCCCCTTTCGTTTGGAGGCAGTACCGCACGATTGGCCTTCGGCGCTTTGCGGCTGTTTTGCCCCCTGGTTTTGTTGCGTACTTTTGCAATACACAAAGTATTGCTGCAAGTCCGCGCCGCACCAGTGAACAAAACATCTCGCAAATAGCTCTTGTCCAACCGTGCGGTACTGCCTCTGAAATCCTTCGGATTACAAAAACTTCGCTTTTCTAAATACGCTGATTTTGTAAGACCTTCGGATTCAACTATGCTTGTGCTAAATCTATTATACCATAATAATTGATTTAGTCAAAATCGCCGTTTGCGATGGAATTAACATTAAAGTTCGCTTCCACAAACGCCTTCGAGCACAGGATGTGCATCTGATAGTCGGTTGCGGTCACAACGCCCTCAAACAGCATCTCCGCGAGGGCACGGCGCATGCGAACGATGGCCTGCTCACGGTCGGCGCCGTAGACGATCAGCTTGCCGATCATGGAATCGTAAAACGGCGGAATCTTATATCCCTGATAAGCCGCGGAATCCACGCGCACGCCGGGACCGCCCGGCAGATGCAAGGACACCAGTGTGCCCGGACAGGGCGCAAAGTTTCTCGACGGGTCCTCCGCGTTGATGCGGCACTCGATGGCGTGACCGCGGATGGTCAGATCCTCCTGCTTAAAGGACAGCGGCTCGCCTGCCGCCACGCGAAGCTGCTCGCAGACCAGATCTACGCCGGTGACCTCCTCGGTGACCGGGTGCTCGACCTGAATGCGGGTGTTCATCTCGCAGAAGTAGAAATTGCGGTCGTTATCGACCAGAAATTCGATCGTACCCGCGTTTCGGTAGCCGACGCGCTTTGCCAGCGCAACAGCCGCCGAGGTCATCTTCTCGCGCAGCTCGGGCGTGACGAAAGCCGACGGACTTTCCTCGATCAGCTTCTGGTGGCGGCGCTGCACCGAGCATTCACGCTCGAACAGGTGCACCACGTTGCCGTAGTTATCGCCCAGAATCTGCACCTCGATATGGCGCGGATTGTGAATATATTTTTCCATGTACAGGCGGCCGTCACCGAAGTTGGCGATAGCCTCTGCAGCGGCGCTGTCGTACGCGTCCTTGAGGTCCTTGACGCTCTCGGCCACGCGGATGCCCTTGCCGCCGCCGCCGGATGCCGCCTTGAGCATGACCGGATAGCCGATGCGCTCGGCCTCGGAGATGGCTTCGTCAAAATCGCGCAGCGGACCGTCCGTGCCGAGCGCGACCGGAACGCCTGCAGCGATCGCGTTGCGCTTTGCCTCGGATTTGTCACCCATCAGACGGATGGTTGCCGCAGTCGGGCCGATAAACGCCAGACCGGCCTGCGTGATGCGCTCGGCAAAATCCGGATTCTCGGACAGGAAGCCGAAGCCCGGATGAATGGCCTGACAGCCGGAAGCCAGCGCCGCCGAAATGATATTATCCATATTCAGGTAGCTGTCCGCCGCACGGGCCGGACCGATGCAGACCGCTTCGTCCGCGATCTGCGCGTGCAGCGCTTCGCGGTCAGCCTCGGAGTAAACGGCCACCGAGATAATGCCTAAATCACGGCAGGCCTGAATAATGCGGACCGCAATCTCGCCGCGGTTCGCAATGAGTACCTTCTGAAACATTCGATTAACTCTCTCCCGCCTCAGTCATTGATGACCATGCATTTGATCTCCGCTTCGGCGGCCTTCTCGTCACCGACCCAGGCGATGCCCTCGGCTACTGCCATCGGGCCGCGGCGCTTGGTGAAGGTAACTTCCAGACGAAGGGTATCGCCCGGCTTTGCCATTGCACGGAATTTCGCCTTGTCAATGCCGGTGTAGACCGCAGTCTTGCCCTTGAATTCGGGCAGGGACAGCAGCGCTACGCCGCCTGCCTGTGCGAGCGCCTCCAGACGGAACACTGCGGGCATGATCGGGTTGCCCGGAAAGTGGCCCTGGAAGAAGAACTCGTCGCCGGTCAGGTGCAGCGCACCGACTACATGGTTCTCGTCCATTTCGAGGATCTCGTCCACCAGAAGCATCGGCGGACGGTGCGGAAGGATCTCCATGATCTGTTCTTTGTTCAGCATATTATAATCCCTCTCCTTACAAAATGCAAGTAAAACACGCAATACAGCACTAATTATGCGGTAAAACCGCAATGCTTTGCATTGCGCATGAAATAGAAGCGCCTTGCGCTTCGTAAAAACCCGCGACATGTGCGGCGCAGCGCGAACGACGTCGCGCAAGGTTAGCGCTGGGTTTTTACACCCCGACTCAGCCGTCTTGGGCGCTATCCTTGTGCGACTTCTTGGTCGCACTGCGCGCGGCGACATTCGGGTATCGAAAACAGGTTTCTACGGAACCTGTTTTCGTATATAGGGGGCTTGTAAAGCCCCCTATAAGCGTCATTCGATCACGCAGAGCACCTGATTGTATTCAACCATATCGCCCGGCTGTGCCATAATGCGGATGACCTTGCCGTCGCACGGTGACTTGATCTCGTTCATGATCTTCATCGCCTCGATGATGCAGAGGGTATCGCCCTCCTTCACCTGCTGACCGACCAGCACGAACGGCGGTTCGTCCGGAGACGGAGAAGAATAAAACGTGCCGACCAGCGGGCTCTTCACCTGCGTGCCTGCCGGAAGCTGCTCCTCAGCCGCCGGTGCCGTGTCTGCGCTCTCCGCTGCGGGTGCTGCCGCCGGCGCCGCTGCCGGTGCCGCCGCTGCTACTGATGCTGCAGCGATCACGGGAGCCGGTTCAGCTGCCTTGATCTTGATTTTTACGTCATCCAGTTCGAGCTCGACCTCGCCCAGCTTTTTTGCAGCCAGCGCGTCCATCAGCTCAAGCGCGATGTCTTTCAATTCTTTGATGTCCATTTTTATACCTTCTTGATCAGGATGCAGGCGTTGTGGCCGCCAAAGCCGAGCGAGTTGGAGATGGCAACATTGATCGGCATCTCAACCGCCTTGTTCGGGGTGATATCCAGATCACACTCCGGATCCGGCTCCTTGTAACCGATGGTCGGCGGTACAATGCCCTCGCGGATGGCCATAACGCAGGCAATGGCCTCAACAGCCGCCGCGCCGCCCAGCAGGTGGCCGGTCATAGACTTGGTGGAGGATACCTTTACGTTGTAGGCCTCGTCGCCGAACGCCTTTTTGATGGCGATGGTTTCGTACTTCTCGTTGAGCGGCGTGGAGGTGCCGTGCGCGTTGATATAGTCAACGTCAGCCGGGGTCAGACCGGCATCCTCAATAGCACCGCGGATAGCGTGTGCAGCCGCATCGCCGTCCGGAGACGGGCTGGTGATGTGGTAAGCGTCGCCGGAGGCACCGTAGCCTGCCACCTCTGCCAGAATGGTCGCGCCGCGCTGCTGTGCGTGCGTCAGGCTCTCGAGTACGAGACAGCCTGCGCCTTCGCCCATGACAAAGCCGGAGCGGCGTGCATCAAACGGGATGGAAGCCGCCGTCGGGTCCTCGCCCATGTGAACGGCCTTCATGTTCTGGAAGCCTGCCATCGAGATCGGGATAATGCCGTTCTCGGTGCCGCCGCAGACAACAACGTCCTGATAGCCGTGGCGGATGGCGCGCATTGCCTCACCGATGGAGTGGTTGCCGGTCGCGCACGCGGAAACCGGGCAGAAATTCTCACCCTTGAAGCCGAAGTGCATGGAGATATACGCCGCCGCGATGTTGGCGATCATCTCCGGGATAGCGAACGGCGAAACGCGGCCGGGACCCTTTTCGAGCAGCTTCGGGACCTCCTGCTCGGCAACGTGCAGACCGCCTACGCCCGAGCCGAAGATAACGCCCGTGCGATAGGGATCGAAATTGCCTTCCTTGAGGCCTGCCTGCTCGACAGCCTGAACCGCTGCCGCCATTGCGTAATGCACATTTGCGTCTGCGCGGCGCGCCTCACGCTTCTCCATATACTGGGTCGGGTCGAAGTCCTTGACCTCTGCACCTAGCTTTACCTTAAAATCGGATACATCAAACTTGGTGATGGGACCGATGCCGCACTTGCCGGTCTTGAGCGACTCCCAAAACGACGGCACATCGTTGCCGACCGGAGTGATGGCACCCATGCCGGTGATTACTACACGTTCCATATATTTGCTCCTTCATTCCAATATCACGCATTTATCTAATCGCAATTTTTATTCCACGCAGCAAAAAGGTATCACCGGATAATTCGGCAAGAGCAATTTGCGCAGGAATTTTGCGTTCTGATTAGGCGCGGGTTTGCAGCAATACTTTGTGTATTGCAAAAAGCGCAGCAGTGCGGCCGGAGCCTGCACAAGAAACTGCGGCCGGCATCAGAGCGGAAAATTACCGCAAAGTGCCGCAGGCGAATTGTCCGGTGATGCCTTAATAAAGTCCGCCGTCAGCGATGATCGTCTGGCCGGAAATATAGCTTGCAGCGTCAGAGGCCAGAAAGGCAACCACGCCTGCAATTTCCTCCGGCTTGCCGAAACGGCCGAGCGCGATCTGCTTCTTGGCGTTCTCGCGGATGTCCTCGGGCACCTTGTCGCTCATCTCGGTGGCGATCCAGCCCGGAGCGACCGCGTTTACCGTAATGCCGCGCGCACCCAGCTCCTTGGCGGCGGTCTTGGTCATGCCGACCATACCCGCCTTGGCAGCGGTGTAGTTGATCTGGCCGTAGTTTCCGGTGAACGCCGAAACCGAGGTGATGTTGATAATGCGGCCCTGCTTTGCACGCATCATCATCGCACCGCACAGGCTGAGCATGTTGAATGCACCCTTGAGGTTGGTGCGGATAACATCGTCGAACTGGTCCTCCTTCATGCGAACCATCAGGCCGTCGCGGGTGATGCCCGCATTGTTGACGAGAACGAACGGTACGCCGATCTCTTCCTTAATTTCCTTGAGCGCGGTGCTGCAGGCGTCATAGTCCGCAACATCCCACTTCTTCACATAAGCGTTGACGCCGTGCGCGCGGCACTTCTCCGCCACAGCCTCAGCCTTTTCGACCGAGGACGCACAGTTGATGAGGACATCGAAGCCGTCCTGCGCCAGCTTTTCCGCGATTGCCGCGCCAATGCCGCGGGAACCGCCGGTTACGATTGCTAAGCTCATTGTTTACTCCATTCTATAGACAGGCAGGAGTGAGGAGTTTTCGTATCTCTTCACTCTCCGCTCTTATTCAAATCTCTTGTAAGCGTTCTTCAGAAGGTCCTCTGCCTGCGCGGTCATGCCCTTGAGGATCTCCTCGCACGGATGCAGCTCCTTGAGCATACCCGCGATCTGGCCGGACATGAACGTGCCCTCCTCATAGTTGCCGTCCTGCACGGCCTTACGCAGCGAACCGGCGGTTGCCTTCTCAAGCTCCTCAAGGGAGGCATCGGTGTTCTGCTTCTCGAGCTCGAGGCACTTGCGCGCCATCGGGGTCTTGAGCGAACGCACCGGATGACCGGACGGACGACCGGTAACAACGGTCGAAATATCGGTAGCCTTGAGGACGAGCTCCTTGTACTTATCCGAAATGCAGCACTCGTTGGATGCGAGGAACACGGTGCCGCACTGTACGCCTTCAGCGCCGAGCATCATGGCAGCTGCCATGCCGCGGCCGTCTGCAATGCCGCCTGCGGCGATGACCGGAATGCTCAGTGCGTCTACGACCTGCGGAACGAGCGGCATGGTGGTCAGCTCACCGATGTGGCCGCCGCCTTCCATACCCTCTGCGATAACCGCATCTGCACCTGCGCGCTCCATGCGCTTTGCCAGTGCAACCGAAGCAACGACCGGCATAACCTTAATGCCTGCGTTCTTCCAGTCCGCGATATACTTGCCCGGATTGCCTGCGCCGGTGGTCAGCACTTCGATCTTCTCGTCGATGGCCAGCTGTGCCAGATCGTCCGCATTCGGGGAGAGCAGCATGATGTTCATACCGAGCGGCTTGTCCGTGATGGCACGCGCCTTATGGATCTCCTCACGGATGTAATCGACCGGAGCCGCGCCGCCCGCGATAATGCCCAGACCGCCTGCCTTGGAAACCGCAGCAGCCAGATGGTGCTCCGCGATCCACGCCATAGCGCCCTGCACGATCGGGTATTCGATACCGAGAAGTTCTGTGATCTTGGTTTTCATAGGTCATTCTCCCCTTTTATACAGGTAATTTCTTGTAATTTTAAATCTATCAAGTTATTATAGCATACTTTTCACGAAATGTAACCAAATGTTATTACACTGAATATCTGGTATCGTACATTTCTGTTGAATATTGTACTGTAATTACAATTTCAGCACAAAAGCGCCATAAGTAAGTCCTCCGCCGAAGCCGGTGCAGACAATGGTCTGACCCTCGTGCAGCAGGCCGTTCTTACGCATTTCGTTCAGGCAAATCGGCACGCTTGCCGACGAGGTATTGCCGAAACGGTCCATATTGACGTAGATCTTCTCCTTCGGCAGATGATATCTGCGTGCAATAACATCCAGAATACGCAGATTCGCCTGATGCGGCACCACCCAGTCGATTTCCTCTGCGGTGACGCCCGCCCGCTTGAGTGCGGTGTCGATCGCAAGCGGTACGGCTCTTGCGGTGAAGCGCACGACCGGTGCACCCTGCATTTTCAGGAAACGCGCCTTCGGGTCCACCGTGCGGTCACCGGAAAGCGGATCCTCGACCGGCAGGGCTTCCATGTGCAGGTACTCTGCGCCCGAACCGTCTGCCGCGGTGAAGGTGGACAGAATGCCGACCGTTTCGTCCTCAGTCGCCTGATAAACGGCTGCAGCGGCACCGTCGCCGAACAGAATGCAGGTCGAGCGGTCGGTGTAGTCCACGATGCGCGAAAGCGTTTCCGCCGAGACAACCAGCACGGTCTTTGCCTTGCCAGATTTAATGTAACTGTCCGCAATGTCGGTCGCGGAGACAAAGCCGGTGCAGGCATTGTTGATATCAAACGCGCCGACCTGACGCGCACCCAGCTTGTCCTGCAGGATAGACGCCGTATTCGGCGTGTTGGTATCCGGCGAGCAGGTGCTGACGAGAATGATGTCCAGCTCCTCTGCGGTGATGCCTGCGTCCGCGAGTGCGTCCTGTGCGGCACCGAGCGCTAGCTCCCATGTATGTGTATTCTTTGCGATGCGGCGCTCGCGCACACCGGTGCGCTGCACGATCCACTCATCGTTGGTATCGACCATTTTTTCCAGCATGGCGTTGGTCAGGACAAAATCCGGAATGCAAGCGCCCGTGCCGATCAGTTTACTGTTGATGATTTCCACGCTCCTAAAAAGTCCAAATCGCTCTCCCAGAAAGCGTGGAAAAGCGACAATAGTTAGATTGACAAAGTATTCTCCGACTATTATAATAAAAGCACAGTAAATTGTCAAGACAGACCGTTATTATTTAGCAACACTTTGTGTGAAGAATATCTATTAAAATACGGTGCTGTCAGCGTTTGATTATTATTTTGGAGGAACGAAACGTGAACTACGGTTTTGCATTTTTCCCGGGTCAGGGCGCACAGGCCCCCGGCATGGGCAAGGATCTTTATGAGAACTCGCAGGCTGCCAAGCTGGTTTTTGAGGAAGCAAGCGAAGGCGCCGGTCTGGATGTAGCCAAGCTGTGCTTTGAGAGCGACAAGGCAACGCTCTCCCGCACGGAGAACAGCCAGATTGCGATTTTCACCCATTCCATGGCAGCCTGGGCTGCACTGAAGGAAGCCGGCGTGGAATGCAAGGCAGCGGCAGGCTTCTCGCTCGGCGAGTACACCGCACTGGCGGCTGCAGGCGTTGTTTCCCTCGCAGACGGCGTGAAGATCGTTTCCATGCGCGGCAAGCTGATGCAGCAGGCAGCGGACTCGATCGACGGCGGCATGGCGGCTATCCTCGGTCTGGAGGACAGCGTAATTGAAGAAGCCTGCGCGAAGGTGACCTCCGGCGTGGTCCGTCCGGTAAACTACAACTGCCCGGGTCAGCTGGTTATCGCAGGTGAAAAGGCGGCTCTCGCAGAGGCGATCGAGAACTGCAAGGCTGCCGGCGCACGCCGTGCGCTCCCGCTTGCGGTATCCGGTGCATTCCATACCCCGCTGATGGCAAAGGCTGCCGCAGAACTGCGCGCTTACGTTGCGGACTTTACCTTCTCCGCACCGAAGATGGATATTTACTCCAATCTGGACGGCAAGGTCTACGACTGCTCCGACCTGCCGGCACACCTCGAGCAGCACATGATCTCTCCGGTTCGCTGGACGCAGCTGGTGAAGAACGGCATGGCTGCCGGTCTGACCTCGGCGTGCGAGATCGGTCCGGGCAAGACGCTGACCGGCTTTGCGGGCAAGATCAGCAAGGAGCTGACCTGCAAGACCGTGCAGGATATGGCAGGCGTCGAAGCCGCCTGCCACTAAGGGGGACGCTGTCCCGAGGCAGTGGGATAAAAGTCAGGTACACGCCCTGACTTTTATAGAAAATTGAATGCGGCGCACTGCGGTGCGCCTGTCCTGCCTGTTTCGGCTTTGCCGAAATGCGGCAGGAGCTGCAAAAAAAATTGCACGCCCTTGGGCGTGCTCTTTTTTTGCTGTGGAACGGTAAAATCCGCTTTATCCCAGAAAACCCAAATGCTCCAGCAGGATTTTGAGACCCATCAAAATCAGCACGATACCGCCGAACAGCTCTGCGCGGGACTTGTACTTTGTGCCGAACACATGGCCGATCTTCACGCCGATGCACGACAGCACAAACGTGGTTGCACCGATGAACGACACCGCCGGAACGATATCGACCTGCAGGAACGCAAACGTCACACCGACCGCAAGCGCGTCAATGCTCGTGGCAACCGCAAGCGGCAGCATGGTCATAAAGCGGAACGAATCGCTGACGCTTTCGTCATCGTGCTCGCGCGACTCGCGCACCATGTTTGCGCCAATAAGCCCCAGCAGCACAAAGGCGATCCAGTGATCAATGCTCGTGATGAGCGACTGAAAGCGCACGCCGAGTGCAAAGCCGATGAGCGGCATTAAAAGCTGAAAGCCGCCGAAATACAGTCCGCAGATGACCGCGTGCTTAGCCTTGAGCGTGCGCACGCTCAATCCCTTGCAGACAGACACCGCGAACGCATCCATCGACAGACCGACTGCGATCAAAAACAACTCCAGCAAACCCATTTTCTTGTCCTCCTCAGTCGTTTATCCGGCGGAAAACAGGCACAAAAAAAGACCCATCTGCCGCGTAGAACAGATAAGTCTCGTCATTTCATGCAAAACCAGAGGAGCGTCCTCCCCAGTATGTTGGCTCTGCCGCGCGGCGGAACGCTCCGCGCCGACTACTCCCTTATTGCGATTCATCTTAGCATATGCGCAGCCGAAAGTCAATATGCGGGCGGAATTGTTGCCCTAAGCAAACTGCGGCGCCCGCCGCGGGGGCAAAAAGGGTAGACACCTACGGTTTCTACCCTCTTTGAACACCCGTTTCCCTTGTTGGGATAGCTTGGGT
>ENA-UPWP01001116-UPWP01001116.1-human-gut-metagenome-genome-assembly--contig:-NODE-1116-length-16051-cov-10.534431_pt1 | contig 16051 bp, 17 predicted proteins | sample MGYA00250052_ERZ773380 | MGnify/ENA primary metagenome ERZ773380 (study PRJEB29103, sample SAMN06112063) | human gut metagenome | biome: human gut; feature: ankylosing spondylitis patient; material... | reverse complement strand
ACTAAAATGATGGTTCTTTCCATTGTCTGGTTCCTCTGGCATATCCCTATCTATCAACTCCCTTGGATTACAGCAGGCTCGTCCAACTATCTCGTCTTTTACCTGATGATTTTAGGGAATACCTTTCTTTTGGGAGCTCTCAAAGAGTACTCGAAAGGAGCTGTTCCTTGTATCCTAGCTCATATGCTGATCGATAGTCTGGCTGTCCTTATGCTGGTTCAGAGTTCACTCACTCAGATTATCCTTCTGGTTATTTTCGAAATCCTAGTATCCTCTTGGCTAGTGGCTATGAGAAAATCATAGAAATAGACTTTAACCTCTCACTGAATTTCGGTGGGAGCTTTTCTTTCCTATTTGTTGAGATAATGACATAGTGTCATTTTTAGGAGGTGACTCGTTTGGCTTCATCATCTAAAGACTGAAAAAGAAGGCCAAGAGCTACGTAAAATCATGACAGCTATCTTTGAAGAAAAAATGGATAAACACAAGATTAAGTAATGTTGTATGAAAAGAGGTATAAGTCCGTAAACTTATACCTCTTTCTTATCTTTACTTCTTATTTGATTTGGATAGGCTGATGGCAACCATTGTGGCACACAGGAAAAATGCTGCTAGTAAGCCTTTTGTAGTCGTGGTCATAAAGGGTTTATCAAAGACATAATAGTTATAGACAGAAAATCCCAGTCCAATAAGAGTTACAATAATCGACACAACAAATAGCGTCACCCATAATCTTCTTTGAGTCATCGTCAACCTCCTCTTTGTATCCGTTTTCTTTCTGCCTATAGTATAACATAAAAAACCTTAGCTAAATTCCAGAGAGTGGTTTGGCTAAGGTTTTTCATTTTATTTCGTCAAGATAACCGTATCATTTGGATCGTGGTCGTCATCTTCAATAGTCAGTTGATTACCATCGAGTTTATAGTATTTGGTGTCGTCACCGATTGTCAGACTTTGATTGTCAGAGTTAACTGTTACAGGCTTGCTTTCCTTCTCGCCATCTGCCTCATCCTCTTCCCAAGTTCCAGTATTTCCAGAGATGGTAAGAGTAATGCGATCATTTTCGTCAGTCCCTTTATAGGTGCCATCTAGCCCTTCAGTCTGTTTAGAAACTTCAGAACTTTGTGAAGATGAAACCTTACTTGAACTTTGTTGGGTGCTAGCAGAGCTTTCAGGTGTTTGAGCTTTCTGGTTTGAGCAGGCTGCTAAAAGACCAAGAACTGCCATAGAGGCAAGAGAAAGTGTGAGTTTTTTGGACAATGTCATAGGCTTGTCTCCTTTCTTTGATACCTTAAGTATAGCAAACGCTTACAAACAAACCAAGCAAAAAACTTTTTCTGAAAATACTTGAAAATCACTCTTTCGAATTCTCAAAGGCATAATCTATTATCCCTATTTAAACTATGCTATACTGATAAAAAGCAAGAAGGAAGGTCCCTAATGACAACTACTAATACACGTCGCCAGTGCGAGCGACTTTGGGCAGCCAATAAATACCTGGTGCTCAGCCACTCGAACAAGATTTACTTGGAAATCCGTAACTATCTCAAGAATGAAGAGGTTAGTTTGGATCAGGTTCAAGCCTACATTGATCAGGCACTTAACCTTCCTGAAAATCCTGGTCAGGTCGTCAATGCCTTCCAACATATCTGGGGGTATTTTAAGAAAAAGGCGACTGCCAGCGAAAAGGAAAAGTTTATGGCCCAACTGGATAGCTACGCAGCAGGCAAAATTCCTCAGACGTGTTTAGTGGAATCCGTCAAAGAGCTCCTCAGCAAGTATCCTAATCGCTATCTGGAGGAGTCAACCTTAATTAATGGGGGTTCAAAATGAGACTGTGGCATCAAGACTTGATTGCAAAACTACCTCGTCAGCAATTATTAGGACAACACCGAGAATGTTGTGCCCTTCGTGGCAAGGGGTGGCAACGCAAACATGCGACGGTTAACTATGTTTTTGACTATTCTCCATATCGCTTGTTTAGATACCATGAACTTATTATGCAAGAAATGACGAAACGTGGCTATCGTGTCAGCCCTGAGTGGTTAGACAAGGAGTATCGAGGCAAGCAGATGCCAGCCTATGATAAGCTTGAAGTGGAGGAGCTACCAGCCATCATTTATCCTGAGCATGATACCACCTATTTACAGGAATGTCTGGACAATCTCAAGCAAAAAGGAATCATCATCTAAAGGAGGGAAACGATGCATTTATTTAAGTGGCTAGTACCTAAAAAGAAAGCAGTAGAAGGCCTTGTCATGCGTATTTCGACAGCGGATCAGGTGGACTATGCGACGATTACGAACCCAAGTGACAGTGATATCTGGGATGCCTTGGTGCAACTCCCAGCATCCTACGATAGTCTCTATCTCACATATGGGGATAAAAAGTCAATGAGTTTTATCTTCGTTGAATACGAGGATGACCAGTACCGTTTGGAACACGACACACCTGAGCTAGGACTAGACTTGACCAATGTCGCGCGTGTATCCCAACAAGTTGCCAGAGACATCCTTATTCGCTTTTCAAAAGAGCACACAGTGATTTTGGATGACCATTGGAAGCAAGAGAAAGTCAGGTAGTCCTATGGCCTACCTCACCCCAGAAACCAGACGAAAAAGGCGAAAAGTCTTTTGCTTAATCATTGAAATCATTTGTCTGGTTCATTTTGCAATCATTGTCCCTCGTGACCGAGTCTTTACTCCTGAAAAATGGGCCCAAACACCAGCTCCCATGCGACACAAACTCATGTGGAGTTTTCACCGTCAGTATCAGCTTGAGGGCATGACGAGAGAAGAAGTAGAGAAGCTTCTGGGCAAGGGTGACGACCTTCAAGGAAGTGTTGAGTACAAGCTGGCCGACGATTGGATTGGTGGCTGGCGAGTTTACCATATTGACTATAAGCAGGACCGTGTGATTCGTGCCAATGAAACCTGGCAAGATTGGTGAGAATGAGTTTTCTCTTCCTCTAAAAGTAGTATAATGAAAATGTAGAGGTATACGCTTTCAAAAGGTAAAAACTGTCTTTTGACTAGAAGAGGAGGACAAACTCATGACCCTATTTATATCTAAACTGATGAACGGTATTATGGAACTGCTCATAGTCTCTGTCATTCCTTTCATCACTTGGTTAATTTGGAGCAGGAAAAAGGTCGGTTTCTTTGAGTGGATTGGGTTGAAGAAGGTTGAGAGTCAGAAGAAGAGGCGATTACTACTGACCATTTTGGGTATTAGTCTACTTTTTCTTCTTTTTTCGATTGTGGTCTTTAGTTGGTTCGACTCTAGCAAAACGGCCACAGCAGCTTTTTCTGGAGAGGGAATTGGAGCCTTTCCAGCTATCTTGGCCTATGCTATCTTAGGGACTGCCTTGCCAGAAGAAATCTTCTTTAGAGGTTTTCTTTTGAAAAGGCTACAAGGAAAACTAGGATTCCTAGGGGCAAATCTGGTTCAGTCTCTCTTATTTGGTCTCATCCATGCATTTATGTTTATCCGATTAACTGGCTACCTAAAAGCTATAGCTATCATGGTCTTTATCAGTCTCATAGCTTACGTTTTTGGTGCTATCAATGAGAAAAAAGCAGGTGGCTCTATCCTTCCAAGTGTCTTTATCCATGCCTTGGCCAACACAATTGTAGGGCTGCTCTTTGCCTTCTCCCTCATTTAGATAAAATTATATAGAAGAAAGTTATCATGGATGAATTAACAGAAATCAAACTTAGAAATTATCACTACTTAAATGAGGTTGCTATCAAAGGGGAGACGCTCTTCACGGGCTCATCTCTCATGGAGCTTTTTCCCATTTGTGAAATCGCTAGGAGTAGAGGTGTCGACGACATCATCTACAATCGAGGCATCAGCGGCCTGAACACGGATGAATTTCTCCAGTATATCCATCCCCTGCTTTTGGATCTGCAACCGAGCAAGGTGTTTATCAATATCGGTACCAATGACATGACCGAGGAGCCTTATGGAGACCAGTGGTTCCAGCATCTGACAGCAAATATCAGGCGGATTATGGAGCAAACACAAGCTGTCTTGCCCCATACCAAGATTTACCTCATGGCTTTCTACCCAGCCAATCTTCATCTGCCTTGGCAGACCAAGGCTTCAATCCAGTGGATGAAACTGCGGACACCTGAAAATCTTGACCGTTGTAACCAGGCTCTTGAGGAAATCGCTCAAACCTATGGCTGCCACTTTATTAATTGTAATGCTGAGCTGGTCAATGATAGGAAAGAGCAGAAGGCTGAGCACACCTATGACGGTGTCCACCTTTATGCCAATGCTTACTTAAAAGTCTTTGAAGCTCTCGAACCCTACCTCTTGCATTAAGAAAATATGAGAGAATTTCCAGTTCTTACTCGCTTTTTTCCCTTGATTACAGTACAATAGACGTCAAAAGTGAAAAATTGAAATGAGGTATCCCTATGTGGAAATGGTTTAAACGACTCATTGTCCTCGTCATTGTGGTCTTTTTTGCAGTGGCAGCTTTGCTCATTCCGGACAAGATTGACAGTCAGGACCAATTAAAAAATGTATCAACACAAACATCCCTTGCCGATCTAGCCCAGGCTGGTATTGGTGGGGCGTCCCTTTCGTCAGGTGGGGTTTCAACTGAGATTAATCTTGATAGCAACCAGTTTCGTCAAATCCTAAAAGCAAGCATGGCTGATTCTAATGACGAGACCTTGCTAAACAGTACTGTAGAGTTGAATGATTCTTATCTGACAGCTAAGCTACCGGTGTCTCTTGGACCTATCGAATCAACATTCAGCCTGGATTTCACGGTCAGCACTAACAAGGAAGTCATCCTATTAGACTTGGCAGGTGCCCACCTGGGTCGCCTCCCTGTACCTAAATCACTGGTTCTGCCTTATCTCAAGAAGAGTATTGCCCAGTCAAGCAGTGGTGTTCGCATGGTTAACAACCAAATTCAGCTCAAGCTTCCTGAAATCGGCTACGAAATTGAGCAAGCCACTGTGACCAATGGCAAGATGAAGGTCAAGCTTAACATTCCGATTTCCTTACCAACCAGTTGGTAATGTAAGAGAAATCTATCAATCCATGATAAGTTAAAACAAGTCCATAGTCTGGACTTGTTTTTTGATGCCTTCATTTCTAAACTAAGAAAGTTGAAAAATTCTTGAAATAATACGTTTACATCTCCCAATCCCCTAGAAAATGGGGATTTCCTGTGCTATCATAAGACTGTAAAAATGATAAGCGTCTGACACTCATTGAAAAAAGAGTTAAGTCAAAGAGTTTTAGGATAATAGTTAGGAGGAACAAATGGACGCTTTAAAATATATCACACCCAAATTTTTCACCACCATCAAGGATTATTCCAAGGGACAGTTCATCAAGGACCTGATTGCAGGAGTTATCGTGGCTATCATTGCCCTGCCCTTGTCGATTGCTCTAGCGATTGCCTCTGGTGTTAATCCCGAACAAGGTCTATACACAGCAGTGGTTGCAGGTTTTTTTATTTCCTTTTTAGGAGGTAGCCGAGTTCAGATTGGTGGACCTACCGCAGCCTTCGTTGTCATCATCTATGGCATCATCGCCCAGTATGGCATGGCGGGTCTGACTGTTGCCACGCTCATGGCGGGACTCATGCTTATTATCATGGGGCTCCTGCGTTTTGGCGACCTGATTAAATTCATTCCCAAAACCATCACACTTGGCTTTACCTTGGGGATCGCCGTTGGGATTGTAGCTGGACAGATTAAGGATTTTCTAGGCCTTGAGATGAAGTCCGTGCCAGCTGAGTTTCTGGAAAAGATGATTGCCTATGGAGAGCATCTTTCAACTATTAGTTGGGCAACCCTAGCTATTGGTATTTTGGCCCTGCTCATTCAAATCTTTTGGCCACGCCTTTCTCAGAAAATTCCGGGTTCTCTGGTTGCTATCTTTGTGACCACAGCCATCGTAGCTTTTGGTCATCTCCCAGTCAAAACCATTGGTGACCTTTACACCATCAAGGCGGGACTCCCAAGTTTTACGGTTCCTGACCTATCATTTTCTTTGATTCGTCAAATGATTTCGCCAGCCTTCACCATTGCCATACTAGCAGCTATCGAATCGCTCCTTTCTTGTGTGGTTTCAGATGGCATGATTGGTGGTAATCACCGCTCTAATGCAGAATTGGTCGGCCAAGGTGTCGGGAATATCATGTCAGCCCTCTTTGGCGGGATTCCGGCAACGGGTGCTATTGCCCGTACCGCAGCCAACGTCAAAAATGGCGGACGAACACCAGTAGCAGGTATGGTTCATGCCTTCACCCTGCTTCTGATTTTACTCTTCCTCATGCCTTACGCCTCATTGATTCCTATGACCTGTCTGGCCTCAATCCTTATGATTGTCGGTTATAACATGAGTGGTTGGCGTACAGTTGGTCGTATGATCAAACGTGCCCCTAAGAGTGATGTGGCGGTCCTGCTAGTGACCTTTATCTTAACCGTTTTCTTTGACCTAGTGGTTGCCATCGAATTTGGTATGGTCCTAGCAGCCTTCCTCTTTCTCAAACGCATGTCCGACGTGGCTCAAATCCGTCAGTGGGTGGACAAGGAAAATCTGGACGATCCAGTTTTGTCTGAGGATAGCGACTTGAAGCAAGTTCCTAAAAATGCTGTCGTCTATGAGGTTTTTGGTGCCCTCTTCTTTGGTGCAGCCAATAACTTCTTGAATGTGATTAATGATGAAACTAAGAATGTTCTCATCCTACGCATGCGAAACGTTCCAGCCATGGATATCTCAGGCCTAGATGCCCTTGAAGAAACCCTGGCTATCTGCCAAAAACGTGGCATGACCTTGCTTCTTTCTCACGTTAATGCTCAACCCTACAGAGTTCTTGAAAAATCTGGCTTTATCCAAACTATTGGACCAGACCATATCTGCGAGTCGACCGACCAAGCCCTTGAAAAAGCAGCAGCCCTAGCACAAGAAGCCTAGACAAAAGTTTTTAATACAAGAAGAAAAAGCCAGTTCAACTGAACTTGGCTTTTTAAAATATAAACAAAGACAGCGTTTACAAATTTTGTTGTAAATTTTCAGATATTATTGTAAAATATTAGAAAAAAGCATAAGGAGATTCTTAAATGAGCGACTTAGTTTTAGGACTTGATATCGGTATAGGTTCTGTTGGCGTAGGTATCCTTAATAAAGTGACGGGAGAAATTATCCATAAGAACTCACGCATTTTCCCAGCAGCTCAAGCGGAGAATAATGTAGAACGTAGAACAAATCGTCAAGGAAGACGATTGACACGACGTAAAAAACATCGTAGAGTTCGTTTAAATCATCTATTTGAGGAAAGTGGATTAATCACTGATTTTACACAGGTTTCAATAAATCTTAACCCATATCAATTGCGAGTTAAGGGCTTGACCGATGAATTGTCTAATGAAGAATTGTTTATCGCTCTTAAAAATATGGTGAAACATCGTGGGATTAGTTATCTTGATGATGCCAGTGATGACGGAAATTCATCAGTAGGAGACTATGCACAAATTGTCAAAGAGAACAGCAAACAATTAGAGACAAAAACACCAGGCCAGATTCAATTGGAACGCTATCAAAAATATGGTCAATTACGTGGTGATTTTACTATTGAGGAGGATGGAAAAAAACATCGCTTAATTAATGTCTTTCCAACATCAGCTTATCGAGCAGAAGCACTGAGAATACTGCAAACCCAACAAGAATTTAATCCACAGATTACCGATGAATTTATTAATAGTTATCTCCAAATTCTAACTGGAAAACGTAAATATTATCACGGACCAGGAAATGAGAAGTCACGGACTGATTATGGAAGGTATACTACTAAGAAAGATTCTGAAGATGAGTACCTAACTTTAGACAATATTTTTGGAATCCTAATTGGGAAATGTACATTTTATCCGGAAGAGTATAGAGCAGCAAAAGCTTCCTACACGGCTCAAGAATTCAATTTGCTAAATGATTTGAACAATCTAACCGTTCCAACAGAAACCAAGAAGTTAAGCGAAGAACAGAAGAATAAAATCATTACCTATGTCAAAAATGAAAAGGCGATGGGTCCAGCGAAACTCTTTAAGTATATCGCTAAACTACTTTCTTGCGATGTTGCGGATATCAAAGGATACCGTATCGATAAATCAGATAAGGCTGAAATTCATACTTTCGAAGCCTATCGAAAAATGAAGACGCTTGAAACCATTGATATTGAGCAAATGGAGAGAGAAAAGCTTGATAAGTTAGCCTATGTTTTAACATTAAATACGGAGAAGGAAGGTATCCAAGAAGCGTTAGAGCATGAGTTTGCTGATGGTACCTTCAGTCAGAAACAAGTTGACGAATTGGTTCAATTTCGCAAAGCAAATAGTTCCATTTTTGGAAAAGGTTGGCATAATTTTTCTGTCAAGTTGATGATGGAATTAATCCCAGAATTATATGCGACGTCAGAAGAACAAATGACTATTTTGACACGACTAGGAAAACAAAAAACGACTTCGTCTTCAAATAAAACAAAATATATAGATGAGAAACGACTAACTGAAGAAATCTACAATCCTGTTGTTGCTAAGTCTGTTCGCCAAGCTATAAAAATCGTAAATGCGGCAATCAAAGAATATAGCGACTTTGACAATATTGTCATCGAAATGGCTCGTGAAACAAATGAAGATGACGAAAAGAAGGCTATTCAAAAGATTCAAAAAGCTAATAAAGATGAAAAGGATGCAGCCATGCTTAAGGCTGCCAACCAATATAATGGAAAGGCTGAATTACCACATAGTGTTTTCCATGGTCATAAGCAATTAGCAACCAAAATCCGTCTCTGGCATCAGCAAGGAGAACGTTGCCTTTATACTGGTAAAACAATTTCAATCCATGATTTGATTAATAATCCCAATCAATTTGAAATAGATCATATTTTACCTCTCTCTATTACCTTTGATGATAGCCTTGCTAATAAGGTTTTGGTTTATGCAACTGCTAACCAAGAAAAAGGACAACGAACACCTTACCAGGCATTAGATAGTATGGATGATGCATGGTCTTTCCGTGAACTAAAAGCCTTTGTCCGTGAGTCGAAAACACTTTCAAACAAGAAAAAAGAATACCTTCTTACGGAAGAGGATATTTCAAAATTTGATGTTCGAAAGAAATTTATTGAACGAAATCTTGTAGATACAAGATACGCTTCAAGAGTTGTCCTCAATGCCCTTCAAGAACACTTTAGAACTCGCAAGATTGATACAAAAGTTTCCGTGGTTCGCGGGCAATTCACATCTCAATTGAGACGCCATTGGGGAATCGATAAGATTCGTGATACCTATCATCACCATGCCGTAGATGCACTGATTATTGCTGCTTCAAGTCAGTTGAATTTGTGGAAAAAACAAAAGAATACTCTTGTAAGTTATTCAGAAGACCAACTACTTGATATTGAAACAGGTGAACTTATTAGTGACGATGAGTACAAGGAATCTGTATTTAAAGCCCCTTATCAACATTTTGTTGATACATTGAAGAGTAAAGATTTTGAAGACAGTATCTTGTTCTCATATCAAGTGGATTCTAAGTTTAATCGAAAGATTTCTGATGCAACAATTTACGCAACAAGAAAAGCGAAATTAGATAAAGAGAAAAAAGAATACACTTATACTTTGGGGAAAATAAAAGATATCTATGCTTTAGGGACAAAAACTCCTTCTAAAACGGGATTTTATAAGTTTTTAGATTTATACAAAAAGGATAAATCCCAATTCTTAATGTATCAGAAGGATAGAAAAACTTGGGATGAAGTAATAGAGAAGATATTGGAACAATATCGACCATTTAAAGAAAAGGACAAAAATGGAAAAGAGGTTGATTTTAATCCTTTTGAAAAATATAGAATTGAAAATGGACCTATTCGCAAGTATAGTCGAAAAGGCAATGGTCCTGAAATCAAGAGTCTTAAATACTACGATAATCTCCTAGGAAGATTTGTTGATATAACTCCCTCAGAAAGTAAAAATCCTGTAGCTTTACTATCTTTGAATCCTTGGAGAACAGATGTATACTACAATACAGAAACAAGAAAATATGAATTCTTAGGATTAAAGTATGCAGATTTGTGTTTCGAAAAAGGAGGTTCTTACGGTATTTCAAAAGTTAAGTATAATAAAATAAGAGAGAAAGAAGGAATTGGTAAGAATTCAGAATTTAAGTTTACACTGTATAAGAATGATTTAATTTTAATTAAGGATACTGAAACAAATCGTCAACAAATCTTTAGATTTTGGTCTCGTACTGGGAAGGATAATCCAAAAAGTTTTGAAAAGCATAAAATAGAATTAAAACCTTATGAAAAAGCAAGATTCGAGAAGGGAGAAGAACTTGAGGTATTAGGAAAGGTACCACCTTCTTCTAATCAATTGCAAAAGAATATGCAGATAGAAAATCTATCAATTTATAAAGTAAGAACAGATGTCCTAGGAAATCAGCATATCATCAAAAATGAGGGTGATAAGCCTAAGCTAGATTTTTAATATTAATTGTTAAAAAGTGTTGCAATTATAGTTATCATATACTATAATTATCGTGTAAGGGACGCCTTACACAGTTACTTAAATCTTGCAGAAGCTACAAAGATAAGGCTTCATGCCGAAATCAACACCCTGTCATTTTATGGCAGGGTGTTTTCGTTATTTAAAAAGGAGAAAAAATGACTTGGAGAGTTGTACATGTCAGTCAGAGTGAGAAGATGCGCTTAAAGCTTGATAACTTGTTAGTGCAAAAGATGGGACAAGAGTTTACGGTGCCACTTAGTGATATTTCGATAATTGTTGCAGAAGGTGGGGATACAGTTGTTACCCTTCGTCTGTTAAGTGCCTTAAGTAAATATAATATTGCCTTAGTTGTTTGTGATAACGAACATTTACCAACAGGGATCTATCATTCACAAAATGGGCATTTTAGAGCTTACAAGCGCTTGAAAGAACAGATGGACTGGTCTCAGAAACAAAAGGACAAGGCATGGCAGATTGTGACATACTATAAAATTAATAACCAAGAGGATGTCCTAGCCATGTTTGAAAAAAGTTTGGATAACATTAGACTACTTTCAGACTATAAAGAGCAGATAGAACCCGGTGATAGAACCAATAGAGAGGGTCATGCTGCTAAGGTCTACTTTAATGAACTCTTTGGTAAACAATTTGTCAGAGTAACCCAGCAAGAAGCAGATGTTATCAATGCTGGCTTAAACTATGGCTATGCTATCATGAGGGCTCAGATGGCTAGAATAGTGGCGGGTTATGGTTTAAACGGTTTGTTAGGTATCTTCCATAAAAATGAATACAATCAGTTTAATTTGGTTGATGACTTAATGGAGCCATTTAGACAGATTGTGGATGTTTGGGTTTATGATAATCTACGAGATCAAGAATTCCTTAAGTATGAGTATAGGTTAGGATTGACAGATTTGCTCAATGCTAAAATCAAATATGGCAAAGAGACTTGTTCAGTGACAGTTGCTATGGACAAATATGTCAAAGGCTTTATCAAATATATTTCGGAAAAAGATAGTAGTAAATTTCACTGCCCAGTGGTATCAAGTTTAGAGTGGAGAAAATAAGATGAGGTATGAAGCGTTGAGGTTATTATGTTTTTTTGATTTGCCAATGGAATCCAAGGATGAAAAAAGAATCTATCGAAATTTTCGTAAAGAATTAATTTCAAATGGGTTTGAAATGTTACAATTTTCGGTCTATTATCGCACTTGTCCTAATAGAAGTTTTGCAAATAAATTTTATAAGAAGTTAAAGATGAGTAATCTACCTGCTGGAAATGTGAGACTTTTGGCGGTTACTGAAAAGCAGTTTTCAGAAATGACATTAATCATAGGTGGCAAAACTAAGCAAGAAGAAATCGTCAGTGATAATAAGTTGGTGGTTATATGAAATTTTTTGTACAACATCCTTACAAGGAACGTATTGAATTGAATATTGGTGCAATCACACAAATTGTTGGTCAGAATAAAGAACTCAAATATTATATTTGGCAGATTTTGAGCTGGTATTTTGGTGGAAAAAAATACTCAAGTGATGACTTAAGTATTTTTGATTATGAGGAACCTACTATACTTGATGAGTCTGGAGAAATAGTGAAGCGAAGTAGCTATCACTATATCGAGATTTCAAGTTTTAAGGATTTACTTGAGCAGATGGAATATAAGAAAGGGACTCTTGCTCATGGTTACCTTGGTAAAATTGTCAATCAAGTTGATATTGTAGCCCATTTGGAGAAAATTAATGAACAAGTAGAGCTTATAGAAGGGGCAATGAACCAGCATATCAACTTAAACAGTGGTAAGGTGGAATACCATTTAGAGAATCGTTCTCTTACACTAGATCAACTACTTTCAAAAAATTTTAGCCCATTTTTTGCCATTGAGAACAAGAATTTATCTTTTGAATGGGTTTCTAATACTGATAAACTATCCCTCTTTTTAGAAATGTTAGACCGTCTTCTGTCACAAACAACAGAGAAATATCTCATTGTGCTAAAAAATATTGATAGTTTTATTTCAGAGGAATCTTATGATAGTTTTTATAAGCAAATTGGTCAGCTAGTCAAAAAGTATCCAAATCTAAACTTAATTTTATTTCCAAGTAATCAAGGCTATTTAAAGATTGATGAAGAAAATAGTAGGTTCGTCAATATTTTATCTGACCAAGTGGAGCATTTGTACGATATTGAGTTTATGTATGACAGGGTAAAGAAACATTATCCAAGTAATAATTTCCCACCGAGAGAGGGTTTTAGGAAATCCTTAGAGAATGTGACGCCTTATTTATTGACAAAAATGCTGAGACAACCTAGTCTCACACTTGTTGATTCTGTAATTTTGAATATCCTAAATCAGCTGTTTCAATTTAATTACCGTATAAGATATTCACAAACTCCTGATGAGGAGCTATTGCATAGATATTTAGAAAGTAAGAATTGACAAGGACAGTTATTGATTCTATAATCACTATGTGGGTATAAAAACGTCAAAATTTCATTTGAGGTTTTTGTACTCTCAAGATTTAAGTAACTGTACAACAGATAGTATAGAATCCTTAGATTTCTTGTGGTTTTTGTACTCTCAAGATTTAAGTAACTGTACAACTTTGTTGATGTTAGAGCGTAGCAATGAGATGTTTTTGTACTCTCAAGATTTAAGTAACTGTACAACTACATTGTCCAACAGGATAAGAATTTGCACGTTTTTGTACTCTCAAGATTTAAGTAACTGTACAACAATCTCATCAATATTTTCATCAACCCATTCGTTTTTGTACTCTCAAGATTTAAGTAACTGTACAACCTAATTCATCACCATCTACATTTTTGATTGGTTTTTGTACTCTCAAGATTTAAGTAACTGTACAACTACGCTCTTGTTCACCCTTGTCCCTGTTATGTTTTTGTACTCTCAAGATTTAAGTAACTGTACAACTGTGTTCAATTCGATTGGTACGGCAGCACGTTTTTGTACTCTCAAGATTTAAGTAACTGTACAACCTTTGAAAGGAGTAGCTATGACTAAAGTTTGTTTTTGTACTCTCAAGATTTAAGTAACTGTACAACAAGACTATATGGACAAATACAGTCTTACTAGTTTTTGTACTCTCAAGATTTAAGTAACTGTACAACGGCTTTTGATTAGTAATGCGATATCGATAGTTTTTGTACTCTCAAGATTTAAGTAACTGTACAACACTTTAAGTTTAAAGTCACCGTCGCGCTCAGTTTTTGTACTCTCAAGATTTAAGTAACTGTACAACATTATTTATCCCCACGTAGCCATTTCACCAGTTTTTGTACTCTCAAGATTTAAGTAACTGTACAACGAGCAAGCACGCTACTTCGACATCATTCTGTTTTTGTACTCTCAAGATTTAAGTAACTGTACAACTACGCTCTTGTTCACCCTTGTCTCTGTTACGTTTTTGTACTCTCAAGATTTAAGTAACTGTACAACTTGATTTTAAAGCTAACGGATCAACACGCTGTTTTTGTACTCTCAAGATTTAAGTAACTGTACAACGATAGGTACTAGACATGCCAAAGTATTCATGTTTTTGTACTCTCAAGATTTAAGTAACTGTACAACTGAGCAGTTTTGGACGGAAAGCACAACCCCTTTTTTGTACTTTAAGATTTAAGTGACTGTACAGTTTGATTAATTCAACTAAAAAAGCCAGTTCAACTGAACTTGGCTTTTTAAAATACACGATATACATAAGGGTTGTCAGGCTGTCCGACCTCTTTGACCTCAGTCAAATTAAGGATAGGAAGGCTCTGTTTGAGATTTTGATAGTAATCCACAGTGATGGTACCAGTGACTTTTACCCACGTATTGTCCTTAAAGGTTTGGTCACTTCCTGTCGTCGCCAGTCCGTAAACACCTGAATCGGCGATACAGTGGATAATCCCAAAACGGAAGATGAACTGATAATCCTTGGTTTGTGGGTCATTGTAAACAAATCCGGTATAGGTGACCTTCTTGCCTACGAAATCGTTAGGATAGAGGTAGATGAGCTCCATGACTTCCATGTAATTTTCCGTGGTAATCTGGATGGTCTCACGTCCCTTGTACTTGGCGAGCTCTCTGGTCATTTCCTTCTCATAAGCTGAGGAGGTGAAGTAGGAGCTGGTGTCTGGCTTCAAGTATTGGATAGTCGTTCCCTCTTGGTCGGCCTGATTAGGATCGCTCCCTGCCGCCAGTGGGAAATGATAGCCCTTAGCTGATACGGTATTGGCATCCAAGGTTACTGTTGGAACCAAGAGCCCCGTGAGGACTGGAAAGGCCAAGAGAACGATGCTGGCTACCTTGGCTACTCGACCTGACAAATGCGAGTGAACCTTCATCTGCTTCATCCAAACGATGAGTTGAACCACAGCAAGAATAAAGGAAAGCACCATGGAAATGTAGGCCAAGTAGGAGTAGTGGATGTTAATGTACTGGTTGAGCTTGCCAGAAACTTGCAAGTACATGACCAGCTCAAAATACCCAGATAAGATGAGAAAACGTAACATTAAATCACCCCCAATAGCAGACAGTAAATGATTGTCACCAGACTTGCGGTTCCTACGAAGAGACCGACAAAGCGTGTCTTAAACTGGTGTTTCATCATAATCAAGTTCTTGATATCAACCATAGGACCAATGATGAGAAAGGCAACCGTTGGTGCCACTCCGAAACTAGAGAGCAGCGAAGCCCCGATAAAGGCATCGGCCTCTGAACAAAGCGAGAGGATGAAGGCCAGGAGCATCATGATCAGGATGGCTGTCACTGAATTATGACCGATGGTCGTGAGGATACGGGTCGGTAGGTAGGTCTGCATACTGGCAGCCACCAAGCTCCCGAAAATCAAGTAACGCCCAGTGTCAAAGAACTCGTCAATAGCATGAACCAGAGCTTGAAAGGTTTTCTTACCAGCTGACAAACCACTATAGTCATGAACATGACTAGCCTTACGATTGTCCTTGAGAATCTGGTCATCCACCACAAAGCCCAGCAAGATTCCCAAAATCATGGCAATCAAGAAAGCCCCGACGAAACGTAAAAGCACGTAGTACCAAGAGTTCCCAAAGGCCGTGTATGTCGCAAAGAGAACAACTGGATTAATGATAGGGGCAGTTGCCATGAAAGGAATAGCCGTGTAGCTAGGCACTTTTTTCTCTAAAAAGCGCGTGATAATTGGAACAATCCCACACTCACAAGAAGGGAAAATAAAACCAATCAGGGTTCCAAAGAGAATAGCTAGGACCTTGTTTTTAGGAAGGAAGTTTTGGACCTTTTCAGGAGTCACAAAGACCTCGATAAAGCCAGACAGGATACTTCCCAACAAAACAAAGGGCAAGGCTTCAATAATAATCGATAGAAAAACTGCCAGAAGCTGCAGAACGCTATCTGGTAGTTGATGAAAAATAGCCATAAAAATTATTTCTTCTTATCTTCTTGAAGACGTTTGTCCTTCTTAGGATCAGTTCCCGCCTTTTCAAAATCAGGGATAGCCGCAAAAGATGC
>ENA-UPWP01001107-UPWP01001107.1-human-gut-metagenome-genome-assembly--contig:-NODE-1107-length-16197-cov-180.258002_pt1 | contig 16197 bp, 9 predicted proteins | sample MGYA00250052_ERZ773380 | MGnify/ENA primary metagenome ERZ773380 (study PRJEB29103, sample SAMN06112063) | human gut metagenome | biome: human gut; feature: ankylosing spondylitis patient; material... | reverse complement strand
GCCGGGGTCACGAGGCTGACCACCACGCAGACGGCCAGCGAGACGAGGAAGGCGGGCAGAAGCTCATAGATGCCGAAGACGCCGCCCAGCGGGCTGACGAGGTACTTCCAGACGAAGACCATCAGGCCGCCGGAGAGCATACCGGCCAGCGCACCCTGCCAGTTGCAGCGCTTCCAGAACAGGGCGCAGAGGACGACAGCGCCAAAAGCGCCACCGAAACCGGCCCACGCAAAGCTGACGATGCCGAAGACGCTGGAATCCGGGTCGCGGGCCAGCACCACGCCCACCACGCTGACGCAGATGATGGTCAGGCGGGCTGCGAAGAGGCTCTGCTTCTCGCTCAGCTTGAGGTGGCCGAACTCCTGCAAAATGTTCTAGGACACGCTGGACGCAGCGGCCAGCATCTGGCTGTCCGCCGTGGACATGGTGGCCGCCAGGATGCCTGCAAGGATGAGTCCGGCCAGCACTGCGGCCAGCACACCGTGCTGACTGATGAGGCTGGCGATGCGGACGATGAGGGTCTCACTGGACGAGCCGCTGAGGAATTCCAGCGCACCGGCCCTGGTCATGCCGAGGCCCACCATGCCGATGACGATGGACGCCGCCATGGCGATGACCACCCAGACGGTGGCAATGCGGCGGCTGAGCACCAGCTTCTTCTCGTCCTCGATGGCCATGAAGCGGAGCAGGATGTGGGGCATACCGAAGTAGCCGAGACCCCACGCCATGGTGGAGACGATGTCCAGCAGGCTGTAGGACGTGGCCCCGCCGGTCACGGCGTCGTGGCTGGCCGTCATGGTCAGGTAGCCGGAAAGGCTCTGGGCATTCTCCACCACAGCACCCCAGCCGCCTGCCACAGCGATGCCGTAGCCCAGCACCGCGATGAGGGCCAGCGACATGACCACCGACTGGATGAGGTCGGTGGTGGTGACGGCGCGGAAGCCGCCCAGGATGGTATAGCCCACGATGACGAGGGCTGACACCAGCATTGCCGCCATGTAATCTACGCCGAAGAGGCTGTGGAACAGTTTGCCGCAGGCCGCAAAGCCCGAGGCCGTATACGGCACGAAGAAGACGATGATGATGACTGCGCCCAGAGCGTTCAGCAGGTTGCGCTGGTCATGGAAGCGAAGCGACAAGAACTGCGGTACCGTGATGGCGTCGAGGTTGGCCGAATAGCGGCGGAGCCGCCGGGCCACGATGAGCCAGTTGAGCCAGGTACCCAGCGCAAGGCCGATGGCCGTCCAGCCCGGCGAGGCAATGCCTGTCAGATAGGCCAGACCCGGCATACCCATCAGCAGCCAGCTGGACATATCGCTGGCCTCGGCGCTCATAGCCGTGACCAGCGGCCCCATCTTCCGGCCGCCGAGGTAGAAGTCGGCGCTGTCGTTGTTGGTCTTGCTATAGGCGAAACCCACCAGCAGCATGGCCGCAAGATAGACGACGATGGTGACGATGATACAGATCTCCCTCATATACGTTCCCCCTTTGGTGCTTTTTTCCTCTATGATAAAAGCATGGCCTGATTTTACCACAGTAAAGCGTCAAAGTGCAAGACCCCTGGGCAGATTCTTACCCTATGACCGAAATTTCGTCCTTTGCAGCGTCCAAAACCGCTCAATATGCCAACAGGCCGTCCTCCGGAGGAGGACGGCCTGTTGGTTCGGATGAAGAAAATGATGAAAATAAAGAAGATGACAGATTATTTTGCGGCTTCGCCTTCGGGGAAGATGATCTTGTTCACGAAGAAGAAGATGACCATCGAGATGCCGCCGTTGAGCACCGTGGTGCCGATGTTGTAGATGAAATCAGGCACCAGCAGACCGGCCACAGCCACCCAGATGCAGTTGATGGAGTTGACGATGCAGGTGATGAGGCAGAAGGCCAGCAGATACCAGCCGATCTGCTTGGCGAGGTTGCCCTTGCTGCGGAAGACAAAATTGCGCTGGATGGGGAAATTGATGCACTCGCCGATGACCATGGCCACCATGTAGGCGCAGAAGTAGGGCAAGCCGCCGTGGGCGGCGTCGTAGCCGAGGATATTCCACTTGAAGGTCTCGCCGAACAGGGTGATGTCGATGCCCGGCCAGCCGAAGTCCACCACCGGCAGGCTTGCAAATGCCTTGGGCAGGAACTGCAGAAGCAGATATTTGAACACGGTGATGAGGTTGGACACGATGACGAACAGTCCACCCTCCCGCACCCATTTGGCCGCGGCCGGATGCTTTGCGGCAAAGTTATTCCAGAAATTCATGGCCTTATTCCTTTCAGCTGTTTTTGAGCCGGTTTTCCATCTGGCTGTTCAGGATGAGATTCTTGACGAACTCATAGATGACCCGAAGGATGCCCACGAGCCAGAAGCCTTTCAGCTCCCAGACGAGGCCGTCCACCATGCCCATGCTCACCATGCCGTTGGTCATCTTGGCCAGCGCGCGCAGCGGCATATTATACTGGAACACGGTGTTCAGGTCGGGGGTGCCTTTTGCAAAGCTGCTGTCCAGACGGCAGCGCAGCACCTTCTGTGCCACCCAGCCCAGCGGACTGCGGCCATGGTCCATCTCGCCCAGCGTCATGTTCCGGTCGATGCGGACGACATCCTCCGGGATCGGATGGCCCAGCAGAGCCTCGAACTCGGCGTCGGTCACATAGGTGATCTGACCGGAGACGTAGTGGAGCAGGTCGAGACCCTCGTAGGGGTCGGGAGCGTTGGTCCCCTTGACGGAGACTTCCGCCGTCAGGCGGATGTCTGCGCTGGATGCACCCACGCGGAGCTGATAGCTTCCGCCTTCGACTTCCCAGCGGTCAGTCTTGACGTTCCAGTAGCGGAACGCCTTGTCGTCCAGAGCGATGCTCACCGTCCTGCTCTCGCCGGGGGCGAGGAAGACCTTTGCAAAGCCCTTCAGCTCCTGCACCGGACGGAAGACTTTGGCGTCCTGCTTTGCGACGTAGAGCTGGACGATCTCGGCACCGGCACAGCTGCCGGTGTTGGTGACAGTGAGGGTCACGCCCTTCTCGTCTGCCTTCAGATCACTGTACTCGAAGGTGGTGTAGCTCAGGCCGTAGCCGAAGGGGAACGCCACCGGCACACCGGCGGTCTGATAGTACCGGTAGCCCACATACAGGCCCTCGCGGTACTCCACGTTCCGGCCCTCGCCGCCGAAGTTCGCCTTGGCGGGGGTGTCGTCGTGAGCCTGCGCCCAGGTCTGGGACAGCTTGCCGCAGGGGCAGAGCTTGCCGGTGAGGATGTCTGCGGCTGCGCCGGCGCCTGCCTGTCCGCCCAGTGCGCCGTAGACCAGCGCCCTGCACTGGCCGACCCACGGCGTCTCTACCGGCGCACCGGCGCTCAGCAGAACGACGACGTTCGGGTTGACGGCAGCCACAGCGGCCAGAAGCTGCTGCTGGTTCTCGGCCAGCTTCATGTCGGCGCGGTCAAGGCCTTCGCTCTCCCGCAGCTCATCGAGGCCGAGGCAGAGCAGAACGGTGTCAGCCTTCTTTGCGAGGGCCACAGCCTCTTCCAGCTTCTCGGCGTCAGCTGCACCCTGACGCTCGAAACCGGAGGCATAGCCCACGAAGGTGATGCCGCTGTCGTCGGCCTTGATGCTGTCCAGCAGGGTGTCCACCTGCAGGGCGTTGACGGCGCTGGAGCCTGCGCCCTGATAGCGGGGCGTCTCGGCAAAGTCGCCGATGACGGCCAGCTTCTCATTGGGCTTGAGCGGCAGGATGCCGCCCTCGTTCCTGAGCAGGACGATGCTCTCTGCGGCCGCGCGGCGGGCAAGCTTATGGTGCGCGGCAGCGTCGAAGGTGCGGGGCGCTTTTTCCACCGCAGCGTGGGTGGAGAGCACCAGTTCCAGCATCTCGTCGAGACGGACGTCCACGTCGGCCTCAGAAATTCTGCCGTCCTGTACGGCCTTCATCAGCTCCCGGATGGAGTCGCCGCCGGGGCAGGGCATTTCGAGGGTGGAGCCGTTCTTCACGCCGAGGGCGTGGTCATTGGAGCCGCCCCAGTCGGTGACGACGGCCCCGTCGAAGCCCCAGTCCTTCCGCAGAATGTCCTGCAGCAGGTGGGCATTCTCGTTGGCGTAGGTGCCGTTGATGAGGTTGTAGGAGGTCATGATGGTCTTGGGCTTTGCCTCTTTCACCACGATCTCGAAACCGGTCAGATACAGCTCCCGCAGGGTGCGCTCATCGAGCACCGAGTCGCTGGCCATGCGGCGCAGCTCCTGACTGTTGACCGCAAAGTGTTTGGGGCAGGCAGAGATGCCGTTTTTCTGGATGCCGCGCACATAGGCGGCGGCCATCCTGCCCGCGAGGATGGGGTCTTCCGAGAAATACTCGAAGTCGCGGCCGCAAAGGGGGCTGCGCTGGACGTTCAGGCCAGGGCCGAGCAGGACAGCCACTTCCTGTGCAGCGGCTTCCTCGCCCAGTGCCTCGCCCACGGCTTCGCCCAGCTTCTCATCCCAGCTGCACGCAGTGGCGGAAGAGGTCGGGAAACAGGTTGCCGGAACGCTGGGGTTGAGGCCCAGATGGTCGGCGGCACCGGCCTGCTTGCGGACACCGTTGGGGCCGTCCGAAAGGGTGATGGCCGGGATGCCCTTGCCCGGCAGAGCGCGGGTGGTAAAGACAGTCTCGCCCGAGAGCAGAGCGCATTTTTGCTCTAAGTTCAGTTTCTGGATGATGTCGGTATGCTTCATCGCATTTTCCTCATTTTATCCTGAGCAGGGCAAAGGCCCGCTGTCTGGTGCAGCGGGCCTTTGCCGTTGGTTCAGTTCAGGTGCTGCATGGAGAGAGGGTCCGGTTTAGACTTCTTCCTCTTCTTCCTTGCGCTTCTTGTAGTTCTTGATGGCGGTGTACTCCAGGCCAACGATGAGCAGCGCGGCCACGACGTCAGCGCCGATCAGGACGATCTTCCACTTTGCCATGCCGGGGTTCAGGTTCTCAGCCTCATAAGCGCGGCTGTTGACCACAGTGTAGAGGATGTTCTTGGCAGAGGTGCGCATTGCCTGCTTGCTACTGTTGGTCAGAACGGTCACATTGTTGTAATCGTTGCCGGTGGTGCAGAGCATCAGGTCGCCGCCGTTGCGGACAGCCTGATCGGCGGTCATGTAGCCGTAGACACCGAAGTAGTCGGTCTCGACGAAGCCGAGGAAGCCCCACTCGCCGCGCAGGACGTTCTGCAGCAGCTCAGAGCAGCCGCCAGCCCAGCGATTGCCGATGTAGTTGAAGGAAGACATGACAGCGTGGCAGTCAGCATCCTTGACAGACATCTCGAAGGGCTTGAGGTAGATCTCGCGGATAGCCTGCTCGTTGGACCAGGTAGCCGCCATGCAGTTACGGTTGCCTTCCTGATCGTTCAGGGCGAAGTGCTTCATGTAAGCGTAGACGCCGTGCTCCTGTGCGCCTGCGATGGCGTTTGCGGCCATAGCACCGGACAGGACACCGTCCTCAGAGTAGTACTCGAAGTTACGGCCGGAGAATGCGGTGCGGTGGATGTTCATAGCCGGGCCATACCAGCCGGAAGTGTTCATCTCATTGGCCATCTTGCCGATGCTGTCGCCGAAATCGTGGGCCAGATCCTTGCTCCAGGTCATACCGATGAGGGTAGCAGCCGGGAAACCGACAGAACCGACGCCGGTGAAGTTGTTGTTGATGGACGCAGGGCCGTCACAGTCGTTGGTGCGCACCTTGCCGATGCTGTCCACGGCTGCGGTCTGGTAGCCGCCGAAGCCGATGGTCTGCTGCAGGTCGTCGATGCTCATCTCATCCAGCAGGTCATCCCACTTGGAATCGTTGTAGTCCACGCCGCGCAGGTCAGCCAGCTTGAGGCCGTTCTTTGCGCCGGTGGTGATGTCCTCTGCGTTGGGGTCCTCGTCCTTCTCGTAGCCGGACTCGGTGTAGGTGAAGCAGTTCTCGAAGCCAGCCTTGACCTCATCGCTCATCTCATAGGTAGCCGGAGCGGCAATGGCCTCGTCGTAGTTTGCAAAACCGTCTGCACGGGACAGATAGGTGATCTCGCCTTCGGCGAAATCGAACTGGTTGATCGCCACGACCTCGTCGCTCTCGCGCTTGTTGGACTCGTTGTAAACGATGTCGGAAGCGACAGTGTAGGTCTTGGAATCCAGAACATTGTGGGAGTCAGAGTTGGTGCTGATGATGTAATCGCCAGCCTCCAGCACATAGCAGCCGTTGTTCTTATAATCGTAGGAAGCCAGATCCTCGACCGGGATGGTGAAGTCGATGGTCTCGCTCTCGCCGGGGGCAAGCTCGCTGGTCTTGGCGAAGTCCAGCAGGTTTGCGGAAGCCTTCTCAATGCCGCCGTTGGTGTACGGAGGATCATTATAGATCTCCACGACATCCTTGCCGGCAGCAGAGCCGGTATTGGTGACGGTGACAGAGAACTTCAGGCTGCTGCCGTCGCTGGTGATGTCGCTCATCTTCTGGGTGAAGGTGGTGTAGCTCAGGCCGTAGCCAAAGGGATAGACAACTTCCTTGTCGTAGTCGATGAGGCCCTCATCGGCGGCAGTCTCATAGAACTTGTAGCCGACATAGATGCCCTCAACGTAGTTGACGAAGGAGGGAGTGGTACCTTCGGGGTCAAAGCCACTGGCGTTGGAATTGAACTCGGAAGCGTTGGTGTACTTGAAGTCGCCGAAGTTGTTCCACCACGGAGAAGCGGTCAGGTCAGCAACATAGGTGTCAGCGGTACGGCCGGAAGGGTTGACCTCACCGGCGACCACGCGGCCAAAGCCCTCAAAGCCGGACTGGCCGGTGCCGGGGCAGAGCAGGACGCCCTTGATCTGGGGGTAATCCTTGACCCAGTCCATCTCGAAAGCGTTTGCGCCGTTGTAAACGACGACGACCTTGTCGAAGTTGGAAGTGACGAGGTCGATGAGCTCTTCCTCGCGGTTGGACAGCTGCAGGAAGTGGTCGCCCTTATCCCAGTCATTGCCCTCGTTCAGGCTGTCATCGTAAGTGCCGTTGTAGTAGCCGGCACCCTTTTCACTGCCGCGATACTCAGCCACACGGCGGATCCAGCTGCCGTCCACGACAGCAGACATATCGGTGGGAAGGTCTGCGCCCTCACCGCCGACGCGGGTGATGACGACCATGGCGGTGTCAGAGTATGCCTTGGCGTTTTCCATCATCTCGTCGGTGTACAGGCTGACATTCGGCTCGGGCAGAGTCCAGTCCTGCTTGGACATACCAACGGTGGGGCGGGTGGAGCAGTAATCGGTGTAGAACTTGCTCAGCTCGTCGTTGGTCTCGATGCCTGCATCATGCAGACCGGTGAGCAGGTCGGTGACAGGGTAAGCGTCGTTCAGAGCGCCGGAACCGGTGCCGCCGTAGCAGGGACTGGTGGAAGCCCAGCCGAAGACGTTCAGCTTGGAGCCGGAAGCCACAGGCAGGATGTTGTCGTCATTCTGAGCCAGAACGATGCCTTCCTGGGTGATCTCATTGACCAGCTCGGTGGCCTCTGCGGAAGTCTCCTCACTGATGGAACCTTCGCCGGAGACCAGATCCAGCATGGTGGACATGGGGCCGGTGCAGATGAGGTTGACGACAATCGCCAGCGCCAGCAGAATGGCGAGGCCGGACTGCGCACGAATCATCTTCTTTTTCGCTTTGGGCATCTTCCGCACCGCGAACATCACGAGGAGCGCGAGTACGAGGACGACACCGAATGCAATCAGATAGTTCTGAATGTTCGAAACTACCTGCATTACATCATCCATATTGATGGACAACATAATTTTCTTCCTCCTTATTCTGAATCCATATTTTCCGGGTACAGCTCCCGGAGCATTGTCACTATTATAAATGGATTCAAAGAAAATTCACAAACATCTTCACAATCTGTCATTTTGGAGGCATATTTTGCAGAAGTTTCAATTTGGTTTCAAATTTTATTGTGCTAATCCACAATTTCGAGAACGGTTTTATTGTGCAGAATAACAAAACGTCTCTGTCATCGCTGTGCGATGACAGAGACGTTTCTCACGATGGGACCGGCAGCAGGATCCGCAGGGTGAACCAGCCGTCGGCCCAATGAAGGGTCATGGTGCCGTCGTGGCGCTGGGCGGTCGCCTGCACGCCCTGCAGGTCGTAGCCGCCGTGGGCGTTGTGGACGGGCAGACCGTCCGCGCCCATCTCCACGGGCTGGGCGCAGTAGTTCTCGAAGCGGAGCATCACGCAGCCGCTCTGGTTGTAGATGGCCACCCGCAGCAGACGCTTTTCGGGGTCGGACTCGGCCAGCACGCTCTCGATGGCGTTGTCCAGCGGCGCACCCACGAGGGTACACAGCTCCCGCGTGCTCAAAAAGCCCAGTTGGCTGCCGTCGGCCACGCTGGTCATGTTGATGCCGCGCTGCTGGCAGTCCATGCTTTTGGCGGTCAATAGGGTATCCAATACCGGGTTGCCAGTCTTGTTCTCTGCTTCATACTGCCGGATGCCGCTCTCCATCCGGGCCAGAGCCGCGTCCTGCTTGGCCCGGTCGCGCTCGGCGCGGATGTCCGCGATCTGGATCTTCAGCTCGTGATAGCGGCTGTTGATGAGCCGGATGCCCTCCTTGCTCCGCTTGTACTGCTCGTACTGGCGGTGGAGCACCTCGTCCATGGCGGCAAGCTCGCTGTGGAGCGCCGCCTCCCGCAGCTGCTCGTGCTGGACCGTCAGGATGAGCACGCCGCAGAAATCCACCAGCGTACGGATGCAATAGACGCTCATGTCCACCTCGCGGTCACTGAGAAAGAGCAGATTGCTCACCGCAAAGGCCATCACCGCCATGACGACGGCCACGAGGCCCGCTTTTCCGCTGATGACGATATGGCCCTTGGGACTTTTGTGCTTATGCTCCAGCACCCAGATGCAGCCGAAAACGCTGCCGTAGACCGCCACCAGAAGCAGCAGTGACAGGCCGTCGGCCCCGCTGCGCTGAGGCCAGAGGAAGCAGTGCAGCTGCCACTCGGCGCTGGCCGCCAGCTCTGCCAGAACGAAGGCCCGGGCGCAGACATAGCCCGCTTCCAGCAGGGAGATGGTGCGGGTGACCCAGAGGTATAAATACTGTATCCCCACAGCTGCCGCCATGCAGGGGATCCACCACGCCAGCGGAACGCTGCCCGTGGCCTGCAAAAAAGCACTCAGGGCCAGCGCCCATGCCGCACTGGCAGCGATGGTGGCCGTTTTGCCGAAGCGGATGCCCAGCGGCAGGGCGTAGATGCCCACGGCCAAACACTCGGCCAGCGCCGTATACAGGCGCGGGATGCTGGGCAGTGCCGTCATGCACCCTCACCCCCGATGTGGTCGGCCAGCGCCGCGAGGAAGGCTTTCCGCCGGGGGCGGCTGACCTGCAATTCGTAGGGTCCCACCTGCACCATCCCCTGCTGCACGCTCTTCACCTGTGCCAGATTGACAAGGTAGCCGCTGTTGCAGCGGGCAAAGGGCCGCTCGGCCAGCTTTTCCTCAAAGGCTTTCAGGGTGCCTGCCGCCACGAAATCGCCCTCTTCAGTATAAAAATGGACGCGGTGTCCCTCGCTTTCCAGATAATAGATGAGGGACGAATCCAGCCGCCGCATCCCGCCCTCCACCGGCAGGGCCAGATAATGCCGTGCGCGGCGGCGCAGCTGTTCTTCGGCCTTGCGCAGCTGCTGCGAAAACGCAAAATAAGGCACCGGCTTGAGCACATAGTCCAGCGCGCCCACCGCGTACCCGCCGATGGCGTACTGCGCCATATTCGTGATGAAAACAATGATTACATCCTTGTCCAGCTCCCGCACCCGCCGGGCCGTCTCCATGCCGTCCAGATGCTTCATCTCCACGTCCAGAAACAGGATGTCGTACACCGGGCGGTAATCATCCAGCAGCTCCATGCCGTCAGCGAACTCCGTCACCGCGAACTCGGTGCCGTACTGCCGGGTGTGCCGCTGCACATAGCCCTGAAGCTGCGCCCGCACCTCTGCCTCGTCCTCGACCAGAGCAATGCGTATCATTGCCGCACCTCCTTTTTCCGCAATTTTTCTAGTTTTTATTGTAACACGAAATAGGGCGTGTGGCAAATAGGAGAATAAAACAGCAGCCCCGCTTCATCTGCCGCGAGGCTGCTGTTCTGTGATTGGAAAATTTCAGGCTCAGTTCGTCTTGACGGCCACGAGGATACGGATCTTCTTTCCGCCTGCGCAGCCGAAGTTGTCGTACCAGCCGATGAGCTTATAATCCTCGGTGTTGATCTTGGGCAGCGAGGTGGCGAAATACTGGCCGTTCGACCACAGATACACCTGCATATCGTCGGCAGTCTCATAGCGCTTATCGCCGCTCATGACCGAAGCTGCGCCCAGCTTATCGACGACTACCGGCGAGAGCTGGAGCATCCGGTTTATGGCCTTGCCGTCAGCAGAACGACCGATGGCGATGCCGCCTGCGATAACGGGGTACTTGGTGGCGGTGCTGTAGGCCACCTGCTTGCCGCCGGAGTAGCAGACGTAGGTCGCACCCTCGCCCAGATAGTTGAGGAAGTCGCCCAGCGTACCGCCCACGCTGTCGCCGGTGCGGCGGAGCACATAGCTGAACAGCTGGTCCGTCTTGCCGGTAAGGGTGTTCCAGGTAGAGCTGACGACACTGCCGTCGATGAGGCCGTAGAGCACATCGCTGGTGCTGGGGACAAGGATGTTCTTCACATCCTGGAAGGTCTCCTCATCGGTCTTGTCTACCTTGGTGGTGGTCGCAGCGGGGAGGCCTGCGGCCTCTCTTGCGGCGTCCTGTGCCTTGTCGCTGATCTTTTTGTCGATCTTCTTGGCGGCTTCGTCCGTCAGGCGGCGGACAGAATCCAGCGCAGCGTACTCCCACAGGTCACCGGTCACATCGTCGAGGATGACCCGGTCGATCTGTCCTGCGGAATTGGTGGTGTAGTAGCGGATGTCGCTTTCGCTCAGAGTTACCCCCGATAGGCGGCTGGGGCGAACTGCCCCAGCCACACCCTCCGACGTCGTATCAATGATCTGCACGTTGTCTGCAAACGGGGTGTCGCCCAGCGCGGTGCCGTCGGCGCTGACGGTGCCGCTGGTCGAGCGGGGCGAGATGGACTGGACGCTTTCGCCGTCACCGTCCACGCTGATCTCCACCAGCTTGCCGGCCGGGAAATTGAGCTTATTGTTTACGTTGACGGTGCGGGCCGTGCCATCGGTACACATGACCGAGACAGCCTGCTGCACCTCAGCGCTGTTGGTCTCCACGAGGGTGCGGGATGAGGACTGGACCACGCCGTAGAACACAGCGTCTGCCGCGTCGCCGGTGAGGACGGAGACAGCTGCATCGTTCATGCCCAGCAGCAGAGTGACCACCTGACCCACGCCGCCGCCGGACAGAGAAGACAGCTGATAGGCCACAGAGGGCGAAGCGATGGTGTAGGTGACGCCGGCCACGGTCACAGAGGTCGGAGCGCTGGCCGAGGGCGAGACAGCCGTCACGCGGCCTGCGGCACGCTTATTGTAGATCCACACGGTGCGGGCGCTCTCATTATAATAGTAGACATCATAGGGAGAGAGGGCCGCAGAGGTGGTGACTTCGTCGTTGCGGTAGATGGCTGCCGGGGCAAAGGGCAGGACGGTGGAAGCATCTGCCACGAAGGGACCCTTGACGTTGTCCAGCAGGACAGAAGAGATGTCCACCTGACCGTTGCTCACCGCAAAGCCCAGCGTGGAGGCGTAGACCTGACCGCTGCCGTTCATGGCGGTGAGGGCGTTGTAGAAGAGCATGGTACCCTGCTCGAGGGTCAGAGTCTCGCCCTGACGGGCATTGATCTCATTGCGCAGGCCCAGTGCGCTGGCCTTACTGAGCTGAGCTGTGGGGAAGGTACCGCCCAGCTTTGCCACATCATAGCCCAGCAGGCGCAGCGCCATGGTGCAGGCTTCTTCCAGCGTGACGGTGTTGTCCGGGCGGAAGCTGCCGTCAGAGTAGCCGGTCATCCAGCCGTTCTGGACGGCAGTGCGGATGTAGACCGCATAGGGAGAGTCGCTGTCCACGTCGCTATAAAGGCGGCCGGTGCGGCCCTGTGCCGTAGTGGTATCGCGGTAAGCAGAGAATGCGGTGAGGAGGCGGGCCGCCTGCCCACGAGTGAGGGGCGCACCCAGAGAACCGGCCTGCTCGGCGGTCAGACCGCCCAGTGCCGTCGCCGTCTGGACTGCCGCGTTGGAGCCGACCGCAGAGGCGGGCAGCACCAGCATGGAAACAGCCACGCAGACAGCCAGCAGGAATGCGAGGAATCGTTTTTTCATGGTAAACTCCTTAATCATATCTGAGCGCTTCGATGGGGTTCAGGCGGGCGGCACGGCGGGCAGGCAGGAAGCCGAACAGGACGCCGATGCCGCAGGAGATGCCCACGGCGATGGCCGCCGCGTCCGCCGAGGGGGTGACGTTCAGGGTGATGTCCGTCAGGATATACGGAAGGATCTGGTTGATGATGGCCGAGACGATGTAGCCCAGCACGATGCCGAAGCAGCCGCCCAGCGCCGACGTGACGCCGGCCTCCACGACGAACTGGGTCAGGATGGTGCTCTCCTGTGCGCCCAGTGCCTTGCGGATACCGATCTCACGGGTGCGCTCGGTGACAGACACCAGCATGATGTTCATGATGCCGATGCCGCCGACCAGCAGCGAGATGCCTGCAATGGCCGTCAGGACGCCCACCATGACGTTGATCATGGAGGACATCTGCTTCATGGCTGCACTCAGGCTCATAACGTAGACATAGTCGTCCTTGCTGACCAGCTTCTTGATGCTTTTTTGCAGATACTCCTGCGCTGCATCCGAGTGGTCTGCATCCTGCAGCACGACGTAATACTCGCTGACACTGCTGGTGTTGTTGACGCTCATCAGGGTGGTATAGGGAATGAGAACAACGTCGTCGTTGCCGCCCTCGTACTGAGAGGCGGGTTTGGAGCGGCCTTCCAGCACGCCCACGATGCGGTACTCACTGGCGCCTACCTTGAGGGTGCTGCCGAGGCCGTTGCCGCCGAAGATCTTGCGGTCCACATAGTCGCCGATGACACAGATATTCTTGTTGTCTATCAAATCAGTGTACTGGATGCCCCGTCCCTTGGCCACCTTGTAGTTGTTGATGGTCGTGTAATCTTCGTTGACGCCGCTGATGCTGGTGCGGCGGTACTTCTCACCCGCCACCCGCAGCGTGTCGCCACCGGCGCTGGCGATGGGCGAAAGGCCCCGATAATACTCCGGCTTCTGGTTGATGATGTTATACACATCGCTGACCTCCACCGTGCGGGTGCTGGCGGTCATGATGTTGACCGCCAGAATATCGCTGCCCATGTCGGAGTAGAAATCCTGCATCATGTGGGTCATGCCGTTGCCGAGGCCGACGATGACGATGACGGCCATAACGCCGATGATGATGCCCAGCATGGTGAGGAAGGTGCGGACTTTGTTGCTCCACACGTTCTGGATGGCCTGCTTGAAGGTCTCCTTTATCATGCGTTCGCTCCCTCCTCTCCGGCTTTCGGGGCCGACATCATGAGGTTCGGCTGAACGACCGCCTCGGGTGCGTGGGCGTCGCCGTCGTAGACGACGACACCGTCCTCCAGACGGATGATGCGCTCAGCCTGCACGGCGATGGAGTTGTCGTGGGTGATGAGGACCACGGTGTGGCCCTGTTTGTGCAATTCCTGAAGCATTCCCAGCACTTCCCGGCCGGTGTGGGAGTCCAGCGCACCCGTCGGCTCGTCGGCCAGAATGATGGGCGGGTTGCGGACAAGGGCGCGGGCGATGGACACACGCTGCTGCTGGCCGCCGGAGAGCTGGTTGGGCTTGTTCCGGAGCTTGCTGCCCAGACCCACCTGTTCCAGCGCTGCGATGGCGCGGCTGCGGCGCTCGCTGCCGCCTACGCCCGCGTAGATGAGGGGGACTTCCACATTTTCCAGCAGGGTCAGCTTGGGCAGCAGGTTGTACTGCTGGAAGATGAAGCCCAGCTTCTCGTTCCGGATGGCCGCCAGCTCACGGCGGTTCATCTTGCCGACGTCGCTGCCGTCCAGCAGATACCGGCCATGGGTGGGTACATCCAGACAGCCGATGATGTTCATGCAGGTGGATTTGCCGGAGCCGGACTGGCCCACGATGGCCACGAACTCGCCCCGCTCTATCTTCATGGAGATGTGGTCTGCCGCTTTGACGAGGGTGTCACCCATCTGATAGTACTTGCAGACCTCGTCAAACTCGATCAGGGCGCTCATTCGTCGCCTCCTTCGGCAGACACCATCATGGTGCTGTAGAAGTCGGTCGCACTGACGCTGGAGTTGTCGTAAGCGATGGTATCGCCCTCCTGCAGGCCGCTCTTCACTTCGATGTAATCGTCATCGCTGATGCCGGTAGCCACCTTGACGTAGACGTAGCCATCGGGAGCGGTCATAGAAGTCTCAGCATTGGCAGCGCTGGGCGAATCCTTGGTCACCAGCACATAGCTGCCCCGGACGAGGGCGGCGTTGGGCAGGGCCAGAACATTCTTGACGCTGGCGGTAGTGATCTTCGCAGTGGCGTTCATTCCGGGCAGCAGCTCGCCCATATCGTCGATCCGGACGGTGACAGGGTAGCTGGTGGAGCCGTTGGCAGTAGTGCCTGCCACGAGGATGCTGCTGATGACGCCCTTATAAGTCTCACCCGGGACGGCGTCGGCGGTGATGTCCACCTCCTGGCCAACCTCAAGGGAGCGGATCTTCAGCTCGTCCACGTTGAGCTTCATTTCCAGATAGCTCATATCGTAGATGGTGCAGAGGTTCTGCATGGCGGTGTCGTTGGCGCTGAGCTTATCGCCGGCCTTGACCTTCTTATCCACGATGGTGCCGCTGATGGGCGCATCAATGGTGTAGTGGCTGATGTTCCGCTCTGCGGAAGACATCCGCAGCTCGGCGGAGCGGAGATTGTCGGCGGCGTTCTGAGCCTGCTTGTCCAGATCCTTTCCGGTAATGCGGAGGATGACGTCATCTTGACGGACGGTGCTGCCCTCCTTGACGCAGAGTTCAGACACGGTACCAGAGGCAGCTGCCACGACAGTCTCCTCACGCTGGTAAGTAAAGTGTGCAGAGTTGAGGGAGCTGACGCCGTTCACCTGTGCCACAGCGGCCTGTGCGGTGGTCAGGCTGCCCGCGTTGGGAACAGCGATGGTGACGGTGCAGGTCATGAGGCTGGCGTCACCGGAGGGGTCTGCGCCCGACACCGAGCGGATGGTGCCGTTCAGCACCTCAAAGGTGGTGTCCGGCATGACCTGCGCGGCCTGACCGACAGCGAAGCTCTGGGCCTCGGCGGCGGGGAAATCCACAGCCAGCAGCATCACCGAGGTATCGCGGACGGTGGCGACGGTCTGCCCGGCCTGCACTGCATCGCCTGCGGCCACAGCAAAGGAGCTGACCTCGCCGCCGATCTTCGTGCGGACGTTCCGGGCGTCGGCGGCATCATCGTAGCTGCGCTGGGCCTGAGACACCGAAAGCTGTGCGCTCTCGAGGTCGCCCTCCACATCCGAGCTGTCGATGACATAGAGGACATCGCCCTTCTGGATGGTGTCGCCCAGCTCGAAGTCGGCGGTGAGCACCGTGCCAGTGACGAGGGACTTGACGGTGTAGGAATCGGCGGCGTTGATGGTGCCGCTGCCGTCGTAGACGTTCACGATGTCGCGGCGTCCCAGCTTCTCCTGCGTGTAGGCAAGGTCTGCCGACGCACTGCGGCTCTTGCGCGGCACGATGACCGCCACCAGCACCGCTGCGGCTGCGACCACCGCGATGCAGCGCTTTTTGTGGGTCTTGATAAAGTGGAACACCTTATTTTCTCCGCCGGTATTCTCCTGCGGAGAGGCGTCCTGTGTCTTCTTGTTGAAACCTAGCATGAAAAGCCTGACCTCCTGTGTTTCATGAAAAAGAAAAGTTCTTTCTGCCTGTTTTCATTCATTCTGCGCTTTCCCCCACAGCATCCGCCAAAAATGACCTGTCTGCGAGATACTGCCCCGGGTTAGCGGCGCGAACCTTTATAATGATACCATCTAACAGAACGGACTACAAGAAATTTTTCCTGCACAATCTGCAACTTTTTTGAAAATTTTTCCATCATCTCTGTGTCTGGAAACTGGAACATCAGACAGAGCTTTCGGATGAAGAGTTCATCAACTCGCTCCGGCCCTTCGTGCAGCGGCTTTTGGGATACAGTCAGAAATAA